>Ga0315280_10000104_pt1 | contig 154433 bp, 176 predicted proteins | sample YL17G06_40_MG_FD_203697 | JGI IMG/M metagenome (GOLD analysis project Ga0315280, IMG submission 203697) | Sediment microbial communities from Yellowstone Lake, YNP, Wyoming, USA - YL17G06_40 | ecosystem: Environmental > Aquatic > Freshwater > Lake > Sediment | place: USA: Wyoming | collected... | reverse complement strand
GCCACTATCGGTTTTACCGATTTCAAAGCAACGCTTGATTACGTTTTACATCAAGAGTCAAAACATCTCGACTCTCTCACAGCGTCCTAGGAAACTTGGGGCTTTAGCCCCAAGAGGACGTCATTTTTAAATTTTAATTAATCCCACCCTTTATATGATTATAACTAATTCAAATTTATTTATAAATTTTTTTATATTTGGGTTTCATATTAATTTTGCTAGAATTTCGAATTAATTAGTATTCTGGTGGCATGCCACCCGCACCCATACCACCCATGCCTGCACTTGTAGGCGCTGCTCTGCTTGCAGCGACGACATCGTCTATACGAAGAATCATAATAGCAACTTCACTTGCGCTCTTGATTGCCTGCGTTTTTATTTTTAATGGTTCTATTATACCCTCTTTCATTGAGTCTTCAACTTTTCCAGTAAAAACATTAATCCCAAAAGTAGCGCCGCCTTTTTCATGCTTTGCTTTTAACTCTGTAAGAGCATCAATTGGATCAATACCAGCATTTTCTGCCAGAATCCTCGGTATAGATTCTAAGGCTTCTGCGAATTGCTCTATAGCAAGTTGTTCACGACCACCATAAGTTGTCTTGCGTAATAGCCTTGCTACTTCAATTTCTATTGCACCGGCGCCAGCAACGATTTTGCCTTCTTCCAATGCTGCAGAAACGTCACCTAAGCCGTCCTTAATCGCTCTTTCAATTTCATCAACAACATGTTCTGTGCCGCCTCTAATAAGGATTGTTAATGCTTTTGGATTTGAGCAACCTCTTACATAAGTCATCCCTTCTTCTCCTTCTTTAACTTCTTCTACTTTAGCAGCTTTTCCTAAGTCTTTTTCACTTAGCTCATTCAGATTGCTTACGATTTTTGCACCGGTTGCTTTGGCAAGTTTTTTCATATCACTTTCGCTAACCCTCCTTGCAGCAAACAAACCTGCTTTTGTTAAATAATACTGAGCAATATCATCAATTCCCTTTTGGCAAAGAAGTACATTCGCTTTGCTTTTCTTTATTTTTTCTACCATGCCTTTAAGAATGCGCTCTTCTTGGTTAACAAAAGCTTGTAGCTGTTCTGGGGCAGTTATATTTATCTTTGTGTCTGTTTCTGGTGATTTTATTTCTAAAGCTACATCGATAAGAGCAATTTTTGCATTTTTGACAACAGTTGGCATATCAGAATGAACTCTTTCCTTATCTATAACAATGCCCTCTATAAGTTCTGTATCTTCTACACCACCACCCTTTCTTTTTTCAAGTTTAATGTCACCTATATCAATTTTCCCGCTTTCGTCTCTTACTTGCTTAACGGCTCTAACAATGATGTCTGAAAATTTTTCTTTTACTATCTCTGCGCCCTTGCCTGTCATTGCAGTAATTGCAATATTTCTTAGCAAAGTATCATCTTTTTGGCTTATTTTTGTTGCAATCTTATTCAGTATCTCTTGGCTTTTTTCCGCTGCTATTCTATAACCTCTAGCTATAACAGTAGGATGTATTTTTTGGTCAAGGAGCCTTTCGCTGTTTTCAAGAAGTTTACCTGCCAACACAACAGCAGTCGTTGTGCCATCTCCTACTTCATCTTCTTGTGTTTTTGCCACCTCAACAAGCATTTTTGCAGCAGGATGTTCTATTTCCATTTCTTCAAGTATGGTAACACCATCATTTGTAATAACAATGTCGCCCATGCTGTCAACTAACATTTTATCCATTCCTTTAGGACCAAGAGTAGTTTTAACAGTATCCGCAACAAGCCTAGCTGCCATAATGTTGTTGCGTTGAGCATCTCTACCTATCATTCTTTGGATGTTTTCTGGCAAAATAAATATAGGTTGTCTTTCAGCCATTTTTAACTATATCTCCTAGCTTTTTTCGAAAGCTTTTCCCTTGCAACATCCCCGTCTTCATCAATATAGTAAATATATCCTTTTTGCTGTTTTATACCCAACTTACCAACTTTTTGCATAGGAACGTGAGTAATATAAATAATGGCCTTCTCAAGACCGCCTATCGTTTCACTTAAACCTTTTTCTGCTATCCCTTTATAAATGACGTTTTGTGACCTTTCATATTTTTTAAAATCTATTTTAGAAACGTCTCCATCATCGTCTATAAAATAAATATATCCCTTTTGCCTTTTTATTCCTAATTTGCTAACTTTTTCTCTCATTTTTACAATTTAAGTCCGGCTCCTTTCAGTTTCCCCTATATTTTAATGTACTAGCCATTTTCTGTGTAATTTTTATGTTTTATAATAAGCCTGCCCTTTACAAGATTTTTGCCCTTGCCTTCTTTGCTTTATCGTGTCCTGTGATTTTTTGTATATAGATACTTAAAAATTTTTCGTTTTTAAATTATTACTTATCTCTCAAAAATAGTATCCTTAGAAATAGTATTTAGATAGATTTTTAAATTTTTTGTTTTTGGGTCAACAACAAATCTTTTTAAACTCCCGCGCATTTGTGATTTTATGATTCGCGCCATAATTTTTGATCTTGACAATACTTTAATAGATTTCTTTAATTTTAAGAACAAATGCCTTAACGCGGCTGTTGATGCAATGATTTCTGCCGGGCTAAAGATGAAGAAGAAAAAAACTCGAGAAATCATATGGAAACTTTACAAAAGATTCGGATGGGAATACAAGTACATATTCCAGGAGTTTCTGAAAAAGGTTTCAGGCAGAATTGATTACAGGATTCTTGCTCATGCTCTTATAGCATACAGGAAAAAAAGACAAGGGCTTTTGATGCCTTACCCTGATGTTAAAAAAACTCTTGCAAAATTAAAAAAGCAATACAAGCTTGCGCTGATAAGCGATGCTCCAGGGCTAAAAGTATGGATAAGGCTTGCTTCAATGAACATTGACAGGATGTTTGATGTTGTTATGACTTTTGATGATACTGGAAAGAGAAAGCCGCACAAACTGCCATTTAAAATGGCTGTAAAAAAACTTAAAGTAAAGCCTGGGGAAATTTTGATGGTTGGAGACAGCGTACATCGAGATATGGAGGGCGCCAAGGCCCTAGGAATGAAAACAGCCCTTGCCTCATATGGCCGAACTTTGAAACCTAGAAAAAAGCCTGTTGGCGTTGATTTCATACTAAAGAGGTTTTCTGATTTGTTGAAAGTTGTTAAAAAATAAGGTGAAAAAAACAAGAAGAGTTTCATTCCTTAATTCCTTTGTTCTGCTTCTGCAATCTACCAGCCGTTTATGTTGCGGTGTATACAAAAAGATAAATTTAAAAAGTATAAAAGAGAGATAAATAAAAGCAGAAAGGCTAAAATGGAAGTAGGCATTAAAGTTGGTGATGTCATGACAAGAGAATTTGTCTCTGTAAAGCCAAATATAAGCGTAGCAGAATGTGCAAAAGAGATGATAAAGAATAAGGTTGGTTCTTTGATAATAAAAGAAAACCATCGTTTGTATGGTATTCTGACTGAAGGAGACATAATAAGAGCTATTGCCAAAGGCATGAATCTTTCTACAACGAAAGCTAAAAATATCATGACTACAAAAGTTGTGACAATAAAACCAGAGAAAGACATGTATGAAGCATTAGTGCTAATGAAAAAAAAGAAAGTTAGATGGCTACCTGTTGTCGTAAAAGGCACAGCCATTGGCATGCTTACAGCTAAAGACATTTTAAGAATAGAGCCTTCTCTTTTTGACACTTTTGTTGAAACTGCAGAGATAAAAGAAGAGGCTGCTAAGTTAAGGGCCGCAAAAATAGGAAGAGGAGAAGCAAAAGAAAGAGCAGCTTTGGCAGCAGGTGTAACATGGATTAAAGAAGGAGACTGCCAAGAATGCGGCGCTTACGGCATATTATACAATATAGATGGTATGCTTTTGTGCGAGGACTGTAAAGATAGGCTAGAAAAATAAGAAAAGAAAAATAAAAAAATTAAATATATGTGGAATCGAATTCTTTCTTTAGCTCTCTATAGTTCTTTCCGATAAGCTTACAAGCTATTACGCCATACAAAAGTTTGCCTCTTTTACGCCTATCTGGCTTAATTGTTGAACTGCAATCAGAATCTTTAGCTTCTCTTATGAGTAAATGCTGCCCAGCTGCTAAGCCTAATATGTCTGCTCCAATTATGCTTTTTTTATTTTGTATAAAATCTATGATTTTAAGCATATCATTAAGTCTTAGGTTGCCTTGGCCAAAGTCTGTTGTAATGTCATTGTTAGACATAACATCCAAATCAAAAGAAAGATAAACATTATTTGGTAATTTTTTAAGGCCTTCCTCTAATTTCTCTTCAAGGTCGCCTCTCTTGATACTCTTATGTATATCCTCGCAAGGAAAAAGGAACGAGCCAATAGTAAAGCAACCTGCACATTTTGTATCATTGCAGATGCTATTAACAAAACGATTATGAGAGACTCTACTACTTTTGACGTTTACTTTATAAGGATCATATCCATCCGAATGTCTGTCAAGATGGATATAGCCATACTCCTTATCAATAAGAGAACATAAACCATAGGTTATATGATGAAAATAACCACTACCATATACTGCAAGAATATTTTTTCTTGGCTCTTCTTGTAAGTATCCTTTAAATAAATTCTTTGCTTCTTCTCTAATCTTTTCTTTATCAACGTCGGTATCTATTTGCAGTTTTTGTTTGATAACGCTATCAAAATGCTGTTCAAAAAAATCTGCAATTTCAGAACTTGCATTATCAACTTCAATAGCATAAATCTGCCAATTTTCTTTTTTCTCTTTTTTTTCTTTTTTCTTGAAGAGCATTTTATGTTATTTTCTAAAGAGCTTTTAAAGTTGCTACTTTATATATCTTTCTCTGTTTTCCTAACGACAACAAGCAAAGGCAAAAATATTTAAATATAAATTGTTTGATAGTGCTATGGAAAAAGATAAAGTATGCGGTGGCAACACTAAATATAGCGGTTTTTTTGACTTTAAGCAAGCCTATAACTTTCTTTATTCGTGGTTTTCAGACTATGAATATGACATTGAAGAGAACAGCTACAGTGAAAAGATAAAGCCCGAAGGAAAAGAAATAGAAATAGAATGGACGGCTGAAAGAGACATAACAGATTATTTTCGGTTTTCTGTAAAGGTAAGGTGGCTTATTGTAGGAATGACCTCTCAAGACGTAGGAGGCAAAAAGCTTAATAAGGGGGAGATAAGATTAGACATTACGGGATATCTTATAAAAGATTATGATAAGAAGTGGGAATCAACAGCTTTCTCAAAGTTTCTAAGAGGCGTTTATGATAGATATATAATAAGGGGCAGAATCGAGGAATACGAAGATAGAATAAGCGAAGAAGTCGACGAAGCCCTTGCTCAAATAAAATCATTTCTTGCTTTAGAAGCAAGAAGAGAGGCGTAAGAAGCGTAAATACGATATAAAAATGGAAAAGAGGTACCTTTTTTTTGCATTTTTTATTTTTATTTTAGCTTGCCTGCTGGCTTGTCCTTTTGCTCTTGCTGAAATAGAGATTGAAAAAGAAGCTATAGCCAACACCATAATAAAAGAGTTTACAACGCCTGCTATATTTAATCTTACAATAAAAAATAAGAACATTCAGACTGATTATTTCAAGATTGACACATTGTTAGATATAACCTTACAACCAAGCGGTTCCTTTAAGATAATTGGCAATACCGAAGAGAATATTCTTCTGAAGGCTTTTTTCAGCGAGAAAGAAAGAGAGAAGTATACGGGCAATTATGCCTTCTCATATTATGTAAAGGGGCAAACTACAGGCATAAAAGAGGACTCTTTAATGGTAAAAATTGTTTCTTTAAAGGACGCTGTAGAAGTTATTACGCCTAAAAACATTAGCATGCATGATGAAAGTTTGATAATAACAATAAATAGCAAAGAAAATGTAATATTAGATCTTGAGGTAAGCATACAATCAGAACTATTTGAAAAAAAAGAGAACATCACATTAACACCTTACGAGAAAAAAGAAATTGTAATAGAGCTTGATCCTCTCAAAGTATGGAAAGAAGCTGGCAAATATACTGTAACAATCACCTTGGCAGCAGAAGACTATGAGCTGCCTTTAAAGAAAAGCATCGAAATGGAGCCACTAACTGACATCAAAACAGAAGAAAAGAGGATAAACTTGATAGTTTACCAAAAAACAACTGTTACAAAGACAAATATTGGAAATGTTCCTCAAAAAGTTTTTGTTGAACTAAAAAAGACTTCTTTTGCTAAAGGATTCACTTCTTTTAATATAGAACCAATTTCTATAGAACAAGAAGGCAATTTGCTTGTGCATACATGGGAAAAAGAACTCAACTTAGGCGAATCTTTGATTGTAACATCAACAACAAATTTCATGCTGCCTCTCGTATTGCTGCTTATAATAGTTGCTATAGCATCAATTTATTACTCTTACAAAAGTAAAGGACTTGTTATAAAGAAAAAAGCTATAAAAGCAGTAACAAAAACAGGAGAGTTTGTTGTAAAGGTAGCATTATTTGTAGGAAATAAAGGTGAAGAAGCAAGCAAAATTAAAATAATAGATAAGTTGCCAATGCTTACAAAATTGTATGAGAGATTTGGTGCTGTAAAGCCAGACAAAATTGAACGTGATAGGCTTATGTGGAATATAGACAGGTTGTCAAGAGGAGAAAAGAGGTCGTTCTCTTATGTAGCTTATTCTGACATAAAGGTAATCGGCAGACTTGAATTGCCTGCAGCTGAGGCAACATATATAAGTAAGGGAAAAGAAAAAACAGTAAAGTCAAATCTTGTCTATATTATTTCTTAGGTATTTCCTATCGGAAAGGATAAAAATTAAGTAATAGATTAAGTAATTTGAGTGACATTAATTCTTAAGAAAATATATGCTAGCTCTAACCTTCATTATAAAAGAAAGGCTTAAAAACTTCTATATTCTTTTCATTTCATCCCCGTGTAGCTCAATGGTGGAGCGCTCGGCTGTAGTTTTGCACGTTAAGCAGACATTCCGCATGAGCGGATATGCTTGGAAATAAAATTTCCGGCATGCCAGAAATCTTCGGATTTCTGAGCAAGAATGAAGTTTAATCAGCCGGCGGATACCGAGAGGTTCCAAGTTCAAATCTTGGCGCGGGGACTGCCCTGATGGTGTAGAGGCTTAGCATAGGACCCTGTCACGGTCCTGACGCGAGTTCGAATCTCGCTCAGGGCGTTAAATGGAGGAGAAATGGACGGAGAAAAAAGGAAAAGGGAAATAAGGGATATGATAAGGGATTATAAGAAGCTACTCGATCTGCATGAATACAGGACCACTTCTCGATTCAAAAATACCTATGAAGATAATGATTTAAGAGGGTGTTACGCGTTAGTCCATGTGGACAATCCTAATAAGAATATCTATCTCAGGTTTAGTACATGGGACTCTATAAAGATGGGCCGGAAGAAGCTTAAAAAGCTTGTTCTCCACGAGCTTCTTCATACTTTCTTCTGGGAATTGGGTGACTTGTTCAGCAATACTATAGATAAGTACGATATTACGGATAGACAAAAAGAGCAATTGAAGGAAAGGTACGATAATATAGAAAATAGAAAAATAGACCAATTGACAAAAGTAGTCGTTAAATTAGATAGGCTGGAGAGTCGATTACGCTAAGGCATTGAAGAATAGAGTGTTTCCATCGAGAATAGCTTCCCTTTTTGAGAGCGTCATGCAGATTATAAAGCACAGTGCTACAGGGAGACTTTCTTAAACTCCCCTAAGCTTCGCTTTTTTAGAAGCCTCTTTTTTAAGCTCAACAGCAAGTCTTTCTATTTCTGCTGGGTTAACGCCACCGCCACAGTAAGGTACTGGCTGAGGATCTGGTTTGTTTGCTTGAGAAACCAGGATGTCTACAACTTTCTCAACGTCACCTTTATTTTTTATTTTTTTTGATACTACCATTCTTATTAATAAAGTAAATCGGACTTTAAAAATGTTTGCTGAATGGGTTCTGTTGCGTTAAAAGGTGATAAAATTTGATATTTCCTTCGCTGTTATGGCAAGATTAGCAACGATTTCCTCTCAAAGTTCGTTTAATCTTGCTGCCGTCGTAAATTTACTGTTAATCAGCCAAGCATCACCCGTTGGCTTAACAGAACCGCTGAATGTTATAGTTCAGTCAATTCTCTGTGTTGAAGTATAAATGCCACATTTTTTTGAGAAGTCTGATGAAAAGCCCCTTCTATTTAAATGACTTAAAGTAGATATCCTGAAATCTCCAGCCAGAACTTCGAGTTTCCCTATGTCTCTTTTATCTATATTTTGTGGACCTTTTTTAATGTAATCTAAAGCCAATCTTAAGAGTTCGTATCTCTGAATAGAAAGACTATTTATTAAATGCTCCTCTTTTTCTATAAAAAATTTCTCCAAATTATCGTAGTCCATTCTTACGCTACGGGTACCAAAATCTATTTTTTCCCACAAAGAACTTAGCGAAGGATTTTCATAATCTAGTTTGTATTGATGACAGAGTATTATATTTTTTGACACTCTCGCATCATCAGGATCTGCAATGTCTACAGAAAGGTCTATTCCTGCAGCCGAGAATGCTCCAATAAAGTTACACCATTCTGCTAATTCAACTTGTATCCTATCGCCATCTCTACCTGTAAGCTCCCATGGAAAACCTTCAGAGCCGATAACAAATTCATAAATGTAGCCTTTATCAGTGGAACCTAATGGCCTTGGAATATGTGCAGTACGGTATTTATCTTGCTGTACAAAGAAGTCCTCTAATTTTTTAATTACTGAATGGCGCAGAAAATTAAAATGACCTATATTTTTTGCACGATTGTTGTCTTCTCTGTTTGCGCATGCTAATTGCTGAGTCGTGTAGATATCCCAACCAATGCCTGGAAAAAAGTTTCTTACCTCGAGATAAACTGTAGCCTCACTGCCATAACCAACACACTCTAGACGATTAACTAATTCTTTATCTATTTCTTCCCCTTTGCCTTCCATAAAAAAATATGCGCAAAGCAGTATTTATACTTTTTTATTTTGTTAAAAAATTTACATGCTATCTTTTTCCGAATACTACCTCTACAACATAATTCTTTTAAAAGAAAATTTGTCTTTTGCACGATATTGCGGGACTTTTTGAAGCGCTATCCTATATTTTTTTGATGAAGCTATATCTCTTCCAAATCCGTTATCACCAATAAACAGTACATTATATTTACTAATATTAAAATCGTAACAAACTTTCAGAAGATTTTTGCAACCATCTTCATCAATATCTTTCCGGCTATATAGTTTATCAAAATAATTAAGAATTCTTGCCTCGTTTAAAACCTCCCTAGCACTTTCCTCGTTGTCATCTGTAAAAAGGACTATCTTCTTTCCTTCTCTTTTGTTTCTTTTCAAAAAGTCAACTAAGCCTTTCCTTGGTGTATTATCTGCTACGTCTGTCCTTACAAGGGTTCCATAAAGGTCAAGGATTATTAATCTAATCTTTTTATTTTCAAATTTCATTTTTCAAATTTCATGCTATTCTCTATATCGTAAACATTAAATGTAATGTAATGAAATTTTATTTTGCTTTGTCCTGGATTGACGCAAATTGTCTTTCCAATTTTTTCTGTGCCAGCAGACTGATGAATATGGCCATGTAAAGTTGCAAGGGGCTGATATTCCTCTATGAAGCGCCTTACCGCAACAGAACCAACATGTTTCATACCTGTATGATTAAAAACGATATCGAGTTTTGTACTATGGGGTGGTGTATGAATAACAAAAATTGTCTTCCTAACGTCTTCTACATTTTTTGCAAGTTTTTCTAAATCGTTTTTTCTGGCATACTCTGCGCTCTTTACAAGTTTTTCTAAATCGCTTTCTATGCTGTCATACTCTTCGTCCCTCAAGTCCACCAATTCTAATTTAAAACCATAATCATCTTTAATACTTCTATAACCATCAAATCTTACTTCGTTTAATAATTTACTGTCCCATGTGTCCCATTTCTCCCAATCTTTAATGCTAAAAGGTGTGATAGGAACATAACCATAACCTTTAAGTTTAATGTCTTCTGTTAAATTGTAAGTCCTATTATGAAGCAATTTTAACAGACCTTGTTTTTCTGCTTCTTTCAGCAAATCCATGTTGCATGCAAAATCATCGTTCCCCATCATCAAATAGATAGGTTTATTGGATTGCTTTTTAAATTCCTCAAGTTTCGGGATAATGTAATTGATGATAAAATCTTCCTGCCTTTTAAGAAGGTAAAAACCATCGCCGTTCTCTTTTGGTAAGATATCTCCTCCAATTATAATTGAGTTGATGTTTTTCTTAGAACCTTTTTGCAATACTTCATCATAAAAGTTGCCGTGCAAATCTGATGTGTAAAGTACAATATGGCTTTTTACCATATGTATGTTGATTATCAAGAATTAATAAAGCTTTCTTAGGGATAACAAAGGCGAATCTTTTTAAAAACTAAAAGAATGTAAATACTTTTTGCTTATTTTTTGCAGATTAATCCTGCTAGCAAAAATTTAAAAAAGAAATATTCTTTCTTTACGCATGCAAATTTCAGAATTAACGCAAGAATTGCTTGATGATGCACTTAGTATTTACTATAAACACGCCTATGAAAGGAAAATTAATTTAGAAAGCGATAGAATAAAACTTGGAGATGTTAAAAGCGAGTTGATGAAAAACTATGTTTACGGTAAGCCACTTGGTAATAAAGGAGGCTGGAAGCTTATGAAGATTATAATAGCATTAAATAGAGGTGACATAGAATTTTTCGTTGATCCGCATCATTCTATCTATGACGAAAACTTGCCAAAAGAATTAAGAGAATATAATTACGGACTTAAGAACATTATAGAAAGAGAGTGGGAAAAAGCAGGCATACCCGTTAGAGGAACCTACTTTGAAAGAAGAGAAGAGATAAGGAAAGGCATATCAAAATAAATTATCGCTATGTTTTCTATATCATGCCAAATTACCGAACTATTTTTTTATAGCTTGCCCTCTTTTTTTCTTTCTCTAAGCTCTTTTTCAACTTCGCTCCACTTCACTTGTTTTTTAATTATAAAATTATGTAAAATAAATATAGTATATTGTAATGTTTGTAATGCATAAATATTTTTAAATTTAGCATGCATATTTTATAAAACTAAATAAATTGTGAAAAGGCTAAGGAAAATGAAAAATACTCTAGAAGAAAGAGTAACAGAGGGTAAGGAAAAAGAGGGAAGAAAGGATAATCATAAAGGAAAAGAGCATTCTCATGAAGTAATTACCTCAACGAAAAGAAAAGAAGAATTAAAGTTTCTTTATCTCGCAGAATTGGGTTTTGGAACTAAGGCTTATGATCCGCTAACTATGGATGGCTTAGCATATTTTTTGAAAACTGGCGGCATAGGAAAGAAAATAGACGCAGTTATTATACAAAGCGGACTGATACCACGAATTCCTGAGTATTATTCAAAACTTGGCGCGGAAAATATGAGGTTTCTATCACAATTACCTCCAGAAAAAAGAGGAGAAGCAGTTCTTAAATTAGTAACCAAAGAAGATTTGCCAAAAGAAGATTTTGATTACTTTAAGAAGTACATAGAAGGAAAAATAACAACAAAAAAGGATGCCACAACATTCGCTAAAGATGAGTTAACTAAGCTTGCAAAAGCTGTAAAAACCAAACAATGGCATTATCAGGAAGGCGAGGAGGACATAGAAAACAGAGATGACTTAAAAGAAATCAAGATAATAGACTATCAGAATAAAGAAGAGAACCTCCAAAGATTACAGGGAGTTTGGGCAGACCTAACTAAAAAAGAAAAGAGATTAGAAGAAAGAAGGGGGGTATTAAAAGAGGGGTTAGAAGAAAAAAAATCCAAGACAAAACAAAAGGAATATAAGGCAATTAACGCCGAATTAGACAGTTATCCTTCTAAAAAGAGGGATGTTCAATTAAAGATAAATGCTATCAAAAGAGAGATGGAAGCTTCTGGTTTTTTTGCCGGAATAAAAAGAAGAAACCTTACAGCAGACAGAGAAGAATTGTTATTTAGATTGGCAAAGAGAGAATACCAAGCAGCGCTTTCAGAGACTGCTCCTGAAGGAATAACTCTGCAATTGCATTCTACGAGTGAGAAAAGAATAGGCGCAAGATGGGGGGCTGGAAAAATAAAAAAAGAAGAGGAGACAGAAGAGCCAAGTTTCCTAAAAGTAAAAGGGCTTGAGATTTTGCTCATGCATAATCCTAATATGCGCTCTAGTGATGTTAAAATGGATACAATAGCCGCACAAAAAGATGAAATAAAATTCTTGAACAAATTGCGCAAAATATACGGCGACCGTCTTCCTAATGTGCCAGATGTTATTCTAAGCAGCCATGAAGCTGGAGGATTTAGAGCACAGCCGCAACCAAAATATACTGAAAATTTGGTTCAGGGAGAAGAAAGGCAAACACCAGAAATTTGTATGCATATCAAACTTCCTACGTTGCAGTCTGTTGAGCGATTGATGTGGCTTAAAAGCAAAAGATTAAGAAATTGGCATACAAAGAGGTTAGCAAAACACCAATATGCTTCTGGTGCAGTCATCCATACAATAAAAAAAGAGGGATTACAAACTTTAGAGTATATAGATACTGCAGAGCTAATAAGATATGGCGAACTTGCAAAGAATATTAAGGACAATGAAGAGCGAATTGTTAAATATACAAAAATTCCAAAAAAACATGCGAAACTTATTGAACGAGTCAAAGATGAAATAAGAGAAATTAAAGATAGAGGTGAAATAAACCAAATAAAGATAGAAGCTAATGGCGACCATGAGTTGGGAGTGCCAAATTACCCTGGAAGGCCGAGCAATTATGATTATATAGATGCCTCTCAAGAGTATCAGAGAAAAAAAGGATTGCCAGATTTGCTGATACTTGGGGGGGATATAGTGCATGATAAGATTGAACCTTATTATTATCCACAGTTATTCCAGTATGCAAAAGTTCCTGCAGAAATTAAACAAAAAATAAAAGATATAAGAGAATCAGAAATGCCATTAAAAAAGAAATATAAAACTCTTGAAAAGGTTCTGAAAGAGACAGTTGAACAACTTCCTATTGCGTGCACAGACTATGCATTCAAGGAGTTTAGGCTGCGGGATTTGCCTTATATTGTTGATGTTATACAACATGGCGGCAGGATTGCTGTTGTTTCTGGCAATCATCTTACAAAGAGGAAACAAGGAAGAGAGGAAGCCACAATGCTTGGGCAGATTATAAAAGCTGCTGTTCCAAGTTATGAGGGCCAGGTAGAAGAGGTTACAGCAATTGGGCAGGACTTTGGAAGCGGCGTTATAAAACTTGAAAAAGAAAATACTGAAAGCAAGAAAATATTTGTCGCACATAGGTTATGGGAAGGTTCTGATGAGTTGATTGGAGCAGGCAAACAGATGTTAAGGACTAATAGAGATGAGGAGATGGTAGTTTATTTCCACAAGCATCATCCTATAGTTGGCTTTATGGATGGCACAGCATACACAGAAGGTGCAGGCATGCAGACATATTCGCAATATGTGCACTTAATAGGGAAGCAAGACTCGCTTAAAGGATTCTTAAATATTTATACAGACCCTAAAAAAGCATATTACAAATGGGAGTTTATTCTTGACCCGGTTCTTGAAAAATTAATGAAAAGATAATCTTGAGAGAAGAGGGTAGGGGCTGGGAAATGAGAGAAGAAAAAAAGATTGAGGTAAATCTTGATTTAATCGCTACTTTAAAGTAGTATAAAATAGAAAAGTTTATAAATATATGCTCTGTATATTTTATATATTTTAATCTTATAATGTCAGAGTTGCTTAAGGCAACTTAAAACAAAATGAAAAAATTATGCCAAAGGTTGAAAAATTTTGGAAAAGGTTTGCTTGCAACAGGAGGCCTAGTTGCTTTAATTGCTCTAAATGGCTGCACTCCTGCGCATACTGCAAGAAAAAAGGATTTAGCAGATTTGGCTACTGCAATCAAAGGAGAACCAATCAGTTGCGAAATGGTAGCAGCTAGACATAACACATCAACTGACGCGGCTAAGAACGAAAAAGATGTTGCCTTATCGGCCTACCAAGCTTTTACTTACTTGATAGAACATATTATGAAAAGTAAGGAAGGGGAGTGTTATTCTTCAATAGACTCGATCAAGGAGAATTTAGGCGGGTATAAGATAAGAATAAAGCGCTCTCTTGCAAAGGATGAAGAGAATTATTTAAGTATTTCCTTATTTAAAGAGAAAAAAAGACAGCTTGATGCTTTAAATTTGTTCCCTAAAGAAGAGTTAATCAAAAAAAGTCTGTTATATACGGAAAAAGGGAAAGTATCAGCAGTTGATACAGGCTATTTTATAGAAGGTGGAGCAATTCAGACTGCAGGTATGGTACTTGAAATTAAAGAAGGCAGACTTATTGCTACACCTGATATTTATATGGCAAAAGAAATAGAAAATCCTGTTCTGTTTAAAAAAGAATTAGTAACCCCTACTTATAGACATAAAATAGTTGGTTTTATCTCAAAAAGTGCAAAAGAAGAGAGTGTGAAAAAATGAAAAATTTAATAAAATAAAAATGGACGAACAAAAAATAAAAGAATATAAAGCAAAAATAAATCTGCTTTTAAAAAGGCTAAAGGAGAAATATTCTGAGGAATTAGACTATAACAAAATTATTCCATTGTTTAAGGAAGCCGATAGAGAAGGCATCCGCATAGAGAAAGACCTCGGAGAGCAATATAAGAGATATTACAAAATTGTTAACGCCCATATTGAAAAGATAAGTGCGCCTGATATCAGCATAAAAACAGATGGTCCTGTAACACCAGAACAATTTATTATGCTGTTGGAGGAAAGAGAAGGAAAAATAAAAAGATACAAAAAAAGATTGGATTTTTTGATAAGGGAACTTGAAAAAGGATATAGCAAAGAAGCAGAAAACAGCATTACTTCAGTATTCGATGAAGCTGAAAAAGACGATATAAACCCAAAAAAAGACCTTAAAGGAGAATCTGAGCGATACAGGTTGCTTTTACAGATTTATAAAGTTAAGTTAAATTAGAACTTAAAAACTATTATTATATTTCTTCCTGTAGAATTCATCTAAAGCCAAAAGAACATTTATAAAGCTTTTTCCGTCTGTTGGTTTTAGCTCTTCTCTGTTTAGCAGATATATTGGCTTCTCAGAAGCAAAAGCCATTCCAAAATCAAATAGAAAATCACAAGTATTTCCTTTCCAGTCGTAGATAATCGATTTGGCTTTTTTAATCGAAACTCTTTTTTTTAACATCTTTTCGTAAAAGTAAGAAGGCTGATCAATTCTGGTATTATAAGCGTATTTTAAAAGGAATCTTGCGAAATCGTCTGAAGCATAACTCTTTAAAGTATCTGCGTTAATAATAAAGATCGGTTTTCCGACCATAAAAGTCATTCCAGAGTCGAATGCGCTCCCCTCACTTAGGGGATTAAAGTAATTATGAATCTCGTCTGAATTTTTAATAGCTGCTCTGCTTGTAGAACAAATGTTTAATCCGATTGGATCATTTTGGTTTGTGTCTCTTGGTGGATAGTGAACTTTAATGCCTTTACTTTCCAGCATTCCTATATGAGCCTGTATTTCTGCGTCTTCAGCAGGAGTTAAGTTTCTAACAGGGCATATAATAAAGACCTTTTCTACCTTTCGCTCTAAAGGGGTTAGATGCCTAACAGGACATATGATAAAAACTTTTTCTATCTTTTGTTCCAGTTTTTCTTTTTTATTTTTTATCATTTGCTTTTTATCCTTAATCTGTTCCGCCATATGAGGAGGTTCTTTCTCCACCTAAGAAGTCTCCAAGTTTGGTGTCCCACTCATTTTCTGCTATATCCCATCTCTTTGGTGCAGGCAGCTTGCTGTTTATATAACTAACAATATCGGCACATTTCTCTGGCAAAGTTACTTTTGCATAAGCTGCATCACCCAATACATTGAAACCAAAAATGTTTGTTGCATAATCTTCAAGCAAGTAAGAGCCAAATTTTTTGCTTGCTTTCTTTGCTGTTGTAACAAGTTGTTTCTGCAGTTCATTTCTTTTCTTGATTGAATAGCGCCTTGAGCTGATTAAATCAAACATTAAAATAAAAGAATCTTGTTGATATTGCTTTTTTATCTTCTTTGCTTTTTCTATTAACTGCTCTATTGTTAAATCCTGCTTCATTTTTCCAAATATCCTCGTGTAGGTATTCCAGGCATGAAAGATATGCCCTTTCTGCTAGCAATATAATCTGCTAGCTGCACGATATTTTCGATTTTGTTTGGTTTTAATGCTCTCTCTAGCTCGCTTTCTGGCTGACACCACTTCCACATATGATACCTTACAGCGTTTCTTATAGTTTCTTTTACTTCTTTGTCTTCCAACTTAAATTTTTCCAGGAGATTGTAAGTTATTAAGCCATGTTCATAATCTGTTTTATCTTTCCAAGGAATTCCATTTTTATTAATATCGTGCAAAATGGTAGCAGCCAGCGTCATGTCCGTCTCTTTTTGACCAAGGTTATAATAGCGGCTTAATTCTTTTGCAACTTCAATTGCTTTTAATTCATGTCTTATAATGCCGCCTTCACCTTGGTCCTCTGGAGGATGCCATTTGCCTGATGAAGAGGAAGGATCAGTCCAAAACCTTGGGTCTGCTACATCAAGAACTGCAAATACAAAATCTTTTATGCTTTTGTCTTCTATAGAATGCGCTTCTCCGTACAAATCAAGCTTTGCAAAAAACCTTTTTAACATTTTTATTCAATAGTTAATAGTTTTAGTTAAATGATGAGGATAGATATTTTCTTTTTCTGCCATTTTGTCCTTTAAGCACAGGGTTCATTTTCGTTTTATATCAACTGGCTTGTAATTTTCTTTAAGATAGTTTTCAAGTTCTGGAATAGATTTAAATTTGCTGAATGAAAAATGTTTTTCGAACTGGCCGTATTTTTCTGAAGGAAAAACCATCCACGTTTCTCTTGTTTTCTGAAAACTTTCTTTGCCTTCACTTACAACGCCATGCGTAAAAATTTCGTTTGATGGAATATACTGCAATGTTATGTCTGCCTTATCACTCCATCTCGAACAATAAAAAATTACTTGCTCATCCTGAATCTTACTATTCACACTCTCGTCTACTCCTAATCCTAAGGGATTTGTTACAACAAAGTATTTATTTGCGAGATTAAAAAGAGAATTTATATCTTCTTCGATCTTCTTGTCTTTTTTGAAATGACTTACCGGAAAACTCAAATAGAGTGTTTTTAATTCAGGATGGAACATTAATTTATATAATGTAGTGTCAGATAAATCTCGAGTAGTAATATAAGAAGGTTTTTTCTTGATTTCAGCAGGAACTTCGGTATTTATAACTTCAACATTCTGCCATAAACAGATTTCATCAAGAGTTAATTGCTGATTTTTCCATTGTTCATTTTTGTCTAGTTTTTCCTTTATTTTTTTGGGGCTATCAATTAAAGTAACAAAGAATTTAGGATCAAAACTTTCGATATAATCCCATTTTGTTCCATGACGAAACTGCTTGTTCCAAAAAAAGGTTGAGTGTCCTTTGACAAGAACATTTTCATAGTTTTTCATATCATGCTTTATTTCCCTGTAGATAGAGCCAACAAGAATTGCAAGCTCATGTTCATCGACATTAAGGATGTTTTTCATATCCCTCTTAATTCCATAATAGTCATAGAATTGAGGAATCAGCTCGCCAATATCATAAAGTTTAATTTTCTTGTCATTAAGCTCTGCAAGTTTTATAGTCTTATCAAGATAGCTTCTTGTTTCCGAATCGGTGATGCCTGTGCAAAAAACTTTCATTTTATTTGTACTATTTTGTACTATTTTATCGTATCTCTAATTGAATTATAAAATTCTTTGGAGGGTGTGAGGCCTCCGTAATAATTAGTTAAATAAGACTCCATGATGATTTTACCATTTTTACCTTGCAAAATTAAAATTGGATAAAATTCTTCCTTAACTTTATAATCCCATTTTAATGTGCTCCCATATATTAAGCAAGCGTTGCTTATTTTTTCTATTTTTGAAATTGGACCATACTCTTCTATATATTTTAGTTCTGTTCCTTTTACCTTTTTGAATTTAAGTCTTTTAGATTCCACATTAAGCTCTTCTTTAGATTTATCAATTAGTTTCTCCCATAGAAGAGATTTTCTTCTCATAAGCCTAGTTAGATTTTCTTCTCCATAAAAGGCCGTAATCGGCTGTTCTCTCTTCAAAAATTCGGGGTCAACAAATATGTAAGCCTTTATGCTTAATAGATCCTCTTTAGCATAAATTTGTGGACCTATAAAAATTTCTGGTTTTTGATCATTTGCTGTTATACACATAGTAAAATATACAGGTTTTTTAAGTTCTTGTAAAATATTGAATCCAACATCAAGGATATCATACCCTTCTCTATAACGCGTTCTCCACAGTAAACCGACTCCCCCGCTAAGGGTATTATCCCCAGAAATAAATCGGTCCCCCTCATTAACTAAATACTCCAATTTATTTAGTTTATTGATGTTCTCTATCTTTACCATTATATTATCCCCTCTCGCTGCTCTGAGAATATTTTTAAAGTTTTCTTGCTTGCCGCAACCAGTCAAAGAAAGAAAAAGACTTGTGGCAAAAGTTAAAGGAAAAAATTTCTTCTTTATGATTTTCATCATTTTACTCATTTATTTTACCTCGAGTTTAATGCCATCCTTTTTTTAGAACATTATTCCTCAATTTTTTTAATCTTAAATCAAGCAAATCAAACATTTTTCCTTAGCCTTTCACTTTAAAGTAACAGCTAAAGTTTATAAAACTTTTGTTGAGCTTTTGTTGCGCTTTTGTTGTTCTCAAAAAATTTATAAGCAACCATTTCCTCAAATCCGAGTGGGCTCGTAGCTCAGCTTGGTAGAGCACCAGGCTTTTAACCTGGGAGTCGCGGGTCCAAATCCCGTCGAGCCCACTTTAAAAAACCAAAAAACCATAAAGTATATATATGCTTGATAGCGAAATATTAGTAATATTAAGAAAAAAAGAGCGAATAAGATAAACCGAAAAGTTTAAAAAATCTATCTTAATTCATATTGAGGCGTTATCGCTCATAGTCGTTATTTGTAAATATATCCTTACCTAAAAGCCTGAAAAATGCATATCCTGCAGCCAAAACATTATAAACTTAAACCTGAAGAAGCTGAAGCTTTGCTCACTCGGTTGAACATTTCTATTTGGCAATTACCAAAGATAAAAAGAAGCGATCCTGCATTGCCTCCCAATACTAAAATTGGTGATATAATAAAAATAGAAAGAAAGAGCAATAAAGGTAAAACAATCTATTATAGGGCTATTGTGCCTGATTAAAAATAAAAATCTGTCAATATAAATGCTGAACATGGAAGATAAACATATACTTGTCAAAAAATACCTCGAGCAGCACTCTCTTGTTGAATCAAATATCCTTTCTTTTAACGACTTCTTGGACAACAGGATGCAACAAATTGTTGAAGAAGTAGGCAAAAATCTGCCTACGGAGGATGTAAAACTTGAACTCGGCAAGATTTCTGTAGGAAAACCAAATATAATAGAAGCGGATGGTTCAAAGCATGATATTCTGCCTGCTGAAGCAAGACTGCGCAATTTAACATATTCTGCTCCTTTGTATCTCGAGATTAGCATCAAAAGCGGAAGCGAAAGTGAAAAAAGTTTCGTTGAAATTGGACGAATACCGATTATGGTTAAGAGCAAGTACTGCCATCTTTTTGATATGCCTCATGACAAACTTGTTGAAAATTATGTTGACTATGCTGATCCTGGAGGCTACTTCATAATAAATGGTAATGAACGTGTATTGGTTATGATAGAAGACCTTGCTCCAAATCAGCCTTTCATAGAAAAAAGCCCAAAAGTTAAGGAAACAATTATGCTAAGACTTTTTTCTCAGCGTGGCGCATATAGAATTCCTACCTCGCTAAATGAAAGTAGTGATGGCTTGCTAACAGTAACATTTAGCAGATTTAGGGATATTCCTGCTATACCATTAATTAAAGCGCTAGGCTTAGTAGAAGACTCTAGTATTGCAAGATATATAGGCAAAGAGCAAGATTCTTTAGTTGTCAACCTCTATGAATATGCGCATCTGCATAATCCACATGATGCATTATTATTTATCGCTGAAAAAAGTGGTCTTCAAGGGGCAAAGAAAGAAATTCTTGAGAGAGCAAAAGCAAGAATAGACTCTTACTTCTTGCCACATATAGGAACAAAGCCTGAAAATAGAATAGAAAAGGCTATTACGCTATGTAAATTAATAAAGCAGTATACCATCTCAAAAGAGAGTAGAGCCATAAGCGACAAAGATCATTATGCTAATAAAAGAATTAAGCTGAGTGGCGACTTGTTTGCAGACTTATTTAGGGTGAATCTTACTGTTTTTGTCAGAGACATACAACATTCACTGCAGCGCATAAGCAAACGCAAAAAGTTTTATTCATTAAAAACTATTGCAAAAAGCACATTATTTTCACATCGCATTGAAAGTGCGATAGCTACTGGCGGCTGGATTGGAGAGCGTACAGGCGTAACACAAAATATGGATAAAACAAACTATTTAGCTATGTTTTCTCAATTGCAAAGAGTAATAAGTCTGCTGCCCAGTGAGCAAGAAAATTTTAAAGCAAGGATGCTACATCCTACTCACTATGGAAGATTTTGTCCTATCGAGACACCAGAAGGAACACCAATAGGTTTAAGAAAAAATCTTGCATTGTTAAGCAGAATTTCTACAGCTGTTAGATTAGAAGAAAAGGAGCTTGTTAATATGTTAACAGGCTTAGGGCTCTTAAAAGAAGGAAGTGGCATGACTGATGTATTTTACAATGGAAAATTTATAGGAGAGGTTATTACGGCAGAAGATTTTGTTGATCAAGTAAGAGAGAAAAGAAGAAAAAAGGATTTACCTATTGAGCTAAGTGTAAGACATGATAAAGAAAAAGAGGCTATCTTTCTTACAACAGAAACAGGAAGATTGCTGCGACCACTAATTATAGTCAAAGATGGAAGGCCATTAGTTGAAAAAGAACACCTAGAATTACTTTCTTCTGGCACTTTAGCATTTAACGATATTGTCTCAAAAGGTCTTATAGAGTATCTTGATGCAGCAGAGGAAGATGATGCACTTATTGCATTATATGCTAACGAAATCACACCTGAACATACCCATTTAGAAATAGATCCTATTGCAATGTTTGGCCTTGTTACAAGCCTTGTACCATATGCTAACTATGACCAATCTTCAAGGTTGAATAGAGGCAGCAAAACACAGAAGCAAGCGTTAGGATTATACTCTTCGAGCTATCATGTTAGACTTGATACAGATGTAAGCATACTGCACTATCCGCAAAAGCCAATTGTTAGAAGTTTTGTCTATGATACGCTTGACTTTTATCCTGCTGGACAAAATGTAGTTGTAGCAATAATGCCTTACGAGGGTTATAACATAGAGGACGCGATTGTGATGAATAAAGCGAGTATAGAGAGAGGCCTTGGAAGAAGTACTTATCTTAGGCCATACACAAGTGTCGAGTTACAGTATACGGGCGGTTTAACAGATGAAATTTGCATTCCAAGCAAGGACACTGGCGGTTATAAAACAGAAAAAAGCTATAGATTTTTGGAAGATGATGGAATAGCATATCCTGAAGCAAAGCTAGAAGGTTCTGATGTTGTTGTTGGGAAAACATCTCCACCAAAGTTTCTTTCCGAAATGGGTGAGATGAGCATAGCAAGATCAAGAAAAGAAAATTCTGTTATAGTAAGGCAAGAAGAAGAGGGGATTATAGATTCTGTTTTTATTACAATAGACGCTGAAGGCAATAAAATTGTTAATGTCAGAACTCGCGATCCAAGGTCTCCGGAATTAGGAGACAAATTTTCTACTCCTCACGGCCAAAAAGGAGTTATAGGAGCAGTAGTCCCAGAAGAAGATATCCCTTTTACAGCCCAGGGAATAAAACCAGATATCATATTTAACCCTCATGGAATCCCGAGCAGAATGACTGTAGGTTACTTGATTGAGCTACTTGCTGGAAAAGTAGGCTGTTTAGATGGTAGAATAATAGACGGAACTGCGTTTTCTGGGGAAAACATCGAGGAACTTGAAAGAACCCTCTGCGATCTAGGTTTTAGGAGTGACGGCAAAGAAACTCTATATGACGGCGTAACTGGGAAAATGCTCGAAGCAAAGATTTTCATCGGAAATATGTACTACTTAAAATTGAAATACATGGTTGCCAACAAAATTCATGCAAGAGCGTTTGGTAAAGTTACTCTACTAACAAGACAGCCTGTTGAAGGTCGCTCACAAAGTGGCGGATTAAGATTGGGTGAAATGGAAAAAGATGCCTTGGTAGGGCATGGTGCATCTCTTCTATTAAAAGAGAGATATGATTCTGATAGAGTTGTTGTTCATGTTTGCACGCAATGCGGATCTCTAGCAATAAAAGATATACTAAGGAAAAAAGAAGTATGCCTATTATGTGGTATAAGCAAAGTTGAACCTGTCGAGATGTCCTATGCTTTTAAATTATTTATGGAAGAGCTGCTTAGTTTACACATTTTTCCTCATTTGATTTTAAAAAACAAATATGAATAAAATTTAATAAAAAATGGAAGCTATCACAAAACAAGTTAAAGCGATAAAGTTTTCGTTTGTATCTCCAGAAGAGATAAAGAAAATAGGAGTTGCAAAAATTGTTACACCAGAATTATACGATATGGACGGCTATCCCGTAGACGGTGGCTTAATGGATTTGCGTTTAGGCGCAATCGACCCTGGAGTAAGATGCAGAACGTGCGGAGGCAAACTAAAGGAATGCCCTGGCCATTTTGGCTACATTGAACTTGCAAGGCCAATAATCCATGTTAAATATGCTCCTATTATAGAACTCCTGCTTAGATCAACATGTATGGAATGCGGAAGAATACTACTAAGCCAAGAGGCAATAGAAAGATTGCCTGCTAGTATGATAATCAAAAAAAGCCGTGATGTAAAAAAATGCCCCTATTGTAAAGCTGAGCAAGAAAAGATAAAAATCGAAAAGCCAACTGCCTTTTATTCTGGTAGAAAAAGAATACTTCCAAGTGAGATAAGGGCGAGACTTGCTAAGGTTAGTGACAGTGATTACATTTTATTTGGCTTTAATCCTAAAATAAGACCAGAGTGGTTTATACTTACGATGTTGCTTGTTCCACCAGTAACAGTAAGACCAAGCATAACACTTGAAACAGGCGAGAGATCAGAAGATGATTTAACCCATAAGCTAGGAGATATAATAAGATCGAATCAGCGTTTATGGGAAAATCTTAATGCTGGAGCACCAGAGGTTATAATTGAAGATTTGTGGGACTTGCTACAGTATCATGTTACAACCTTCTTTGACAATAGTATTGCACAAGTTCCACCTGCAAGGCATCGCTCTGGTCAAGCACTTGAAACATTAACAGAAAGGATAAAGGGTAAAGAAGGAAGGATAAGACATAATCTTGCAGGCAAAAGAGTAAACTTTTCGAGCCGTACTGTTATCTCACCTGATCCATGCATAAGCCTAAATGAAGTTGGCATTCCACTTGAAATCGCAAAAGTTTTAACACTCCCAGAGAAAGTTACAAGCGAAAATATTGAGATAATGAAAAAGCTTATTCTTGCAAAAGATTACCCTGGGGCAAACTATGTTATAAGGCCTGATGGGAAGAAAAAAAGAATAACAGAAGAACTTAAGCAAGAGCTACTTGATGAGCTTGGAGTAGGCTATGTAGTGGAAAGACACCTGCAAGATAAAGACATTGTAATTTTTAATAGGCACCCCTCTCTCCATAAATTATCTATAATGGGCCATTATGTAAGAATACTCCCAGGAAGAACCTTTAGATTGCATCCTGGAACGGCCTTCCCTTATAATGCCGATTTCGATGGAGATGAAATGAATATTCATGTGCCACAAACAGAAGAAGCAAGAGCTGAAAGCAAGATACTTTTGGATGTTGCACAGCAGCTCATATCCCCAAAAAACAATACAAATGTGCTTGGTTGCATATCTGATGCTATAACCGGAAACTATCTGCTTAGTTTAACATCAATACCAAAAGAAGAGGCAATTCAGATGCTTATAAAAATAGGTGTTGAACCAGAAAAAATACCAAAATGGGAAGGAAAAACGATTAGCGGCAAAGAAATTTTTTCTGTATTGCTACCAAAAGTGTCCTTCGCAAATAGAACAAAAGCTTGCAGAGGAATAGACTGCGTTCATTATAAAAAGTGCAAAAAAGAAAAATGTCCTTATGATGCATATCTAAAAATTTCTAATGGCAAGCTTATAAGTGGCGCGATAGACAAAAGTTTAATAGGCGTAGAAGGAGGGGGGTTAATAAAAGAGCTTGACAAACAAATAGGCAGAGAAAAAACAGTAGAATTCTTGACAAAAGTATTCAGCTTAGGCGTATCATTCTTGTCAAGGGTTGGTTTTACGATAGCCTTGAACGATGTCAGTATAGAAGGCGCTAGAAAAGTAACAGCAGAAATAGTAGAAAAAGCTGAAAAAGAGGTTCAGGAGCATATAGATGCTTATAACAATCGCACCTTGGAATTGCTGCCTGGAAAGACAAGAGAAGAAACGAGAGAAATAAAGATTTTGCAAGTTTTAAATAACGTAAGGAGCAAAGTCGGAGAATTTGTAAAGAAAGAAATCCCGAAGACAAATCCAGCGTATGTTTTAATACTAGCTGGTGCTGGCGGAAATGTTCTTTACATAACTCAAATGGCATGCTTGGTAGGACAGCAAGCGCTATGGGCCAAGCGAATAGAAGCAGGATACTCTAATAGAACCCTGCCATTTTTTAAAAGACAAGATTTGTCACCAAGAGCAAGAGGCTTCATTAAGTCAGGTTACTTTAATGGCCTTGCGCCAGACGAGTTTTTCTTTGGAGCAATAACAGGGAGAGACTCTTTAATGGATGTTGCACTTAGGACACCTAAGAGTGGCTATCTCTATAGAAGAATAGCAAATGCTTTACAAGACCTTAAAGTGGAGTATGATAAAACAGTAAGAGATGCTAGTGGAAAAATTATACAATTCGAGTATGGCGAAGATGGTATGGATGTAAGCAAACTACACTTACATAACAAAGAAATAGAACCTGGTGAAGCAGTAGGTATAATCACTGCCCAGTCACTTGGAGAACCTTCGACACAAATGACTCTTAACGTTTTTCATTTTGCAGGCATATCAGAGATGCAAGTTACATTAGGCCTGCCAAGGCTTGTAGAAATATTTGATGCTAAACAAAAACCGTCAACTCCCGCTATGGAGATTTACTTTAAACCTGACTATAACAATGAGAAGAAAGCCAAAGAAATAGCAGAAAAAATAAAGGCTCTTAAACTTGAAGACGTTGCAAAGGAGATAAGTATAGTGTTTACAGAAAACAAAATAGAGATTGAACTTGATAAAAAAGCCATAAAAGATTTGCGTATAAGTCCTGCCGCAATACTAAAAAGCATTATAGGGAAAAATGTAAAGGCGAAACTTAAAGGGAATACCATAATTATAAAGGCAACAGATTTAAAATTTAAAGAAATTTATAAATTAAAAGAAAAGCTTAAAGGGCTAATAGTTTCTGGGGTAAAAGGGATAGAGCAAATCTTAGTAGTAAAAAGGAATGGCCATTTTGTTATACTAACAGCAGGTTCTAATCTTGAAGATGTGTTAAAAATTAAAGGTATAGATGGAGAAAGAACAACCTCTAATGATATACATGAAATAGCCAAAGTGTTGGGAATAGAAGCTGCAAGACAAGCCATTATAAATGAAACTGAAAAAGTTGTTTCACAGCAAGGACTTGATATAGACAGAAGGCATAAACTCCTCTTAGCAGACGGCATGACAGCATCTGGTTCTCTAAAAGGCATTACAAGAGTTGGTATTATTTCAGAAAAGTCTTCTATACTTGCAAGAGCATCTTTTGAGACACCAATTAAACATTTTGTAGAAGCGTCTATACAAGAAAGCAAGGATGATTTAAGAAGCGTAATAGAAAATGTGATGCTAAATCAGCCGGTACCGTTAGGAACTGGTCTTCCTGGCTTAATGGTTGAGATAACCGGCAAGCTTGCTGATGAAAAGGTAAAGTAAATGTAAAGTAAAAAACATGTCATTAGCTGAGTTAAAGAAAAGTTTGGCTGCAAAGAGAAAAATAATTTTTGGAAGCAAGCGTTGCATCAAAGAACTTAGTAAAGGAAAAGTAGAGAGAATATTCCTTGTATCAGACGCTGGGGAAATAAAAAATAAAATAGAGGAATACGCCAAACTTAGCAAGATAAAAGTAGAGATAATAAACCTAAATAAAACAAAAAAAGAGGTACAAGAAATTACAAAAAAACCATTCGCTATAAGCGTAATTGCTGTAATGCGATAAAATAAAAATGAGAAAGCTCACGCTAAGCAGATTTTTAGTTTTCATAGAGGGCTAACATCCAGCCCTCTTGATGTTCAAGATATCAAGAAAGATAAATTTATGGGGGGTCGCATTCCTCCCATGCTTGAAAGCATGGGTATCCTGCGACGTATGTAATGATTAAAAAATTGTTACGCAATCAGCTAATAAAACTTTACTTGAAATTTTTTGAAAGTAGAGGGCATTCCATAATTCCTGGCTCATCATTGATTCCAGAAAATGATCCTTCTGTTTTATTCACAACAGCAGGAATGCATCCACTTGTTCCCTTCTTGCTAGGTCAGCCGCATCCACAAGGTAAACGCCTAGCGAATGTTCAAAAATGCATTAGGACAGGCGACATAGATGAAGTTGGTGATGATTCACATTTAACTTTTTTTGAGATGCTTGGAAATTGGTCACTAGGAGATTATTTCAAAGAAGAAGCAATTAAGATGAGTATAGAATTTCTAACTAGCAAAAGATGGCTCGGCATAAATCCAAAACAATTGCATATTACAGTTTTTGCAGGAGATAAGGATGCGCCTCAGGATAAAGAATCAGCTAAAATATGGCAAAGTGTCGGCATACCGCTAAAAAGAATATACTTTTTGCCAAAGGCTGAAAATTGGTGGGGTCCTCCCGGCAAGTACGGACCTTGCGGGCCATGCACAGAAATGTTTATTGATACAGGCAAGAGAAAATGCAGCAATAAATGCAGACCAGGCTGTTTCTGCGGCAAGTACTTTGAAATATGGAATGATGTTTTTATGGAATATAATAAAACTCCAAGAGGTTATGAAAAGCTAAATCAAAAAAATGTTGATACAGGAATGGGCGTTGAAAGGACGATTGCTATTTTGCAAAAAAAGCCAAGTGTTTACGAAACAGAGGTTTTTGCACCAATAGTAGAAAAAATAAAAAGTCTTTGCAAAGAGGAAAAAGGAAAACAAATTAGGTTAATAAGGATAATTGCTGACCACCTAAAAACGGCAACTTTTATCCTCGGTGAAAGGATTGCCCCATCAAACATAGACCAAGGTTATATCTTAAGACGATTGGTTAGAAAATCAATAAGATATGGTAAATTACTTAACATTAGAGAAAAATTTGCAGGAGAGATAGCAAAGCTTGTTATTGATATATACAAAAAAGACTATCTGGAATTGGTTAAAAACAAAGAATTCATTCTTGAAGAACTCAGAAGAGAAGAAGAGCGTTTCGGGAAGGCACTTGAAAAAGGATTAAGACAGTTCGAGAGAATAAAAGAGCAAGCAAAGAAAGCAAAAAAGATAATAACAGGAAAAAATGCTTTTCTTCTTTTCTCGTCATATGGCTTTCCAATAGAAATGACGCGTGAGCTTGCAAAAGAAGCCAATTTAGATATTGATGAAGCAGGCTTTAAAAGAGAATTTGAAAGGCATCAAAAACTTTCAAGGATTGGTGCAGAAAAACGATTTAGAGGTGGTTTAAGTGAAAGAAGCATAGAAACAATTAAGCTGCATACAGCCACACATCTCTTAAATCAAGCACTTAGAGATGTGCTCGGTCAAGCAATTCAGCAACGCGGCTCAAATATTACACCAGAAAGGCTTAGATTTGATTTTAATTATGACAAAAAGCTTGCTCCAGAGCAGCTTAAAAAAATTGAGGACATCATTAATGAAAAGATAAAAGCTGCTTTGCCTATTAAGCGTGAAGAAATGACTGTTGAAAAAGCAAAAAAAGCTGGCGCACAAGCAGTTTTTGCCGCAAAATACAGTGAGATAGTGAGTGTTTATAGCATAGGCAATTACAGCAAAGAAATTTGTGCAGGGCCTCATGTTGCCAATACATCGGAGTTGGGCAAGTTTAAGATTATAAAAGAAGAGGCAGTAGCAGCTGGGGTAAGACGAATAAAAGCTGTGCTTGAATAATAGGATTTTTAAATTGCAAAATCTTAAATTATAACATGGAAAATGTAAATTAGTTTATGATAATTGCCGGCATATTATATGCTGGAGCAGCTATTCGATATTTTCTATTAGGTGGTTGGAAAATGGGGATTATTATGGCGTCTTATTCCTTAGCGGCCATTGTTTTTGCATTTTTGAAAATACAATAAATTTGCATAATAAGAAGGTTTTTAAATAAAATGTCATTAAATATATTAAAATAAGATGCAAATAAAATTATATGGAAAGATAAAAAAAGGTGCTACCATCATTGAAGGATCGCCAGGTTTTGGGCTTGTCGGAACGATAGCAACGGAGTATCTGATAGATCATCTTGATGCAAAACAAGTAGGAAATTTATGGAGCGAAAAGCTTCCAGCAATTGTTGCTGTGCATGGAGGCGAAATTATAGAGCCATTTGCAATCTTTTATGACGAAAAGCGCAATATAGTAATTTTAAGATCTATAGCGACAGTAGCTGGCTTAGAATGGGAGCTTGCAGATTCTGCTTTAAAACTATTTAAAAAAATTGAAGCAAAAGAACTTATTTGCGTAGAGGGTGTTGGTGGAATGGAAAAAGTAAGTGAGCCAAAAGTATATCACCTTTCTGCTAATAAAGAACAAAAAAGAAAACTTGAGGCTATTGGTCTAAAGCAACTAAATGAGGGCATTATAATAGGAAGTGCTGCTTCTTTCCTTTCAAAAGTAAAAGAGGCTTTACTTATATTCGCTGAAAGCTATTCAGAGCTTCCAGATTCGAGAGCAGCAGCAAAAATTATAGAAGTTCTTGACAAATATCTTGGTTTGGGTGTAGACTACAAGCCGCTTATCGAAAAAGCTGACAAATTTGAACGTAAGGTAAGAGAATTGCTCTCAAAGAGTGCAATGGTAAAAAAGGATCAAGAAGAAAAAGAAGGAGAAAATTATTTCGGTTAAGATTGAGTAGTTTTTTCTAAGGCCCATATGCCAATATGATTTTCAATTGCTTCCTGCTCAGATTTAGCTATCAAATATTGATATTTTGTATTTGGATCAAACTGCTTAGCAATTGCCAAACCTTCTTTTACTATCTCCGCATTTATCAAGGTATCGTTTAACCACACATATCTTAGATAGCGTCCATATTGATCCTTGTCGGTAGCGTCTTTTTCTAATTTTACTTCTTTGTTCAGTATTCTGCTTTTTAGAAAATCCTTAGCCTCTTTATAGAACTCTTCACCCTTCTCACGAGCATCAATGCCCAACAGCCTTATTCTCATTCCGCCTTCTACTGTTATAGTATCGCCATCAACAACTTGGGTAACTAAAGCCTCTTCGCCTGGCTGAGGCAACCTTTTCTGATAAAAATAACTTCCTACAAAGAAGCCGGTAACAAAAACAATAATAAGCAAAAAAATCGAAAAGATTGTATGCTTATTCATTTTACATAAGTTAGCCAGTCTCTATATTTTTCATTCTTGCCTGCAACAATTTCTGAGAATGTTTGCTTTAGCTTTGAGGTAATTTTTCCGATCTTTCCGTCACCAATTAATTTATCATCAATTTGGCCAATAGGGTGCACTTCTGCTGCTGTGCCAGTAAAAAAAGCCTCGTCAGCGTCCTTTAATTCGTCTACGTTAACGTCTCTTTCTTCTACAACATAACCTAAATCTTTAGCAACCTCTATGATGCTTACTCTTGTAATTCCCGGAAGAATCTGGCCCCTCAGAGGAGGGGTGATAAGTTTACTATTCTTAACAGCAAAGATGTTTTCTCCCGAACCTTCAGCGATATTTCCTTTATCGTCTAACATTAATGCTTCATCAAATCCTGCGTTGCATGCTTCTGTTGTTGCAAGTATGCTATTAACATAATGCCCGCATATTTTTGCATCTGCTTTAAATGCTTTTGGTGAAAGTCTTCTTATGTTTGTTATTTTAACTTTTATAGGCCGCTCGCCAAGGTAAGCACCCCAAGGCCATACTGCTATTGCCATGCTTACGGGACTTTCTTTTCTTATCTTTAAACCCATTATTCCATAACCATGGAAAACAATTGGTCTAATATAGCCTGCTTTACATTCAGGCAGATTTGCTTTTACTGTATCATAAATCGCTTTTTCGATTTCTTCTTGCGTCCAAGGCAAATTAGAATGAAAAATTGAAAATGAGCGGATAAGTCTTTCAACATGCTTTTTTAACCTAAATATAGCAGAACCGTTATCAGAGTCGTAAAAACGCATTCCTTCAAAAGCTCCAGAGCCATAATGTAGAGTATGTGTTAAAATATGAATTTTGGCGTCGTCCCAGGAAACAAGCTTGCCGTTAAGCCAAATGAATTTTGTTTTTTTCATTCAGAATAAAGAAGAAGAGGTGAATTTAAAGTTTTCTGTTTAGATTGACTTTAAATTTGACACCGTTCTAATAGAAATTATAAGTAATTGTGAGCAATTATAAGTTATTCTATATAAATTGCAGGTTTTCCCTGTTTTGCTTTGTTTGCCTTGTTTTGAGGGTCATAACGTTTAGCATCCTTGTTTGCAAAAACCTTGACTTTTGCATTAAATTCTCGGGAGAAAAAGCCTTCTGCGTCGCGATAAGTCTTTGTTTCTTTTGGTATAGAGTAAAGATAAATTTTTCTTGGTTTCTTTTTGATGAGTTTTATAATATGTTTGACATCTTCAAGAACTCTTTCTATTGCTTTTTCAGTTTTTTCTGCTTTAGCATCAATTTTCTTTTCGTCCGCTTTTGGCCAACTTTCCACACTTACAAAAGTCTTCTTACCAAGTTTATGCCACAATTCCTCGGAGAGATGCGGAACAAATGGCGTAATAAGCTTGATCCATGTTTCAATTGCATCATCCATGATTGCCTTATTTGGTTTTGTTCTTTTTGCATACCATCTTAAGCTATTCCCAATAGCAAAGAATGCTTTTTCAAATGCTGTCCTAAACAACGTTTTTTCCATCGCATTATCGACTTCTTTTATCGTTTTATTAAGAACAGATTCAAACCATGCATCTGCGCTTGTTCTTTTATTTTGGCCTTTCTTATAATATTTGGTTACAAAATTATATACAGACCGGAGTTTTCCAATAAGGCTTTTTGCATTGTTTGTATCAAAATTGGGATCCTCAAGACCTTCACCGCCCATCATAAGTGCCGCCCTAATGACATCGGCGGGATATTCTTCTAGAATTTGCCTTATAGTGAAAAAATTGCCTTTGCTTTTAGACATTTTTTCACCATTAACAAGAAGCCATCCATTAACAGCAAAACTTTTAGGCCAATATTTTTCAGGGAAAATTGCGGCATGATTGAATAAGCAAAAAGATAAATGATTTTGAACCAAATCCTTACCAGAACTCCTCATGTCAAAAGGATACCAGTACTCAAATTCCTTTTTCATCTCATCTATTTCTTTAACATTTGGCTTCTTCCCTTTTCCAAGAAGCAAGTAATCAAAAAATCTGTCATTTAATTTCTCAACAGGCACTTTCTTGATTAAATGTGCAAAAGTGTAATAAGCCATGTAAATAGTTGAATCGCTTAGCGACTCTATTACCCATCTTTTATCCCAAGGCAAAAAAGAGCCAAGACCACGATGATGCGTACACGCCCAATCATTAAGCCAACCAATAACATATTCAAACTGTTGCCTTAGTGTTTCGGGATATAATTCCATTTTACTGAGGACCTTTCTTGTTAAATTTTTCCACTTCTTATCACCATATTTCAAAAACCACTGATCGCTCACAATCTTAACAACAGAGGGGGTCAAACATCTACATACAACTTTTCCTGTTAGCTCGTAAAACACATCAGCTAAGCCCTTCTTAATTAATTCTTTTTTTACGCCTTCTTTTGCCTTTTCAACAGACACTCCAGCATAATTTCCGCAATTATTATTCATTTTTCCAGAGTAAAATCCTGCTTTGTAGATTATTTGTGTAGCCTCTTCTAATCTTTTATCTTCTTGATTCTTTATTTTCCATTGTTCCACTATCTTTACAGCAGGCAAATCCCCCCATTCTTTGTTTTCAATAATTGGAATTGGCTTAATCGCCTTGATTTCTTCTGTGTCTAAACCATATTTTTTAATTTCTTCATCATTTTCTTGCAAATCTTTCAAAGCAATCAGATCATACGGTGCATCACTAGGCACAGAAGTAACAAGACCTGTTCCTACTTTTGGGTCTACAAATTTTGCAGGAAGGATTATTAATTTTTTATTGATCATGGGGGCGATACAATATTCACCAATTAAATCTTTTCCTTTAATTTTTCCAATAATCTCAACTTTTTTATCTTGGTTTTTTAATTTCTCGGCAGCTTCCTTACTTATGACCCAAACTTCGTTATCAACCTTTGCTTTAACATAATGAACAGAAGGATTTGCCCAGAAATTAGTTTCTCCAAACACTGTTTCTGGCCTTAAAGTAGCGGCAACAAGCCATTCCTTATTTAATTTAAATTTCAGGAGTGTAAATCCTTGTGGAATTTCGCCTTCTCCTTCTACTCTGTCATGGTCTCCTACAGCCATATTGTCTTTAGGGCACCAAACAACAGGATGTTTGCCTTTCGCAACCCTGCCTTTTTTCCTTAAGGTGTTAAACTGCCATGTTATGAATCTATCATAATGAGAATTTAGGTAGGTAGTAGTAAAACTCCTTCTCCAATCAACACTAACTCCTAATTTTTTGAAATCTTCTTCAGCGGCTTTTGGAAAAACTTTTGTCCAGTGGATAGGATCTGCAAATTTTTTTATCTCCTTGGGGGGAAAACCCATATCCTTAAGCATTGCAATCTGTTTTGGTTCATTTTCTTCGACTCTTTGAGCAGCAGCAGTTATAGGTGTCCCTGTACAATGCCATGCCTGCGGAAAAAGCGTATTATAGCCTTGCATCCTTTTGAATCTAGCCATTACATCTACTCTTGTTGCAGAAAATCCATGGCCTAAATGCAAATAAGCATTAGTATAAGGATAAGGAAAATTTATGAAAAACTTTTTTCCTTTCTTCTCCTTGGCTTCAAAAATTCCAGCTTTCTCCCACTCTCTCTGCCATTTCTTTTCAATTTTTTTAAAATCCACAATTTCTTTTACCATTATTTTGCCATTACACCAACTCTTTTAATTCCTCCTTAAATATGCTAACAACATCCCTTTTAATTTCTTTCGGAATGTTTGCTTTATAAACCTTAAAGAATTTCTTACGTAATTCGTCTTCTCTTCGAGTTGCTTCTGAGAGGAAGCGCTTTTTGAATTTCTCTATCAAATAGCCTCTTGCTTTATTTTTGTATGCTAAATAGAAAGCAAGCATCTGCTGGTCTCTAGCCTCTTTGCTCTTTTCATAACAGTCAATTTTTTCCCCATTAAAGAGACGGTAAAATTTTTCGTATTTTTTTGAAAGCAAAGCACCTAACCCAACATTCTTTGGATTAATTCCATTAGCTAGCATAAAAAGAGAGAGTGTTACACATGTTGGGCAGTTATGGCACCATCTCTCTCTTGTTTTTTCGCTAAGGTTATAGCAAGAAATTTCGTAACGCGCAAATTCTGAATATCGGGAATGAAGAATTTTTGTAATGGCTATGCTTGTTAATGGTCTTACTAAGCTTGTAACGCTAACCTTGTTAGATGTCATTAATCTAATCATATTATTTTGCTTTCCAATCCATTGAGATGTTTGATCTTCAGATGGCCATGCTTTGTAGTCTTCTTTGTTTATGAAAGACCAGTCCATATTTTTTTCGTCTCCCGGTATTATATATTTTGCCTTATAGTAGTGTGAAAAAGGCAAGGCAATAAAACAAAATCCAGTCATCATATGTGAATAGCCTAAAGATGACTCAGTTTTGTTCCAAAACCTAAAATCATTTAGCTTCTCGATGTTATTTGTTACAAAATTAATGACTATGTTACGATCAGTAGAAAGTTTTTTACAGAAGCGTATTACTATTTCATTCTCTACAGGATCTACAGTATCATTTATATAAATAGCTGCCGGATTTAGCCCTATTTCGTTGCAAATAGCAAGTGTCAGCAAAGAATCTTTTCCACACGACAGCGGAACTATTGCTCCTTTTTCTTCTGTTGCTTTTTCAGATTTATAAGAAGGTTTTTTGATTTTATTATCTTTAAATATATACCTTATTTTCTTAAACTGCTTTATTGCTTTTTTTGTTGGAATAGCATAATCTTCTGTTGCGGATGGCATACTATTTAGTACCATCTTATAAAAAAGCGGTTTAAATATAGGCAAAGATGTATTATACTCAACTGCTTGTACACCTGCCACTAAGGGCGAACAAATTGTTGAGAGAAGAGCAAAATTATCAATCCATACTGCCTTTATATCTTTTGGATATTCTTTCCAAACAGTTCGAGGAAAAACTATGTCATAATTTTTATCGTTAAATTTAACGGATAATCCTCTGCTGCTCTCCTTAAAGTTTATTTTAATCTCTTTCATGTCATGTCTTCTTTCTTTAAAATCAGTCAATTTATACTTAATATAGCAAAAGCCATTTAAATTATTTTTGCTTCTCCAAGAATTTCTTAAGATAGGGCTTTAACCAGGCGTAGTCTCCAAATGCGAGAATTGTATATTCTTTATTATTTTTATTAGAGTCAAAAACCTGAAAAAGTTTGGAATCGTTGTAAGTATTCCCTTCTTCGTCACTTTCTTTTATGCATACCATTGTTCCAGAGCCATGAGGATAAGAGCTAACAATTTTATAAAGGCCTTTCGGAGTTACTATTATGCACTGCTCTTCTAACTCTTTAACTCTTTTTTCCGTTATTTTTATTAATCTCTCTAGAGACATATTAACAGCATAAACCTCCTTTCAAAATAGAAGAAAAGGAAAGGGCTTATAACAAAACCAGTACTAGAACAACTACCAACAACAAAAGATTGAATAGCTCAAGCCTCTCCATACTTTTTTTAGGAGTTTAGAATTTAAAAATCTTTCGTTCATTTGGTTAAGGCAAGGAAAATTTAAAAAGAGAAAATGCATGCTCTTTTCAGGGCCTGTAGCCTAGTGGATAAGGCGTCAGCCTTCTAACAAACGAAGAAAGCTGAAGATCGTGGGTTCGAATCCCTCCAGGCCCGTACAATTTATTTTATTTGCCCTTTCCGTTCTTTAAGTATATCTTCTACTACACCGTTAGCCCTCTCTGGAGCATATTTTACATAAAGAACTCCTGCAATTGCTACAATTACTCCAGCAAAGCTATCAAAAACGAGATCTCATATGGTATCAGATAATCCTCTTTGAGGAACTGTGCCTAGCGCATGTCACAAAAGAATTCTCCAATTTCCCAAAGAGCGCCTATAGCTATTGCAAATACAAAAGTAAAAAAACCAATCATAAAAAAATTGAGTTTAATTTTTTAATAAAGTTTAGAGTATAGACTGTTATAAAAGCTAATACCGCAACAATAGCGCTTCCAAAGAAATGCATGAACTTGCTCCAAGAAGCAAGTATGCTTATCTCTCTTTCTTTCTTTTAATCGTAATGGTTGTATTGATAGTTCGCGTCTTTTTTCATTTCTCCATTAAAAAGCCGATAAATAGCTAGATAAATAAATCTTGCAAAACATTTTATCCTGCCTTCTTTTTCAAATCTTCTTACTGAAGTAAAAACAACTCTATCAAGAACATCAAACTTCGCAATTTTTGCTGCTCTCTTGATATAGTCAAAATCTTCACCATATCTCAAGCTCTCATCAAAACCTTCTATTCTATTATGCACTTTTTTCGAGGCAAAAATGCAAAAACCACGGGCATATGGCTTAAGTCTTTTGAACATTTCCATCCACAGATTGGTTATTTCAAATGCTATGATGTCTAAAATATTCTTGCTCAGAGGGAGGCCATAGCATGTAGCTACCCCTAATTTTTTTTTCTTTATCTTATCAAAACAAAATTTAAGAAAACTTTCTTGGAGTAGCACATCCGCATCTAAAAAAAGGAGGGGGTCTGATTTTGCTACCCTAGCACCGTTATTTCGCCCTACTGCTGGCAGCCCTCCTTTAACAATCTTTGCCCCATAACTTTTTGCAATCTCAACAGTTCTATCTTTACTGCCGGCGTCTGCAACTATAATCTCGCAAGGAAAGCGCTGCGCCTTTACCGACTCAAGTAATTTTCCTATGTTTTTTTCTTCGTTCAGCGCAGGAATTACGATGCTAAGCTCTGGCTTTTTCATTTTATTACAGTTTTCATTTTATTACATCTCTTACAAATCCATGTTTGCTTAAACTTACCATTACCCACATTTTCATAACCCATAAATTTTTCCCATTTATGAAATCCAAAAAAGCATTTCAAATTCATTTTTTCTTTTCCTCCTGCTTTAACTTCTTATAGTAATTATACTTAAACTTATCATAATAATTAAACCATGCTCTGCCAATAAAATACCCTGAAAACCCTATAATAATATCAGCAAAAATATTTATTGAAGACTCTCTCCAAAAGTCTACACAGCAAATTGTGGGTAAAAATGTTAGCTCTAGAATTTCATAACCTATTATAAAAATGGCAACCCAGGCTATTTTCTTTCTGAAAAAATATGCCAGAATGATTCCATACATGAAGTGAAATATACTAGACCAATCCACTATTGTCATGTTATACATTTTTCAATTACGGAGCAGAGGATATTTCTTTGCCATTTTCATATTATCTATTCATAACGTATACTTGTTTTACCAAGATGATAAGTTTTCCAAACATCAACAAGTTCTATCAATGCACCCATTTTATAAATTATCTATCAAGAGTCAAAAAGTATTTAAATAACTTTCTTTTCTTTTTGACATGCGCGGATGGCCCAGCAGCTACGGCAGTCGCCTGCAGAGCGACTATTCGGGGGTGCAAGTCCCTCTCCGCGCTTTAAAGGTGACGTATATTATAACACAAGAAGAAATAAAGAAAGTTTTGACTATAGATGATGCTATTAAAGCAGTTGAAAAAGCTTTCAGCGAATATGCTCTAGGCAATGCACAAATGCCTCCGAAGTCGTATCTTTCTTTTCCTAAAGGTGATTTGAGAAGTATGCCGACATATCTTGCCTACAGCAACATTGCAGGAATAAAATCGGTTAATGTGCATCCTTTCAACAAAAAGTTACCAACTGTTATGGCAATCATTCTATTGATTGATCCTTCTAATGGATACCCTCTTGCGGTGCTTGACGGAACATATATAACAAACATGAGGACAGGTGCAGCAGGAGCAGTAGCTGCAAAGTATTTATCAAGAAAAGATGCAAAAACTGCAGGTTTTATTGGAACAGGAGAGCAAGCAAAAACACAATTGGCCGGTCTATTAGAAGTAAGGCTTCTTAAAGAAATTAAAGCTTATGACATAAATAAAAAAAAATTGGCTGCTTTCTGTGAGGAAGCATCAAAAAAGTATAATATTCAGAGTAGAGCTACAGGTATTGAAGAAGCAGCAAATTCAGACATTGTAGTAACAACAACTCCTGTAAGAAAACCTATTGTTAAAGCAGACTGGATTAAGGAAGGTTGTCATATTAATGCTATAGGGGCAGATGCTGCTGGAAAACAAGAACTTGAAAGCAGCATATTGAAAAAAGCGAAAATAGTTGTTGATAATTGGGAGCAGGCTTCTCATTCAGGAGAAATAAATGTAGCATTTAGCACAGGAGGAATTATAAATAAAGGAATTATAACAAAAAAAGACATCTATGCTGAACTGGGTGAAATTGTTGCGGGCAAAAAGCCTGGAAGGCAGAACGACAAAGAAATTACAATTTTTGATTCAACAGGATTAGCGATACAGGACATTTCAACAGCATTCTTTGTTTACAATAAACTTGATAAAACGAAATTATTAAAAGTAGACTTCTTTTAATTTCTTTAGCTTTTAAATGCTAAGTGGGGCTATGGTGTAGCTTGGCTTAGCACAAGGCTTAGGGAGCGTTAGACCGCGGTTCGAATCCGCGTAGCCCCACTTTTATGTTTACATGCGTTATCTATACCTCGAAAGATTTATATAAACCTTTTTTTTAGTTAGAGTATGAACAAAGAGGATATAATGACAATAGCAGAAAAAAGAGGTTTTTTCTTTCCATCTTCTGAGATTTACGGCAGCATGGCAGGTTTTTGGGAATACGGACCATTAGGTGTAGCATTAAAAAATCGCTTCGTTGAGCTGTGGAGAAAGGAACTCGTTAGGAAAGATGACATGATTGAAATAGACGGAAGCCAGATTATGCCAAAAGATGTTTTCGTTGCTTCCGGTCATCTGCTTAGTTTTGTTGACCCTCTTGTTAAATGCCAAAAATGCAAAGCAATAATGAGAGCAGACAAGCTAATAGAAGAAAAGACACATCAGATAGTTCCTGAAAAACTCACTCCTAAGCGTTATGACGAGCTAATTAGCAAATTTAAGATAGTTTGTCCTAGATGCAAAGGCAATCTTAATAAAGTAGCAATGTGGAATATGATGTTTAAAATAGGCGTCGGCCCTGAAGATAACGAATCCTACCTAAGACCTGAAACATGTCAAAGCATATTTGTTGATTTTGCAAGGCTTTTCAAAACAATGCGCTGTAAACTGCCTTTGGGCATAGCTCAATATGGTAAAAGCTTTAGAAATGAGATATCGCCAAGACAATGTTTGTTGAGATTAAGAGAATTCTATCAAGCAGAAATTGAAATTTTCTTTAATCCTACAAAAAATAAATTTGAAAAGTTTAACAGCGTAAAAAGCTATAAGCTTAGGCTGTTGCCTTTAAATGAGAAAAAAGAAATAGAAATAAGCTGCAAAGATGCTATAAGCAAGATAATCTCATCTGAGCTAATAGCTTATTATCTTGCTTTGTTGCAGCAATTTTATTCTCAAACTGGAATAGACATGCGCAAGACAAGATTCAGGCAGCTTAGCGAGGAGGAAAGAGCTTTCTATGCCAAAGAGGCATGGGACTTTGAAGTTCTCACAGACCTAGGATGGATAGAGCTTGTTGCCTGCAATTACCGCAATGATTATGATTTAAGCGGACACGCGAAACAAAGCAAGCAAAATTTAACTGTGTTGGAAGAAGGAAAGAGCGTTATTCCACATATTTTTGAGCTTTCAATGGGTGTTGACAGAAGTATTTACTGCATACTTGAGCACGCTTTTGTTAGAGAAAAAGAAAAAGGGAAAGCGGCCGAGGAAAGGAATGTTTTAAGATTTCCGTTGCGGCTTGCTCCAATACAAGTTGCTATATTTCCTCTTGTAAGCAAAGACAAACTGCCAGAAAAAGCGGAACGGGTTTACAGTTTGCTTAAAGAAGATTTTTCTGCTTTTTACGATGAAACAGGCAGCATAGGCCGACGTTACAGAAGACAAGACGAGATTGGAACTCCTACATGCATTACAATAGACTATCAAACACTTAAAGATGATACTGTAACAACGAGAGATAGGGATACAATGCAACAGAAAAGGGTCAAGATAGATAAGCTAAAGGAAATTTTCAAAAATATTTAGCATAGTTGATATAAAAAGTTATTTTTAGTCTATCAGGATGTTATGGCTAGGGGTGATGAATATCATGGTTTTTTGCGTCATTTACATTATCGCTAAAAAGCTGTGGTAAGTATTTTTTTACAATGTTAATATGCACGATCCTGTATGCGGGCCTATTTTTAGCCTCATACTCTTGAGAGTGGTGAACAAGAGGAAAGTTATATAGATTAATGAGATGTTCAAACTTTGCTATCTCCTCGTTTGTAAAGTAATTCTTTTGGTTATTTATTTTTTTGAATTCAAACCATTTTTCAATCAAGCCTTCTAACGAGTCGGAACGTTTAAACTCTCTAGATGATTCTATAAACATATTATACAGCAACTCCTTTTTTGCATCACCAAATCTTGCCTTATAAGCTCCGAAGTTTATTCTATATATCTTTCCGTCAGGGGATACCTGCTCAAGCAATTCCTCCTTCTCGTTTGGTATTGTTTTGTTGTATTCGTATTCAAAATATTTTTGCGCGTATACAACATCAGATATCACATGTGTTGAGCCAAATTCTGCTTGGCACAGCAATTTATACATGTCTTGAACCTGCATAGATTCATGCAAAGAGAACTGTTTTTCTATTATTTCTTCAAAACAGAGCTTTTCTAGCTTGCTTCCCCTCTCCTCCCCCTCACATTTTTTTACTTCAACTTCTTTTTCGCCCAGCGCGTATTTTCCAGGAAAAGAATTGCTCTCCCCACTTTCACATTTTTTTACTTCAACAGACTTTTTGCTTTTTGGCTCTGGCAGTGGTTTGTTTCTCATATTCGGAGCAAAAACTAAATACATCAAAATAATAGATGTTAATAAATTTTTTTGTTTATTTCCAAAGTGCATTTTACACTACTTTTATTCCTTGCTATTATTAATCTTCTTCTTTATAAATTTTTTTATTTATTTTTTATTATCTCGTTTAATTCTTTCTCTGACAGCTTCTTGTACAAATTATGCGAAAGCAATTCCTTCTTAATAAGTTTTTCCCGTAGCTCCCATTTGAGTGGAATGATGTCGATGAGATTTTCTGGTTTTACAAGCACAAGGTTTGGGTATAAAGGAGCAACTTTTTCCACTTCCTTTTTTATTAATTCTCCAATTGATTCTTGGTTCTCAAGATAGTTCTGTATTAATTCGTCTTTACTCATTTTATTGACATCTTGCATTGATATATAAGCATCGCTCGATTCTTTAAAAGTAGTAATATACTTTGTTGTTTTTACAAAATCATCTGGGCCAAGTTCTTCAAGCATATGGCTTAGCTCCAAGTGGATATAATCGATACCAGAATACTTTTTAACTAATGCGATGTTAGCCTGATTTATCTCTTGAATTCCCATCTTTTTTGCTGCTTCATCCATTAGCTTTTCTGCTAAATCAATTTTGCCTGCTAACATTAACTTGTCTGTTTGTATTATCAAATCGCGCCCAATCTCGCTCCTCCGTTTCAATTCATTGACACTACCCAAATATTCTTTATATTTTTCAGGATGCTCTTTTATGTATTTTTGCGCATACCTCAATGAAGACTCATCACCAAGCAAATCGCAGATAGTTTCTACTAAAGCAAACTCTTCCCCCTCCATGTTTGTTTGAAGTGGAGAACCTGCATATAAAAAATGTCCATATTCATGCCCGACACTTCGCATAATCCTATTTAAATCATTACGCCTATTAAGAAGGGCTTTGTTCTCCGTTACATCCCCCATTCCTTCTAGAGAGCTTGCAAATGCCCTATACTCTCTTTCAATCTTGCCGTCCTTGTCTTTTCTGGCTTGTCCTATTAACTTGTCTATTTTTTCAATAAGCTCTTTTTCTGACATATGGTACTCAATCTCCCATTTTCTTAGGCCGGAGAGGTCCATTTTGCTTCCTTTCTTTCTTTGTTCTTCAAGGAACTCATTCAGTCTTTTACGGTCCTCATCCCTTAATCTGTCAAACCTAAACTCCCTTTTTCCAACCTTTACAGACACCATTTGCGACTCTTTTTCAAATTCCTCCTCCAGCTTTTTGACAGCATCAGGACCTAGAAATTCTGCTAAATCTTCCAATTTTTCTAATGCTTTTTCTGAAAATGATCTTTCGTATACTTTTTGATAAACTTCTTCACCGTTTCTCTTTACAATTGTCATAATAGTTGGAGTGTCAGTAAGATCTATAATAAACCCATTTCTTTTACTCTCACTTGGGTACATCTCACTAAAGACGCTTTTAGCCTGCCTTTCTAATATCTTCTCTACTTTCTCTTCCAAAGAGTTTCTTTTATTAGAAAGTTCTTTTGTGTCAAGCCATTTGCTTTCGTATTTTCCTATTTTTTTATTCAAGTTGAGGTATTCGTATATGCTTTCTATTTCGTAATATCTTAAATACTCTTGTGGATTTACGCCATGAACTCTTACTTGCTCAACTTGTTGCTGCGCTTGCTGTTTTTGTGAGGCATAAACTTTGCTTGCAACGCCTATAAGCGGGTATAAAAACAGCGCTATAGAAAGCCCTATTGCCGATAGTCTCCTTTTTATTCCTTTTAGCATTTTTTTTCTTCGCTGGAGTATTTAATCATCTTGAGAATTATTACATGCCCTTTTAGCCCCATTTCTTCCCTTCTTGCTTGTGTGTAATAGAAGTACAAACTATCTATACCTTTATATTCTATATGGGATATAACAAAACCTCGCAACATTTTACCGTAAAAATATATTAAAAAAGAAAACAAAGAAAAAATTACATCGCGGTTATTGTAAGAGGGTAGGAACCAGTAGTCACAACTCTATGAATACTGCCTTTACTTTCCCACCTTCTTTCCGCTTTCATAGATTAATAATGCGCAACATCTTTAAATAATTTTCGCTTTTATTTGTTGCTTGAAGAATTCAAAGAAACATTTATAAAATTGTTTTACTGATTTTTTAAAGGGCCGGTAGTTCAATGGTAGAATGCGCCCTTGGCTAGGGTGAGGTTCCGGGTTCGAATCCCGGCTGGTCCACTTAAAATGAAAGACTGTTTATTTTGCAAGATTATAGCAGGAAAAATTCCATGCTGGAAAGTCTATGAAGATAAAAAATTTTTGGCTTTTTTGGACATAAATCCTCTTAATCCAGGACATACCATACTAATACCAAAAAAACACGTTCAATGGGTTGACGATTATGAACCTTTTTGCGATTATTGGCAAACTGCAAGAAAACTCTCTAAGATAATTCAAAAAGCATTAAACTCCGTTCTTGTTTCTTATGTTGTATATGGCTTGGGGGTTCCGCATGCCCACATACATCTAATACCTAAATTCAAAGGTGATAGGCACCCAGAAGGACCCAACCCTGAAAAAACTATGAAGCTTTCGGATCAAGAAATGCGAAATATAGCCGAGAAAATAAGAAAACTTTTATAAATATCAGCGATGTTTCCTTTTTAAGCCGGTGTAGCTCAGTTGGTAGAGCGCGAGTCTCATGAGCTCGACGTCGACGGTTCGAATCCGCCCACCGGCATTTTTGCATAAAAATTAAAATTTCCAAAAATCTTTCTTATATTTTTTCAATTGCGGCTTTTTAATTTTTTAAGCGTTAACAAAACAATAAAGCAAATAAAAAGTGACCACTGTCGGTTAAAATTTAAAACTAGCGTTTATTTGTTTCTCCGAAATGAAAACAAAAAATTACCTTTTATAATAGCAATTAAATTACAATAAAATTTAAAAAGTACAATTTTTTTTGTATTGTACAAAAGCAAGATTTGGAGCGTGATAAGAAATCTAGACTTATGGTTTTGGACTTGCTTATTCATCGTTCCTCTTTTTGAAGGCGTTCCAAATCTTGTCTTTTTTTGTTCTATTAGGATGGTTAACTAAAATAAGACGGTTATGCTAAGATAACTACCTTTAAATAGGACCATAAGTAAACAAATCTAAGAACGAAATAGAACTAATTAAAAGACTTTATACTAAAAAAATTAAGCCGTCCTTAAGTTTTATTCTTTTCCTCTTGGTTTGGTGTTTGCAGTTTGCTACTTACTAAGCACTATATCAATTGTGCTGACGTTAACCTTTTTTCCTTCTTTGTTCTCAAATTCTTCGCTACCAATGCGTATGTCTTTGACACTAATACCCTGGTCTTTCAAGAAACGCTTTGTTGTTACTTCTGCTACGTCTACTGCCCTAGCGATAAATTTGCCTCTTGCCTTTATTGTAACGTCGTTTGCGCCTTTTGTCGTAAATTGCATCACTACACCTGTTACGTAGTTCATAAAAGGTTTCCCGCCAATGAAAACTATATTTTCATCCGTTTTCGGCATTTTTGTTTTTTGTTAACCTCCGTGATTTATTTGTTTTGTGTATTCGCTTTATGCGATGTAAGCAATGAATCTGCTTAGCGTTATTTTTTTATTTTTTCTTTTTTATGTTGTCTTTTTTTACTTCTTTCTATTTTCTTCAGTTTTTTGCTTGCGTATAAGTCGCGTTATATAACCCGCGATACTATTTCTAAATTTTTTTTGTTTAACATATTTAGTAACTATTTTTTTGTTTTCAATGAAGTCTATTGTAAATTCATTTGGATATTTTTTAAGTAAGTCTCTAGTTGCTCTCTTAATTATTGTACCCTTGACACGGCCCATTTGTAATATAATCAAAAATAGGATATTTAAAGTTTATCATTCTTAGTTATATCTGTTTAGGGTCTTTTCCATTCAACCTCGTAATAGGTTACATCTCCTTCCTCGTCTACTATACCTATTAAAAGTCGTTTGCGTGTTGAATGAGCAACACGGTTTTTTGCAGAAAACTCGTGCCATGTTAAGCTATCATTCTCATATACAGGATAAACAATCCACATAGCATGGTCCTCACCTGGCTTGACACCTTTAGCGTATACTCTAAAATCTGCTCCAAATTTAAAAGCTGTTTTTATAATATACCCTCTATCACGTAGATCACTATAAACGCAATAGCGAGTATGGAAGTTTTTTTCTTTATCGCAAGCTTCACGCATGAGCGAGTTAAAATTAAGTTTTTTCTTGCTAAGATAAACATTTAGTTTGCCTTTTTCAAGCAAGTAAAGAGCTTCAGCAAGCGAATAAAAGATTTTGTCTTTAATAATTTCTCCAAAGCGGCTTTGGCTATATAAGTTAAAAGCCTCTGAAGAATTTGAGACAACGCCTTCTCCGCTTAGCATGGCTTTGAAAGCCTTTCCTTTTTTCTCGACCTTCTTTTCTCCTTTGTCTCTCTTCTTTTCTTGCTTCGCTTTTGCTTTTTTCATCTGCATTTTCCTTTTTTGCAAGGGCAATATTAAAAAGCTAGAAGGATTTTTAAATCTTGTTACACTTGTTTCAATAATATGGAAATTATATTTCTTGGCACCGGCCAAGCTATACCAACAAAAAGAAGAAATCATACAGCAATTTTACTTAGACATGAAGATGAGTCAATTCTTTTTGATTGCGGAGAAGGCACTCAAAGGCAATTTCGCATAGCGAGGGTTAATCCGTGCAAGCTTACAAGAATTTTTATTACACACTGGCATGGTGATCATGTTTTGGGGCTGCCTGGTTTACTGCAGACGCTTGCTTTAAACAACTATAAAAAAACCTTATATGTGTATGGTCCTATTGGAACAAAAAGATTTTTTTCTATAATTTTGAGAACATTTATGTTCAAACAAAGAATAAACGTTGTTATAAAAGAAATGAGAAAGAGTATAAAGGAAAAAAACTTTTTAGTGGAAGCCTTTAGACTAAATCACGGTTGTCCTTGTCTCGGTTATTCATTTAAAGAAAAAGATAAAAGAAAAATCGATATAAAAGCACTTAGAAGGCTTGGAATAAAGCCAGGACCAATTATAGGAATGCTGCAAAAAGGCAAAAGCATAAGGCTTGGAAAGAGGATAATAAAAGCAAAAGACGTTACTTACATTAAAAAAGGTAGAAAAGTAAGCATAATTCTTGATACAGCATTATGCAATAATTGTTATACAGCAGCGAGAGACGCAAATATTTTAATTTGTGAGGCGACATATTCGCAAGAACTCAAGGATAAAGCTGCGGAATATAAGCATTTAACAGCAAGACAAGCAGCTCAAATAGCAAAAAAGGCTAGAGCAAAAAAGCTTGTGCTAACACATATAAGTCAAAGATACGAGGATAAAAACAAAAAAATTCTGCTAGAGGCAAAAAAAATATTCAAAAATAGTGTGCTTGCTCACGACTTTATGAAAATAAGCGTTTGAATTATTTCTTATTTCTTTTTCTCGGCTTCGCTGAGTTTCAATTTTTCCTTTTCCTCTATCCCAAGTTTTTCTAGTAGCTCCTTGTAGCGATTTCTTATTGTAACCTCTGTAATTCCCGCAACATCTGCTACTTCGCGCTGAGTGCGTTTTTCATTATTCAGTAATGCTGATACATATAAAGCTGCAGCTGCTATTCCTGCAGGACCTCTTCCTGATGTAAGCTCGAGAGCCTCTGCTTTGCGCAAAATCTTTAATGCATTGTTTTGTGTTTTTGGAGATAAATGCAAGAAAGAAGCAAATCTAGAGATATAATCTCTTGGATTTGACGGCGTAACATGTATTGCTAGCTTTCTTGTTATGAAGCGATATGTTCTTCCTATTTCCTTGCGTTCTACGTCTGAAGCATTAGCTATCTCATCTAAAGTGCGAGGAATAGAATATGTACGGCATGCGGCATATACACAAGCAGCAATAACACTTTCCATCGAGCGGCCTCTAACAAGGCCGCGTTGTAAAACAAAATTATAAACACGGCTTGCCTCTTCTTTAACAACATTTGGCAGATTTAGAAAAGACGCAACCTTGCGCAACTCAGACATAGCAAGCCTAAGATTACGTTCTATGCTTGTTGATACCCTTTCCTGCCATTTCTTTAGCCTGAAATACTTTCTTGTTTTTGTTCCTTGTAATTTGTAAATATCTGATATTTCACCAATATTTGTTGTTAAGCCCTTATCAAATTTCTGCAAGCTTAATGGCGCTCCGCCCCTGCCTTTTTTAGGTCCTTCTTCGAACTTGTGCCATTCTTGCCCAAAATCAACCATCTTCTCTTCTATAACTAAACCGCAGTCTTGGCAAACTATCTCACCTTTTTGTTCATCATAAATAAGATTAAAAGAAAGACATTCTGGGCATCTCCTTATAAAAGACGTCCCTTCTCCACCCTTTATTTTTCTTCTTCTACTTGCTTTTTTTACCTTTTTAGGTTTCGGCATTGATTTATGCTCCAATCTGTTCCTGAAAAAAAGATAGATTTATAAATCTAACGCTTTAAGATATTTAAACCTTTCTAAAAACTTAAAAATATTTATTCTACTAAGATGGCTTGTACACAACCTTCCTGACCTGGCCTGTTTATAATTTTTGCTTTTCCTATCTCTGTTTGAATTATAGTGCCTTTAATAAGCACATTTTCTAGAAATCTATTAGCTGGAATTTCAAGAACAGTTTGTATTTTTGCAAGTTTTGCTTTCTTTGTTTTAGGATCAAATACGTTGGCTTTATCTGTTGATAAAAGTACTACTTTCATTTTACCTCCTCTTATCCTTAAGTGCTTTTTCTTTTCTTTACCAAGTTTTACAACTCTCGGCTTGCCCGGTATTTCTGCCAATTTCCTTTTTCTTGCTTTTCTATATTTTCCTCCGCTAATCTTCCTCGCCATAATAGTTACAGTAGCAATGAATTTAAAAAGTTTTCTGAAACAAAAAAACAAAGCAAGAAGAGAAAGGTTTAAAAAGTTAAATTCAATTTAACAATAAATAACAGCAAAATGGTTAATGGAATTGAAAGACCTCTTGATTTGTTAAATTCGAGCAAGGGAAAAGAGATACTGATACAGCTTAAAAATGACAGGCAACTTGTTGGAACGCTACTTGCTTTTGATATGCATATTAACGTAGTTCTTGATAACGCTAAAGAAATAGTAAATAATGTTGTAAAAAGAAATCTTGCTCTAGCTTTCGTAAGAGGCAACACAATTTTGTATATTTCGTCTGCATCAAGTGGGGCTATTGCCGCAACAAATAGCAACATTACAGAGGAAGAAAAGAAAAAATAAAAAGACTAATTCTAAACAAAATAGGAAACCTTTTATATTACTTTCTCTTCCACGTCTTAAGCGGGGATGCCGGAGCGGTCAAACGGGCTAGGCTTAGGACAAAACTCTCAAAAAGTAAGAAACCTAGTGGCTTAGTGCCTGCGCAGGTTCGAATCCTGTTCCCCGCATAAAAAATAATCTTTAAATACTTCTAAATAGTATACCCCATATGAAAAAACTAAGAGAAAGCAATATTTTATTGGTCATTGGATCAATATTGGGTGCTTTTTTTATTATTGCCGGAGTCTTTTCTATAATATCCTCTTTAGGTGTTATAAATGATATAATTAGGGGGGTTCTTTATTTATTTGCTGGATTAATTATTTTCCCACCTTTTGATTTATTACTTGAAAAAAAATTGGGCTTAAATATACCCGCGTGGCTTAATGGACTTCTTTTTTTGGTGTTTATGACAATTATAGAAATTTTCAAATTGTAATAGGAATAGATTAAAGAAATTAACATTTCTTCGTAATTTCTTTTGCGCCTTCTTGCATAAAGCCTAGTATTAATTTGCGAGAAGTGTAAGTTACGCTCAGCTCTGTTTTAAATAAAACAGGATTTTCTATTTCTTTTGCTCCATAAACATCGGGCATTGCAATAAGTCTACCTTCTTTAATTTCTAGCACCATGCCTGCTGTTTGAATTGCTCCTCCTTCTATAAAATAACCAGTATCAGCTTCTACTATTCCTTCCTTCTCTGTGCATACTATGCTTTCTTTAATTAGGTTTTCTTTTGGGAACAAATTAAAAACATCAAATCTTCTTTTTGTTTCATTGAATAAAGAAACACTCAAACAAAGTTCTTTTCCCTTTATAAGAGAACGCCTCATTCTTATTTTATACTCGTCTAAGTCTTCCTTAACTGAATCAATTGTAGAATAACACTTGCTTTCATTATTTTTTATAACCGTACCAATTAAAAGAAGAAAATTGCGATAAGCTGTGCTAGCAAGTTCAAGTTGGCTTTGGGGTTTTTCTTCTTTGACTTCTGCTGCTTTTACTTCTTCTGCTTTGGCTTCCTCTGCTGCTTTTGCTTCCTCTTTCACCTCTTCAGTTACTTTTTCCGCTTTTGCTACCTCTTGTGGTTTTAACAACATTGTTATATTATTATAAATTGCACCAATTTGAATTTGAGCTCTTGCTCTGATATCTTCTGCTAAAGCGCCGTCCACCAATTTCTGAAGACGCGCGGTTATGTTCGCGATTTTTGCGTCTATTTCTTCTTTTTCAGTTAAGCCTTCTAGGCTATCTAAAACAGCAGGCTTTTCTTCTTCAATTTCTTTAAGCAGACTTTCGGCATCATCTCTGCTAATGAAGCCTGTCTCAAGAAGCTGACGTGAGATATTTTCTGCTTCGCTAATAGTTTTTTCTTGCAAGCCAATATCTTTTATTGCCCCTTCAACGCTTTCTGTGTCAAGCCAGCATTTCACATTTTTGCTGTCGCAATAACCTACTGATACCCATCTTCCTGGTTCAGTGCCTTTTCCAGGATCTACGCTTGAACATATTCTTATAATGCCTCTCCTCCAAAGAGCAGGCTCTAATGTTTCCTCTACAAGAGCTTGAGGATTCAAGTTAGGAGCAATCATGCCTGCAGTTCCACTTATGCATTCCTTCTCTGTTGTCACTTCGGTAGCTGTTTGTTCGCTTACATATAAGTCCATCAACTCTTCTAAAGCAAGACTAGTAGTTGCTTTTCCAAATCCACAATGATCTTTAGCATCTATCCTAACGCATAATTCCATATAATTTGCCGGTGCAGTGAAATCTTTTGCGACGTCTACAAATTGCCCTGCTGGAATATAACCAACAGCTTCTGGCACAGGATACATCTCAGGTGTTTCATAATAACCAGGTTGAGGAGGCTGCTTGAGGTAAACCATATAATAATGACCTTTCTCCTCCCCAGAATAAATATGATAATAAACTTTGTAATGCGACATCGCTGGAACAGTTACTGTTGTCATAGGCGTTTCGTAAAAGATAGCATTTAGCTGATAAGGACTTTCAGGCTTTGTGAGCTCCTCAAACAAATCAGCTTGATTTGGATATCTTAATGACACAAAAGCTCTGCATACTGGCGTGCCTGCTTCAGCTATTGAACCTATCTTAAATGCTCTGAGTGCGTCTTCTTTATAATAACTTAAAATGTATTTTGCAGAATCTTGCGCATTTTTCCACGCATCCGAGAATGTTAGATACTCCCCACCAGATTTCTTTCCAACAACTAAACTTTCAATAAGTGAAGGAACACCAACTTTTAGGAAAGGCTCAAGCTGTCTCCAGAAGAATTCGCAAATATAAACACTTTGCAATTGATCACAAATTCCTACTGTTTTTCCTGTTGCAAGCTTTTCTTTTAAGCAGGCTTGAGTTGATTTCAGTATTGTTATGTAATTTTCAAGTCCGGCATGCACACCACTAAGGCAAATAGGAACAGCCACTTCTTTTGCATTAGGCAAGCACAAAGTTAAGCCACCAATTATTCCAGTTTGAATAACATCGTCAACAGGAATCTTTCCGCCAAAGTCGCATCTTGAACTAGGACATACAACAGGGTCGCATAAATTATACATTAAGTTACAACTGCTAGGGCTCATAAAATCTTCGCATGTTGTAGAAGGAGCAGCAACAGCAGGCTTACCCATTTTACATTCATCACAGCAAGATGTTCCAATATGTTTTTTTCCATCTTTATAGGCTTGAGCTGCTTCCGCTGCACATCTTATAACTCTTTCTACATCTCCTTTAGTTAGCCCTAACTCAGGAATGTCTTGAGTTTCTGTTGTTTCGCCATATGGAACGCCTCTGCATATATCATCGCCTGTTTGTCCAACGCCATAGTCCCATTCAGGTATGCCGTTTTCGCCAACAGAGCATATCCAAAAATTCAATATCTTGCCAGAGCCTAAATAAGCTTCAAGTCCATAGCCATACTGCTTTGTAGCAAAATATAATCCCTTAATTCCTGGTTTTAAATCAACTAAAGGCATTTTTGCAGGCATTCCTTCATAAGGTTCTTTCTCCCAGAATTCAATTTCAAGTTTGCCTTCATATTTATTGACTTTAGTAACCTCTGGTGCTCCAATAACTGTATAACCAAGTCCATCAGGCCATTCTTTTTCATTAGATGATAAGATTCTTTTTCCAAGTTCGTTTGTTTCATTTATTTTATATAATTCATTTATTTCATATTCTCTTCCTCCTCCGGTATACTCTACTATGGCAAGATAGCTTATTCCTTCCCAATTAAATCTCGCTGCTTTCACCTCTCCCCATGTTGTTGTCCCCCATTTATTTATTTTAAATATCGCTGCTTCAGGAGTTATTCTTTCTTTCTTACCGTAACTTCCAATAAAGTTGATAGTAGTACCTGTTTTTTCTTTAACAATATCTAGCTCAGTTTTTTGTTTTTCTCCAACATCTTTCGTTCTATTATATCCCCCAAGTTTGCTGTTCCATACAGTGAGCGTCTTATCATATAGTGATTCTAATTTTCCTTTTTCTTCTGCTGTGGACTCTTCATATCTCTTTTTTAATTCCAAATATGTGCATATATCTTTTGTGTCGCTTCTGAAAATTGCTTCTTCGTCTATACTGTATTTGATAATGGGCTTTTCATCTTCTTTTAAACTGCTTTCAATCTTGTCATAGAATACATCAAGATACTTTGCATTGTTAATCCTGCTTGGGCCTGTGAACAAGCCGCCAAGAATTTTTCCTCCAGGGACCGTAACACCAGAAGTGGCTTTTATATCGCTAGCTAGTTTATTACAAGTAGTAATAGCTTTTTGTATGGCATCAATTTGAGCGTTCAACTCGCCTGATTTCTCTTTTTCTCTTAGACATTCGCTTATGCTCCCATAGACGCCTTTAGCCTCTAGTGTTGCACACTCTTGCATCATTCCTGGCTGATCTCCAAAGCCGCGCATAACCATATTTCTGGCTATGCCCTTTCCGCTTAAAGTATCCAGGGCATTGTTAAGCCATAAGGCTCCTGCTCCTATTAGACAAACTTTGTTCCATGTTGTAACAATGTTGCCTAGTTTCGTGTTAATATTTTCCCACTTTGTAATACTCTTGTCAAGTTTATTGATATAGTCTTTGGTTTGTTCAGGGCTCAACTTGATTGCTCTTTTTTCTATTCCAACCCTAAATGTAAAGTTTGTTAAAGTTACACCTTCCCTGCTCCAAGGCAGTACAGAAACGCGAGCAAATTTTTTTAATGTTATCTCGATTACCCTTACTTTTGTATTGCCGAGAAAATCTTCTCCACCTTCAGGTATTTTTACTATGTTAGATGTGTTAAGACTCTTAAAATCAACTCTGTCTTCTCTAATTTCTGAGATTTGCCACTCATCTTTTGCTAGGAGGTCGTGTTGAGTAAATATTTTTGGTTCACCATTATCGATTGAAAGCTTTACATTTATTTCCTCTCTTGTCGGCTCTATTACGTCACTCAATTCCATAAGATAGCCTTTACCTTCTGATAATATGAACTTTGAAGCTTTGCCGATGTCTGCTATTGAATACAAATCGGCCAATTCTTTTCTTGCTTCAACACTTAAATTTGAATTTGGATAATCTCTCATTAATTTCTCTAAAATTACAGCTTTATCAAATGTTTTATTAAGTTTTCCTGCTTTTTCTGCAGCTTCCCACAATGCTCTAGCGCCATAAGCAGTACCGCTTTTATCAATTAAATCTGGATATGTTTCAGCGACATCTTCATAAGTATTAATTGCTTTTTCGTAATATTTTTCAAGAGTATCATCATATTTTATCTTTTGAAGGCCTTCTATTTTATTCACTTTAATTTTTATACCGCCTATTTCACCGCTCTCAACAATAACCCATACTTTAGTTTCAAGCTTTAGGACATTTTTGATCCGTTCGACTGCACTTTTTTCAAGATATCCCTCTAAAAGTTCTTGGAGTTGTTTAGCTGCGCTTTTCTCTTCTTTCCATTTTTCCTCTCTATCTTTCCAGTACTTTTTCTCAAAATATTTTGTTATATCTTGCATGTATTCTTTTATAACCTCGCTTATTTTTTCTGTAACATTAGCTACAACAATTACTTTTAGAGGTTCTTCCTCGCCTTTTTTTAGCACCTTGCCGGCATAAACAAGTTTTAAATTATCATAAATGTTTTCACCAACATTAAATATTCTTTCTACATTTTCAGCGCCGCTTATATTTAGTTCAGCTTTTGATGTCAATTTCTTAGTAAGGGTATAGTAACCTTCTGGGCATCTTATTTTAACGCTGCCTCCTAAGCCATAGTCTGCTACCATAATCTTATCAACAACACATCCAGAATCTTGTAATGTCATTCCTTTAGTTACTATAAGCTTGTCGTCATTGACATACAATTCAGCCCTAATTTCAGGATATTCTATATCCTCTAATTTAACTTTATAACCTGCAGAGCAGTAAAAGCCAGGCATATAACTTGGATCTGATGTTTCGCCTTCTCCAAGACTAAATGTGTGAAGAAGATGTAAACTTCCATCATATACCTCTATTTTTGCTTTGTCTGCTGTTATGTCTTTAGCTCTAACATAGCCTCTACCATCCCAAAAACTATATTTCTCGTATGTATTTTTCCATTCATCATCTGTCAAAACTTCAAGCAGTATTTGATTTTCCGCTATTCCAAAAGTTTTTTCTACTTCATATTCTATTCTTGCTGTTAAATTAACTACAATCATATCGGGCATTTCTTTTTCGGTTTCTTTTCTTTTCAACACAACAACCAAATATCCTAAATCGTTCATCGTTGGCGATCCGACAAGTTCTGCAAAAGATGTCTGTAAACCTGCACGAGCAGGATGAAATAATACAGCGGCGATATCTGTATGAGCTTCTTTCTGCACTACACTTATCCTTCTTATATGAGGCACTTCAATAAGTGGATTAATTTTTATTCCTGTTAACTTACAAAAAACAGGAACGTTCTGCTCTTCAAGCAAATCAGACCTTATAACAGCTGGAGAGCAAGCGCCTGGTGGAATTTCTATGATAAAATCTTGGCCAATTTCGCACATTTCTGCCGAGAAAGAAGGGAAATAATATTGTGCAGCATCGCCATAATAACTAAATGGTGTCTCATACGAAACATGCAAAGGAACTTCAAGTGGGAGAATCTCAGCAGAAACTGGAGAAAAAAGTAAAATTGCTAAAGCTAAAGCCAAAATTACAAAAATGCCGCTTTTTATTCTTTCTATCCTTAGCTTCGTTTGCGTCGTTTGCATTTTTATTTTTTATTTTTTATTTTTTATTTGTTTTATTCTAGAGTTATGCCTAATTTAGACGTATCAATAAGATAATAGTTATTCTGCATTTCCTCAGCAGTTGTTGGCACTTTAAACTGAGGTATTGAAATTGCTATCTTTTTTGAGACAGCCAAATCTTCCTCATATAAGCTGACAGATGTTTTGCCACCGCCAGCAACAGCTTCAGTAAGTGTTTGCTCTGGCACTGTTATATCATAACACTCTTCTTTTTTGAATCCAAAAATGCCTGCTATGCCAGAAGCTGGCACCTTAATGCACTTTTCTGTTTTTTCTCCCTCAAGTATTATATTGCCTTGCCTAAACAAATAAGCGTCGATATCGTAAAAACCTTCTGCTAGTTTGATGCTTTTCTCTACAGGATAAACTAAAGAAGTGCTATAATCTTCTGATTTGAAGTTTATCAATGCTGATTCATTTTCTTTTAACTGAATATCTAGTTCTACAGCTAATTCATGATAAGGTTTCATTCTAAGTTCTACGCTACTAGGCTCGTTAGTTGAAAGCTGCTGTTTCGTTGGAGCATAACCCTCTGCAGAAGCAATAACAAAGCCATTAACGCATTGAGGGAATTGTGCTGTTAAACCAGCTTCTTCCCCTTTTGTTATGGTAGAGCCAATATCGCAAACTGTATTGAGACATTTAAATTTTATTTTAGCTTCAACTGGCTCAAGGTCAGGGTCATAAGTGTAAACAGAAATTTTTTCCAATTTATTCTTACATAGTTCTGCTTCTACCTGCTCAGGAGTTTCAATTATCTCGGCTTTTCTTGCTTGATTCTTGTCTACAACAACAACTAACGAAAATTGAAATAAATTATTCTCCTTGTCGAATATTTGGATTAAAACAGGATATGCAAGTGAGTAAACAAAATGATAAGGTACATAACAAAAGCCTAAAATGCCTAAACCTTCTTGCAAGCCTACAGGCATAGCCTTCATTATGCCGTCTTCCTCTGGAACTATCTCTAAACGAGTTGGGAAGAGACTTGAATAAAAGAAAATAATTTGTTTATCAACACTTTCGCCAATATCATAAACAAAGTATTTATTTTCTTCCTTTGTAAGTTTATAATATGTTCCCTTTAACTTTATCCTTCTTAGATTGTTTTGCAAAGCTTCCTTTATTGCTGAACTAACTTCTTGAGTAGACCAAACAAGCGGTGCGCAGCTAATCTCATTGCCTGTCGTAGGAGCATTTAACGTTATAACATCAAGAGTATAGCTTTCAAGAAAAAGATTTTTCTGCTCTTCATCATATATTTTTTTTGCGAGTTTATAAAAAGAACCAAGCTCGCTGCTAACTCTTGCTGTATGTCTTGTAATTCTTTTTGTTGTGTCTGCATATTCTATTGTTAAAGGATATTGCAATTCAATAGCAATATCATGTTCAAGTATCCTTACTGTTGAGCTTATTTTTCCTACTTCTTCTGTGCTTATTGAATAGCCTTGTTCAGCAAAAGCCTCAAATGAGCATTCATCTATATGCTCAGCAACATAATTTGCAAGCTGAGCTTCCATTTCACGTAATGTTGGAACTTGTGTTTTATATATGTTATTACCAGAAATATAAAACCAATATGGAATTGAAGAGCTAAAAAAATTCAGCCTAGATTGGAAAGGCATATAAGCAGAACCGGCTTCAAAAGGAGGCAATTGTATATAGCCGCCTTGTTCCGAAAGGATGGTTGCGCCTTCTTTCGCTATGTCGCTAACACAGCTTAAGAAATAATCTTCAACAGGTTTTAGTTTTGAAGGCAAAGGCAGTTTTGGTTTAAAATACAACACCAAGACCACGCCAGCAATTATTATAATTGCAATAACAACAAACAACGTAACTTGGGCTTTTTTATTCATTCTATATTTCGGCATTTTTCTGGCATTTAGTCCCTTTTTTCTTTACTGTTCATAAGAAGAATAGAATATATATAAATTTTGCTAAAAAAGAAAAAAGAGTGGGCCTGCTCGGGATCGAACCGAGGATCTTCGCCACGTCAAGGCGACGTCATAACCACTGGACTACAGGCCCGCAAAAGGAAAATATCATGTATACTTATAAAATTTGCTATTGCGGATTGCAGAAAAATATATAAACAAAGGAAAGTATAAAACAGTATGGCAAAGAGGTTTAGTGAAATTCTCTCCCAATCATGGGCAGAATACAAAAGCAACTTTAAGCTAATTTTTAAAATATTTCTTATACTTTACATCATCCCCAATCTAGCAACTTTATTGTTCTCCACATACGGCCTATCTGGAGTAAATGAAAAATTATCAGCCATAACAGCGATAGAAGGGATATCTGCAACGGCAGCAATAGAAGCAATAAAAGAAATACTCCTCTCAGAGGTTCCTGCTTTAGCAATTTTTGCAGTACTTAGTCTCATATCTATTGCATTAAGTATTATTATGTGGGTAACGCTCATCAATTTTTCTTTCTCTCTTTCTCTTCGCAAAAAACAAAGTAAAATTGCAACAACAAGCCAAGCAATTAAATCAGCAAGCAAATATCTTGGCAAATACATATTGCTTGCAATTGCTGTTTCTCTAGCACTCATGGGACTTTATTTGCTACTCATCATTCCAGGAATAATTTTTACTATTTATTGGATTTTTGCAGCTTACATTCTGGTAGGAGAAAATGCCGACATAATTGAATCTATGAAAAGAAGCAAAGCTGTAGTAAGAGGAAGATGGTGGAAAGTTTTTGGTTATTGCTTGCTACTATTGCTGGTATTCATGGGCATCAGCCTTTTGTTTTCAATCCCAGGCTCTATTCTTGGGGCCATTTTCCAAAGTACAGTTGTTTCTGATATATTTTCTCTTGCTTCCTACATTATAACTATTCCTCTCGGAATCTTATTCCTGAAGAATTTCTATCTTGACTTGAAAACTGGCTTAAAGAAAAAATAGAACCGAATGCTTGCTGCAAAGCCTTGGGAGTTTTTGCCCTTTAACTACTTTTATTGAAGTGGCGAAGACATTTTGTTTTTGAAAAAATCTTCAACATATCTTAGCCTGTTACAGGCGTCAAGAAAAGCGTTAATTGAGCTTTTAATTATATCTGTATCTTCGTTTTTTCCTATAATTTTCCAGTTATTTTTTGAAACAATAACTCTTGTAAAACCGATAGCATCTGAGCCAGGACCTTTTGAAGTTACATTAAAATCTTCTAAGTTTACATTTTCATGGAGTAATTTTTTAATTGCATTTATTGCTGCATCGACCTGGCCGTTTCCCTCACCCTCTATTGTTTTAATTTCATTTTCTATTTTAATTTTTAATTCTATTTTACATTTTTCTTTTATTTCCGGACAATATGAGATTAAGAAAAAATGTTTTGGAATTTCTTCTCCATTTTTTAATGCACGAATAAGCTCAGCATCGTCTATCTCTTTAGAAAAATCAGCTATTTCTGTGAAAATTTTAGCTACTTCTTGGAATTTTCCTTCGTCAAGGGGTATGTTAAGCTCGTTATATTTTTTTCTAAGCGCATTTCTTCCTGAACGAGGACCAAAAGTAATGACCGATTCAACTCCAAAATCTAAAGGGTCCATTGTTTCATAAGTAATAGCTTTTTTAATTACTCCGTCTTGATGTATCCCTGCTTCATGGGCGAAGGCGTTTTTTCCAACAATTGCTTTATTTGGCTGCGGAAACACTTTTGTCAGTTGGCCTACTAATTTACTGGTTTCTCCTATTAATTTTGTATTTATATTACAAGAACCAAGGTTTTTTGTTTTTAATATAGCGACTATCTCTTCTAAAGCTGTATTTCCCGCCCTTTCACCTATTCCGTTTATTGTGCATTCTACTTGTCTTACGCCAGCTCTTATTGCCTCTAGAGAAGTAGCTGTAGCTAAACCAAAATCATTGTGATTATGAACAGAAAATACAATTTCTTTCGCTTCATCTTTCAATTTCTCTTTTACTTTACTTATAACATATTTAATTTTTTCATAAGCTTCAGAAGGAGTTAGCCAACCAACAGTATCTGGAAGATTTATAGTAGAGGCGCCAGCTTCTATAGCTTCATATACAATTTCTACTATATAATCTTTGTCTGTTCTTCCAAAATCTTCACAAGAAAATTCAACATCATCAACATAAGATTTAGCTTTTTTAACAGCATTAACTGCTTGCTCAGTTACCCATTGTTTATCTTTCTTAAATTTACTTTCGATATGTTCTTTACTTGTTGCTATAAATGTATGAATTCTTTTTTTAAAAGCGGGTTGTAAAGCTTGAGCTGCTTCTTCTATATCTTTGTCTATTGCTCTTGCTAAAGCACATATTATAGGTCCATCTTTTGTTCCTACTTGTTTAGCTATTTCATAAACAGATTTTTTATCTCCTGGAGAAGAAGCAGGAAAACCTGCTTCTATAACATCTACTTTAAGTTTAGCCAACTGCTTAGCTATCTTCAATTTTTCTTCTGGAAAAAGATGGAAACCAGAGGCTTGCTCACCATCTCTTAAAGTTGTATCAAAAATTATTATCTTCTCCATTTTAAAAAAACAACCTCGCCCTTTCTCTTGTTTTTTCTACTACTTTTTCTTTGCCCTCTGTAACTTCAAGATCAATGTCCTTTCGTATTTCTCCAGTTCTTTGGGCGAAGTCGGTAGCTCTGTTATAAAATCTGGCATCCTTTTCTTTGCGAAGTCGGAGACGAATGCATATCTTTGGCACATGGCAATTTGTTGTAAATTCTTTCCTTTTATATCAAAATCATAGGCAATCATGTAATCCATCTGCCCATTTATGTTTGCTCCTATCAAGTATCTTTTCAGTTTCATTTCATTTATGCTTTTTCTGTTTTTCTCGTAGCTCTCTTATTTTCAAGGCCAATCTCAACAAGCCATAATTAATATTTAAAACTTACTAAATAAAATAAATTTGGGCTCAGAGAGATTAAGAAATCATATAAAAATAGTTCTTTCTTTTATTTCTTCTTCTTTTGTTTTCTTGACTTTGCAAGTTTGATTAATTTTTTAACTTTAGAAGCCTTGCTTTTGCTACTAGCGCTTCTCCCTTTTTTTAATGGCTTGGATTTTTTGGATATTTTTTGTTTTTTCTTTTTAGTCTTTTTAGCCATCTTTCAACTCTTTTATATTTTCTAAAATTTAGTGAATATAAGCTGACATCTGGATTCGGTGAAAAAGTTCCTCAAACACAAAAGCTCAATCTTAGCCTACTGATGCATTTTAAAGGTTATCTTCTTCGTCTCGTGGACAAACTTAACAAGTGCAAGTTTCGTATGGTGAGTTATAATCCAGCCACCATATTAATAGCTGAACACTTGACAGAGGTTGCCACGAAAGCGTCCTTTTCAGGACAACCAAAATATCCTGTCAGCTTATATACCCATTCAGTAAAGTGGGATTATATATAAATTTATCTAATCACTTTATAGTTATAACTTTTCAAATTTTTCTTCATCATATATAGCGTAGGAAGTTTTTTAATTCAAAAAGAGCCTCTAGAAATCTTTTTCATTTGGTTTAGAATTGAGGATTTAATCTAAACAGTATAGGCTTATATTGTTAAAGCTAAGTAAGAATCTAAAAAATTATTTCTTAGAATAATTTCTGACTAGCTTGCCGATACCTACTATTAGAACTGCTAAAGCAATAACCCAGGATACCCATACATCTGTCAATTCAATGACTGCGACACTTGGTGTTGCTAAAACCAACAAGATACCAAGCAGGGTTACAAGCCACGCAGTAAGTTTTGCCATCAAATACCTCCTTTTTTCTTTCTATATAAGGAAAAGGGCATTTAAATATTTTATCCTAGAAGCCTCGAGGGGGAATTTCGGCTTTTAAGCTTTCGAACCCCCAACCTGAGGTTTACAAAACCCCTACTCTAACCATTGAGCTATCGAGGCATGTTTGCTTAAATGAAAAGAGTTTTATAAATTTAACGAATGATGCGAGAATTCTTGAAGGTGTTAAAGGATAAGGATTACTTTTTCTCTTGCTTCTTACCTCCCTTTATCCCCTTTCCTCTTTATCCCTATTCTTTTTTTATTACTCTAATCTCGCATAAAGAAAGTGGATAAATCTTTTTTAGTTTTGAACTTAGCTCTTTTTGCAGCCTTGCTTTAATAATAGCGTCGAAAATCTCGCTAGAGTTATGCTGAGCAGCAAATTCCTCTACAAGCTCTCTTGCTTTAACGCGCAAGGCCTTTTTTATTCTGCGGTGAACTTTTTTTCTTGTCAGCATAAACGGTTTTATTCTCAGACTGGCATCTTTTGACTTACATGAAAAAGAATCCTCAACATAGCTGACGCCTTTTCCTACTGCTTCTGCTAAATAACTCTGTAATAAGTGTAAAGATTTAAATTCAGCTGTTAATTTTTCATTTTCTTTTTTTATAACAAGTGTGGCTTCTATATTTTTGCCTCTTAAAATTCTTGTTAAGTCATACTTTATGATTTTGCCAACAAGCTCTTGCTGAGAGTAGGCTAAAATGCTTACGCTCACATTCAAAAAAGGCAAATCAACGCTGAAAAATTTTTTCTTTAACGCCATTTTTTAATTGATCATAATTTTTTTATTCTTTTTGCATCATAACTTTACCTGCTCTAGTGCCTTTGCGTTGAAGTGTTGATTTTTTGCATTCCGGGCATGTATATATTAAATTTGTTTTTTTTGTTGATTTTGTTTTCCTTTTCCATGCCGTGATAGGAGGTTTGCTATATCTCCCTAAGTTGCCAAAGCCCCTCCACTTTCCTCTTTTCCTAACCCTTGCTTTTCCCCCTCGCTTAAGAGCGCCTCTTTTATGGCCAGAGCTAGCTATACTAACATCATGCAAAGTATGCTTCTTGCAAAATTTGCAGTACCTCATCACTTTTTTTGATATTTGCATTTTTATTTTTCTTTCTGTTATTCGGTTTCTATTATATCTGCTTGGCCGCTTTCTATAAGAATTGTTACTATCTCTTTAGGAAGATTGGCAATATCTCCTTTTTTAAAAGGGCCTAAATGATTTAAATCCGGGTCTAAAAATTCTGGAGTGTCTTGTATAAACCTTATAAGCTGATTTTTTAAATTTTTCTCTTCTATACCCTGCAATACGGAATTTAATTTTTTTCCGTCTTCCTCTATTTTTTTAGTAACCATAGCAAGTAGCTCTTTCTCATGGCTTAGTGTATTTTCTGCATCGTGGCTATCAATTCCAGTTTTTGCTGCTACCAACGCTAGGTTGAGTATTTTTCTCTCTCTTATTGTAAGAAGTTCTTTTACGATACTTTTGGCATTTTCTAACTGCTTTTTTGTTTTAGCAATTTCCTCGTTAAATATGCTATCTTCATCTTCCTTATTTGCTATTACTTTTTTTTCTCTGAGATAAGCTCCAAGCTGCACAAAAAAGTTTTTTGGTAATTTTTGCAACTTCTCATTATATTTTTCCTTCCTCAATGCTTCGTATAAGTCTGAATATGTTATCATTTTATTTACTTTATTTTTGTTTATCTTATAACCTTAGCCTTTATTAACTTTACTTTAATTACTTTATAGTTTTTATTAAATTTAGCAGATTTTTTCCATAAATTTTTCCAAGCGAGCCTTGCTTGCAAGCCTTCTCACTAAATTTTTTAACTCCGTCTTTGCCCTTGCCGTAAATAAGCAATGGTACAGGATCGGCGGAATGCGCCTTAAGCGAGCATGGTGTTGAGTGATCTGCTGTAACAATAAGCAAGATGTTCTTTATTTTTCTTATAAATGAAAAAAATTCCTTGTCTATTATCTCAATCATTTTTTTCTTTTCAATCGGAAGGCCATCATGACCTGCCGCATCAGTTTCTTTAAAATGAATGTAAAAACAGTCGTATCGTTTAAACTTTTTACTTACATATTTTTTTGCCACCTCGATTTCTTTCCGCAACATATCATAAAGGTCCTTGTAAGCATGTCCCGTGACATCGGGATATCTAAATTTTAGGACTTTCATTCCACAAAGCTTCGCCAATGCTTTCTCAAGCGGCAACGCGGCTATTGCCCCCCAGCCACGACGTTTTTCTGAAAAATCTGGAAGCTCCGTTCCAGCGTTTCTTGTTAGTATTATGTTAGCTGGAAGCAAATGTTTTTTTATTCTGTACTTATTAACGGGATGTTCTTTCAAGATAGAATAACTCTGCTCAACAAAAGAATTTACAGTACTAGCTGAAAGGTTTGTTACCTCATCGTCATCAAGAGGATTTGAAGTTTGCACTTTTAACACTCCTTTGACTTTTTTTGCGATACCAAAAGAACCTCCTGCAACGTATCCAGGATCTGTGTTTGTTATATTGCTTGAAAAGCCGCCTCTTATCACTAATACGCCTCTATGTTGTATAGTGGACTTAAAAAGAAACGGAAACGGTAGCTTAACATTTTTATTTATTGCTTTAGCCAATATTTCTGCCTCATCACTTGAGAGAGTTCTGCCAACTCTTCTGTCTATGATTTCTTTGTTTTCTTTAATTGTTGCAAAATTTGTCCTAAGCGCTAAATCTCCGGGTTTTATTTTTATTCCCGCACCATAAGCTTCTAGAGGACCTCGTCCAGTAATATATTTGTAGGGATCATAACCAAAAATTGCGATTACTGCAGCGTCGCTTTCAGGAGCAATACCCTCTTTAATAGTATACATATAACCGCATTTTCCTTGCGTGGCAAAGAAATCCAGGTTTGGAGTTTTAGCAGCTTCAAGAGGTGTCTTACCTTTAAGCTTCAAACATGGCAAATCTCCTACACCATCTAATACAACCAATATTGTTTTCATAAAAGTAACAAACTAAAAGCATTTATTAATCTTTCTCAATTTTTGAAAAGTCTTTTTGAAAGCAAAATCTACATTAGACCAGCTTTAGAAAGCCTTGCCTTAACAGCAGGATACGCAATTAATGGTTCTATCTCTATATTTTCAAGTTTTGCGTCTATAGTCTTAAGCTTTGTTTTAAGACTCTGCAAGTCAGCTCTTGCAATTTCTATAAGGGCAGCGTGACAAGATACATCAGCGTCAATAAGATTTCTTAAAGAATTAAGTTGTAAATTAAATGATGCTGGATTAGCTCCTGTAAGTTTTGAGAATTCCTCTTCGTTAGTGCCTTTTAAGCTAACCCTAACATGCAAATTATTAAATTCGCTCAGCTGTTTAGCGTAATTAGCATCGTAACCAATCAAAATGCCATTTGTTTCAAGAATAAAGTGAAGTGAGGAAGGAATCAATTCAAGAATTTTTAACAAATGCTCCTTGCCTATTGTTGGCTCGTTGCCACTAATCCTAATTTGTGAAAGACTTTTTTTCTTTGCTATGCTAATAAGTTTTTCTGCAACCTCCTTAGGCGAATAGAAATTGCCTACTTTTATAGGATTGTTAACGACATTCCATGCCCAGCAGAATACACAGCGCAAGTTGCAACCAACGCAGTCAGCAGTTGCTATACCACCATAAAAAGCTGCTGGTCTAAAGCGATAATATTTCCTTAAGTTGTTTTTGCAAACAATTTTTTCAGTAACTTTGCTTAGCTCAATTGAATCAAACATAAAATTTATTAATCATGCAAAATTTAAAAAGTTATGTTAAAAGAGGGGAAAGAAAAAAAGCTTATCAAGCAGCATGGCAAACTTTATTCTGTTCAGCTTGGCATAAATCTTGCATCAAAGAAAGAATCTGAACTATTCAAATGGTTTTTGGCTTCAATTCTTTTCGGTAAGCGCATAGGAGAGAACATTGCAACCAAAACATATGGCGAATTTGTTAAAGCAAATGTGCTAACACCCAAGGCGATACTTGAGGCAGGTTGGGACTATTTAGTTGAGATACTCGATGAGGGCGGCTATGTAAGATACGACTTCTCAACAGCAACAAAATTGCTTGAAATAAGCAAAAAACTTCTCAGCGAATACGGCAATTTAACAAAATTGAAAGAGAGCTCAAAAAACGAGCAAGAGCTTATTAACAAGCTACTTGAATTTAAAGGAGTAGGCCCTGTTACTGTTAACATATTTTTACGTGAGATGCGCACAATTTGGCCAGTTGATCCAGAACCGCTACCAATCGTGAAGAAAACAGCAAAACGTTTTGGGATTAATTTAAAAAAATTCAATAGAAAAAGCATGCGCTTTATTAAATTGGAAGCAGCACTCATAAGGCTAAGAAAAAGAAAATGAACACAAAAATCGCAAAAGTTGTTTTTAAAGATATTAGAAACATCGAGAAAGACGTGGCTGATTGTTTGAATCTGCTAAATCCGAAAGTAAGGGAAGATGTTTTAATAAAACCAAATTTAGTTCAAGGCGCACCGCCCGGCAAATCTATTAGCACAAATGTTTATGTTATAAATGCTGTAATAAAGTGGCTTAAAAGATATGGTATTCATAAAATCAGGATAGCAGACGGTTCTGGTGCAATAAATACAGCTAAGGAGTTTGAAAAAGCAAGGTATGATTTATTAAACATTCCTTTTGTTGACTTAAATCATGACAGCTATGCCAATGTAAAAATAAGTAACGCATTAGAATGGCCTTCTATTGAAGTGGCAAAGACATTTTACAATGCCTCTTATGTAATAAATATGGCTGTTGCAAAATGCCATCATATAACTGGCGCTACACTTGGCATAAAAAACTTGATGGGCGTCTTAAGGCCTTTAGGCAAAGACAACGCAAAAGATCATATACACAAAGAATGGACTTATAGTGATATGCCAAGAAAGAATGCGAAAGAGCTTTTTGAAAGAAGATTAATTGACTTGCTCAGAATTAGGAATATTGATTTAACAATAATTGATGGAACATATAGTTTAGAGTTGTATGAGTCAAGCCACGACGTTGTTAAAACAAATTTTATTATTGCATCTGATGATATTATTGCAGCTGATATGCTCTGCGCAAAAATAATGGGTTTTGAACCTGATGAAGTATATCATATAAAACTGGCTCAACAAATCCTTGGCGAAAGAAGGCTTATCGTAGCAGGAGATAAACCCAGATTTTTTAACTTCAAAAAATCGCCGCTATGGCTTGAAGCCAAGTAAAATTTTTCTTTTCGATGCGCCAGCCGGGATTCGAACCCGGATACCGAGATTGGGAATCTCGTATCTTAACCATTGGATCACTGGCGCACAGATAAATAGCAAGTAAGACTTTTTTGTTATTAAATATTGCGGTAGAAAGATTTAAAAATATAACAATATCGAAACATAAGGGAGCAAGAAAAATGTTATGGTATCAGGAAAAGTACTCAGAAATTAGGACTTTCGAAGTCCTAAAAGCATTGTATGAGCTTAATAAAAAGGCCAATTATAGCCAACTCGAGCGGAAATTGAAAGAAATATGTAATGTTCGTCTCTGTGTACCTATTAATCGCCAAAATCTTGACGAAAAAATTAAACTTCTGCGAGATGTAGAGTTTATTTACAAGAGAGGAGAATTTTACTATTTGAGAGATGATATCTTTGAAGACCCTATGGTCCTATCTATGAAGAAAAAGTTACAACGTCTTTATAACAAGGAGGGAAAATGAGTCGCTTATTAGAAGAAAAGATTAAGGAATTGATAGAGAAAGAAAAGCTTAAAAGGAGCGCCAGTCAGGCAGAGCATCAGGCAGAAAAAGGCTATTGGAAAACATATTATGAGGTTATGGACTTGCTTAAATCTGGCCAGAGACTGGCAAAAGATTCAGGGTATTTTGCTGAACTTAAGAGAGTAAAATATGGAAGAGTTGATTTATCATATGTATTAAAACTTGTAGCCGAGCAGTATCCTCATCTTGTGGAGGATTACAAAAACAAGTGCAGAAGAAGAGTTGTTGAAAGAGTAGAGTATGGTAAAAAGAAGAACAAGTGAAGTGAAAAACATAAATTTTAAATAAACGCTTCTTCTATTTTGTATATGGAAAAGGAAAAAAAGAAATTTTACATAACTACTGCTTTGCCTTATGTTAATGCAAAACCTCATGTTGGCTTTGCCTACGAGATAATATGCGCGGATGTTATAGCAAGATGGCATCGTCTTCTTGAAGAGGATGTTTTCTTTCTTACTGGAACAGACGAAAATGCAAAAAAGAATGAGCTTGCTGCCAAAGCTGCAAAAGTTCCGATAAAGAAGTTTGTTGACATTAACGCTAGAGCATTTTTTGAGCTTTGTAAAAAACTAAATATATCAAATGACGATTTCATAAGAACAACTCAAGATAGGCACACAAAGACTGCTCAACTTTTGTTTAAGAAAATTTATGATAAAGGCGAGATTTACAAAGGAACTTATAAAGGCTTTTACTGTATCGGCTGTGAAGCTTTCTTAACAGAAAAAGAATTGATAGATGGCAAATGTCCTGAACACAACACAAAGCCAGAATTCCTAGAAGAAGAAAGTTATTTCTTTAAGCTAAGTAAATATAAAAAAGAAATAGAAAAAGCGCTTAACAAAAAAGGATTTGTTTTACCATGTTCTAGACAAGAAGAAATGCTCTCAAGACTTAAAGAAGGCATTCGTGATTTAAGCGTATCTCGCATAAACCAAAAATGGGGGATAGATGTTCCTATTGATCCTGAACATAAAATTTATGTTTGGATTGATGCATTAAGCAACTACATTTCAGCTCTTGATTGGCCGGAAGGCAAAAGATTTGAGCGTTATTGGCCTGCTGACTTGCATATAATAGGCAAGGGTATAACATGGTTCCATGCTGTAATATGGCCTGCCCTCTTGATGGCTATTGGATTACGACTTCCGAAACAAATTTTTGTGCATGGCTATCTGACAGCAGAGGGAAAGAAAATATCAAAGTCTTTAGGCAATGCTATAAATCCTGTATATATTGTAAATAAATACGGCACTGATGCATTAAGATATTTCCTTGTTAGGGAAATTCCTTTTGGCCAAGATGGCGACTTTAACGAAAAAGCATTAAAGCAGCGCTGCAATACAGAACTTGCAGACAAACTAGGCAATCTTATTAATCGTATATTAGGTTTAACTGAAAAATTTTTCAAAGGCAGACTTCCTCAAGGCAGGATTGATGATCAATTAGTTGACCAGCTACAGCTTAGCGATATAAAAAAACATATGGAAAAGCTAGAACTTGATAAAGTACTGGCATTAATTTTTGCTTTTATTGACTCTTGCAATCTTTACATTCAAGAAAAACGTCCATGGGACATTCCATGGGAGGTTCCTCCAGAGCCGGACAGCATGAAAAAAATCAGCAATATTCTTTATACAGTTATAGATTCTTTGCGTGTTATTGCAATTCTCCTATGTCCTTTTATGCCAAACACGGCGAAAAAGATAGCAGAACAGCTTGGTGTTAGACTTGGCACTTTAAATGACTGTAAATTTGGCTTAACAAAAGCAACGCAAATAAAGAAAGGCCCTATACTTTTTGAGAAGATTAAAGATTAAGAGTTAAGGTGAAGAATCCATTAAGGGTCACGTTATCAATTTATTAAAAAATGGAAAAGATAAGTTTTAAAGACTGGCAAAAGCTTGATTTGAGAGTCGGCAAAATTATTGACGTAGAGGAACATCCTCAAGCTGACAAGCTTTACATTCTTAATGTGGATTTAGGCAGCGAAAAGAGAAAGCTTGTTGCTGGACTAAAAGGTCATTATAACAAAAAGCAACTTCAAGGCAAATTATGCATTGTATTTACAAATCTTGAGCCAGCCACAATCCGTGGAATAAAAAGCGAAGGTATGATTCTTGCAGCTGTTGGCAAAAATAGTGTTGTGTTAATTTCTCCAGAAAAAAGCATCGAATTGGGGGCAAAAGTAGAGTAAGTTATCCAATTTAATTTTTCTTTCTCTTTCTAAGGCATGGGGCTACTCAGATTCGAACTGAGGTCTTTGCCGCCCGAGGGCAAGATGCTAGACCAAGCTACACCATAGCCCCATGGGCCCACTCGGATTCGGACCGAGGACCTCTGCTCTGTGAAAGCAGCGTCGTAACCACTAGACCATGGGCCCAAACAACTGATAGAAAAATAAAAAGAATAAGCTATTTAATACTTTTCATTATTTTTTTTGCCATCTCAATTTCTTTTAATGCCTCTTCTACAGAGGATGAAGCATGAACGACATTCCTAGTCGCTATCCCTTGTTTAGTATTTTCAATAAGGTCGTCATTTGAAAAATCTCCGCGGATTGTGCCTGCTGGCGCTTGAGCGGGATTTGTTGGTCCGCATACCATTCTCGCTTTTTTTATAGCGTCTTCCCCCTCAAAGATAGCCATAACAACCATACCTGAAGTCATAAAATCAAGAGTTGCATTTAGAGTTTTTTCTGGTATTTTTGTTTTTAGGTGAGCATAAAAATCGCTTACAAAAGATTTATTCAGCTTAAGCATCTCCATAGTTACTGCTTTTAAACCAGCTTTCTCAAATCTTCCTATTACTTCTTTAGTAATTCCTTTACTTACGCCATCCGGCTTTACTATTATTAGGGTTTGCTGGGTTTTGCTCATTTTACATTAGCTTTCTAATCAAATTATCAAGCTTTTTATATAAATCTTTTTCTGTCGCGTTATTTTCTATTTTATAATCCGCATAGCGCAAAATTTTGTTAAATTTAAAATATCTTTCTTCATTTTTTTCCTGCTTTTTGAATTCCTTTAGCGTTTTTGGAAATCCCTTTCTTTTCCTTTTCTTTAAACGCTCAAACCTTAACTTTGGTTTTGCGTCTATAAAGATAATTTTTGCATTTGGTTCTTTTTTAAATCTGGCCGCTTGTTCTGGGGTGCGAATGCCTGAAATAATAACTTTCTGCTTTTTGCTTTCTCTTGCTTTATTTATTGCAGCATTAATAAGAAACTCTTTGCCATATTTTTTATGGTACTTTTCCTGCAGTCTGCCCAGATTCTCTCGCGTTATTTTTATTTTTTCTTTTCTTGCAAGAGCCCTTACCAAATTGCCCATATGAACTTTAAAGAAAGAATAATGGTTAACAAGATAGTTGCTTGCGTTGTCCTTGCCTGCTCCAATTGTACCAACAATGCCTAAAAAAATCCTCATTTTATTGCTGCTAAGGAGCCAAAATTTATAAACTATTCGGCTTTTTTAATGCAATGATTATTGGAATCACAGGAACAAACAGTTCTGGCAAAGAAACCATAGCAAAGTATCTAATGAAGAAAGGTTTTGTACACTACTCTTTATCTGACATTATAAGAGAAGAGGCAGCTACCAGAAATCTCCCAAAAGAGAGGAATACGCTGATAGAGCTGGGAAATGAGTTGAGGGGAAAGTACGGTGAGGGTATTCTCTCTGCAAGGGTGCTTAGAAAAATAAAGAAAGAGAAAATTAAAAATGCTGTTGTTACAAGTATAAGAAGTCCTGGAGAGATTAAAGAACTTAAAAAATATTCTTATTTTTATTTGCTGGGCGTAGACGCTCCTGCAGAGGTAAGGTTTAAGAGAGCGATGGCAAGGGGGAGAATAGAAAACGTATCAACTCTTCAAGAGTTCATTAAAATGGAAGAAAGAGAGAGAACAACAGAAAAGAATAAGCAACAGCTAACAGTTTGCTTAGGCATGGCAGACAAGGTAATTATGAATTCTGGCACAATTAAAGACCTGTATGAAAAGGTGGATAATATATTAGAGATTTTATATTAAAACCTATAGAAATTTATTTTAAGCCAACAGCGCTTAACATGCGGGAGAAGAAATTTTTATGTTCATGATAACGTCTATGAATTAATTTTGCTGCCAGCCTTTTGTAGGATAAGGCAGCCTTGCTTTTAGGATGCGTGTGAACAACAGCGCCTTTTTCAACTATTGAGTCTTTTACAGCAATATCTTCTGGAACTTCTCCGAGTATCGGCTTTTCAAGCATAACTTCAATATCTTTTAAACTTAGTTCTTTTTTATGCTTTCGTGTTCTTGTAACAACCACTCCTGCAATATTTTTCTCCATGTCTTCAGCTAACTTTATTACTTTCAACGCATCAGTAACAGCAGGCAACTCGGGATTTGTCACAACAATAAGGTCGTCTGCTATGCTGATTGCTGTAGCGGCTTCTTTGCCGAGGCCTGCAGCAGAGTCGCAAATTATAAAATCATACTTCTTCTTTAACTGCGTTGCAATACTGCTTAACTTTTCAAGTTTAGCATCTTTTAAATCGTCTAAAGAAATAGAAGCGGGGACAATTTTCATTCCAGAATAATGTTCGTATACCGCTTCTGCTATTTTATTTTTCCCAGCTAAGACATGATGCAAATTTACAGGAACAACAGGGGCTCCTAAATGTATGCCAACATTTGGTGTAGTAAGATTTGCATCCAAAAGAAGAACATTTTTCCCAAATGAGTGAAGAGATGCTCCAATATTTATCGCCGTTGTTGTTTTTCCAACGCCGCCTTTACCAGATGTTATAACAATTAACCTAGCCATTTTGCTTTACGATGTAAAAACCCGAACAAAATTTATAAACCTTTCCAAAAGATCCTCCCATTCGTGAAGTTTTTCTAAATCTATACTAACCTCTTCTGTATTGATCACTTTAAGACAAACATTTTTCCTAAATTCGTGCTCTTTTATCAATTTTGCTGAAGGGACTACTCTAAAAAATGAATATAAAATCAGTGCTTCCTTTGCTATACTTTCTTTCTTAAATACCTTTAAAAGCAAGTCAACTTTCTGCCTTGGAGCAACAGGTATAGCCTTTATGATTTTTTTCTTTTTTAATTTGTTAAGCAGAAGTTCTATGCAAAAGTCTATTGTGTTTTTCCATCTATTTATAAGGTTCAGCATAACATCGCACGTCTTTGTATATTTAAGGCTAACATAAAGAAGGTGCTGTGCAGACCTCATCTCCTTTTGTACTCTTTGCATTATAATATAAAGAAAAAGTTTTATTTATATCTATCGTTTCACGAGATTAGTAATTAAAACTACTATGCATTAAAATATCCTCTGCTTTGTGCAGGATATCTCTGGTTGTGTTAAGATAGTGCTTCAAAGCGTCAAGAGTTATGCTCTCTGTTCTGAGATTGTCGGACATTATAACAAACTTGTCATTTCGAACAAATCCCATAGAACTTTGCTTATGCTTTTCAAACAAGAAAAAAACTTTTTTTATGTCAGAAATCTCTTCTTGGGGAATATTATAGCGGCTTGCGCATTCTATAAAAGTTTCAAAGTTTGTTTCGGCATCAGCGTAAAGTTTTATCCTTTTGTAAATATATTCATACTGCAAAATTGCCTTAATAAGGTCTATTAGCGAAGAGTAAAGCTCTTCTAAGATCTTAATAAACAGCCTATTCTCTTTCACTATAGGGTAAATTGTATAAATCATGCGGTCTGCTGCATCAAGAGTTTTTTTTGCCTTTTCTAACGATAGCTGAAAATTTTCAACGCTTTCCATCTTCTTAAAGCAGCAATAATAGCCCTAGCCAAATCTTTGCCTTTTATTATATTTTATTATAACTTCCTTAGCCTTTTCTTCCTTTCAGCTTTTTAAATTGGATTCGAAGTTTAACTAAAATCTGTTGTCGCGTGCAATACGTTTGATTTTGTGTCGCGTTTTGCAGTCAAGACAAATCGTAAAAGCTTCTTTTTCCCACGTATCCCCTTCGGGGCTGTCGTAAGTTTGTGAATACCACATTAGCAGGGGAACTTTTTTATTGCATTTTGGGCATTTTTCGTACAACGCCGGCTTGAATTTTTTTGAAGCGATTATGTTATCTTCTCTTATTTCAGCAACAAAATAATATGCTGTATCGTATTTGCCTGCATCATAGTATGTCCTATACCCTTTTTTTGGGTCGTATGCTCCTACTTTCCTTCTGGCATCTTCTTCCTCCTTGGCTGTTTTTATCAAACCTTTTATAGACTCTTCTATTTTCTCAAGCATACTAACTTTTTCATTCATTACCTTAAGCTTCGCTTCCAAACTTTCCTTTTCTTCTTTTAGTTTATCGGCTTGGCTCACCATCGTGCTAAGCTCTTTACTTAATTTCATTTTGCCTTTTTCTCCTTTTCTTCGCTAGAGTCTTACAATTACCTCAAAAATTATGAAAAGTATTATAATTAAAACAACGTGAGCAGGTTTAAGCTGAAGTCTGCTCTTATATTCATCAAAATATCTCACTAAGCCACCAAAAGAGGTGGGCATCCTAACTCGCTCTTCTGCCATGTTTACGCAATACTATTTTAATATAAAAAGTTAACGGTTAGCAAGTTTTTTAAATATCTTTGTTATTGTTTTGGTATGAGTATGTATAAATACTATAACGCAAAAAAGAGCGAAAAGAGATGGCAAGCGTTTTGGGAAAAAAATAAAATTTATAAATTTGACCCAAAAAGCAAAAAGCCTATTTTCTCTATAGATGTGCCTCCGCCATATGCTTCTGCAGGCCACTTGCATATAGGGCACGCTTTGCATTATACACAATTTGAAATTATTGCCCGCTTTATGAGGATGCTTGGCTATAACGTTTATTTTCCACCTTGTTTTGATAACAACGGCTTGCCGACAGAAAAATATGTTGAAGAAAAATTCCACGTTTCTAAAGGGAATATAACAAGAGCTGCCTTTAGAAAGCTTTGCTTAAAAGAATCAAGAAAAGTAGAGAAGGTATATGCTGACAGAGTTTTTCGGGCATTAGGACATAGTTATGATTGGAGTTTACTTTACACAACAATAGATCCAGAAGCACAGAAAGTTGCTCAGACATCTTTCATTGATCTGTATGAGAAAGGTGACTGTTACAGAAGTGAAGAACCCGTGATTTGGTGTCCAAAACATCAAACAGCATTGGCTCAAGCAGAAGTTGAGGATTTAGAAAGAACCACAACTTTAAGTTATATAGACTTTGACCTAGAAAGTGGTGATAGAATAAACATAGCAACAACAAGGCCTGAGCTTCTGCCAGCATGCGTCGGAGTTTTTGTTCATCCAGATGACAGCAGATATAAAAATTTAATTGGAAAAAAAGTGATAGTGCCTATATTCGGGCAAAAAGTTCCTATAATGGCAGAAGAAAAAGTCGACATTAACTTTGGTTCTGGTATTGTTATGATATGTACCTTTGGAGATACTTCTGACATAGGATGGTGGAAGAAGTACAAACTGCCATTAAAGATTTGCATTACAAAAGACGGCAAATTAAACCAACTGGCCAAAAAATATGAGGGCCTTAGTCTAGAAGAAGGAAAAGAAGCTATAATAAAAGAACTAGAAAGCGAAAAAAGAATAACAAAAAAAGAAAAATTAACACAGACAGTTGGCTCTTGCTGGCGCTGCCGTACGCCTCTTGAATATATTGTCGCGAAACAGTGGTTTATTCGCGCATTAAAGTATAAAAAAGAATTAATAAAACAAGGCAGAAAGATAAAATGGTTTCCGAGATTTTACAGAAAAAGATATGAAGACTGGGTAAAAAATCTTGCTTGGGACTGGTGCATCTCAAGACAAAGGTTTTATGGTGTTCCTATGCCAATATGGTACTGCAAAAAGTGTAATGCAGTAATGCTTCCCGATAAAAAGGACTTGCCTGTCGATCCAACAGTACAGAAATTAAAGAAAAAATGCAAATGTGGTTGCGCTGATTTTATACCTGAAACTGATGTTTTTGATACATGGATGACATCAAGCATGTCTCCTGAAATAGCAATAAGATGGCTAGAAAAACCAAAACAGTTCAAAAATATGTTTCCGCTATCATTAAGGCCGCAAAGCCATGATATAATAAGAACCTGGGCTTTCTATACAATTCTGAAGGCTTATTTGCATTTTAAAAAGATTCCTTGGAAGGACATAGCAATTGGTACTTATGTTTTAGACCCTCGTGGAAGAGGTATGCACAAATCTTTAGGAAATGTTGTCTGGACAGAAGACTTGCTTAGTAAGTATAATGTTGATGTTGTAAGATATTGGGTGGGGACAGCCACTTTCGGAGAAGATTTGCCGTTCAATGAAAAAGATTTCGTGGCTGGAAAAAGATTTTTAACAAAACTCTGGAATGCGTCAAAGTTTGCATTATTGCATCTTAGCAAAGGAAAAATAAAAAAGCTTGAAAAACCTAAAAAAATCGAAGTAATTGATAAGTGGGTACTTTCTAAGTTAAACAATACAATAGAAAAGGCAGCAAGCTGTTTAAAAGAATATAAGATAGGAGAAGCAAAGAAGATAATAGAACAATTCTTTTGGCATGCCCTTTGTGATAATTATCTTGAGGTTATAAAAGATAGGCTTTATAATAGAAAAAGAAGCAAGCAAGAGCGAAATTCTGCAAAATATACGCTTTATATTGTTTTGCTTAATACGCTAAAATTAATAGCGCCAATTATGCCGCATATAACAGAAGAAATCTACCATTCATATTTTGTAAAACATGAAAAAGCAAAGAGCATACATTCTTCACTTTGGCCAAAAATAGATAAGAAGCTTATCAATAAAAAAGCAGAAAAAATAGGTGATATCGCAATAAGCATAATATCAAAAGTGAGGCAATTTAAAAGTAAAAGCAATCGATCTTTGAAAGCTGAAATAACTTTGACTATAAGTAAAGAGGATGCCCAAAAACTCAAACCTGTTTTAGCTGACATTATGGCAGTAACTAACGCAAAAGAAATAAAAAGTGGCAAATTCTCAGTGGAGTTCTAGCAAATTTTATATATCATCTATTCTTAAGCTATGGTGTAAAGGATAGAAAAATGGAAGAAAAGGAAAGACTAGAACTTGAAAGTTTTATACAAGAGCTAGAAAGCCATAAAGGAAGACATACCGAATTGATTAGTGTTTACGCTCCTGCAGGTTCTAACCTTAATGCTGTTATAAAGCAGCTTGAGCAAGAAAAAAGTACAGCAAGCAACATAAAAAGCAAGACAACAAGAAAGAATGTTATGGATTCTCTAGAAAAGCTTACCAGACATTTGCGCCTTTACAAAAAAATCCCTCAGAACGGACTTGCAATATTTTGCGGAAACATATCGAAGAAGGAAGGGGAACAACAAATTGAGATTCGGGTAATTGAACCACCATTAGAGCTGCACACAAAGCTCTATCGCTGCGATCAAACATTTCTTTTGGAGCCTTTAAAAGATATGTTAAAGGCAAAAGAGGTTTATGGCCTTATGGTAATAGATAGAGAAGAAGCGACAATTGGTTTGCTTGAGGGCAAAAGTATTAAAACATTAAGACGTTTAACTTCTGGCGTGCCTGGCAAGCAGAAAAAAGGCGGCCAAAGTGCTGCAAGATTTGCTCGCATTAGAGAAGGTATTGTAAAAGAATTCTACAAAAGAACAGCAGAAGCTATAAAAGGAGAGTTTTTTGGTATGCCCAGACTTGGCGGTTTGCTCATTGGAGGCCCTGGTCCAAGCAAAGAAGATTTCTTAAAAGAAGGTCAGCTTGTTACCGCATTGAGAGAAAAAATTCTTGCTGTTAAAGATATTGGTTATGCTGATGAATTCGGTTTAGAGCTTTTAGTTGAAGCATCTAGAGATGTTCTTGCAAAAGAGGCTATAACAAAAGAAAAAGAATTACTGCAGAAATTCTTTATGCTACTTGGAAAAGAACAAGAAAAAGTTGCTTATGGTGTAGAAAAAGTAAAAAAGGCGTTACAAGCAGGAGCAGTAGAGCATTTGCTTATTTCAACCTCTGCTGATAAAGATCTAATCGTAGAAATGGAAAAACATGCAAAATCTATAGGTGCTGAAGTTACGTTAGTTTCAACACAAACAGAAGAAGGTTTGCAGTTTAAGAATATCGGCGGAATAGGAGCATTTTTAAGATTTACAGTAGCATAAAAAAAGAAAAACAAAAGAATGGGAGAAAAGAAGAAAGAAGAACTTATTGAGGCTGTGCTTTTTTTAGCAGGCCGTTTCCTCTCGGTACAGGAACTTGTGATGCTCACTAATATAAATCCTTTAACGCTGCGTGAACTGCTTATTAAGCTGCAAGAAAGATATTCTAAACACAGCACACTTACGATTATTGCAAAAGGTGATAGCTATAAGATGGATGTCAAGCCAGATTACGCATATTTGATAAACAAACTTGCATCTGGCCCTGTTGAATTTAGTAAAGCAGAACAAGAAAGTCTTGCTATAGTAGCATATAAGCAGCCAATTACTCAAGCTGTGGTTGTTAAAATTCGCGGCAACAAAGCTTATAATCATATAAAGAATCTACTACAAGCAGGCTTAATTAAAGCAAAAAAAGCTGGCAGAACCTTAGAGCTTAAACTTGATGATAAATTTTACAATTATTTTGGAGTTAAAAAACAAGAAGAGCAAGAAGAACAAATTAAAGAAGAAAGTAAAGAAAAAAGCGTTGGTGAATAAAAATGGCCACAGGAACAGAGGTATTGATATTTTACTTTATGATTTTTATAACATTGTTCATCTCTATGTTCTTTTTGATGACATTTCTTGAGTTGAGGAGAAAACCAAATATGAAGCTTAAGAAAACGCCAAAGATAACTTTTGTCATACCTGCTTACAATGCAGCTGATTACCTTGAAAAGAGCGTTAATTCTGTTATGAAGCTTGATTACCCAAAAAACAAATTACAAGTAATTATAGTTGATGATGGCTCTACAGATAATACTCTTGAGATTGCAAAAGCTTTGTCAAAGAGACATAAGCAGATAAAGGTTTTCCATAAAAAAAATGAAGGCAAGGCCACTGCTCTAAACTATGGTGTAAAAAGAGTTAAAACAGAACTAACAGCTTTGCTCGATGCTGATACTATACTTCAACATGACATCCTTAAAAAAGCAATTCCCTACTTACAAGATAAAAAAACTATGACTGTTATGTGCCGCTTAGTTCCTTCAAACAAGCGCGGATTCCTTGCAAATGTGCAAGAAGTCGAGTATGCGATTGTTGGCTTCTTTAGAAAATTACTTTCTTCTATTTCTGTGTTAACAGTTGCGCCGGCATTTTCCATTTACAAAACAAAATTTTTCCATAAGTACGGCTACTTTGATAAAGACAATTTAACCGAAGATTTTGAGATGGCATTAAGAGTGCAAAGCCATAATTATGATATTGGTTGCGTTATTGATTCCTATGCTTCTACTGTTGTACCAACTAAATTCAATCAACTGAAAAGGCAGAGGGTAAGATGGAACTACGGTACTTTCTATAACCTTTACAAATATAAAAGGCTTTTTGCCCCAAAGTATGGCGACCTCGGTATATTTGTTCTGCCAAGCCAGGTGCTTATTGTCGCAGCAGTTGCCACTATTTTTTGCCTTACTCTTTACCAAATAGTTAATACGGCATCAAGATTCATAGAGATGCTTTCTGCCGGCTGGAAGCCCCAGCTAGAATTGAGCCTTTTTAATATTTCCCTATTCTTCTCTGACCCAAGGGTTGTCTTTACTATTATAGGACTAGCCATTTCTGTATTTTTCTTTGTTTTAGTCAGAATGTATACAAATAAAAAGATAAAATTTTTAAATTTCTTTATCTATTCACTTGGGTATGTTTGGCTGACAATCTCTTTTTACATCATAGCCATATTTAGATTAATAATAAAAAAACCGAGTTGGTAAAATCAGGTTGAATCAAGTTGAAAGATGATAAGAAAAGAAAAGCAAGAAGAAAGAATAGAAAGAAAAATTGACTTAGGCAAGTATGTAGGCATATTTGCATTAACTGCCCTAATATTTATCTTAGGCATATTCCTGGGGAATTACCTTGCTCATTCTAGACTTGGTGAATTAGAAAAAGCACAAGAAGAGCTGACAGCCCAGATAATGGGGCTTGAACTTAAAGATGCTTTGTTAAAGTATGGGGATGTTTGTTCTTTAACGTGGCAAGAAATATGGAAGGAAAAAGTAGAGACAGGCGAAAAAATAGAAAAATTAGAAGTAAGGCTTGGCAAAAATAATCCTGATGTATTAAGACAAAAGGAAATTTACGAGCTTATTGAGATAAGAACATTGCTCTTATTAAAAGAAATAAAGGAAAAATGCGATGAAGATTTTGAGATAATATTATATTTTTATACAAATGAGAAAGACGATCCAAAGGGTTCGTGGCGCCAATGCGAAACCCAAGGTTATGTACTAGATGCGCTGTACCAAAAATATCCGGATAAAATCAGCACTTTTGCCTTTGATATCAACACAAGAAATCCTGCTACTGACATTTTGCAGCAGCTTTACAACATAACAAAGGTTCCTTCTCTGATTATTAAAGAAAAGCTTTATACAGAGTATATGAATTTTGCAGCTCTTGCCGAACTTTTAACTTAATTTTAATTTAAAAATGGAACAAGAACAGGAAGAAGAGAAAAGATGCGAAGAATGCAATAGCGATGAGTCAATTGTAGATGTTATTCTCGATGGAGCATTTGCAAGACTTTGCAGGAAATGCGCTCAAATTAACAAGGCTATTGTAATAGAAAAACCAAATATAGAGCAACTTGCGGCTATAAAAAAGCCAAGCATGGAAAGTGCAATAGAAAGGATTGCTAAAATTCCAGGTTTATCTAAGGAATTACACAAAAATATACCAGGCATAGCTCCAGACGAGGTAACAATAAGCGATTTGCGAAGATTGCAAGAAAAAAAAGAGAAAAAGAAGCTTAGCGATTAATCATATTGCCAGGCAAAAAATAAAAATGCGAAAGAAAGAACTCTCTATCTTATTAAGCAAATTAAGCACATTTGAAAAGCCAAAAATTGGTCTTGAGCAGTACTCTATAGATGGAGAAAGTGCTTCTACAATTTTATGGAACTCTTTTTTGCTAAATGATATCAAAAATAAAACAATAGCTGACCTAGGTTGCGGAACAGCCATTCTCGGCTTGGGCGCCTTGTTACTAGGAGCAAAACACTGCTATTTTGTTGACAAAAGTAAAACAGCGATAGAAATTGCAAAAAAGAATCTTGCATTGCTGGAAAAAGCAGGGTTCTTATCAAGAAAAGAAAAAAAAGCTACTTTTTTTGTATGCGATGTTACGAGATTTAAAAAGAAAGTAGACACTATATTACAAAATCCTCCCTTTGGAACTAAACAACAGCATGCAGATAGAGCATTCATTGATGCTGCATTGGGAATAGGAAAAGTTATTTATTCTTTGCATAAAACTTCCACGCTGGATTTTATTAAGAGTTACATAGCAAATAGAGGTATAATTAGTCATACATTTGGATTAAAACTTCAACTAAAGGCAACAATGCCTTTTCACACGGCAAAAATAAAAAGAATTGATGTCACTTGCATAAGGATAAAGAAATAAGTTAATTGTCTCTCGGCTCTTTCGGTTCATTTTAAGATAGACAATCTAAATTACATAAAAAAGCTTTCTAAATAAGAAAGCTTTTTAAATAGGTCCTCATTATAAATGGCGATTAAAATGGTAGAATATGAAGCAAGATGTATGAAATGTAAGAAACAAGTTAAAGTTAAGGATCCTAAAGAGACTACAATAAGAGATGGAAAAGTTAGAGCTGTTAAAGGAGTTTGCCCTGCATGCGGAACAAAGGTATTTCGCATACTTGGAAAGAAATAAGAAACAAACAGCAAGCAAATAAAGACTACAACTTCTTAGCTATACTTGTGAAAGCAAAAAGATGATGAAAGTTATTGAAAGAAAAAAGAATCAACTAAAGATAGAAATTGATAACTTTACTATTGCCGAGCTACTTAGGAAATTCTTATGGGAAGATAAAAATGTGAAGATAGCAGCATGGCATCGCGAGCATCCAACAAAGAATCCAATTCTAATAGTGCAAACAGATGGCAAAAGCCCAAAAAAGGCTTTGCTTGACTGCATAGCAAGAATAGAAAAACTTAACGCTACACTTTTAAGAGAGTTCAGAAAAGCCGTGAAATAAAAGCAAAATTTATTAACACATATTTCTTGCAACTATTATGTTTACTTTAGAACAAGGTTCCAAGCTTGTAAAGCTGGCAAGGCGTTCAATTAAGGCTTTTTTTGATAAGAAAGAGATTAAGCTTAAGAAAGAAGAAGGGAAAGAATTTAAAGAGAAGCAAGGTGTTTTTGTAACTTTGCATACTTATCCAGAAAAGCAGCTTAGAGGTTGTATAGGCTTGCCTTATCCTGTATTGCCTCTTAGCAAAGCAGTGGTAGAAGCAGCAAAGTCTGCTGCTTTTAATGATCCACGCTTTTTTCCGCTTGCAAAAAGTGAGCTTGATAAAATTATAATTGAGATATCTGTTCTTACAGTCCCGGAATTGATAAAATGCAAACCAGTTGAATTGCTAAAAAAAGTTAGAATTGGCAAAGACGGCTTAATTTGCTCTTATGGAAACTACAGCGGATTATTGCTGCCACAAGTTGCAACAGAGCAAAAGTGGAATGCAAAAGAATTCCTTGAGCAAACATGTGTCAAAGCAGGTTTATCTCCAACAACGTGGCTCAAACCAGAATGCCGTTTTTATCGCTTCCAAGCCCAGATATTCTGCGAAGAAAAGCCAAATGGAAAAGTGGTTGAGAAAAGATAATACCCTTGATATGATGCATTATGAAGTTAATTGTCTTTTATCTTGCTAAAACCAAAAGCTTTGTAAATAGTTACTGCTTACAAATAGTAATATGTTAGGGCTAAAAAGGATAGGTAAAGTTATTTCACCGTTTGTATTAATAGCAATGCTGCTGCCTGCAACAGCAGGCCTTGCAAAAGCGCAAACAAAGCAGCAAGCAAAGCAACAGACAGTAACAGCAGAGGTAATAGAAAAAAAAGAGAAAAAATTAGAAGGGCCAAACGCCTTAAAGCGTTTTCTGAGCAGACTTGAAGTAGAATTGGGAGAAAGTGAAGTAAGAGTACCAATAAGAAAAATCAAAGGGGAAAACTATCAAACAGTCAGCGAGAACGAGTTCGAGGTCGATTATCCCTTCCCAAACACTAGATTGGACCTTCAAGGATATAGCTTCTCTGTTGATAATTATGCTGGGGAGGCCACGATTCTAGATGAAAACAGACTAACCATTGATCCTAGCAAACCAGACGGCTTTTACCTCGACAGAAGCAGCTTGCTAGGGAGAGTAGGACATGCCTTGAGGGTCGATAGCCCCGGTCCCAGACCACAGGAAATAGAGGTTCTTGCACGCCGTACAGCAGAAAGGTTTTTGCAAGATACTGCTGGAGAATTTACCCACCCACATCTTGAAGGGTTCGCGGAACGGAGGCCTTTTTGGGTAACAGCCGCCGCAATATATAAGGGATTCGAATCTGCGAGAAGAAAAAAGTTTGAAGTCCGCACAGAACACAGCACCCTTAGCATCAGTGAAGACGCTATTAATTTTAGGTATCTCACCCGATTCTAATTGTTGATAAAAAGAGAGAAAATCAATTTTTGCTCTACAACCTAATTCTCTTTCCCACCTCGTGGCAAGCCCGACTCAAAGATAAATTTAAGGATAACATCCGCCAGCACAATAGCAATAAATAGACTACATCAATAACTATCAAAAAATATTTAAGAGATAATAACTTAGTGATATCATGAAAAAGGCTCAAGTTACGTTGTTTGTTGTTATTGCAATCATGCTGGTTGCTGTTGTGGCAATTGCCCTTTCCATGAGGGGCAAGATGCCTAAGGAAGCTACTCCTGCGATAATGCCAATAGGCGCTTATGTTGAAAACTGCATTAAAAGTACTGGCGCTGATGCCCTTGTGCTGATAGGCCAGCAAGGAGGCTATTATGAACTGCCAAGCTACGCAATAGATTCAAGAGCATATTTTTATTATGAAGGAAAGGATATTATGCCAACAAAGGCTGAAATTGAAAAGGAGATAACCAAGTATATAAACAAAGAGCTTTCATCTTGCACAGGCGATTTTGCAGATTTCCCAGATTTCTCAATAAAAAGTAAAGACGTGAGAGCAAAAGCCATTATTTTAGAAAGCAAAGTAAGATTAACTGTGAGATATCCTCTTACGATAACAAAAGGGGACTCCACTTACACCCTCTCTATGTTTACAGTAGAAATTCCTTCAAGACTTTATACCTTATATGCTGTCAGCGAAAGCATAGTTGAAGACCAATTTGACACTCCAAAAGGAATTTGCTTGGGCTGTCTAGCTGAATCAAGCATGGAAAATGACCTTTACTTTAACCTTGAAGACCCAGAAAAAGATACAATAATATTCAAGATTACTGATAAAGAGGTTATGCTTGAAAATAAACCTTACGAATTTGTATTTGCTAATAAATTTTAAAATTTTAAGATGGATAAAAGAATATTTGCAATTTTGATTTTGCTAGCTGCGGCAAGCATTGCAACTATCGCAAATGTTGCAAATATTCAAGCCCTGCTAGAGGAAAGAATTGTTGCCACTATGACAAAGGAGGGCCTAAAGCTCATAGATACTGATATTTTCAAAGTTATAGACAGCTGGACATGTGTTATGAATCCTGCTATATGCATAGGGAAGATGATTGTAGGTGAAATAAGCGAAAATGCCTACCTCCAAATTGCACAGAAAAATAAAGAAGCAGGCATGATAGTGAATACTTACAGACAGGTTAGAAGCTATGAGAGCATAGGGACAGACATAATAGAAGAGCTTAAGTTTAACGAGAAAGGCCAAATAAGTGAAGGCATCCTTGATGTTGAAGAAGAAATAAAAATTGGCAATCACATAGGTGAACTGAAAGAAGATGACGTAAAGGTAAAGAATACGCAAGTTAAATTTGATAAAGAAGCAGGAATAACAACTATCAAATTCAAGAAAGGAAGTTACTTGGAAGGCTACGGTTACGTTGAAGCAAAGGGTCTGCGTTATGAAGACATAAAGAAAGGTGAGATGGAATTAGACAGCGAAGGCAAAGTTATTAAAGCAGACATAACAGTTTCTTCTGAAGCTGGCTATCGCAGCTACACCTTTATAGTTGATGGCGAAGAGCGTAAAGTCAGTGTTCTGGGAGGTACTAACATAAGATTTGACGGCAAGGTTATCCGCATAACTGGCGAAGAGTTTACACTTAACGGCCAATACGAATTTAAAATAAAGAAAGGTGATGTAGAAATTAGCAAGTCTGGAGAAAATTACGTTTTCAAAGGTGAGGATTTCATTGCTCCTGGCCCAAGTGGCCCAATCCACGTACAGGACGACTATTTTGAAATTCCAGAAACAATGAAGGTGGGTGGAAAAGAGATAACAGGGATGGCTATTAGTATCGCTGAAGGGCTTGTTCGCGTTGGGGGAAAGCTAACTATAACAGAAAAAGGCAGCTTGCTTGAAGGTGGTAAAGCGGAGTACAAGAAAATTGAAGTAAGGGTTCAAGAAGAGCCTATTCTTATTGCTGATCCTGATGCTGACATGGCAGACTATAAAGATAACTGGATAAAAATAATCGAAAGGAGAGTTGACGTGCAAAGTGCTGTAAAGGGAACTACAGAAGAAATAAGGTTTTTGGAAGGAAATAGTATAGTTGACATTGACGAAGAAGGAATGTTGGCTATGAAAATAACAAATGGCGATGGAATAGAGGTTATAAGCCGCAAAGAAGAAGGAAAAATCCCTCTAATGGTATACCGTGGTCCAGAAGAGGGTGCAAGTACAAGCGGGCTAAAAGTTGGCAAATTTAAAATTATATTGACAGACAAGGCTTTTGTGTTTCTGCCAGAAGAGCAGTCTGAGTACAAAAGTGTTGCCATTCAACTAGAATTGCCTTGGGGTAACGTAATAGAAACCAGTCTTAGCAATACATTTAAAGTGACAACCTCTGACAAAAAAGAGAGGGTGTTGTTTGGTTAGGTTTTATAAACTTCTTTTCACAGCAGAATTTATGGAAAAACTTGAAGAAGAAGCAGAAAGAAAATCCCCCTTAAAGATTATTCTTGCGCTGCTTCTTGTTCTTATGCTTTTAGTTTTGTTTATACCTATCTATAAGATAAAAGAAGATCCTGAACCAGATCACGAAAAAATACCTTCTCTCGACTCGCTTCTAGCTGAACTTGCTTTAATAAATGCTAGTACAACATCGCATCTTAAGAGCATAGATGAGAGATTAAGTATAGAAAATATGCCTATCATAAGGGAAGCTGCTGTAAAGATTTCAACTTCTTCCTGTAAAGAGAGCAAGATATGCTATGTTAAGGCGTTATATTATTTCGCACGCGACAAGATAAAATATATTGAAGATCCTGCTAAAGAGTATATACAGCATCCGGCAGAGACGCTTATAACAGGCGGCGGAGACTGCGAAGATAAGGCCTTGCTTTTAGCTTATTTGCTAAAGGCGATAAATGTTCCAAGCAGAATATGCCTGACAGCAGATCATGCGTTCATTGAAGCATGGCTTCCTGAAGCAAGAGCAGGCTACAAAATAGAAGATGACTGGATTGCTCTTGACGCAACATCGCAACTAGATTTTGGCGAAATTGGCGAAATAAGTTACAGTTACAGCAATGCAGTTTGCAACATTTACATTTAAAATAACCTTTACGCAATACAAAAATATTTATATCCACTTGCATTATAAAATAAAAATGGCTGAGGAGAAGAAGAAAGAAAAAAAGGTTGTGGAAAGAGTGTATTTGTTACCTGTCTATGTAGACGCTTTTGACTTGGACGATGCTTGGCGTAGTTGTATATCAGAGATTCTTGATAAAGGCTGCGAGTATACCATAACAAGAGGCTCTTATGCTGGCCAAAAAAGATTAGAACTTGATTTTGTCACAATTAGGATAAAAGAACCAGGCACTAGACCACTTACTCCGCGAATGCCTGAAGGTCTTAATATCCCGCCTCCAACTTCTGACGAGTATGTTGAGCAAGACTATCTTCCGTATTTGCTTTCAGCAGAGAAGAAAAAGGGAGAAGATTACACTTATGGTGAAAGGCTTATTGACCCAAAAATAAGACTTGAGGAGCTGATTGATAAAGAAAACGCAAAAAAAGAAGAAAAGGAAATTTCTTTAAACGTGAATCAGATTGAAGAAGTTATTAAGATGTATAAAACAGGCCGCGGCACAAATCAGGCAACAATGGAAATAGCGATGCCTTCTGATATCAAACTTAATGATCCACCGTGTTTAAGGTTGATTGATACTAGAGTCCGCTATGAGAAGCTACATTTTATTGTTTATTTTCGCTCATGGGATTTGTGGGGCGGTTTCCCTGCAAATCTTGCTGGTTTGCAATTAGTTAAAGAATATATGGCTGATGAAATTGGTGTAAAGGATGGTGAAATGATAGCACTTAGCAAAGGTTTGCATTTATATGACCATTACTGGGAATGGGCAAAGAGTCTTTCCAGAAAAGAAATGAAAGGGGTTAAAGACTAGCAAAGATTAAATTAGCCAAGATTAGGTGAGGCGGGTTAAGATTTTTAAACCTTAAATTGTAATTTTAAAACATGGGAGAAAAAGTACAGGCAGAAGTGCTAAAAATTTCAAGCGGCTCAGCTGAACTAGATGAATGGCTTGAAGGCGGCTTTGAAAATGATATTATCACAACTCTTTATGGGCCAGCAGGCAGCGGAAAAACAAACTTATGTCTTATTGCAGCTGCAAACCTTGCTGCACAAGGCAAGAAAGTTATCTTTATTGACACAGAAGGTGGTTTTAGCGTTGAAAGGCTAAAACAGCTAACAAGCGAAGAAGTGATGCGCAATATTTTGCTGCTTAAACCAACTAATTTTGATGAACAGCGTGATGCTTTTAATAAGCTACTTGAAGAGTTAAAGAATGCTGGCTTAATTGTCGTAGATGGCATGACAATGCTTTATAGACTTGAGCTTAGTGCGGCTTCGAGTACAAAAAATGAAGAGAAGGTTCGTGCCATAAATGGCGCATTGGCAAGACAGCTTCGCATTCTCAGTGAGGTAGCACGCAAGAAAAATATTCCAGTAATTGTAACAAATCAAGTTTACGCAGATTTTGCAAGGCAAGAAGAAAAAGAAGAACAAGAAGCTGAAAAAATACATATGGTCGGAGGCGATCTGCTAAAATATTGGAGTAAATGCCTAATTGAGCTGCAAAATCTTGGCTCTGGAAGAAAAAAAGCAATCATGCGCAAGCATCGCAGCATACCCCAAAAAGAATTTACTTTTGTAATCAATAACAAAGGTATTGCAAAAGCAAGAGGCTTTAAGCTTTTTTAAAAAGTAGTGAAATGGGACTTGAATGGATTATAAAGACCATAAATAAACATAAGAAAACAGAGAAAGACCCTGAGAAAGTTTGGATTAATTTTTACTTGGATAGCCTAAGAGAAAAAGGATGTCTGTGTCTAAATTGTGACAGAAAAAACGATAATCCTCCATATAGCTCATGTCGTGTAGCAGCAAAAATTTATAACATCTGTGTAGAAGACAACATGGCAATGGCAATAACTAGATGTGGGGCAAGAGACGGGCAAGGAAATTTAATGTATAGACCAATTAAGAGATAAATAGTTGCGCTAGTTTTCAATTACCCAATAAGGACCAAAAAGAAAAGGTTTTTATATACAAATTTCTTAAGAGGCTAAGGAAAAGAGGCTAGGGAAGATGGAACAAAAAACTAGTGAGCTTCATGCTCTACTAAAGAAAAATGAGGGCAAAAAATTCCTTCTTGTTAGTCATACACCGCTTTGTCCTGATGGCATAGCAAGCCTCTTTGCCATGGAGAAAATATGCAAAAATTATAATATAGAGACCAAAAAGTATATGATAAAAAGTGCTATGCTACCAGAGAATATAGCAATGCTCAACAAAGCAGATCTAAAAATAGACTATGTGGAAAATGGAGAAATTGATACAGGGGAGTATGATAAAATTGTTTTTCTTGATTGTGTTCCAGATGGATCAAATGTCCCAGAGATTAACAAAACAAATTTCGATGACGCTTTTGTAATAGACCATCATGAGCTTAAATCAGAAAAAGGGATAAATGGGGGATTTGTTGATATAAGACATAACGTTGGTTCAACATCTACAATTTTGGCCCATTATCTAAAGGACCTTAATCTGCTTAGAAGAGACAACGATGGGGATTCTATATTGGCAGAACTTCTTTGGCACGGCATTAGAACTGATACTGAAAAATTCAAGGAAACCAACTCTGGGCAACTTGACTTTTTGGCTATGCTCTTTCTAAAACCTTTCTGTAAGGGCAAACTGGCAGAAGGTATAACAGAAAGAAAGATATCAAGAACAGATTGGCCGATTTTTAAAGAGGTATATGACGAATCTTCAAAGAAAAGAATAGAAAAAAACGGCTACCTTTTTATCGATGCGGGCAAAGTTTCTGGAATTCAGAGTCTGGCTAAAGCAGCCGAATATGCTTTGGGCAATGAAGATGTTGATGTATCACTTGTTATTGGCCTAAATCAAAGTGGTGAAATTGTTGCATCATCACGTTCGGCAGACGCTGCTAAAAGCTCCTTTGACTTAATACTTGCCCTATTCGGAAAGTATGGCGGAGGCAGTTGGCGTTCTGCAGCAGCAACATACCCCCTAAAAACAAAAATTGAGGATGTATCTGCTGATACTCCGTTTATGGAAGAAAGTGATATAGAAGAAGATTACAAAATTCAAATAGGAAGAATAAAAAAGGTCTTTGAAGAATACGTTGAACCAAAAAAGAAGAAAATTAAAGCAGAAGAAAAGAGCGAAAATAATCAAAAAATAAAAAGTAATAGTAAGGATAAGAAGAATATTAAGAGTTAATTATTCTCTGCTTATGTTTTTTCGTTTTTAGTCGTAATGGTCAAATTTATAATGTACATCTTCTCTTACTTCCCCTTTGAAAAGCCGATAAAAGGTTAGGTAAATGTACTTTGCGAAACACTTCAGTCTTCCTTCTTTTTCAAATCTTCTTACTGAAGTAAAAATAACTCTGTTAATAACATCAAATTTCGCAATTTTTGCTGCTCTCTCAACATAATGAGAATCCTCCCCATATTTCAAGCTCTCATCAAAACCTCTTATTTTGTTATGTACTTTTTTCAAGGCAAAAATGCAAAAACCGGAAGCGTATGGCTTGAGTCTTTTGAGAAGTCTTATCCAAAAATTGCCTATTTCAAAAGCTATAATGTCCAAAATATTTTTACTCAAGGGTCGAGCGTAACAAGTAGCTGTTCCTAACTGTTTTCTCCTTATCTCATCCACACAGAACTTGAGAAAATTTTTCTGCATCAACACATCTGCATCCAAAAAAAGTAAAAGGTCTGATTTTGCCACCCTAGTACCATTATTTCTTCCTCTTGCTGGCAACCCTCCTTTAACAATCCTTGCTCCATAACTTTTTGCAATCTCAGCAGTTTTTATCTTTGCTACCGGCATCCGCAACTATTATTTCACAAAGAAGATGCTGTGCCTTTATCGATTTAAGCAATTCTCCTATATTTTTTTCTTCGTTCAGCGCTGGAACTATAATGCTAAGTTCTAGCTTTTTCATTTTTCCTCGCTCTTTTTCTTAATGCAATTAGGGTTAAAGCAAAACTGCCATGGTTTTTTGTGTTTTCTGATAAGCAGAAGAAGAGGAAAACCGCACTCGCAAAGCTTATCTGCTTTCTTGATAAGGCCATACTGCGGGAGAGGGTAGCTGTTTGAACATTTTGGATAATTGGAACAGCCAAGGAATCTTTTCCCACTTTTTTTGCTTTTTATTACTCTAAGCTCTCCTTTTTTGCATTTAGGACATTCACAAAGTTCTAATGGCTCTCTAGATTTGCTGTACGCTTCAGCAAGTTCTTTTCCTATACTCCCTTCCTTATTTTTAAGTTGAACGCAAATCTTTTGTAAGACTTCCTTAGCTTCTTTCAGTATTCTCTCTTGTTCTTGCTTTCCTTTTTTACTTGTTTGTATAGCATCCATTTCTTTCTCAAATTTTCTTGTTAGTTTCTCGTCTAAAATAAGCGGGCAGTTCTTATGAAGAGTCTCTGCAATGCGAATTCCCAATAAAGTTGCTATTATTTGCCCCTCTTTTATGTAATTCCTTTTATAAAGGGTATCAACTATTAATGCTCTTGTGCCTTTTGTACCGAGATTGCGCTTTGCAAGTTCAGCAACGAGGCTTGCAGGATTATATCTATTTGGTGGCTGAGTTTCCTCCTCGTCAATTTTAACATCTTTAACTATAATTTTTCCTTCTATATCAGGCAGTTCATGCTCGGAGATTTTTGCCTTGTAAATATCAAGCCAGCCTCTCTCAAGAATCTTTGAGCCTTTTACTAAGAATTCTTTTTCTTCAACATAAATTCTTATTATTTTATTTTCTATTAAAGCGTTCGTGCCAAAACAAGCAAGAAATCTTCTTACAATTAACTCGTAAATTTGTTTTTCCACTTTGCCTAACTTGAAAGGTTTTTCGCCTGTAGGAAAAACTGCAGGATGCGCTGGATCGCTTTTCTTGCCTTCTATAGGCTTTTCCCTAGAGACTAATTTTGTCAAACTTGGAAATATAGCGTTTAATTTCTCAAAAATTTTTCTATAACCTATCGCTGGAGGAAGTTTTTGCGAAGATGTGCGAGGATAACTGATTAAACCTGCGAGATATAAGTTTTGCAATATTTGCAAGGTTTGCGCAGGATGCAATCCATAAAAACGATAAGCTTCGATCTGTAATGTTGTGAGGTCAAATGGTGGCAAAGGTATAAGTATTATTTGTTTTTTTTCTGTTTTTGCCTTACCTTCTTTACCTTTAAGCTGATTAAATTGAACAGCCTCTTCTTTAGTGAATATATTTTTTGGATACTTCGCTTCAACCTCATAGTGATTTGAAACTGTCAAGCTAATTTGCCAATAAGGTACTGGCTTAAATTCTGCAATTGCTTTCTCTTTATCCACGACTAAAGCAAGAGCTGGACCTTGAACACGGCCTATACTTAGTATTTTAAATGCCCCTGCTTTTTTTATGGCGCTCATTAAAACGCGACTAAGGTTAACACCCCAGTAATAATCTAAATAATGCCTTGTTTCGCCAGCATAAGCTAGAGGCCAATCCACTGTTGGCAGCATATTTTTGTATGAATCTTGCAAGTCTTTCTTTGTCAGTGTCGAGAAACGCATTCTTCTTGCATCTTGCTGTTTGCATATAAAGCGTATTACATTTAGGCCTATTAACTCACCTTCAATATCATAGTCGCAAGCAACAACAAATTTTGTAGCTTTTCTTGACAAAAGAGAAAGAGCATCAGCATATTTTTTTATATATGCAGTATCCTTACGAAAATAAGAAGGCTGCCATTCAACGTCGAAGATTGGCCATGCCCCTCTTTTTTCCTTTTGGGCTAAGTTAAATAAATGGCCAACTGCACATGCCACAATAATTTTTTTATCGCTATGAATTACCTCATAGTAAGGCACACCCTTGATATCGCGCTTTACTGGAACAATGTCTGCAAGAGCATAAGCGATGTGCATTGCAGCCTGAGGTTTTTCCGCTATAATAAGCTCCACTTCTTCCTCTTTTTCCTTTTCTTCTTTCTCTTCTTTTCCAACTTCCATTCCCGTAAAGAAAAAGTATCCCTATAAAAATCTTTGGATTTAAATCTCAATAATTTTTCCTTTGCGGCCGACATTTATAACTCTTGTCTTGCCGATGCGCTCTTCAATGCCCTCGGCTTCATGAACATGGCTGCATAATGCAATGTCAGGCTTTAGCTGCATGATAGCTTTTCTTACTCCGGTTGAGCCAGGAAATATTGTTGTGAGTTTTTCCATCAACGTCCCTGAAGGATGAACATGAGTTACCATAACTTTCTTCTTTGCTTCCTTAATACGACTAAAGCCTTTTCTAAGCAAGTTATAAATCTCTTTTTCCTGTAAGCGAAAGAGGCCAATATTAGCGCCACCACAACCAAATATTCCAACATTACCTGTTTTTAAAGAGTATCCATGTAAGTTTTTCACGTCTGGTCCATAAAGTTCAGCTAGAAAGTTGATTGTAGCAAGAGTCTCGTGATTTCCTGGAATCAGCAAAACTTTTTTGTGCGCTTTTACAAAAGGCCCTACAATATTTTTTACAGAAGTTTCAGCAAAGGTAAGGTCGCCGCATAAAACAACTAAATCGGCTTTTTCTTTAGTGGCTTTTTTGGCAAGCTGCGTTGCTAGTCGAGTATCTCCATGAATGTCGCCTGCTGCTAATATACGTAACATATGTAGCTTTTTGCTTAGCTTTTTTGTCTTCTTCTGCTTCATAAGAACAAAAAGAGAAAGCGTTCTTTTAAAACTTTTTATTTTACTTTAGGCTTAATTTTCCTCATACCCATATATTTTTTCAGCACACCAGGAATTTTAACGCTACCATCGCTTTGCTGAAAATTTTCTATTATAGCAGCTATAGTGCGTTGCGTAGCGATAGCAGTATCATTAAGCGTATGTACAATTTGTTTTTCGCCTTTCTTGTTTATGAATTTTATATTAAGCTTTCTTGCCTGATAGTCTGTACAGTTTGTGCAAGAGGCAACTTCTCTATATATATTTTGAGCAGGAAACCAAACTTCCAAGTCATATTTTTTAGCACCATTGTCATTTAGTTCTGCCGAGCATATATTTACTATGCGATAAGGCAGCCCAAGCTTTTTATACATTTGCTCTGTATTTGTAATAAGTATTTCGTGCCAATGCCAAGAATCTTCTGGTTTGCAGATAATATACTGCTCAACTTTATCAAATTGATGTACGCGAAAAATGCCTTTAGTATCTTTGCCATGCGCGCCTGCTTCTCTTCTGAAATTTGTGCTAAAGCCACAAAATTTTATAGGCAGCTGCTCTTCCTCTAATGTTTCATTCATGTAGTAAGACGCAAGAGGCTGCTCTGCAGTTGCTATAAGGTAAAGATTTTCGTCTTGCAGCTTGTAAAGCATATTTTTAAAGTCTGCTAATTCAGCAGAGCCTTTCATTGCCTGCAAATTTGCAACAAATGGCGTATACATTAAAGTAAAACCACGTTTGGCTAAAAAGTCTATAGCAAAACTGATAAGTGCGAAATTTAATAGCACAGCCTCATTTTTAAGATAATAAAGTCTAGCACCAGCGACCTTTGCTGCTCTCTCCATATCAATTAAATCTAATGCGTTGCCTAACTCAACATGGTCTTTAACTTCAAACTCAAATCTTGGTTTTTTTCCTACTTCACAAATGACTTTATTATCTTCATCGCTCTTGCCAAAAGGCACGCTTTCATGCAAAAGATTTCCAATACCATATCTTACAGCATCTCTCTCTACTTCTAATTGAGAGGCTTTAGCATTAAGTTCCCCTATTTTTCTTACTATCCTCCTAAGCCCACAAATCTTTGTCTTTATTTCTTCCGCTAGTCTTTTTTTCTTTTTAAGTTCAGATATAGCGAGACTTGCGACATTATGTTTATGTTTTAGTTCTTCAACTTGCTGCAGAACAGTGCGCCATTCTTTGTCATATTTGACAACAAGATCTACCTTGCTCTGATCTTTTCCTCTTGCTTCTTCACTTCTTTTGATAATATCAGGCCTTTCTCTAAAAAGCTTTATGTCTAGCATGCGAAAAACAACAAAAATGCATATTTAAATTTTCTGATTTAGTGCGAAACGAAGAATTTAAAATTATAAATATCATCCTAGTATTATGTTCGCAAATAGAGAAGAAGCTGGCATGCTGCTATCAAAGAAACTTGTAAGATTTAAAGGAAAAAATGTGATAGTTCTTGCGATTCCACGAGGCGGAGTGCCTGTAGCATATAATATCGCAAAAGAGCTTGATGCTAAATTAGACCTTATAATTCCAAGAAAGCTGCCTATTCCCTATGATCCAGAAGCTGGCTTTGGTGCTGTCATCAATAATACAGTTGTGCTAAATAAAAAGCTTTTAGCTGTGCTTGATTTAACGCATAAAGAAATTAAAAAAATAATAAAAGATGTCCAAAAAGAGGTCAAAAGGAGAATAAAAAAGTATCGCGGTAAGAAGCCTTTTCCAAACTTAAAAGGAAAAACTGTAATTATTGTAGATGACGGACTTGCTTCAGGCTACACGATGCTTGCTGCTATAAAATATATTAAGAAAAAAGCAAAAAAAGTTGTAGTCGCAGTTCCGGTAGCTTCTTTATCTGCAGCAATGGAAGTAAAGCCGAAAGCAGATGAGTTTATCTGTCTTATACTAAGTTCAGAGCCTGTGTTTGCTGTCGCAAGTTTTTATGAAGACTTTCCCGATTTAACTGATGAGGAAGTGATAAGCTATTTAAAGGAGATAAATTAATAAACCAAAGGAAGAGAGGAAGAAAGGAGGATTTATCAGCAACATCCTAACATTTAATACTAAAAATGGAAAGAAAAAGCATAGAAAGTATAATTAAAAAAGAAAAAAATAAAGAAAAGCAAAAAATGCTGCAGAGTGTTTATTATAATAATTTGCATTATGCTAAAAATCCGGAGCAACGTGATGCTCTCAGAAGAATAATAGAAGCTATGCAAATTATAGACAGAAAATTTTTTGTTTCACAAAAGGAGATATTTTGTTACGGCGATGAACCCTTACAAATAGGCTATGGACAAACAATAAGCCAGCCAACAACTGTAGCGAGAATGCTATTACTTTCTCAGCTTAAGCCAAAATTGGATGTACTTGAAATAGGTGCTGGCAGTGGATGGAATGCATCGCTTGCTGCACAACTCGTCAAGCCAGGTATGGTTATAACAGCAGAACGTATTAAACCATTACAGGAAAATGCCAAAAAAAATTTTAATAAATTAATAAAAATCAAAAAAATAAAGTTGCATGCAGAATTTGTTTTTGCCGACGCGCTTGATGAAAAAAGCAAAATTTGGAAGAGAAAATATGACCGCATTATTATTACAGCAGGAGTTAGGCCTGATACAATTAAGCAAATGCCTATTATGGGAGAAAAGCTATTAAAGGAAAATGGCATGCTATTATATCCAACAAATGAATTTGGAAGTTATGGTGCATTAGAGTTGTGGCAAAAAAGAAAAAGTAAATTGCAAAAAATTTATAGAGAGGAAGGTTACGCCTTTGTACCTCTATTAAGAGGAAAATAAAAGCAAAAGCAAAGAGAAAGCAAAGAAAAAAATTTATTAAGGCAACTTTCTTCTTTTGGAACATGATTGAAATAATAATTCATGGAAGAGGTGCCCAAGGAGCTGTTACTTTTTCTCAGATATTGGCGGTAGCAGCAAACTACTTTGGGAGATACTGTCAAGCTTTTCCTTCTTTCGGTCCTGAAAGATGTGGGGCGCCAGTAGAAGCATACGCAAGAATTGCTGATAGGGTAATAAATTTGCGTTCTCAAATATATGAGCCAGATATTGCTGTTGTTTTAGACGCTTCGCTGCTTAAAGTGAGAGACATTACATCTGGCATGCGCAAAAACGGAGTTATAATAATAAACACAAACAAAAAACTTAGTGAATTAAACATAAAAAATAGGCATAATTTTAAAGTTTATGGGGTAGATGCAACATCTGTTGCTCTAAAGATTTTTAAAAAGAATATTGTAAATACTGCTATGCTTGGAGCCTTCGTTGCTGTAACTGGGCTTGTTACTTTAGAATCTGTATATAAGGGAATTGAGAAAAGATTTGAAGACAAGGAAGAGCTGATAAAGCTGAATAAAGAAGCTGTTAAATCTGTTTATAATAAAATAAGAAAGCATATAACAAAGTAATAAATAAAGTAATAAAAATAGAATGACAAGAAAAAAACAAACAAAAAACAAAAAAGAAATAGGCGCAATGATACTTGAACCTGGCTCAAGCTTGCGCAATAAAACAGGCTCTTGGAGAGCACTTCGGCCAATAGTTGATAAGAGTAAGTGCACCAGCTGCGGAGAGTGCATAAAATTTTGTCCTGAAGGGTGTATGAAATTTGACAAGAATAAAAAAGCAGATGTAAATTACGATTACTGCAAAGGCTGCGGTATCTGCGCTCAGGTTTGCCCTGTTAAGGCAATTAATATGATTAAGGAGGAGAAATGAAAGAAAAAAGTAAAGTGTTGGAATGTAGCCAAGCAATAGCAGAAGCTGTTAAGCTATGCAAACCAGCTGTCATAGCTGCTTATCCTATAACACCACAGTTAAATTGGGTGAGATTATCTTATCTAATTTAGTGGATACGCATATAGTTGAGCGGCTTGCAGACTTTGTTGCAGATGGCTTGTTAAATGCTGAATATATTAACGTAGAAAGTGAGCATAGTGCAATGAGTGCATGCATAGGCGCTCAAGCAAGCGGCGTGAGAACTTTTACAGCAACCAACTCTCAGGGTCTTGCGCTTATGTCTGAGATGCTTTTCATTACTTCTGGTTTAAGGTTACCAGTAGTAATGGCTATAACAAATAGAGCAATGAGCGCGCCAATCAACATATGGGGTGATCATTCTGATTCTATTGCGCAACGCGATTCCGGTTGGATTCAGCTTTACTGTGAATCCTCTCAAGAGGCATATGATACGATAATACAAGCTTATAAGATAAGCGAAAAAGTTTTGCTGCCGAGCATGGTTTGTGTTGATGGTTTTACGCTTAGTCATGTATGGGAACCTGTAGAATTGTTAAACCAAAAAGAAGCAGACTCGTTTTTGCCAAAATATAATCCAAAATATAAACTTGATCCTTCAAAACCGATTACGATGGGGCCTATAGTAATGCCAGACTCTTATATGTTTTTTAAAAAACAGCAGCATGATGCTGCAATAAAAGCAATAGATGTTATAAAAAATATAAATGCCCAGTTTGCAAAAAAATTCGGTCGAAACTATGGAAATGGCTTAATTGAAACTTATAAGCTAGAAGGCGCAAATAAAGCAATAGTTGCGATGGGCAGCACATGCGGAACTGCTCGTTGCGTTATTGACGAATTAAGAAAGAAAGGAAAGAAAGCTGGTCTTATCAAGATAAAATGTTTCAGACCATTTCCTTCAGACGAGATTATTAAAGCATGCTCAAAACTTAAAGGAATTGCAGTCATTGATAGAGACATCTCAATTGGTAATGCAGGAGCTCTATTTACTGAAATTAAAGCAGCTTTGCGCAATCAAATTAAAATAAATAATTTTATTGCAGGACTTGGTGGCAGAGACGTAACACAAGATATGCTGATTAAAGCATTAAGCAAAATTGGCCAGCACAGGGAGGTTGATTGGCTATTTTAACTAAGATGAAAAATAAAAATTTATTCGAATCGGGCCACAACGCATGCGCAGGATGCGGTCCTGCTATAGCCATGCGTCATATACTTGAAGCTGCAGGCAAGAATATTATAGTAACAATAGCAACCGGCTGCATGGAAGTTGTGAGCACGCCTTATCCTCTTACAGCATGGCGTGTGCCTTGTATTCATTCAGCATTTGAAAATGCTGCAGCGACAGCTTCGGGAATAGACAAAGCATTAAAAGTTCTTGGAAAAAGAAACAAAATTAATGTTATTGCAATTGCTGGAGACGGTGGCACTTTTGATATTGGCTTGCAGGCATTAAGCGGAGCAATCGAAAGAGGCGGTCGCTTTTTGTTTATATGCTACGACAATAATGCCTATATGAACACAGGAATTCAACGTTCAGGCGCAACTCCGAAATATGCAGAAACAACAACTTCGCCCTATGGAAAGAAAATCCATGGCAAACAAGAACTAAAGAAGTCTATGCCTTTTATCATAGCGGCACATAGATGCTATGTTGCTACAGCAAATATAGCATATATTGAAGACTTTGAAAGGAAAATTAAAAAAGCTCTCTCATTTAATGGTCCTTCCTATATTCAGATTTTCACTCCTTGTGTAGCAGGCTGGAAATATCCTGAAAACCTGACTGTAGAACTTGCAAGATTGGCTGTTCAAACCAGAGTTTGTCCTTTATATGAGATTGAAAATGGAATTGTAATATTAAACATGCACATCGAAAATCCAAAACCAATAAAAGATTACCTTAAAAAGCAAGGGAGATTTGCGAAGCTAACAGAGAAAGAAATTGCTGAAATAAAAGACTTCGTTAATTTAGAATACAACAAAATAAAAAAACTTTCTGATTCTGGCATAAAAATTTTTTAAATTAAAAATTTCTAAATTTCTTTAAAAGATAAATTACGTCGATAATTTTGCTTAAAACGAAAGGTTTAAAAAGAAAACTTATGATAAGATATATAGTTCCAAAAATATTTTATAAAAAGATGGCAAAAGATAACCTTGGTGTGCTCTTCAGAAGAAAACCGGCGTTGATGTTGATTGCGTTGAAAAAGAGCTCAAAGTTAAGGTATGGTAGTTTGCTTGCAAAAGAGGTTGATTGCACATATTCTCATGCTGTAAAGATTTTACAATGCCTTCAGAAGCTTGGCATAATTGGGGCTGAAAAACAAGGTCGCATCAAATTAGTAAAATTAACAAGGCGTGGTTTAGAGGTCGCAAACTATATAGAAAAGGTTAAAGAACTGATGAGCTAAATAAAGCAAATATTATAACCTTACGCTCTTCCTCTGCTTTCTCCTAAGATTATGCCACTTGCTATAAGATGCGCAATTCTTATTGGTTCTGGTATTAAAGAATGAACTGCTGTTAGCTTTACAATTTGAGCAGCTAAGTCAAAGTTTATGCCTGCAACTTGTATGTAAACATACTTATTTTTTATTTTTACTGGATATATTTTACCGGCTTTCTCGAGCAATTTCATCTTATAAACAGCTTTTATTTTTTTAAGCGCTTTTTTGATTTTATCAAGATTTGGAATTCTTCTTATTACAACAATAACAGGGAGCTTTGTTTTTTTTGAAAGCTGATTTATATCAATAACATTAAAGCCGCCTAAAGCAATGCCATTAACCATAATACACTGCAGTTGTTCGAGATGCTTTGTTTTTTTAATAAGGCTAATGAGATTAACTGTTGCGTCATCGCCATCGACTTGTGCATAGCAGGAAAGTAAGCCATCAAGATAATTACCTCCTCTAAAGACAGTAGCTATAACAAGAACTTTTTTATCATACTCCTTATTAAAAGGTGCATCGTCAATTCCTAAAATCCTTACTTCTTTTTTCACCTTATGTAACATTTTATTGTTAATTTATTGTTAAAAAAGCTTTTAAAGTTAAAAAGCTTTTCCCTCCAATATTTTAAGATAGATATTTTTAAGATGATAGTTGTGTTACTTGCTGCCGGAAAGGGAAAAAGAACAGGTAAAGTAGGAGAGAAAAAGCAAAAATCCTCTTTCTTGCTCGAGCAAAACCTTTCTGTGCTGAATAAATACTTTGACAAAATTTTTATTATAGTCGGTCATAGAAAAGAAGATATAATAAATATGGTTGCTAAATCAAAAAAAGTCAAAGAGAAAATTACAATTATAGAGCAAAAAGAACTTCTAGGAAATGCTAATGCTATAAGCCTTACTGAAGGATATATAAAAGAACCATTTATAGTAGCAAATGGCGATATCCTCCTAAAGAAAGATTATTTTGATAAACTGCTAAAATGCAATCCGCCTGCATTAGCAGTATCCCCTGTTAATGACCCTTGGAATTATGGAGTTGTTACATTAAAAAATGGTTATGTCACCGATATAGTTGAAAAGCCTGCTAAAGGCAAAGAGGGCAAAAAGCACGGCAATCTAATCATATCAGGAATTTACTATTTTACTCCATATATTTTTGAAGCAATTGCCAAAACGCAACTAAATGAAAAAAGGAAAGAATACAACCTTACAGATTCTATGCTTCTGCTTCTCAAGCAAAGAAAGATAGAAACAGCTTTAATAGAAAAACCAAAACATATAATAACCGAAAAAGACATAATAAAAATATTAAAAAATGTGCGGCATAATCGGTTATGTAGGGAATAAAGAAGCTGCTCCAATTTTGGTAGAGGGGCTTAAGAAACTAGAATATAGGGGCTATGATTCTGCTGGCGTCGCAACTATCAACAACAAAAACATTTTAATTAAAAAAGATGTCGGTAAAATAAGTGAAATAGAAAAAAAGCTCAATTGGGCTAGTTTGTTAGGCAATGTTGGAATTGCTCATACGAGATGGTCAACACATGGCGCAGTTACAAAAATGAATGCACATCCTCATAATGATTGCAAAAATGAAATCGCTTTAGTGCATAACGGCATAATTGAAAACTATGCTGAACTACGCTTTCTGCTTGCTAAGGAAGGCCATTCTTTTAAAAGCGAAACTGATACGGAAGTTTTAGCACACCTAATAGAAAAATTTTTGGAGCATTGTAATATAGAAAATGCTATTATCAAAACCCTCAAAATTGTTGAGGGAGCCTATGCACTTGCTATACTCTACGTTAAAGAACCAGAAAAGATTTTTATTGCTAAAAAAAGTTCTCCACTTGTTATTGGCCTAGGCAAAGATGAGATGTTTGTAGCTTCTGATGTTATTGCAATTATGCCTCACACAAAAAAGATTGTTTACCTTAATGATAACGAAATAGCTATTTTAACTAAGCAAAGCTATACTGTTAAGAATTTTGACGCTGTTAAAATTGACAAAAAAGTGCAAGAGTTAAAATGGGATATAGAGCAGACATCTCTTAATGGTTTTGACCACTTTATGCTTAAAGAAATTTTTGAACAACCAACAACAATACAAAATGCGTTTAAAGGAAGGATAGACATAAGGGCAGGGAATGCTAAGTTTGGTGGTATTAACCTCTCAAAAAAAGATTTAAAGGAAATAAACAGGGTCATTTTAACAGCCTGCGGAACATCATGGCATGCATGCCTTATAGGAAAATACCTCTTTGAAGATATAGCAAAAATTCCTGTGCAGGTAGAATATGCTTCAGAGCTAAGATACAGTAAACCTATTCTTGATAAGAATGTGCTCGTAATTGCATTATCGCAGTCTGGAGAAACTGCAGATACTATAGCAGCCCTTGAAAAGGCAAAAAAGCAAAATGCAAAGACATTTGGCATAGTTAACGTTGTTGGCTCTACAATTACAAGAATGGTTGATGGCGGCATTTACTTGCATGCTGGTCCTGAAATCGGGGTAGCCTCAACAAAAGCTTTTACCTCGCAATTAGTTATTCTTTATCTTTTAGCTATTTTTCTCGCAAGAGCAAAGGAACAGCTCAACAACAGAGAAGGTGTTAAAATGCTAAAACTTTTGCAAGAAATACCAAAAAAAGTTAAAAAAGTCCTCGATGCAAACAAAAAAATAAAAGATATAGCAAAAAAATATTGCTCTATTAGCAATGCCCTCTACTTAGGAAGAGGCTATAATTTTCCTGTAGCACTTGAGGGCGCTCTTAAACTTAAAGAAATTTCCTATATTCATGCTGAAGGATACCCTGCTGCTGAGATGAAACATGGCCCAATTGCTTTAGTAGATAAAAATATGCCTTCTATTTTTATTGCACCATCCGATAGGTTAAGCAAGAAAATACTAAGCAACATAGAAGAAGTTAAAAGCCGAGGTGGAAAGGTAATTATTATTACAACCCCTACAAAGCATAACGAGCTTAAAGAAAAAGCTGATGAAATTATATACGTTCCAAACACAACAGAGCAGCTTATGCCTATACTCACTGTGATTCCGACACAACTTTTAGCTTACCATATTGCTGTTGCTCGCGGCTGTGATGTAGATAAACCAAGAAACCTGGCTAAAAGCGTTACTGTTGAATAACCAAATATGACTCTTATGATTTTAAGAGATAACTTGCTAAGCCTTCTATATGCGAAATTTTTGCCTTGCGCAAAAGTCCTCTTAAATTATCGTCTATTTTTACGCCTTCCCTTACAAGATTTCTTTTTATTGCGGAATAAAGGAAGTTTCCTTTTTTGTCTAGGTCTGTCAATATAGCGCATTTCTTTTTCTTAGCCAGTTTTTCCAAAGCCTCTATCCTTGAATAAAAGCTTGCTCCTGGCTTATTGAGAACAAAAATATTTTTTAATCCTAACTTTAACAAAGAGCTCTTATCGTGCTGCCCTTCGACAACAATAACTTCGTGTTTAAGAACATTAAGAGCAGATAGTAGCTTATTTAGAATCATGCTTTTTTTCATATTAAGCTTTTTTTGTTTTTTCTGGTTAGGGGCACTGCCTTTTTACTACTCCATTATGGAATTCTCTTATTATCCCTGTGCTTTCGCTTAGGGTGAATGCTGTTGCATTTGTTAAGACCGATGTAACTAAAGCGGCTATATGTCTCGCGCAATAATCTGGCTTTATTTTATTTTTATCGTCTATTGCGTCGATATCAACATTTAAATAAAATGAAGGTTCATATACAAAGCCAGAATTATCAACTAAAATTGCTCCCTCCTTGCCAATTCTTTCAAATTCCCTTTTTGCTTCTTCAGAATGTATCGTGCATACCTTCTTAAGAATTTCTTCAACTTTCCTATCTCCAAGTCTTTTTCCTATAGGATAAATTCCCATTCTTAATATGCTGTTTATATCGCCAAATGCCACAAGAATGCCTATTTTCTTTTCACGTTTTATTTCCTTAAGTAAATCAAAAATCCTATCTTTACATTTATCCTGTTCTGATTGAACTTTAGTATCTTCCACTTTAGTTTCTGCGTTGCTGCTTAATGGTTCTGCCATTTATAAAATTATTTTTTATTTTCTTACCTCTTTTATTTATTATTAAATAAATCTGCAGTTTATAAATTTATGGGCTCGACGGGATTTGAACCCGCGACTCCCAGGTTCCTCTCTTTTGATGAAACTTTTTCTAAAAGTTTCGGTTAAGAGCCTGGTGCTCTACCAAGCTGAGCTACGAGCCCTTATACCCTAAGAAGAAATAATTTAAAAGATTATTGGTTATCGAGTTCTCTTTTTACAGATAAACAAATAGATTTAAGCATATTCGCGCCATGTATGTTTGCATTCAGTGCAGCGAAAAAAGCGAGTTTCGGCTTCGTCTCCAGCCCTCATTTGGGCAGACCAAAAATATGCTAGACGATTGCCACACTTAGGACACGTTATAGTGATTGTTGGCCATACCGTTGAATCTTTTTCTTTTAAAAGGCCAATTGTTTGTTTCTCGCCCATTTTTTCTGATGTCATAATTCTAACCTTCTCCTTGCTTGTATAGCCACATTTTGCACATGCAAAATGTTTCCTTTTTTTTACAAGAACCGAACCGCACTTAGGGCAAAATTGCATTTTTCTTACGCTTCTATGTTGTTTTTATAGTCTTCTTTTTTCTTAAGAGCCTATAGTTTTTGGGCTTTTAAACTTTTCTTATTTTGTCTATGATGTTGCAACATCTTGAACAAAAAGAGCAAGGATATAATTTTATCCAACCTAACTTTGGTATCCTCATTACAGCTTTGCCAAGTATCTGCTGCTCTTTTACGTTTGTTTCTTCTGCAAGCTGAAAGTCGTTGTTGTCACCTTTCGTTGCTACTACGCTATCTATGGAAACAATTCTATGAATAATAGGCGTCTTACCTGGAAGTGCAAAGACAATCACATCTCCTTTTTTATACAAGCTATGATTTTTAAGGCCCTTAACGACAATTATATCGCCTTTATCGATTCCGCCGAGAAAAGACCATTTTTGCACATCATTTTGATCTATTCCATATTGGGTATACCAGCTACCAAATGCTGACCACCATATACTAAAGTTACCATTATGCTCCATACTGGAGCTTTCGACAACAACAAAGGGTAATGGAGTTGACAAAATAAGGCTGGCTAATGGAAAAAAAACAAATACGACTAGTAAAAAACATATTATTAAGCATACTAGCCAGCTTGCGAAGCTCTTACTTTCCCATAAAAAGTGCCATATCTTCGACAATAAGCTCTTTTTTTTCATCACTAGAACAAATAAAGAAGAAATAAAAAGCTTTTGGTTTCGCTTTTCAAAAACGAAAGGTTTTTAAAGTATATATCTTGTGTATACACAAGCAAAATATACAAAATATGTAAAATTGCGATAAAAATAAATAATAAAAATGGCTGATTTATTTGAGAACATTATTTTGTGCAAAGATTGCGGCAGAAGGATGCACAAGATTACCGTAATTAAGGATGGCTTTAGGCTAAGGGCATTACAATGTCAAATATGCCAAAAAAGAATCTACCATCCGGCAGATATTGAGGAATATAAAAGATTTAGCGGTTTAAAAAATAGGTTTTTCCATGTTAAGCTCAGGATAGTTGGCAACAGCTATGCAATTAGCATTCCTCACGAGATTATAAACTTCTTTAAAGAAACAGAAGAAATAGAAAAAAAGATGGAAAAAATTGTTACATTAGCGTTTGAAGAAGCAAATAAACTAAGCTTAATGTTTGGTACAGCAAAAGAAGAAAAATATTTAAATAAAGACCATATGAAAAGGGTAAAAATCAAATGATAAAATGGTTGAAGAAATAATTCGGCTTAAAGTTACGGAAGCGCTGCAAGAAGATGCTTACAAAGGCATAGCTAGAATTAATGCCACAACAATGAGGCAGCTGCATGTTAGACCTGGAGATGTTATCTTAATAAAAGGCGAGAGGGAAACTGCTGCTATCGTGGATAGAGCATATCCATCTGACATTGGCGAGCCAATTATCCGCGTTGATGGCATAACAAGAAAAAATGCTAAAACAGGAATAGGTGAAATTGCTTCGGTAAAGAAAGCCGACATAAAAGAAGCAAAGAAAATTGTTATTGCGCCGGCACAAAAAGGAATTTCAATAAGAGCAGATTCTGATATATTCAAAAGAGGCCTGCTCGGAAGAGTTGCTGTAAAAGGCGATATAGTTGTTCTTGGCGGAGCAGAAAGGAGGCATGATTTAATGGCAGATTCTTTTGAAGAAATGCTTGGAGGGATTTTCGGAGAAGCATTTGGCATGGGTAACTTTGGATTTCCACAATTTGGCACAACAAGATTTGTTATTGTCTCAACGCAGCCAAAAGATGCTGTAATAATTGCCGACACCACAGAACTTATACTTAATCCTACATCTATCGAGGTAAAAGAAGAAAAAGTTATTGAAGTCACATACGAAGATATAGGTGGCTTAAACGAAGAAATAAAAAGAATTCGTGAGATGGTTGAATTACCTTTAAAGCACCCTGAAATTTTTACTCGTTTAGGTATAGAGCCGCCAAAAGGTGTTTTGCTTTATGGACCTTCCGGGTGTGGTAAAACTTTGCTTGCTAAGGCGGTAGCAAATGAAAGCGAAGCAAATTTTATTTTACTTAATGGTCCGGAATGCATGTCAAAATTTTATGGTGAAAGCGAAAAAAGAATCCGTGATATTTTTGATGAAGCGGAAAAAAGTTCTCCTTCAATTATTTTTATCGATGAAATTGATGCTATAGCACCAAAGCGAGAGGAGTCATATGGAGAAGTCGAAAGACGTGTTGTAAGCCAACTACTTACTTGCATGGATGGCTTAAAAAGCAGAGGTAGGGTTGTTGTTATTGGTGCAACAAACATACCAAATACGCTTGACCCTGCATTAAGAAGGCCTGGGAGATTTGACAGAGAAATATCAATAAATGTCCCTGACAAAAATGGAAGGCTTGCTATATTAAAAATTCATACAAGAAATATGCCTTTAAAAGGAGCTGACTTAGAGCACTATGCAGCAATAACACATGGTTTTGTTGGCGCAGATCTTTCAGCTTTATGCAAAGAAGCGGCAATGTCTAGAGTAAGAGATGTATTGCCGGGACTAAATTTGAAAGAGGGAATCGAAATACCTCCAGAAGTTTTAGAAAAGCTTAAAGTTACAGACGAAGATTTTAAAAAAGCGCTAACGCTTGTCCAGCCATCTGCCATGCGTGAAGTTCTTGTTGAAAATCCAAATGTAAAATGGTCAGACATTGGAGGCTTAGAAGAGGTAAAGCAAGAACTAAAAGAAGCAGTAGAGTGGCCTCTTACAAATGCAGACTCATTTAAAAGAATTGGCATTAAACCACCTCGGGGTATCCTTATATATGGCCCTCCCGGCACGGGAAAAACCTTATTGGCTAAAGCAGTAGCAACAGAAAGTGAAGCCAATTTTATACAAGTTAAAGGCCCTTCGCTATTAAGTATGTGGGTAGGTAAAAGCGAAGAAGGAGTCAGAAAAGTTTTTGAAAGAGCAAGACAAGTTGCTCCTTGTATTATTTTCTTTGACGAGATTGATGCCCTGGCATCAAGAAGAGGTCTTGAGATGGGAACAAGAGTAACAGAACGTGTTTTAAATCAGTTGCTTGGGGAAATGGACGGCATTGAACAACTCGAAGGTGTAGTCGTTATAGGCGCTACAAACAGACCAGATATGCTTGATCCTGCATTGCTAAGGCCTGGAAGATTTGACCGCATTATTTCAACAAGTACTCCAAATAAACAGAACAGATTAGATATATTCAAAATACATACAAAAAAAATGCCACTAACAAAAGATGTAAACCTTGCAAGCTTTGCAGAAAAAACTGAAGGATATACTGGAGCAGATATAGAAGCTGTATGCAGAGAAGCTGCCATGCTTGCACTGAGAGAAGACATAAACGCTGATAAAGTAAAAAAGAAGCATTTTGATGCGGCCTTTGATAAGGTAAGGCCAAGTGTAACACAAGACGACATTAAAAAATATAAAGAAATTGAAGTTGACTACTTAAGAAAAGCAAGAGCTGCCTTAGAAAGACCGTCTTATATGGGATAATTTTAAGAAATAAAGTTAAGTTTAAGTTTTTTCGCATAGTCAACTGCTAGAGCAAATTCTTCTGGTGTTAAATAACGTGCAATTTCGCTATACTCAGATGCCTTCCAGCAAGGTCTGTACTGGTCCATTAAGTTTACTACAACTTTATCTTTTAGGTTATCAGCTATCCATTCTAGTATAGGTTTTGTGCAACATTCTAAATGGCCAGGCAACATCAAATGCCTTATTACCATTTCTGAGTCTTGAGCAGCCAAAAAATGGTTTCTCTTCACAACTTCTATATAATTTTTTACTTTGCTAAGTCTTTCTGCACAGCGGTCATTCCCATATTTAAAATCACTTAAATAAACATCAATAAGGCCCCATAATAAACCAATTGCTTTCTCAGACATATAAAAATTAGAATTCCATACTACTGGAATATCACTTTTAACATTGCTTAATGTTTTTAATATAAAAGGCAACTGCGGAGTTGGCTCTCCGCCTACGAAGTTAACATTCTTGCATTTTTTTGCATGTTCGTCAATTATTGCTGCAAGTCTAACTTCGCTTATCTTCGTTGGCTCCTCAATACGCTGAGAGACATTCCAATTTTGACAGTACTGGCATGAAAAATTACAGCTCCAAAAAAATATAGTAAAAGAAGGCACCAAAAAGTATTCCTCGCCAAAATGCTCAAAGTAAGAGCTTATAAGCATATCTTTTGTAATTTGACAATAACCTTTTTCTCCAGCTAAACGATTAACTGCACAGTTTCTTTCACATAAGTTGCATCGCTCAAGGATTTTTTCTGATTCCTTTATTCTTTTGTTTATGTCTAGCAGCTTAAATTTAGGTTTTTCTTCTCCAGAGATAACTCTAAAATATCTTTTTAAGGCTGAACGTACTTTTTTATCTGTTTCTGCTTCAGCTTTTTTTAATTTTTCAACAATTGATACAGGCATTTTCCTTTTCCTAACTAGATTTTCTTCCAAATTCCTTTTGCACCTTTCTTCCATATAAATGAGCAAGTGCAAGTGGTTCTGGCAGCTTATGTGGTTTCCTCAAACAGCGTTTTACTAACTTAACGGCGTTCTCTAAACTTATCATATTTCCCTGACTAATATAAATTGGCTTGCTGCCCTCTCTTGTAATAATGCTTTCTCCAACAACTTTTCCATTAAAATAAACCTTACTATTTTTCATCTCACCGATAGATAAACTTTTTGCTATTCCTATTGTTGGTCTTTCGATAACTAAACCAAAATGGCTTGCAAACCCCAAGCCACGAGGATGTAAGACGCCATTGCCACTTACCATAAAAATGTCTGGAGAAGATTCAAGTTTTTTATAGCATTTTAGCATAGACGGAAGCTCTCTATAAGCAAGAAAACTTGGTATATAAGGAAAACTTGCAGCGGCAACTGCAAATTTTTCTTCGACGGTTTCCATATTCATATCAACAACTACAATTGAGGCTATAATCTGATAAGGAACAAATGTGCAGTCGCAGCCTGCAACCGTATTTATTGCATCTATATTAATGCAATCTTTTTTCTTAAGCTGAAGTTTTTTTGCTAGCTGCTCTTGCTCAGTCTTAAGCTGCTCAAGGTCGATTTTTCTTCCTGCTATAACCGCCTCTCGTACTTCTTTTTCCTCTTCAACCTCTTTTTCCATAAAGAAATAATAGCAACAACAATTAAAAAAGTTTACTGTTTCTTTGCTACTTGAGTTAAAAAGTAGACAAGCAAAAAATATTTAAACTTAATAAAGAAAGCATAATGTATGTTTAGAAGAAAAACCACATGCATAAGATGCGGCAATAAAATAGAAAGAGCATTTAGTTACTGCCCTTTTTGCGGAGCAAAAATAGAAAAAAAGAAAAGCAGCGGCTGGCTTGATGAGCCGTTTGATTTTAGCGAACTTAGAATGAAATTTCCATTTTCTTCACTTTTTAAAGAGATAGATAAACATCTTAAAGATTTTGACCAAGTCCTATGGCCAAAAAGAATAGAAAGTAAAGAAGGCAAAGAAAGCAGAGAAGGCAAAGAAAAATGGAAAGAAGAGCCATTTGTGAGAAGTGGAATTAGCATTTCTATATCATCAACTGGAGGCGAGCCAACAATAAGAGTTAGGCCAATTGGTTTTGGAAAACCTTTGATAAAAGGGATAAAAGAGACAAAAGAAGAAGCAATAAAAATAAAAGAGCCAACTATCAAAACAAAAAAGCTAAATAAGAGAGAAGCGGAGGCGCTTTCAAAACTGCCTAAGACAGAACCAAGCACAAAAGTAAGAAGATTAACTGATAGGATTATTTATGAAATAGACCTTCCTGGCGTGCAAGAGAAAGACATTATTGTTAACAAACTGCAAAACAGTATAGAGATAAAAGCTTTTACAAAAAATAAGGCATTTTTCAAACTTATCCCAGTAGCTCTGCCAATCTTAAGATATTATTTAGAAAAAGAAAAACTTATACTTGAGCTTAAGCCAGAAATATAAAATTTAATGAATAAAATAGTCTAATACTTCTTGTATCGTTTCAACTTCTCTTACCATAATTCCTGTTTGCTCTCCAACATTCACTTTTTTTGGTATTTGCTCTATTGTGCAAATTTCTGTGAAACCAAACTTCTCGCAATGTTTTTTTGTTTCATATGTTACATCTCTGCTTTGGAGAAGAGGAACAAGGAATAATGTAGCATCGACATCCTTGGCAGCTTTTGCTTTTTCAAGTATCCCTGCTACTGGTCCTATAGTACCATCATGGTTTATTGTTCCTGTAATCATAACACTTTGATTCAAGCTTTTATTTTGTAATGCAGCTATAGTTGCTACCGCAAGTGCCGCTCCAGCACTCTCGCCACCTATAATTGAAGCATTCGCCTCTATATAATAAACTAAATCATATTTCTCAACATTCAAACCTGTGACATTTGCTGCTACAAGCCTTGCTACTCTTATGCTATGTTCGGTATCAGCCCAAAAAAGTAAGTTATTTATATCAAGCAGTACGCGACCAGAACCAGGCATTGCTTCAACGAAGAGTGTTGTTGATACACCATTTCCCGCAGCGTCGACTGCTGGTACATTTATTGAAACAAGTGTTGCATTACCAACAGAAATAAAATTCGGTCCAGTTTCTTTATACTCAACTGGCAGCCTAAATACAGAGTAGTAGAGAGAAACAAGCAAAATAAGGACAAGAAAAACTATAGCAGTAATGAAAAGATAGTCTCTTCTTCCCTTTTCTCCCTCTGTCTTTTTTTGCTCTTCTTTTTTAATTTCTCTTTTAATTTTTCCGATTCTGATATTGCCTATCTTTTTTCTTGCCATTTTATAATGAAGTTGGCTAGCTATAAAAACTTTGCGAGTGGTCCCGCTCGGATTCGAACCGAGGACCTCCACGTTATCAGCATCGCCCAAGATTTAAATTCTTAAGTTTAAACCTAGTGTGGCGCTCTAGACCAGGCTGAGCCACGGGACCAACGCCTCGGGTTGGACTCGGACCAACGACCCACTGATTAACAGTCAGTTGCTCTACCTGCTGAGCTACCGAGGCATATGCTAGACAAGCAAAAAAGATTTATAAATTTATTCTTCAAAGAATTTTTTGCGCTGTTTTGCCATGTTTTTTTCAAGAAAAGTATAAACAGAAGCATGCGGAGAGCCGCTTATCAGTAATCTTACCGCTTTGCTTGCTAGGGTAATGTTTTCAGTTCTGCCAAGTAAAGCCACTGTGTTATCTTTAATAACCATATCGCATTCTGTTAGCTCTGATATAACTTTTTTTGCCCTCCCTTTCTCTCCAATAATCCTACCTTTTACCTGCTTTAATCTGCTTGGCCTAACATAACTTTTCAAATTTATAATTTCAAGCATGTAATCCTCTCCTGAAAGCAGCAAAGCAGATTCTACATCGAAGCCAAAATCGATAGCACGCAAAACTTTTGATGCTATATATTCTGGAAAAGCTTCTCCAGAAATAATAACATTATCTTTTTCAAATGTCAGCTCTACTTGGAGATTTTTTTCCAGCTTCTTTTGCTCTTTTGCAAGAACTTTTCTAAGTCTATTTGATAGTGGTATTTCCTCCATCTTTTTTATTGCTTTTGGGTTATTTTCAATGCTACATCATTTTCTTTTAGATTTAGGCCAAAGCCATTAAAAAATCTGCACAAGTTTTTTACGTCTCTTAAAAAAAGCTCGCTACCGCTGCCATTTGGAGTCGTAGCATGAGACAAATCAATCAGTATGGGCTTTCCATAAAAATTAAGTATATTATATTCGGAAAGATCGCCATGTACTAAGTCTGCTTTATTGTAAAGGGTATTAAGTTCCAAAAGTAGTTGAGCAAAAATTTCTTTAGGCTTTTCACAAAAATCTTTTAGAAGTGGCGCCACTATCGGCTTTTCATTAATATTTTTCTCCCCTATAAAATCCATAACTATCACATTTTCATAAAAAGCAATTGGCTTTGGCACAGCTACACCAGCTTCAAAAGCCTTAACTAAGTTTTTATACTCGCGTTTTGCCCATGTTAGCACAACATTCCTTCTGCTTCGTTTTGTTTTAAAGTGCTTATCCATGCTTAAATAGTAAAACATCTTTCCAAAATCACTTGCACCAATCCTATGAATTTTTACAGCAAGCCTTTCATTCTCTTTAGTAATAGCTGAAAAAATGTTACTCTCCTTGCCAACTTTTAGAGGCGATTCTAATCCTTCTATTTTGCCTTGAGTGATTAACTTCCACAATGCCTCAATCGTAGATTTTTCAAAAACATCCTTATAAACTTTGAATCGCTCCTTGAAGCGCTCTTTTTTTTCTGTTTTTTGCATTTGAATTAAATGAATTAAAATTCTTCAATTTTGATAAAACCTTTTTTTCGTAACCATTGCTCTGCAGCTTTGCTATACTTAAAAAGAATGTCGCCTTTCCCATTTGGCTGATATCCCCATGGTTTAACTATAACAATGTCTCCTTCTCTTAGCCATAATTTCCTTTTCATCCTGCCTGGAACTCTGCATACTCTGCTATGGCCATCAAAACATTTTACTAGCATTCTAGCTGCACCTAAGCGCTGCTCTAGAATGCCTAATACTTCTTTGCCCCTTGGCAGCCTTACCCGAAATTCTTCCTTTCTTTCTTCTTGCATAAAGAACAAAGAAGACTATAATTTATAAAATATACTATTTCTTGTCGAGCAAAAATAAAAATAACTACTTTTACAAAGGTAGCAAATTATAATAAAGAAAGAGCATGTGGTATGCCCTTTACGCGCAGCACACCTTCTTTATTGATTATTCCTGCTTTAATTCCTGCGCTTATCGCTTTGTTTCCAACTAAATTAAAAGTTGCATCTTCTTTTTCTGCTTCTTGTATCAGCTTTATAACCTCTTTTTCGCTTTTGAGTTCGCCGCAATAGAATTCTTTGCATACCTCTAACTGCATTTTGCCCTGTTCAAAGCGTTTCCCAAGTAACTCTGCATCGCATACTGCTACAATTTTTCTATAAGAAGAATGAATCTTTACGAACAGCATTTTGCTATTTTAAATTTTTTAAATTTTTGTCCTAACAGAGTGTTTTGCACCGCATGCAAGGCAACGGACAAACAAAAATCTGCCTTCTTTTATGAGCTCTGTATCCGGCTTTTTGCATTGCGGACATATAACAAATTCTTTAGCATACTCAGAAATTTTATTATTTATAGCTGCTAAACTCAGCTTCCTCACCAAGGTTAGCCTGTCTTTTTCTAATACGCCTGGTGCGGCCAATTCTCTCATTAAAAATTTTGCGAGATGCTTTCTATCTCTCCTCAACGCTGAGCAAATTTGCATAAAGTTCATTATCATAGTTTTATTTCCTTCTGCATAGCATCTTGCTTGAGGAACCTCAAAGCGTTCGCTAATCTTGACAGGTTTTATTTCCGAGTAAAGTTTATCTAACAATTGCTTGTATTCCATTTTTATAAGAAATATGTGTAACTTTTAAACCTTTTTATATAATTCTCGGCTTGTCGGAACCGAAAGATTTATAAATGACTATTTCTATATTGTTCATAAATGACTAATTATAAAACTAGTCAAAATTTAAAATGACAAAGGAAAAAACAAAAAATAAGATTTTAGATAGGCTTATCGAAAAAGTTGAAAAGAAATTCAAGAAATATTTTGTAGCCTATGGTGCGAGAGAGTATAAAGGAAGATATTTTATTAATATTATCATAGATGATAGAGATGTTATGAAAATGGAGAAAGAAGAACTACGCGTAATGATAAATTTAATCTTAAAGCGGTTTATAAAAGAAGTTTCAAACAAAATAAAAGCAAAATGTGTTTTTATATCTGATTTAAACAAATCAAACATATGGAATATACTTGAAAAAAAGGCAGTTATTTTTAATGCAAAGATTACAAGCTCTTTTGTGAAAATTAAGTTACCAGATAATTTCTTGAAAATTTATAAGAAACTACCAAAAAGATTTAAATTGTCTGATTTTAGTCGCGAGATTTCTAAGATATCAAAAAAGGAACATCACAGGAACACATATCAAAACTGGCTAAAATCCTTGAAAAATGCAGGATTTTTGAAGCTGAAAAATAAGACTTATTATAAGGTGGAAGAGCCATATAAGAAAACACTCTTAAATAATCTTAAAAAAACAAAATGAAAAAAAGTAATATTAAGAAAATAGAAAGCCTAGAAAAGAAATTGAAGGATAAATGTATTAAAAATAATGCTTCAGGAATAGGCGGGTTTACAGTGATGACAGACAGCGAATCAGGATTTACCATAGAATATAGAAAAGATATGCCTATTGAAGAAACTGGTGGTTCTAAAGAATTCTATGATAAAAACTGTGAATTTTTCGATCCAAAAAACAAAAACATTAAATGGCCATATACTGGATTTACCAAGGGAAATATTTTAGGATGGACGCCTATTTCAATATCACGAATTGTTGAGTTCTTAGAAAGATATAACTATTCAGTTAAAGCTTTTATCAAAGAATTTTGGCCTCCAAAGTTCATATATAAATAAAGCCGAGCCTGTGAGGACGAGACACTATCATAATCTTTTTATAGACTTTCTTGTATTTTTCATACTTTATATGCTTCTCAACTTACCTGGTCTTGGTTCATAAATTCTTCCGTCCTCAATTAAGGCTGCTATAGCTGCATTTATATCATAAACAGGATAATTAACTGACATAATTAAAGTATCCACGTTAATGCCTTCGTCGCTTTGCTTAATAAGATTAAATACGCTCTCTTTTATTCCATTGCTTCCTTCAGCTTCTTTTTCTTCTACTTTCGCTTCTACTTTCATTTCTGGCTCGTTTTCAAGCTTCTCTTCTATTACAACAGCTGTTTTTTTTGCTCTTTCTAATTCTTTTGTCTTATCTAAAAGCATTGAACTTTCATCTATAGGAATATTCTCTTTTGAAAGAGTATCATATTGTTCGTCTAATTCAAGTTTTCTTACAATAAGCCATTTTTCATCTAGCTGCCTTATTATTTCCGGTATAATATATAACTCGTTATTGAAATAGCGAAGCTGACCAATAATCAAAATGGTATCGCCAATGTTTACGTCTGACAATTTTTTTGTATCACCACCAAATGTTTTAACCCTTATCTGTCCTGAAGCGTCATCCAAAGTTAATGTAGCATATTGCTTTTCAGAATCCTCATTTTTGTATTTATCAATAACATTAGCTATTATGTTCACACGAGAAATTTTTTTGCGTGCAACCTCGATAAAGTTAAATCTCTCTCCATCAAAAGCAAGATTTCCTTTTAAGATATCGCCAATCCATGCCTTATATGCTATTTGTCTTTGTTGAGCTTGTTGTATTTGATTGGACATTTTTAATAAATTTTTAATAAATTCGCTGTATGAAACCTTTCTTTGGCTCAAAAATGTCACCAGAGCGCGTTAGCTTCTCAATAGCGTCTTCTACAAAGTCGAGATCGATTTTTCCTCCAGTTTTTTCACTTATTTCCTTTACAAGTTCTTCTATTGGTATAAGTTTGCCAAACCTGGACTCAAGTTTTTTTATTGTTTCCCTAACAAGGATAACTGCACTTCTCTGCGAAGTCGGGATGCCTGTCGCTATCATATCTATGTCTGGCTGCCCCGTGCTATAATCATAACCAGCTTTCCCTAAGTAATATTTTATTAGTTCTATTGCCCTTCTAGTGTCATCTCTTGTTACTTTTTTGCTAAGTCTCGCTTTTGCATATGCTTCTGATACGCGAATTAACGCCTCTAACTGCCTTGGTGTTATTGGTATAGGCTTTATTCTCCCCCCTTCAACCGCTATAGAAGTGGAAGAATTACGTAAATCCACATAAAATTTATTAATTTCTTCTGCAGCTTCTTCGCTTAATTCCGGAGAAAAATTTTGTTTTGCATAAGCAATGTATTTTCTTAACAAGTTAGGTTCTATTGGCGGTTTATCTGGTATCTTTTTATGCTCTGATAAGATATGAGTTGCTATCGCCTCGTCCTTTACTCTTTCTGGTCTGTCTTGGATTATAAAAATTAAATCGAATCTGTTAAGTAAAGCGGGGTCAATATTTATTTGTTGAGGTATTGGCGATAAGATATCAAATCTTCCTAATTTTGGATTCGCTGCTGCTAACACAGAGGTTTCGGCTTTTAAAGTAGACTGAACATTTGCTTTGCTTACGCTAACTGTCTGCTGTTCTAAAGCTTCATGCATAGAACTTCTGTCTTCTGGAGTCATATCTTCCAGCTCATCAATGCATGCAATGCCTTTATGCGCAAGAACCATTGCTCCTGCTTCAATGCTCCATCCTCTCAAGAATTCATCTCTTATAACTACGGCAGTTAATCCCGCTCCTGTTGCTTGTCTTCCGCTTATATATCTTCCTTTTGGTGCAATTATTGATATAAACTTTAGCATAACGCTTTTAGCAACACCTGGGTCACCAACAAGCAAAACATGTATATCGCCTCTAGCAAATGTCCCATCGCTTTTTTCTTTTCTTACACCACCGAGTAGCTGCAAGGCAAGTGCTTCTCTTATTTTTTCGTAGCCATAAATGCTGGGTGCTATGCTCCTCCTTATTTTAGAATAGAGGTCTGGGTCAGACGCAAGTTCGCGAAATTTCTTTTCATCTTCTTCGCTAATATCAAGTTCCTCAAATGTTTCTTCAAGAGGAAAAACATTATTTGCTTCAATAGCCAAGTCAAAGCGCGTACTTATGGCGCCAGTTTTAAGCGGTATTGGTACTTCCTTAAGAACACCAATTACCCTAACTTTTGCACCAGGAGTTGTGCGCCTTTCCATTTTTGGTTCAACTAAATCTTCCTTTAAAAAAACATTAATTCTTCTTGGCTGTTCGCCGCCTTCGAGGCTTTCTGGTGATTCTTCAACGACAATTCTTTGTGCATCAACCATCTCCTTAGCAATGAGGGTAAAATTTCCCTTTCTTCCACAAGAACATCTTTTTGGTTCACAAAAATGTTTATCTACTTGCAACACAGACAGCATAGTACCACAATTTGGGCATTCAAATTTAGCATTTACTACTTGCGGTCTAACATCGCTTGCCTGTCTTATGATACCTTCAATAACTATGAGTTGACCTAGATGTTTTGCCCTAAGCTCTCTAATTTTGATGCTTAGGTCAGTTGGCAAATCAAGTAGCCTAACTCTCCCATTTGTAATAAAATTAGTTTCGTCTAAAGCTACATCAAGTAGCTGTAAAGTTTCTTCAGGTCTATGCAATAATATTTCTGTGAGCTGATGCGAATGAGAAGCTAAATCCTGGAAAGATACCACAATGCTTTTCTTGCCTTCTCTTGAGCTTTTTCCTATTTCCTTCTTATGGAATTCAAAGAATTCTTTAGCTTCCGCAATCAAATCATCTTGCTGCATTTTTCCCTCACCTTTAAAATCATCTTGCTGCATTTTTCCCTCACCTTTAAAACTTTCTTCTCAGCCTTTTTCTTTAATTTTTAGGCAATAGCATATTTATATTTTACTATAAATAAAAAGATATGTTTCAATTAGCTAAATTTGTAGTCATCATGCAATGCCAAACCTCTTTTTGCATCTTCTCTTAGCTTTCCTTAGCTTCTCTTAAGTTTTCTTAGCCTTTTTGTCTTTTTTTATTTTTTTCCAGCGCCCATAGCTTCTTTTAAATTTCGCAACAACTGTTTTTTTGCGTTATCGAGCTCTTCTCTGTTTTTTGTGCCAGTGCAAACCAGTTTTCCGTTACTGAAAAGAAGAAAAGTTGCGGTTGGCTGAGCAAGTTTGTAAACCAAACCTGGAAATTGCTCTGGTTCATATTCTGTAGTTCCAAGTTGAAGTGTTAAAGCATTCAAATTTAGAGCAAAATCAACTGAACCGCTCGCGACAATATTTTGAACATTTATTTTAGGTTTTTCTGTTATCCTAACACCAATTTTGCGTAGCTGCCGTATAACATTTGATATGACTTCCCTAACCTGGGATATGCTTTTTGTTCCCGTACAAACGAGATTCCCTGATGAAAAAACTAATACTGCGCTTTTTGGCTTTTTTACTCTAAGCACAAGCCCTGGAAATTGTTCGGGGTTATATTCCGTGTTAGCATCGCTCTTTGCTAATTTCACTAGTGAAACACTTTTGCCAAGAGAAGTAGTGGCAACGATATTTTGCACCTTAAGTTTACTCTTAGATCGAGATTTGGACATCTCGACATGAAGAAAGTTAAATTTATAAATCTTATTAAAAGCATCAACGGGGCGGAGTGAAAGTGCAGCGTCCCCTTGAGTAATGTTCGAGGCGTTTATTTGTATTTAATTATTAAAAATAATATTGTAGCAGTAAAAATTAGTGATATTCCATTTGCAAGAATGATTGGCAAATCTTTAATAAAGATTCCATATACAAACCATAAAATAACTCCAGTTATTAATACTATATACATACCTAACGATAAATCTTTGGTTTGTTTAGTTTGTATGGTTTTTAGTGCTTGCGGCAAAAATGAAAAAGTAGTGCAAGTTGCGGCTACTAATCCAAGTACAGTAATTAATTCCATATCAGTTAGATTATTAGAATATGTTTATATATTTTTGTATTTAGACTCGAACATTATTTCGCCTAACAACTATTAAGCGATATATCATGCATAAAATGTGGCTGAAAGCCGCAAAAAGCGAAATTCTGTTAAATTCACCAATAATAAGTTAAGAGCACATCAAAAAGCTTTTTCTTACTTTTTTCTCTGCTTGGCAAAAAAGGTTTTTACTCTTTCGAGAGTATCGCATTCTTCAGGTGCCCTGTCAAACCTTATTCTAAGAATTCTAGGGAACCTTAATGCTAATCCTGAGGTGTAGGTTGGACTGCGCTGGATTTCCTCATAAGCTACTTCAACAACAAGCTTTGGTTTTATTTGAACATGCTTTCCTTTTTCTTTAAGAATATAAGGCTTTAGTTCTCTTGTAAGTTGTTGGAATGTCACTCCTTTGCCCTTTTCTTTTATTCCTGTACCAACCTTGCCAACTTCTAGAAAGTTCCCGTTTTTGCGGCATGCCAAATCAAATGAGCTCAACCAAGTTGCCCTTTTTCCTTCTCCCCATTGTGCTCCTATTATCACTAAATCGAGAGTTTCCATAATAGGTTTATATTTTACCCATCCTTCAACGCGTCTTCCTGGTTGATAAACAGCATCGAGCTTTTTTACCATAACACCTTCATTTCCCGTCTTAAGCGCTTCTTTATAAAAAAGCTCGGCTTCTTTTTCGCTGGCTGTTATAAGTTTTTGCGTAAGAACAATTTTCCACTTGTCCTGTTTAATAATTCTTTCGAGAATTTTCCTTCTTTCCTTAAGCGGCTTTGCAATAAGGCTTTTGCCATTGCAATACAAAATATCAAAAATATTAACCTCAACCGGAAATTCTTTTGCTATTTTTTCAATATCATACTTGCGTTTAATACGCTGAGAAATATTCTGAAAAGGCAGGTACTTTTTTGTTTTTGGAGAGTAGCCTGCTAATTCTGTATCAAGAATATATGAATTAGCCTTAACATTTTTTTCTAAAATAGGAAGAATTTCAGCAAATTGTTTAGTGACATTTTCCATGCGCCTTGTAAATATTTTGATGTCCCCCCCTTTCTTATGTACCTGGCAATTATGCAAAGAAACTAGAGAGGTACAATAGCTCTCATCACCTTCAACTTGCAAGTTATATAACTTTATCCTAGGGTCTCTTCTTATTAACTCTCTTAATTCCAAGATTTTTATATAAAATTTGCCATTAATTATTTTATAATGTTTGCTTGACTTAGGAATTAATATTTTATAATAAGTTTTGCCCATAATCCTAAATTTGCTTATGCCGTATAATTTTTTAAATTTTAAAGCAAGTAATTGTATAAACATAGCCAGGTCTCTTTCTTTAGTTACTATGCTGGCCCGTCCAATCGAGTCAATATGACCGTCTGACTCTAGATAACCTTTGATAAATGAATCAAACTGTTCTTTATTAATCCCCAAGAACCATCTAGGGATCTTCTTTCCAGCCCACTCTTCTCTAAAATTTTTGGATATCCAAATTCTAAATGGCTTATCTCTAAAATAAAGATTAATCAAATTTCCTTGCATACTTTTTGTTACATTTTTAATTCCAAATTTCTCTTTTATATTATTAAAATAGTAGTTACACAACTCAAATTCTGTTTTTCTATTAAACAACAAACCTACCCTTTCGGTATTGTGATAATTATTAGTAAACCCATCACCTATCCAAAAACCTAAAAACCTTAAAAAGAATGGACCTACTTTTATTTTTTTAGTATAGCCAGAATCATCTGATAAAATTAGGTAATCCTTAAGTTTAGATGCCTCTTTTATCTTAGGAATAGGAAATGCGAGAATGTCTTTTTTAGTTACTTTTTCAACTGGAACCCAAACTTCTTTATTATCCCTTAAAACTAAAATCTTGTGCCCTTCAGATACTCTAAATTTCCCCCCCAAGAAAGTTTGAAGTTCAAAAAGTTTCTCCCCTTTTTCTTTTGCCCTTTTATTCAGAGCTATAACTTTTTTAAAATAGCCATTATGTGTTAGAACCTTATCTCCTTTTTTTAAATCTTTAACCGAAATGTATCCTTTATTCAAACAATAAATAGGAGTATGACCTGTAATGCAGCGAAAGCCATCCAGTTTGTATTCGAACTGCGCTGGTTTGCCAACTGCTTTGAGAGCCTCTTCTATGCTCTCGACACGAATCGCGAGCATAACCTCAATAGGTCTTCCAACACCAAGACTTATCTTGCTAAGTTGTTTTTTCTTTGCTTTTTTTGCAACTTCAACGTAATCGACAAGTACGCTAAACGCTTTTTCAACATCTTTAACATTAACATTGTAAGCTTGCGCAATAGCGTCTCTCACGATACCTTGTGCAACGCCTATTCTAAGTTCTTCAAGTACTGTTCTTACGATATATCTTGCTTCAAGAGGTTTTGCTGATGAGAGAAGCTCTGCTACGAGGCTTATTTTTTTGGCAACAGTGCCTTCTCCAGTAAGCTCAGACATTTTTCTTAAATTATCAAATACTTTCTCAACATTAAGCCCCCTTAAAGTTAATGTTCTTTGCTTTTTTTCGCGTATAAGCTGTTCAGCAACTATACCAAGGTCGCCTGTCTTTCTCCACAGGCTTATTACTTTCTCTTTGGGATTGCCTGTAGCTAAAGCAATTGCTTTAAGCATCAATTTAGAACTCATGCCTATTTTGCGTTCATCCCATGGCGCAAAAACGCGGCCTTGAATTAAATACATCAGCTGCTCTAAATCTTGGTCGCTTGCTCCTTTTAGCAATTTTGCTAAAATAGCAGCTTTCTCCAATCTCTTTGAGGTAGCTTCAAGTGCTTCGTATACTGAAGCAAGTTCTGAATAAAGCATATTAAAATAAGACTATTGAATTTTAAAAAGTTTCCGAAAAGAGAAAGGGAGAAAAGAGAAAGGGAAAAGATTTAAAATAGCCTTTACTAGATTATTTTAAGAAGGATGATAATTGGCATTGTAGGAAAAGCTAACACAGGCAAGTCAACTTTTTTTAAAGCCCTTACTTTGGCAGAGGTTGCTATAGCTCCCTATCCTTTCACAACTCTTGAAAAAAATGAGGGGATTGGTTTTGTTAAGACTGACTGCGTTGAGCGAGAATTTAAAGTTAAGTGCAATCCAAAATACGGTTATTGCATAGAAGGCAAACGCTTCGTTCCTGCAAAACTTATAGACGTTGCTGGCCTTGTTCCTGGAGCCCATAAAGGCAAAGGCCGCGGGAATGAATTCTTGGATGATTTGCGAGAAGCAGATGTACTCATAAATATCCTTGATGCTTCTGGCTTAACAGACGAGCAAGGTAAGCCTACCCGAGATTATGATGTTTGCTTTGATGTAAAATTTCTGCAAGACGAAATTGATTTATGGCTCTATAGCATAATAGGGAAAAACTGGAAGCAGTTTGTAAGAAAAATGCAAGAAGGCAAAAAATTAAGTAAAGAGCTTGCGAGGCAGCTAAGTGGCTTGAAGATTAACGAAGAAATGATTAAAGAAGCGATGCGCAAACTTAACCTTTCAGAAAGAGCAACTGAATGGTCAGATATACAACTACTGGAGTTTGTTAGGCTTATCCGTTCTTTAAGCAAGCCAATTATAATAGCAGCTAATAAAGTAGACTTGCCCTCAGCTCAAGCTAACATAGAGAAGCTAAGGAAAGAATTTCCAAATATGCTTATAATTCCATGCTCCGCTGAATCGGAGCTTGCATTAAGAGAAGCTGCAAAAAGCAACCTTATAGGCTATATCCCCGGAGGAAAAAGTTTTACAGCCAGCAATAAACTTAGCAGAGAGCAAAGCTCTGCTTTAGAATTTATCAAGAAAAATGTTTTAGAAAAGTATGGTTCTACTGGCGTGCAAGATGCTCTTAATGCAGCAGTTTTTTCATTTTTGCGCTATATTGTTGCCTATCCTGTTGAAAATGAAAACCACCTTTCCGATAAAGACGGCAATGTTCTACCAGATGCTTTCTTAATGCCGCCAAACAGCAAAGCTATTGACTTGGCCTTTGCGATACATACTGATATCGGCAATAATTTTATAGCTGCAATCGACGCAAGAAGCAAAAGAAGGCTGGCAAGAGACTACATATTAAAAGATAAAGACGTTATAAGAATTATGACGAGGTGAGTATCCGCAATAAAATTCCGTTTAATTAAATTTTACTATGGCAAATGAAAAATTAGAAAAAATAATTTCTATAAACATAGTTGGAGATAGAATAACAATTGAGGGTTGCAATAGAGAATATTACTGGGAAATAGTTCATGATAAAAATACCAAAAAGGTTATAGGCAGTGGTTATTCAGATATAAGAAGTTTAATTAGTGATGAGGAATATAAAAATCTTGAAAATTTATCTGATGCAATAGCAAAAATAAGAAATGCCTATGAAGAAAAAGAATTTGCTTCTTACGATACCGGAAGAGATAAAAAATGTAAAATGCCTGGGCTTGGATAGATTTGTGTGACTAAATTCTAGGACATTTCTTTCATCTCGGCTTGTATTGGTGAGTGCAGATGATCTAGTTGCCGAGCAGTTAGATATAACAACTATTTAGCGTGGTATTTTTGTAAAAAATTATGTGCTTTTTCAAATAAAACGCGATTATTTTTTATTTTTTGCAGTTTTAAAGCTTCATCATATGAACACCACTTATAACTTTTATGCTCAAATGAAAGTTTTATTTTTTTGCTTTTTGTTTGGGCAAGCAAAAATACTGCTTCCTTTCTTACAAGCTCTCCTTTCAACATAAAAAACCAGCCTATCTTTTCTTCAAATCCTTTTACAAAAATTAAATCGCTTAGACCTGTTTCCTCTTTTGCCTCTCTTTTTACAGTTTCCTCAATGCTTTCATTTTTCTCTATGATACCTTTGACAAAACCCCAGTAAGTGCGATAGCGCAGAAGAAGATAAAGAACTTTGTCTTTTTCTATCCTGAATATTATTGCTCCTGCGCTTCGCTCAAATCTCATTTTATCTCTTCGAGTATCTGCTTTTTAATCAAATCTGCTTTGTTTTTCTCAAGCCAAATTAGCTTGCCTTTGTCTTTGTATTTTTCTACCAAGCTTCTATGCAAAGTAGCAATAACAATTTTTTTTGAGTTAAATACTTTCTCAAGCATAGACTTAAACTTTTCGCTGCATATTTCCATTTTGCCAATCTCGTCTAGAATGATAACATCAGCGCTGTTAAAACTTTTTTTAAATTCCTCAACAATGAAATCAATACCAATAATATTGACACCATATTTACTTACCATAGGTCCTTTTTGCTTGGTAGAAGCGAGAATTTCTTGCTTGCTGCTTGCTAAATCAATAATATTAAAGCCTTCTCTGCTCTCGCCTTTTCTTTCTCTTATCTCTGGCGTTATAATTCCTGCTATCTTTTTGTTCTTATCTTTTAAGTCTTTAATCAATTCTAAAATTAAAGTTGATTTGCCGCAACCAGGTTTTCCCGTTATGAATATATTCATTTTTGATAGCAGAATACAACCTTTTGCTATTTCTTTTGCTAGCTACTGCTAGCCAATTTTCACGCATTCCTCTGCATAAGGGCAGTAATCACAGCGCCACTTTTCTATATCACGAGGTATTTCTGGAACAATATTCGAATTTATCTTTTTTCGAAGCTCTTTAAAGTCTTCTAACATTTTATCAACATCTTCTTTATTGTAGCTGACTGTAAACTCCTTTATGTCTTGCGTGTCTTTGCATTCGTAAATTATAATTCCTTCTTCAAGGTTAAAGTAATGCAAATAAAGCTGTAGTTGCTTGAGATGATCTGGATTTGGCTCTTCTAGCTTATTGAAAGCTACCTTATTTATACTTTTAATTTCCACAACATACAAATGATTGTTCAGAGATACTATTGCATCAGCTCTTCCGCTAACTATTTCTTTTGGCGGTATTTCTATTTCGCTTGCTCTTACGATTCCCAAAGAAAACAAAACACCCATTATGCGCAAATGCGTATAACCGCCATGATCCAACAACCTTAAAATGCGAGCATCCATAGCTTTTTTTGCATAACCCTTAATTCTGAAATATACTGCTCTAGAACATTTGCCAGCATCGCTTATATAAATGTGATCACTTTCCCTTTCTTCTTGTCTGTTTAAATAAAAATTGTCTATAAGTTTCTTAATCTTTTCATTCATTTTGTAATTATTTTATAATCATTTTATTTTAATGACACCTATGCGCTTCCGAGTATGCGTTTCTGAACAAAATCCGTATATATCTCACCCTGCTGGAAAAACTCGTCAGACATAACACGTCTATGAAAAGGAACTGTTGTCTTTATACCACTTATAATAAATTCGTCCAGAGCACGTTTCATTTTAACTATAGCTTCTTCACGGTTATTCCCTTTAGCAAGCAGTTTTGCTATCAGACTGTCATAGAAAGCAGGTATTGTATATCCTGAATACACATGTGTATCCACCCTTACTCCGGGTCCTCCTGGTAGTATAAACTCCAGCACTTTACCAGACGAAGGAATAAAGTCTCTTTCTGGATCTTCTGCATTTATACGACATTCAATTACATGTCCATTAATTTTTATATTTTTAGAATCATAATTTAATTTTTCACCAGATGCCAGACGTATTTGTTCTTTTACCAGATCAATACCAGTAACCATCTCTGTAACAGTGTGTTCCACCTGCACTCTCGTGTTCATTTCCATAAAATAGAAATCATTCTTTTTAGTCAATAAAAACTCTACCGTACCAACATTACAGTATCTTACAGCCTCAGCTGCTTTTTTAGCAGCTTTACCCATTCTCGCACGTAGTTTAGCATCCACTCCCGGTGAAGGCGATTCTTCTATAAGTTTTTGATGACGCCTCTGTATGGAACAATCACGTTCTGGAAAATAAACAATTTTTCCTTTTGAATCTGCGAGAATTTGAAACTCAATATGTCGTGGCTCTTCTAAATATTTTTCAATATATACCTCAGCATTCCCAAATGCCGCTTTAGATTCAGCCTGTGCTGTAGCAATAGCATTTTTAAGTGAATGCTCATCAGGAACAATCCTCATTCCTTTACCGCCACCACCAGCTCTCGCTTTTGTTATTACTGGATAACCTATTTTTTCCACAAGTTTAGAAAGGTCTTTCTCATTGCCTGAAATAACAAAATCACTTCCGGGAATTACCGGCACACCTGCCTTTTCCATTGTAAGTCTCGCCTGCAGTTTATCACCCATTTTTAATATCGCATGTTTTGGTGGGCCTATAAACTTTATCCCGCATGCCTCACAGATGTCTGCAAACTGAGTATTCTCTGCAAGAAAACCATATCCAGGATGAATCGCATCTGCACCGGTGATTTCTGCAGCTGATATAATGCTTGGAATATTAAGATAACTTTCTGACAATACAGCAGGACCTATACATACAGATTCATCAGCCATTTTTACATGCAGACATTCTCTATCAATATCAGAATGGACAGCGACAGTCTTTATACCAAGTTCTCTACAAGCTCTGATTATCCTTACTGCTATTTCTCCTCTATTAGCTATCAATATTTTTTTAAACATTAGATCCTTTCCATATTCCACTGGGCTGGCCTTTTTTGGTATGATTTTTGATGAGATAAGACTATAAAAATCTTCTTACTTTTCTCAAGGAGCCAGAAACGCCAATGCAGCGTATTCCAGCAAGGGAGAAAGCAGCCTTTACCTTATCAACGCAACTTCTGTTGATACTTAATATAGAATAAAGAAAAGGTTCTTTCTTGCCAGTTTCTATAATTAAAGGGCCTGTTTGAGCATAGCCAAGTATGCCTAAAAAATCTAGCAATGCTTTATCAATTGCTTTTTTAGCTTTCTCCTCGGTTCTTGCTTTTATTAGCAAAACCAAATAACGCTTTTTTTCCTTTAGACTTGGCAAAAGTTTAAGTTTCGTTTTACGCATATTCACAACTAAGAAGCTTTAAACTTAAATCTTTCGGTTTTATTGAAAAGAAAAGGTATATAAATAAACAGTAACTCCATGATGCATGATTAATTTGTATGCTATTGGCGGTTACAGTGAAGTAGGGAAAAATATGACAGCATTGCAAATTAATGACGATATTATTTTATTTGATGCAGGCCTCTTTTTGCCGCCTATAGTTGAACTTGAGGAAAGAGAAAGGTTTTATACAGAAAAAAAGTTGCGTAGCATAGACGCTTTACCAGATAACTTACTGCTTGATAAACTTGGCTTAAGCAATAAGATCAGAGCTTTTCTGATTTCTCATGCTCATTTGGATCATGTTGGTGCATTGCCGTATATTGCCCAGCATTATAAAGCGGAAATAGCTGCGACTCCTTTTACTTTGGAAGTTTTAAAATCCTTATTAAAAGACAATAACATACAAATTAGAAACCGCATAAGGAAAGTAACGCCTAATTCTTCATTCAAAATTAAAGGAAATAAAGAATATGATGTTGAGTTCATAAATGTTACGCATTCAACTCCTCAAACAGTTTTGATAGCTGTTCATACTCCAAAAGGAGTTGTGTTGTATGCTAACGACTTTAAGTTTGATAATTTTCCTGTAATTGGAAAAAAACCAAATTATGAAAGATTGCGAGAGATTGGAAAGGAAGGTGTTTTGGCTTTAGTTGTAGAATCCCTTTACGCTGGGCAGGAAGGCAAAACGCCAAGCGAAAAAATAGCCCAAAATTTGCTTGAAGATGTTTTAACAACAACAGACAACAAGGATGCTTGCATAATTGTTACAACATTTTCTTCGCATATCGCAAGATTAAAGAGCATTGTTCATTTTGCTAAACAGATTGGCAGAAAAGTTGTTTTCCTTGGCCGCTCTCTTAGGAAGTATGTAACAGCCGCCATAGACTTAAAACTTGCTACTTTTGCACATGGTATAAAATTGCTAAGTTATAAAAATGAAGTGGAGAAAGCACTTAAAACAATATCAAAAAATCGCGATGAGTATGTAATTGTTTGCACTGGTCATCAAGGCGAGAGCGGCTCAATATTAGACAGACTGACGAGAGGAGAATTACCTTTTACTCTTCAACGCGAAGATCATGTTATATTCTCATCTCGCACCATACCTTCGCCAGTGAATATAGCTAACCGCGCGCAGCTTGAGAAAAAACTCAAAGAAAAAGGCGTTAGAATTTTTGCAGACGTTCATGTTTCAGGACATGCCAACAGAGAAGATTTGCGTGATCTAATAAAGATGCTCAATCCTCAGCATATAATACCTGCACACGGAGACATGGCAAAATTAACATCGCTGGCTGAACTTGCTACAGAACAAGGCTACAAGCTCGGAAAAAATTTGCATATAATGCAGGACGGCCAAAGCCTCCAACTTCTTTAATTCTTTACAGTTTAGCGCCTGTCTTTATATACGCTAATGCACTAGAAAGGTGTTTGTTCTATCATCTCTTTAAGTCTTTAAGTTTACCTTGGTCCAGGATGTTTGTCCATCTTAAGATTAACCCTTCTGGCTATCCATATTCATTCCTCTTTAAGTGTCCTATTTTAGCACCCAAATTCTTCAAGAGCTTTTACCTCTTTTTACCCTTCTTGACTTTTGCTTTTGCTATTGGAGCTTTTGGCAATGCAACTTTCACCTTCGCTCTTGACTTCCTTTTTACAGCAAAATAGTAGATGAGTGCGCTAATAAGATGCGCTTCAAAAACCACTCCCAATATAGATAAAAGCAACACTAAAATCCATGCTGTCTTACAACTTTTTTTCTTAAATTCTCTTTGCGCGCAGTCAACTGCCATCACTACCCAATATATAAACCCTCCAACACCTGCAACAAACCAAAAGAGCCATGCCAAAATTAGAAGGATTACCCCTATTGTCCCTCCTGAGCCTGTCGCTGCGCCTGCGCCGCCAGCTAAGAATTCTCCTGATTCTGCTCCTAAATCTGTAATAAATTCACCTGTTTTTGCTCCTGCCTGAGTTACAAATTCTCCCAATCTTTGCGTTATTATAGTCGCAATTTCCATATTATTAATAGTCTGTTTTATTATATAAATCTTTGTAAAACCTGTTATGATAACATATGGGCTATACTAAGTTAGCAAGCCAATTTGGGCTGGCGCTCTATTCCCATTCCATCGTAGATGGGGGTTTATTAGAAATATCATATACCACCCTATTAACTTCATTAATTTCATTTGTAATTCTTGTTGAAATTGTTTCTAATATCTCATAAGGGATTTTGGCAAAATTTGCTGTCATGGCATCTTTTGATTCAACAATCCTCACAACAATAGGATATTTGTAACTTCTTGCATCTCCTTGAATTCCAACAGATTTTATTGGTAATAAAACAGCAAAAGCCATCCAAACTTTATCATAAAAATTGGCTTTTTTGAGTTCTTCTTCGATTATATAGCTTGCTTTTCTTACAATTTCTGCTTTTTCTGGCGCAACCTCTCCAATAATTCTTACAGCCAATCCCGGACCTGGGAAAACATGCCTTTCAATTATTTCCTTAGATAAACCTAAGTTCTTTGCGATATTTCTAACCTCGTCTTTATATAAATTCCTTAATGGTTCATATATCTCCAAGTTTATTTTCTCTGGTAATCCCCCCACATTATGATGTGATTTTATTTTTGAGGAGTGTTCAGTAATACCGCTCTCTATTCTATCAGAGTAGATGGTGCCTTGAATTAGTACTTCTGCTTTTTCTTCTTGGGCAATTTCTTCAAAAATATCAATGAAAAGTTTCCCAATTATCTTTCTTTTTTCTTCTGGGTCTGTAACTCCTTTTAATGCCTTGAAGAATCTATCTTGAGCTCTTATTATTGTGAGGTTCAAATTGTATTTTGAGAATTCTTTTTCTATAAACTCTGTTTCTTTATATCTCATTAACCCAGTATCAATATATACTGCAGTCAAACTTTGTCCTATTGTTTTACCCATTAAAATTGCCGCTGTAGAAGAGTCAATCCCACCAGACAACCCAATTATTGCTTTCCTATTTCCAATTTTCTGTTTAGCCTCGTTAATTATATTTTTTATTATATCAAAGATTTTCCATTCTTTCTTAGCATTGCAGATGTTAAAAACAAAATTCTCTAAAATCTTATTTCCATTTTCAGTGTGAGTAACTTCAGGATGAAATTGCACGCCATATAGCTTCCTTTCATAATTTTCAAAAGTGGCAATTGGAGAATTTTTTGTTATTGCAACAATCAAATAGTCATCTGGTAATTTTGTAACAACGTCTTTATGGTTCATCCAGACTTTCTTAACACCGCTAAGACCATCAAATAGACTACCCCTACTGACAATTTTCAATTCTGTAGTTCCATATTCGCCAGCATCCCCAGAGTTTACTTTTCCATTTTCAAGATATGCTATTAGTTGATGACCGTAGCAAATACCTAAAATGGGGACTCCTACAGTGAGTATTTCTTTAGAACATTTTGGAGAAGAATTATCATACACAGATGCCGCACCACCAGAAAGAATCAAACCTTTTATATCCTGAATCCGGGATAATTGTTCCTTTGTTGTACTTGGGGGGAGAACTTCAGAGTAAACGCCAAAATCCCTAATTCTCCTAGAGATTAGATGGCAATATTGACCCCCAAAATCTAAGACAATAATTTTATCCATAATATCATAAATTGGAAGGTATTTTTATTACTTTCCATTGCGCGCTCCTAACAAGAACTGGTGGTTGGTGGAAGCCGACTTTTGATTGCGTTGAACGTATGCCGTTTTACCAACAATAAGTCAAAAGAACCGCAAGTTCCGTAATTACAAAAATATTTAAATTAAAAAGAACAAATAAGAAGTAAGAAAGAAGAAGAAAAAGATAAAGAAGAAAAAGATAAAGAAGAAAAAGAATGAAGAAGAAAAAGAGGAGAAAAGAAAAGGAAGAGAAAAATATGGAAGGTAAATTTGAAAGAAGAGCGAAAGATATTTTAGATGAAAAATACCGCGACTTGCTAGCTTTGTATCTCGTGGAAAGATGGAAAAAATTGATTAAAGGGCTTAGCAAAAAAGAGAGGAAAGAATTCAAAAAATTAAAGCTTTCTCAAAGGCTTTTCTATGTATACCTAAGAATTGTCGATGCATTATCTCATAAAAAGGCCTTGAAAAAAAGTGAATTTGGCGACTTTGGCTTATAAAATGAAAAAAATGAAAGCGTATGAGGTTAAATTTACACTGCTGACAGATAGTGATACGGCATCTTCTGTAAAACATTTGATAGAAATATTGGAAGACGAGGTTAAACTGCAAGGAATAAATTATTCAATAAAAAATATAAAAGTAAAAAAAAGCAGAGAAATAAGAAAAACAAGAAAAAAAGGAAAAAGAGGAAAATGGTAAGACAAGATATTTTAGCAGGTTTAAGAAATGCTCTTGAAAGAGGAGAAATCCTTGGGGAAGCAAAAGCAAGTCTTATTAATGCAGGCTATTCTCGGGAAGAGGTTGAAGAAGCAGCCGCTACTCTAAGCAAGATAGAAGAGATGACGGAAATTGAAGAAGTTGCTCCTGTACCAAAAGCAGCAGCAGGAGCAATAGTAGAAAAAAAGAAAAAAATAAAAAAACTATTGCCTTATTTAATTATAGTTGCAGCTGTCATCATCATAGCAGCATCAGCATACTTTTTTCTTATGAAGGAGTAAAAAACAAAACAAGAAAAAGTAAAAGAAAAAAGAAACAAGAAAATTTATAAATTGTTTTTTCTATGCTTAAAAAGGCTAAGAAAGGAAAATAAATAAAATGAAATTTGCACATATCGCAGACTGTCATTTGGGAGTATGGCGCGAACCAAGATTGCAGAAACTAAATATTAGAGCTTTTGAAAAAGCCATTAATGAATGCGTAAAAGAAAAAGTTAATTTTGTTCTCATTACAGGCGACTTGTTCGACACGGTAATGCCGGGTATTGATATACTTAAAGTTACAGCCTTAAAATTAAAAGAACTGCGAGATTCTAACATAGATTGCTATATCATTCCTGGAAGTCATGACTACAGCGCAAGTGGAAAGACATTCCTTGATGTTTTCGAAAATGCAGGCTTGCTTAAAAATGTAGCAAAATTCTACGAAACAGAAAAAGGTATCGAACTTGAACTGCTAAAAAAAGGAAACCTGCTAATTGCAGGCCTCCCTGGGAGAAAAGCAGGCTTGGAAAAAGAGCTTATTAAAAGGATTATAAAAAAAGAAAAAAAAGAAACCCAAAACTACTTCAAGATACTTGCTTTGCATACAATGATAACTGAAGCAAAGCCAAAAGAATTAGAGTTTCTCGATTCTATTAGCTCAGCTGAACTGCCGGATGATTTCAATTATTATGCTCTTGGACATTTACATAAAAGCTTCCAAAAAGCAGTAGATGGGAAATTTGTTGCTTATCCCGGTCCGCTATTTCCGACAAGTTTTGATGAACTTGAAGAGCTCAAAAAAGGTTCCTTTTTTATTATAAATGCAGACGAAAACAATATTGAGGTAGAAAAAAAGGAGATAAAGCTTATAGAAGTGTGCAATTTGGTCATAGATGCTAACAATAAAAGTCCTGAGCAAGTAACACAAAAAGCTCTCAACCAGTTAAAAAATATAAAGAATAATGTTGTAACATTAAGGTTTCAAGGCGAATTAGAGAGAGGCAAAACAGCTGATATCAACTTCACTGAAATTGCAATCCAAGCAGAAAAAAACAATAACATTTTGCTGAGAAGCACATCAGCATTAACAAGCCGCGAATTCAAGATTGAAATAGAAAGCAGAGGAAAGAGCATAGAGCAAATTGAAACTGAAGCGATAGAAAAATACGAACAAAAAGAAAAACAAGAAGAATACAAAGAGTTTGCTTCATTCTTAAAAGAACTTGTAAAAGCTCTTGATATTGAAAAGCAGGAAGGAGAAGCAAACATTGCGTTTGAAAAAAGAATTACTGATGAAGCAAGTAAGGTGCTGCGCATAAAACTAAAATAAAATTAAAATAAAAATAAATTGATAAGATGGAAATAAAGAAAGTTTTTTTGCAGAACATCCGCTCATACACACAAGCTGAGATAGAATTCCCAAAAGGAAGTGTCTTGCTAAGTGGAGATATTGGCAGCGGCAAATCAACGATATTGTTAGGAGTAGAATTTGCCTTATTCGGACTTCAAAGAGGCGCTCTTTCAGGACCTTCGCTACTGAGAAACGGCACAAATTACGGCAAAGTAAGGCTTGAATTTGGCATAGACGGCAAGGACATTGTTGTTGAAAGAACATTAAGAAGAGGTAAAAAAAGCGTAGGCCAAGATTCTGGCTTCATTTCAATAGAAGGCGAAAAGAAAGAGCTTTCTTCTGAAGAAATGAGAAGCCTTATTATAAAACTGCTAGAATATCCTGCAGAATTTCTAAAAAAGAATCCTGTTCTTTACCGCTATACAGTTTACACGCCTCAAGAAGAAATGAAATATATTCTCTTAGAGAAAGCTGAAGAAAGGCTCAATACCCTGCGCAGGATATTTGCAATTGACCGCTATAAAAGAATTACAGAAAATATTGAGATATTTTTAACAAAATTGAGAGAAGAGGCAAAAAACAAGGAAGGCATGACTGCAGATCTTGCAAAAAAGAAAGAAGAAGAAGAAACAAAAAATAAAGAAGCAAATGAGATAAGAAAAAGCATAGAAAAGATTTTGCCTTTGCTGATGAATGCTGCAAAACTAGTAAAAGAGAAGAAAGCAAAAGTAGATGAAATAGAAAGCAAGCTTAAGCAGCTTAACATGCTCAAAACAGCATCAGCAGCTTTGGAAGAAAGAACAAAAGCAGCAGAAAAGCGCAATTCCCAAATAGAGCGAAATATAATAGACTTAAATGAAGAAATAAAGAGAATCTCAACAGAACTTAAAGAAGCAAGAGATGCTATAAAAGAAAAAGAAGTAAAGGCGGAAAACATCGCAGCATTAATAGAAAGCCTTCAAAAAACAATAAGAGAAAAAAAGCAGGGGCTAAAACAGCTTGAAAATTCCCATATTCAGGCAGAGAAGAAAGTAACTCGGCTTGAAGCAAAAAAAGAAGAAATAGAAAAGCTAAGAGAAGACATAAGAAAGTTGAGCATATGCCCAAAATGCAAGCAGAAAATCACTCCAGAGTATAAGCAGCAAGTTCTTTTTGAAACTGAAGTTATACTGAAAGACTATACGACAAAGCTTGAGTCGAGCATAAAAGAGAAAGAAGAAGCTGAAAAGAAACTGCCAAAAGTTGAAGAAGAGTTAAGCAGCTTGGAAAAAAAGCAAAGAGTCATTGAGATTGCAAGGATAAGCCTAGAAAATATCGAGGACAAGGAAAAAGTAAAGAAAAGCCTTATTGAAGAGCAAAAAGCGCTAAATGAAAAAAATGCAATTGAAAAAAAGAGGCATGCCGAGCTAGAGAGAGAAATAAAAACCATGACAGGCATAGAAGAAATCTATGCTAAAGAAAAAGCTGCCCTAGAAGAAGTAAGAGAAAAAGAAACAAGCATAAAGATAAAAAGAGCCGAAGAAGAAAGGCATCTTGAGTCCATCATCGAGGTAATAAATAACCTCAAGAAAGAAATAAAGGAAAAGGAAGCTATCAAAATGCAACTGCAGCATTTTAACAAAATCAAAAGCTGGTTAATTGAACATTTCAATCCTCTTATAGCAATAATTGAAAGAAAGGTTATGGTAACCTTACATGCAGAATTTAACAGCTATTTTGAAAAATGGTTTAACATGCTTGTTGCAGGCGATCTCTCTGCAAGATTAGATGAGAATTTTACACCAGTAGTGGAGCAGGCAAGCTATAATATAGATTATGAATTCCTTTCTGGAGGCGAGCGAACAGCTGCAGCATTAGCATACCGTTTAGCATTAAATCAAGTTATTAATTCATTATTATCGCATATAAAAACCCGTGATCTGCTCATTCTTGACGAGCCTACAGACGGCTTCAGCTCAGAACAGCTTGACAAGATGAAGGATGTCTTGCAAGAAATAAACGCAAAGCAGCTCATACTAGTAAGCCATGAGGCAAAAATTGAGGATTTCGTAAGCAATGTTATCCGCTTCAGCAAGCAGGATCATATTAGTAAGATTGGTTAGCGGTGTTTCAAAGAGAAAGGAGTAGGGTTAACAAGAAATATACTAAGAAGATGGATCCAAAATCTATGAAGAAATGGTTAAATCGCTTTTCAGAAGAACAAATAACATGCCGAGATGAGGCACATATTAAAGAAAGAGTTGAAGAAAGGGGGATTCCTTTGGAGTTCGTTAAACGCAACCTATTAAATCCTATTAAATTAAATAGAGTAATTAAAGAAAGAAAATCTGTTTATAGACTTTATTTTAAGTTGAGCGGACGAAGAACTCTTGTGATCATAATTGATTTTTTAAAAAGGCAAAGTTTAAATATAAGAACCTTTTTTATGGTTTATAGACACTGGCAAAGAAGAATAAGAGGATTAAAAGGAAAATGGTTAAAGCTATAAAATTTAGTTATAGTAAAGATTCTGATATCTTATATATCGGGGTAAAAAACAGTAAAAAGATACAAGGATCAGCGGAAGTTGGGGACTTTATTCTAGATTTTACTCATGACGGAGAGCTTGTAGGGCTAGAAATTTTAAATGCTTCTAAAAATATCATGAAGATTACAAAAAGACTCTTGTCTCAAATAAACAAAATAGATTTTGCGGTAAAGTACAATTCCAACCATATTTCAATAGGCATTCTTATGTTTTTTCCTAAGGGAATGCTAAAAGAAGTAAATATTCCAATAATGGTTTCTCGATAAAATATTTAAATTTTCCTATTCAATTAGAATTTCTTCACAAGCCTTTCAAGAAGATTTGCTTTTCTTAAGTTTTTGTCTGTTTCGAGAACACGTAGCTCTTTACCGTTAGAAAGCAAAAATTGAACTAACCTATACGGTTCACTAACCTTCATATACGGTTCGTTAGTATCTTTCTTCTCTAAAATTTCAGTTATTTTGCTATAATATTCTCTTCCTTCTTTAATTCCAGTTACCTTGCCATAAAATTTAAGGCTTGCCGAGGGATATGCGCACTCCCTAGGATTAGCTTTTTCCAGGAAATCAATCTGTTCTTGCGTTAAAGCGGTTTTTGGAATGAGATTTTGATGATAAGCCGCCACAATTCCTGTTTTAAAAACTATTTTGTCTCCAATCTCGTATTTAGTCATATTTTAAAAATCAACAAAGCGGCTTTTTAAATGTTTTGTTAGGCATGTTTAAAAGAAAGAGTAAGAAAGATTTATAAATTTTAAAAGAAGTAAGTTAAAAGTGGTAAAAAAAGCCAAAAGGGCTAAGGCTATACGAAGACTGATTATATATCCTCTAGTAGCAGGAATGCTGGCAGTAGGGGCATATCATTTAAAGCCAAAAGTAGAAAAAATGATAGAAATAGCTAAGGCTTCTGAAGGCAGATTCGACATTTCTTTTATCAATAGCTATATGAAATTATTAAATAAGGGCATCCCTCCAGAAGTCATTTCACAGATTCCGTGTTACATGCTTGATGACATGATATGGTATATAGAATCCAAAAAGATGCCTGAACAGCTTATTCCGCACCTTACATACTCGCCAGAAGAGTATTCCATCACTGTAGCAGGCCATAACCCGGTTTTTGGAGCAGACAATGAGAAAGTAAGAGATTACATAAAAGAGCAGCTTTCAAGAGTTCCGCATTTATCCAGAGAAGATGCAGATTACGAAGAAGACGCCTCTCAAATAGATCATATTCAAAATATCAACATGCTTTATCTTGTTAAAGGGTATATCGACTACTTCAAAGATGAGAATAACAGAAAAGAGATAGGCAAATTAATCAGAGAAGACTTAGCAGACCCTTTCTCGGAGCATGGAGGTGTAGTTATTTCTAACAACGGAAAGTATGAATTTGTAAGCGTAAATCCTCTAGAAGAAAAAGTAAAGAATCTAGAGGATAATCTCTCTTATTCCGGAGAGGACTGGACCAAGTATATTGGCGCTATAGGCGAATATCATTTTCATGCGATAAAAGAAGACTCCTCTGAATATGCAGGACCGAGCGGTTCTGCGCAATCGGATGAAGAATTTTTAAACGGCGATATCAGCGACTTGATAAGAGCAAATGAAGTAAACTCTTATAGAATAGAGTGCGTGATAACTAAAATGAAGGGCAACAAATTTAATGCAGACATATATTTCAGAGACGTCAAGGTAGGGCCTTTAGACCGCAAATCCAATTCGAAAGAAACCACAGTCCTCGATTTGGGAGTTTTTGATATGCCGGGTGATTGATTTTATTGTTTCTCAACTCCAAATTTTCAGAAACGCTTAAAAGCTTTAAAGCCCTTTTATTCACGAGGCGATTTCATGGGGCTTTTAAGTTATTCCGAAAAAAAGATCCGTAATCTGACTGTTTGGGATTTCGGCCTTGTCAAGATTTTGCTTGCCCTATTTGGTATCATAATAGGGGCCTATATCTCGGCATTCGTCAAAGAGCATGTATGGTATTTTGGCGGCGCATTTGTAGTGCTTTATCCCATAGCGTTGTATAGGGTCTTTAAGAAAAAATAATTCCGGGCAGGGCAAGTTATGAGTAAGAATAGAAAGTTCTAAAGAGAAAAGGTTAAAAAGTTGGGGTTTTATGAAAATAGAAAAATTTAAGAAGTTGGAAGAGATAGGGAGAGTGGGCTAGGGAAAAATGCCATGCATAGGAGTAGATTGTGATATTAGAAATGAGAAAGTTTCATTTATAGAATGTTCTGCGTGCAATAAATGTAATCAGTTTCCGTCTATACTTAAAAAAAGATTTTTGTTTAAAGGTTTAAGACGTTTGCCTCCTAACATTTCTGTTACTACCTTAGCAGGTTGCCCAAAACAAGCTTATTTCAAACTTACAAAAAATTATTATATGGACCGGAAGGGATTTATTTCTATGGGAGTGGGTTCAGCAATTCACGAGTATCTTGCTCCCATATCAGATATTGCAGAAGAACGTATATTGTGGGAGACGCCTGAAGGAAATGATTGTGTAGGTTATTTTGACTCAATAAATATAGCAAATAGAATCCTTTATGACATTAAAACTACCGCTTACGGAAAAACAAAAAGAGACGGGGGAGCAGGCAAGAAAGATATTTTACAGGTACAAATTTATGCAGCAATTCTTAGACGATTTTATGGACTTGGGCTGCATAGCTTAAAGCTTGTTTATGTTGGTTTAGGGGATAAAGATTGCCATGAAGTAGAGGTTCCTTTTAATGATGAAATTTTTGAAAAAACAAGCAGATTCATTAATGAAAGAACAAACATGCTTAGTAAGGCTATTAATAACAAACAGGCTCCAAAAGCTGAGCCTTTAGAGGAATGGGAATGTAATTATTGCCCTTTTGCTGAGGAATGTGAGGAGAAAAATGAAAACAAATCTTGAAGTTAAAGTTTTTTCCATTTCAAAGAGAAAGGGTTAAAAAAAATTTAGATATCAAAAAGGTATATAAGTGCAAGGTTCCATAAAAAAACATGGAACCACGCTGGGATTCAATTAAGAGGATTATAATAGAATCTGACATTGTCCTAGAAGTATTAGATGCAAGGTTAATTGAGCTTTCAAGAAATGAGGAAGTTGAAAGGTTAGTTAAGGAAATTAAAAGACCTGTTATCTTTGTTGTTAATAAAAGTGATTTGGTTTCAAAACAGAGCATTAGGGAACAAATAGAGAGATTAAAGCAAGAAGGAGAGGTTGTTTTTGTATCTTCTGAAAACAAGCGATCTGCTAGGATTTTAACTTCTAAAATTAAACAGGTCTTTCAAAAATACGGAAAAAGGGATCTTAGAAAAAAACTTATGGGTAAACCAACACCAGAATACAGAGAAGCTATGGGAAAGATTGTTGTTTGTGTTTTGGGATATCCTAATGTTGGCAAATCTTCTATAATTAATATATTAGCTCATAGAAAGAAAGCTAAAGTAAGCAAAAAGGCAGGAACAACTCATGGTATTCATTGGATTAGAGCAAGTGATGAGATTAAATTAATTGATTCTCCAGGAGTAATCCCCTTAAAAAAAGATGATGAAATAAGATATGGTTTAATAGGAGCCAAAGATACTGAAAGATTAAAAGATTCTGAAATTGTTGCTGATTCCATAATTAAGCTATTTATGAAAAATAATAAAAAGGCATTTGAGGATTTTTACAGCATTCAAATAGAAAAAGAAGATTATGACTCAATAATCAACCAATTAGGAAAGAAAAAGAGTTTTTTGGTAAAAGGCGGGAGAATTGATGAAAATAGAACTGCTGTTTTAATTGTAAAAGATTGGCAAGAGGGAAGATTAAGATTAGGGATTAAAATTGATAAAAAAACAGTATTTAATTCCTCCTATAGGGAGGATTCCAAATCTTAAAGTTAAAGTTTTTTCCATTTCAAAGAGAAAGGGTTAAATCTTCCTATTCAAATAACGTGATTCGTTTCACGAAGCAGGATTATGTCAAGAGGGTTGGCTAGGTGGGTGTTCTAGGAGGTGTTTTAAAGGATCTAAAGAAAAACGGTGCGCTAAATAGACGCTCTTCTTGTGGTTTGCTATGCGGAGGAAGATATCATCTTCTATTACCCCATCCATAACCTGATGATATCAAAAATATTAAAAATATTAGATAATATTAACGCTTTTTAAAGACTATATATAAGTTTTAAGAAATAAGAGAGATAAAGCCTTGAAAAAAAGCGCCAAGTCTATTATAAAAAATGATGGAAAGGTTTAAATAGTTAAACTGCATACCTATTCTAAAGAAAAAGATAAAAAGAAATGTATCATCTTTCATTACCTTGATGATACACAAAAAGGCCTAGGATACTTTAAAAATTAAAAATAATTAAAATGGAAGTAGAAATTGAGATACCATTCAAATTTGGAAAGATAAGAATAAGAGGAGAAGACATAGCCTCTGTTATCGAGAAGCTGAATAAGATAAATTTCCAGGAAATAGAAGAAATTCTAAAGAAAAAGCAAGGAATAGCGATCGAGACCATAGCAAAAAAGCCTGAAGAAAACCCTATTTTGAATTTTACAAAAAAAGCAAGACCGATTTCATATTATGATAAAATTATGGTGTGTGTATACTTTCTAGCTACTTTCACGGGGGCCAAGATAATAAACCAAAACGATCTTAAAAATACCTTTGTAGAAGCGTCGTTTCCCATGCCGCGAAATTTAGGGGACATGATGAATAAACTTGTGGGGAAAGGATTGGTTGCAGAATCCGCAGAAAAAAAAGAAGGGCTGAAGTCTTGGTATATTACCCAAGAAGGCATTAGCTATGTAGAAAGGGGGTTTAAAAAAGATAAAGATGGTTGAGGAAAAAATCGAAGAAATTTTTAAGCGACTGAAAGACCACGAAAAAAGAATTGAAAAGTTAGAAGGGTATTTGTCAAGTCAGAAGTTAGAGCCTAGTAAGCCTAAAGGGTTAGAAGCAAGGATAAAGAAATTATGCGATGACACGGGGATTAATCGCAAAGATTTTGACTCTATCTTCTTTATTAACAAAAGTGAAATTCTGTTAATAACTGTTCCAGAAGGCAAAAACGAAGCAGAAAGGCAACTTAAAGTAACGCTCGCTACTTTGACAGCCTCGGTCTACTTGTTTAATCAAGAATTCATGAAGTCTTCAATAATACTAAAAAACCTTAAAAAATTGGGTATAAGCTCCTTGGTAAATTTAAGCACAAACCTTTCCGAATACCATGGGCTTTTAATTTCAGAAGGCAAACCTAAGAGCCGCAATTTCGGATTTAGGATAACTTTTCCTGGAAGAAAGAAAGGCTTAGAAACAATAAAAAGTCTAATAAAGAGTAAGTGAAAATGGACGAGGAAATCAAAAAAGAATTTGAGAAAGTATGGAAAAAAATAGAATGGCTAGAGGAGAAAATCTCGTTAGAAAAGGTAATGCCCCCACCAATTCGAGAGTTAAAAATACAAAAGGAGAAATTTGGTGGATTGGCAGGCGGAGTAAGATTTTTAATTAAGGAAAAATTTTTTGGCGAACCCAAGTCTTTAAAAGAGGTTATAGCCGAATTAAAGAGGGAGGGATACCATTACTCTCTTGCAGGGGTTTCTAGCACTTTAAGTGAAACATTTACCAAAAACCAAAAAATATTAAATAGGATTAAAGAAGGAAAAGTTTGGAAATATGTTATAAGAAAATGACAAAGAAAAAAAGTAAAAAAAGCGTAGCTGACAAAATTTTGGAACTTGGAGGTTTTTTGAAGAAGGCGCATACTGCTCGGGAAATTAAGCGAGAGCTAAAAGATACAAGGGGGCATAGTGTCGATTCAAAAGCACTTATGATGGCCCTAATAGGTTTGCTAAGAGATGATAAAATCAAAAGAAAAAAAGAAGGCAAAGTTTATAGGTATTATACTTAAAGTAAAAAGGCGGGGATTTGAAAAATATGGAAGAAGTTGCCAAAGGTGTGATTTTGTCTAGAGGAGGGCCCTTAAATGCAAACAAAAGGGTCGTTGGCTTAGATACCACAATCTTAGTAGATATGGTACTCAGTCCACAATTTTGTGACTATGTTTTAAGAAGCTTCAGAGATAGCGACTTGCTACATACACATAAAATATGCGCAGAGATGGAAGCTGTTTCAGTTCTTGTAAATAAGTATGGCTTTACACCAAAAAAAGCAAAAACAGAAATTAAAAGCCTTGTCCGAAAACTTGATCTTAAGATGATAGGTTTTATTAAAGGAATACCAAATCCTGAGGATGTACTTAAACTTGCCCAAGCTGCGAGAATAAAAAATTTTAATCCACCAGACAATATAATCTTATCGAACTGGAAAAAGTATGGAGTGAATGTTGTTTATAGCACAGATGGGCCTTTTATTGAGGTAGCAAAGCTTCTAGGATTTAATGCGAGATTGGTCCCGCCGAAGGACATAGTGAAAATAAGAATTGAAAGAGAAAGTTCAAAAAAAATAAGCAAATTTTTCGGACAGTTTAAAAAGAAGAAGCCTAAATTTTACCGTAGAAGATAAACGCTTTTTTTACATCGCCTTTCGCTTTTTTTAAAGCTTTCTTCCATAATTCCTGCTTTGTTTCCCTAACCGCCTGAAGGGTCTTTTTTCTTTGCCTATCCGGCACTAACAAAGCATAAGCTAACTCGAACTCGATCAATTTTAATTCAACGTTTATAACCTCTTGTAATTCAAACTTCGTTTTTTCTAGAAAATTGCGAATTGGTCGCATAAAAGATATATTTTGTAATTGGGCTTCCATTTTTAATTAATTTTTTACATTTATACAGTTACCTCCCAATAACTATATAAAAACCTTTCGCTTCTTTTACCTCTTTCAGCTTTTTATTATAATATAATGTAGACTTCAAACTTTTTAAACCTTAGCCTTCAATCAATTTTTCAGGTTTTTAAGGTTTTGGTGTTTCGGGGGTTTTTATGAAAATAGAAAAATTTAAGAAGTTAGAGGAGAGCGAGTGTTCATCAGAACACGAGCGTGGGGGGAGAGAAAGAAATAAAAAGCTGAAAATAAGTATAAAAGAAGATTAAGGGAAGATGGAAAAAGGACAAAAGAAAATAAGCGAATTATTTGATGGTAGAAAGGTGTTTTGTGTACCTTCCTATCAAAGATCTTATGCATGGGAAGAAAAACAATTGAATGATTTCTTAGACGACTTAAAGAACCAAAAAATAGAGAAAGAGTATTTTTTGGGTACAATTTTATTTCGACAAGAAGAGAAAGAAGAAGAATTTGATAAAATAGAAATTGTTGACGGGCAACAAAGAATTACTACGATTATAATTTTTATGAAAGTTTTAATTGATTTTCTTAAAGGAAAGGGGGAACAGAAAGAGAAAATTGAAATGTTAGAAGACGCATATATTAAATATAAAAATAAGATTAAGTTAAAAATGCAGGAAGATGATAATGAATTCTTTCAAACCTATATATTAAATGAAGGAGAAAATGCCAAAGAATTTGTTAAAACGCCCTCTCAAAGAAGACTCCTTTTTGCTAAAGAATATTTTAAGAGAGAATTATCAGGATTCCCGTCTGAGGAACTAAAAGTAATTAGGGACAAGATTGAAAAATCAAATATACTGACATATTCTGTTTCAGACCCCTCAGATGCGGCATTAATTTTTGAGACTACAAATGATAGAGGAAAAATACTAACCAATCTTGAGAAAATTAAAAGCTTCTTAATGTATAAAAGCTATCTAGCAGGAGAAGAAATTTCTAGTAATTTAATTGAAAATATTTGCCAAAGATTTGGAGAAATATATAGAATAATTGATAAGATACATGAACAAGATCTTGGGATAGATGAAGATTCTGTTTTACAGTACAATTTTATAGGTTATGAAAAATGGGATAAGAAGAGGGACTATCAAGATTATATGACTAAAATAAAAAATAAAATTAATGATCTCTTAAGAGAGGATCAAATAAAAACCATAGAATTTATTGATGAATATAGCAAAAATTTAAAGGAAAGTTATGAATTCTTATTAAAAATTTTAAAAGATAATTCTGATGATATAAGAAATTTGTATATTTTAAAAAGAATGGGAATTTTTTATCCCTTACTTATTAAAACTTATAGATATGATGAAAGTGATGATAAAAAAAATTTCTTAAAAATAGCAAGAATTTTAGAAATATTTAGTTTCAGGATTCTAAGTTTAAAATTTAAAAGAACTAATGATGTGGATACCTTTCTCAATAGCCTAGCAAAAGAGTTTAATGGAAATTATGTAGAGATTATAAGGATCTTAAAAGAAAAAATATTAGAGATATCTCCTGATAACTTGTTTAAAAATAAACTATCTTCTACTAATTTTTATAATGAATTTGCAAATATTGATAAGAATTATTTACTTTGGAAATATGAGAATTATCTAAGAACCTTTCAGTCTCCAAGATATTCTCCAATGTCAGAAATAGAATTTACTGCAAAAGATAAAAAATATATTTTAAGTGTCGAACACATTGCTTCTCAAAATCCAAAAGTAACAACAGACAATATAAAATTTGAGGAAATGACTGATGAATTTAAAGAAAACTTTTTGAATCGTCTAGGAAATTTAACATTTGATCCTTTATCCTCAAATGCTAGTAAAGGGAATATATCTGTTCCTGAAAAAAATAGTAAATATTTTAAAAAAGCTCCTTTTATGACTCAGAACGAACTTGAAGAATTTATGGAAGATTCTAGATGGACAAGAAATTCTATATTAAAAAGAGAAGAAAAGATAATAAATTTTGCAGTAGATCACTGGGATCCGCGGAAAATAGAATAAATAAAAAAGCGCGAAGGTTTTATAAGGGGAGTTCTTGAGAAAACCTAAGATTTTTATAGAAAAGATAAATTTAAGAGTTTTTATAAAACTATTTTGTTTACACAATAGATAAGTTTATTTTTACTCTTTTTGGTTATTGCAATTGCTCCAATCTCTTCCAATATATGAAGTATTGTATTGACTCTTCTTGTATTATTTAGATATCTTATTTCTATCCCATAAAATTTAGTGATAATATTACAAATTTCTTTATTAGAGCATGTGATATTATCTATCGGCTGTTTATTCATTTTAGCTATCAAAAGAAGAGCATTTAGAACATTTATAGAAAAGGGGTCAAATATTTTTATCATTTCTTTAAAAAATAAAGAAGGAGTTGATTCTATAAGCCCATATAATCTATATCCCTCCGGAGTCAACCTATTATTTGAATCTATTATTCCTAAAGAACTAAGTGTTATTAGGGTATTTCTGTGGGCGCTGGCACTTAAGCGAGGACACTTTTTATTTACCTCATTTTTAATAAGTGCCCGATTTATTTTTCCAGTTATATTCTGAGAAAGAAACTTAATTGAGATAATTGTTTCTTTTATAACATCTAGACGAATTCCTTCTATGTAAAAAGTGCCAGGCAATTGTAATTCACTAATTGATGTTTTACTAAATTTTCTATGCGTATAATGGACTATGCTGCCATTATTCTTAACTAATACTATTCTGATCCCCTTAGGAATTTCAAACATTGAAAGAATCTTTATACGATCCTCAGGACATGCAAACCACACTTCTGCATTAGTAGCATTTTTATTGAACTGCTTTTGATAATTATATTGATATGCTTGTCCTATACCTCCTGCAATATCCCCATGATTCCCGCTCCCTTTGCATTCTACAATATAAAATATTTTTCCAGAGGTAGATTCTGCGATTATATCTGCTTCACATCCTGAAGGGATTATTTGTTGATTTGTACTGATCTTACTTATTTGTGGTAAACTTTGAAGATGCGCTTTAACAAATTGCACAACTTTTGATTCTTCCATAATAAGATAGAATTAATATAATATAAAAATCTATCTACTTTTGAAAGACAAGCATCCATTCAACATCTTTTGCATGATCTTTATAGAAATGTCCTGGGAGAGTCATTTCAATTTCTTCAATAAAATTGAATCCTACTTCCTTACCTATTTCTGCCAAAACCTTGTTTGTTTGAAGAGATTTATTTCTCCAAAGCGTATCACCAATTATAAGATAGTAATATGTTCCATTTTTAAGAACTCTATATACTTCCTCAAAACATTTCTTCATTGCCTTTCTATACTCTAGTATACAATCTTCTCTTCCTCGCTTTGATCTTGCTCCAATCTCATCTTTAAGCTTCTCTTCAAAAGGAATGCCTAACCAATAATAAGTTAATCTATGCATCTTTAAGTAATCTAAACCATTTACATATGGCGGGCTAGTAATTGCTAAATCTGCAGTCTCATTTTCTAAAGGCAAATTTCTCGCATCTCCAAAAATTACTTTGCATTCAGGAAAGTATTCTAATTTCGAATAAAATTCAAAGTAAGATTTATAGATTTTATTAAGATTAGATAAAAATACTTGTTGAACAGGAAATTCTTTTTGCTTTGTTGGGCGCATATTATCTGTAATAAAATTATAGGTTGTCCCCGAACATTCTACAACTGTATTTGAAAAAGCTACTTTAAAAAAATCTTGAACATTTTTATTTTTCATACTTGAAATATATTTATTTACTATACCCAACTGGTATAAAGTTTTAGGAGCATACCACTCATTTTTATTTGGAAAATCAGGAATTAGTGAAAGAGATTTATCTTTCTTGTATATATTTTCAATTATAAAGTTAGTTATCTTGTTTATTTCGTGGTCTAAAAACTTTAAATCTATTTTTGTAGTTTTAACCTTTGAGAGTAAATATGCGAGTGGATTGAAGTCTGTTCCAACACTTCTTTTTCCTGCTTTGATTGCCTCCAATAAAGTAGTGCCGCAACCCATAAAATTATCAAGGATTAACTCATCTCCTCTATTGATACAATGTTTTGCTATGAGTTTTTCTGGAATTTTGTAGATAAAACTTCCAGGATAAGGATGAATTTCATGTAAAGTTTCTTCTCCAAATCCCTTTCTAAATTCTGTTTGTATGTTCCTCCATTCATTATTCTTAGAAGATCTTTTCTCATAAATTAAGATATATTCAAAGGGGATCCCCTTTCTGCTAAGAGGGTTTATTTGATTATACCATTGACGATTTGGCACAGACCTAACATACTCATTTAATAGATACATATTGTTTTTTGAGAAAACTTTTTTCAATTTCTTAAGGTATTCTTTGTTTTTAAGACCTATAATTAATACAAATCTTCTACCTTCTTTTAAAGTTTTTAAAACTTCTTGCAAAATAGAGTCTAAATTCTCAAAATACTTGTCTCCTGAACTCATTCTATAGTCAGAAGCAGATCTTTCTTCTTTATAGTCTATTAAATTATAAAATAGTTTACTGCCTCTTCTGCTCTCTAACATTAAATTATTGTACTCCATATGTACATCTGGATATGATGGAGAAGTTACTATTAAATCGACCGAGTTTGGCTCCAGGTATCTCAAAATATTTCTTGAATCTTCATGATAAACTAAAATGTCAGATTTTTTGAGCTGAAAAAACTTAGCAATTGCTGGAATAAATTGATCACATTTCCTTAAAAAAATATGTAAAATATCTTTTTCTATATCTCTTTTATTGGAAAATATATTACATGAACTTATTAGACAACAAGTGAAAAATTTCTTTATTTCTTTTGGGAACCTGTCTATAATATTTTTGATTTGGGATATTTTTTTTCTATTACTTATCGAAATCACCTCTTTATCCTTTTCTGAAAAAAGAGTGTCATTTATTTTTTGTTTGTTATTTATCTTATTTTTAATTTTTAGTAAGTAATCTCTCAAGACATTTTCTTTTAAGGGGGTAGTCTTAACTTCTGTTAAAAAAGTTCCTAGTTTATTTAAGTCTATCCCAATACCTTTTCTACCGAGAATAGAAGATTCTAGTAATGTTGTTCCTCCTCCGCAAAAAGGGTCTAAAACAGTGCCCCCCTCTGAAGTTAATTCATTAATAAAAAATCTTGGAATCGATGGTGGAAATCTGGCAGGATAAGGAAAAAAATTGTGTATTAATTCGTCTATTTTTCCTGTGTCATTAACTGCGTCAAAAAGCTTATTCTCGTCAAATTTTAATTCTCCTTCTCCAAATTGGTTAAAAGATAATTTCTTTATTTTTGATAAAATAGAAACCCCCCTTTTAGTAATTCTGAAGTATCTATCCTTGCTTTTTGACTCGTCCAGACATTTTACTAAATTTCTCTCGTTTAGCTCCTTAACAATCTTACTTATATAGTATATGTCGTATCCTGTTGACTCGCAGATTTGAGATATAGTTACAGGATTTTTTGAAATAATTCTTAATATGTCAGGTCTATAATTACTAGACTTAACAAAAGATATATCTGACCATAAATCCTCTTTTTGTTCCATAAATATGTAAAAGAGACAATATTTAAAAAGTTTGTGTTTTGTTTGTAATGCCTGCTAAATAATAACTTTATTTCTTGAAAATCCAAACATACTCATGGTTTTCTGCAATTTCATTATTTTTAATATTCCAATCTTTTATCATTAGTCCTTTATCCCAAATAATACTGCTTCTAAATTTGAAGCCAACATTTTTGCATATATGGATTAAATCAAAAGGAAAAGTTTTTAGATATCCTCTATCAGCAACTCCTGCCACATTTAAGCAAAAATATCCTGTGGGTTTTAAAACTCTATAAACTTCCTTAAAAACTTTTTTTAAAGTAGGGTAAGGGTCTTGCATATTTCCTATATTCTCAGGATTATCAGAATATTTTCTGACATTAAGATAGGGCGGGCTTGTTATACACAGCTGAATACTATTATGATATACCTCTTTCATATTCTCAGAAGATTTGCTGAAAAATAAACCCTGGTTTCTGCATCTTCTTTTAGCCATATCAACATATTTCTGTTCAATCTCATAGCCTATTGTTTTTCTATTTAAGCTTAATGCTACAAAATTAGTTGTTCCACTCCCACAAAAAGGGTCTAACACATAGTCTCCTTCTTTGCTATACAAAGAAATTAAACGATAAGCTAACTCTTCTGGGAAAGGAGCCATGTGCAAATCTCCTAATTTAAATTTTTGGAACATTGGATTAACGGTTGTAATTCTCCATACACTACCTAACCAATCTAAATTTCTTAGTTTGGCGTATTTATCTTCTATTTGTTGATTTACAAATTGAGTTTCCATTTTAAAATCCTTTTATTTCGTGTTTTTGAGATGTAATTTTATATTAATTAATACTATATTCTTATTTATACCCCTAATTATCTTTCTACATTTCGGGCATATCGTCTGATATTTTACTTTATTTTCCATTTTATAAAATCATTATCCTCCCTAAATCTGTAAGTTTAAATTCTTTATTACTTTCAAGATATCCCTCTTTTTTTAATTCTTGGATGTGTTGGTAAATTGCGCTTTGTTTTATTTGCAATTTTTTTAATAGTTTTTCTATTTTTCCATTTCCTTTCTCTACCTCTTGCAATAATTTCTTTTTACTTCCTCCCAAACTAAAGTTAATTAAAGGCAAAGTCAAAACCTCGTTTGTTTCTTCAATAATGTAGTAAGCCCCTTTTATTTTGTCTTTTCTTAAATAAGCTGCGAACAATAAAGCCAATGAAGTTATTTTTCTTCCTTCAGAGACGTGGACAATAATTTCATTTTCTTGCTTTGCTTCTTCGTCAATTTTTTTAACAACATCACTTATAATCTTTGGCATCTCATAAACACTCGTTGCTAATGTTTCTATTTGTATGACATCCCTAAAATGTTGCTTTAAATAGTCTACTGCTGCTTTTTTTGTTTTCTCTATTGGTTTATCAATAAGTAACACCAACTTTATTGGGGAGAGCTTGGTTATGGCCGCTTTGACAACTTTACCCTTATATATCGTTGAAATCATCACCTTTTTCATGAAGTGCAAAAGCATGGCGCGTATTTAAACTTTTCGGTTTTAAAGTGGAAAATCCGATTTTAAGTTGTATTACGCCAAGGTAACGACCTTTCAAACATTTTTATCCTTACCAAAAGCCATATCACAAATAACCTTAACCCACATCGAAAGCATAAATCCAATAAAAAACCCTAACACAAGGCATTCCTGGCACATTTTTGTTTACCCTTTCTTACTTAATAAGTATAGTTTAATAGGTATATAAATCTTTCGTTTTTGCGCAGATAAATTTATAAATCATAGGTATATATTAATAGGTATGGGTACAATAAGGCTAACGGGATACGTATGCGAAAGATGTGGGCATAAATGGGTACCTAGGAAGAAGTCGCTCCCGGTAATATGTCCTAAATGCAAAAGCCCTTACTGGAATCGGGCTAGGAGAAGGAAATGATGGAGAAAGAAAAAGCTATTTGGGTTAAAAACAAAATAAAAGAAGATTTTAAAGATATAGATAAGCAAGACCTTGAAAGTTTCTTTGAAGAATTAAAAAATAACAATAGAAACTATTCTTTTATAGGATATTATAATAGAACTGTCTTGGATAAAGAAAAAATCAAATTTGGTGAATTTAAACGTCAATGGGGTATACAAGGAATGACTAAAGAGGTTTATGATTTTTTTGATAAAAATTATGATAAATTAAAAAAAGAGATTGTAAAAAAGAAAAATATTGAGGATTTTTTTAGAAAATATTGCAGTAGAGAAAGAAAAGAGGGCTCTTTCTGCAGCAAGTTATTTCATACTTTCCTGCCGAGTGAATTCCCACCGGTTGACTATCATATCAGAAAACGTTTTAACTTGCTTAATGAAGATTTTATCAAGGCCGTCTTAATCATTAAGAAAGGCTATGGGTTATTTATAAGGGAAAATCCCAAGCCAATAGAGATGATCAGGAAAGAATTGTCAAAAGAAAAATTTTCTTTTTTAAGGGTTGATGAATTATCAGATATAAGAATTCTGGATATGTATTACTGGCTTCAAGGAAGGCTAGAGCGGATGAAAAAATAAAATGGAAATTTACGAAATCTTATTATTAGTATTAGTCGTTCTAGTTTTGATTTTTATAGGTTTTCTTATAGGCAAGTGGGTTAATAATAAGAGATGGAAAGAAAAACTGCCGGGGATAAGGGATATAGCGATAGCGCAGTCAAGAGCTGTTCTTTCTGGGCAATTCTCTGAGCAATTGGCTCCTTATCTGCCGGATTTCCCTTACAAGCCTACAGAATGCCGGTTTATAGGTGAGCCGATAGACCTTGTAATCTTTAAAGGCGCAGACGAGAAGGATATTAAGGGAATAGAATTTGTTGAAGTGAAAAGTGGAAAATCCGCGCTGACGGTTCATGAACGCAAGTTGAGGGATGCGATAAGGCAAAAGAAGGTTACATGGTCGGAATATAGGGTTCCGGAGGAACTGACAAAAAAGAAAAAAGGCGAGGAAGAATAGGGTGAGGCGAGGAAAGGGAAGGTTATTATTAAAAACACTTATCAAGATTTTCTTTTTTTAATATAAAAAATCTGTCACATGTTCGCTTTAGATGCCATGAAAATACACTCTTAAAACCAATATTTTCTATTCTCTTGCCGGTCTCTTTGACAGCCTCTACTACAGGAACAAAGTCGCCATCTGTTGAAACTAAAATGGCAGTGTCATAAGCATTGGCGTAAGCTAATTTTAACATATCAACAGCAATATGAATGTCATCTTCTTTTACAGAATAACGCAATTCTCCATCAACAATATCTCTCTGCATTCTGCAAAGAACTACTTCAAAATCCGGGAGGGTTTTCAATTTTTCAAAGAATTGTTGTTGCTTTTTATATTTTTCAGGGTCTTTTTTCTGATCAAGGATAGCATTATAGTAATAAACTCTTATTAATTTTCTTTTTTTACAGATTATTTTAGAGAACTCATCAAACTTAAACTCATTAAGATTTTTAGAATGACCATAGATTCCTTTTAAAATATGATAAAGATTACTTCCATCTATGAACACCATAACTCTTTCCATAGAAAAACATCAACTTGGCTGTTAATAAATTTAACTAAAGAATAGAAACCTGCCGTTGCCGAAGCAAAGGCAGGGAGTATATAAATATATTATAATATTAGGGATTATAAACCTTTCGAAATTCAAACCTTTAAAGCCCTTTCGGCGCCGATAGCTATATAAACCGCATGGATGCCTAGGTTATATGAAGCTGATTCATGTTGAAGAGCCGGAGCATAAGGAAGAGGCTGCTTATAAAAAGGCTAAGGAGATTTTAAGGATTAAGCCAGATGTTATCTTATTTGAGTATCCGGCTAAGGAAGGCTATTCTTTGAGCGATTTTAATAAGTTTGGGCCAAAGGAAAAGCCCAAACAGAAGATTGCAGACTGGAAAAAACGTTATGCAACTTTTTCTAAAAAGTATCCGTGGTTAAAGTCTGAGCATAAAATTATTGAAGCGATCGAGCAGTTATGGAGTGAAGGAAAGCATGTGCTGTTATTTGAAATAGATGGGCCAATGGAGCTGACACGTGTTGAGGGAACAAGAGGTTTGCTTAATATCGTTTGGAATTATCTTAGAGAAAAGTATATGGCTGAGAACATAAGAAAAATTTCCAAGATAGATAAAAAAGTTGCTTTAGTCCTTTGTCATAATTTTCATTGGAAAAACATCCAATTTCTTTTGAAAGCTCCAAACAAAGAGCAGATTTGGGATTATTACTTTACACGAAGCGGCATAAAAAAGTTACCAAAAGAGGTTGAATCTGAACTGGAAAGAAGGAATAAAACACTGCACAAATACTGGAAATTGAAAAGTGATTTTTCTTAGACCGCCTAAAACTCTTTCGCCCTGCCGCAACCAAAAAGTTAAATACAACTAGCCATTATTTATGTGTATGAAAATTGGCAAGCCAATTTCTAGGATAATTGAAGAAAGGATATAAGCAGTTTCGGCCTCATAAGATGAGCAAAGATAGTTTAGAATTCAAGATATTCGAATCTAAGGATGAAGGCTATTACGTAGTTGCTAGAAAAGAAAAGGGAAAAAATAAGCTTAAAATATTGTATGAAGGACATTATTTAGAAGATGCTTACAAAGCAGTTCTTCAAGAGAGCGGTATTGAGGTTCCTATCGAAAAAAGGGAGATGGATGAAAGCTTCTTGCGCTCTTTATATAAAGGCAATCCTACTAGCTACAAACCAAAGGAAAAAGGCAGCAGATCTGATGATATCTCTCAGATTTTCAGAATTTATAATTTTATGGTTAACCAGGACCTCAGTGAGCTGAATTGGGAAGAGAAAGGATTTAAAATTCTGATAAGACGCAAATTTGGCTCTGGAGTTTCCTTCAGACGCTATGGGAAGGAGTCGATAAGCAAGACATTGGAAAAAGAAGCTTCATTGCCTGCCGAGCAAATTGAAGAAAATACAATCACCATAAAATCGCCAATCGTAGGTGTCTTTTATTCCTCCCCCTCACCGGCAGCCCCGCCTTTCGTCGCAGAAGGTGATACAGTTTCTGCTGGTAAGACGATATGCATCATTGAAGCAATGAAAGTGATGAATGAAATTCGGACAGAGACAAAATGCAAAATACTTAAAGTATTGGTTTCCAATAGGCGGACTATTCAAGTGGACGAGCCATTGTTTCTAGTATTGCCTATAGAGGAGTGAGTTCAGATGAGTAAGGTTCAGCTTATTTCATATTCTGCGAAGTTGCGATTTCAGAGAACTCTCTACAAAAATCCACAAAAACAATAAAACCAAACTAAGAATCAGTTTATCTGTTATCTGTTATTTGCTTTTTGTTTTTATTCTTTTTTCTTTTCTTTCTTTTCTTTTAGCTTTTCAACTTCTTCTGCTTTTGGACCTTTGTCTCCTTCAGTAGCTTTGAAAGAAACTCTATCTCCTTCGTCAATTTCAACTCCTTCTTTCAATCCAGTTCCATGGACAAAATAGGTTTTTCCATCATCTCCATTGATGAAGCCATAGTTTCTATTTCTGTTGAAAAACTTAACTGTTCCTTCAACCATTTTATTCTGATTAAAAATATTCCTTTCTTTTAAATCTTTTGCTTTTTACTTTTTCTGGTTTAAGGGTAATTTCAAGCTTTAAAAGCCTATAGGCCTGCTTGCTCGGCGTGCTGTGCTTCACACAGCTTCGCTTTTCTCAAAGAAATAGGCGCCTAAGAAAAGCATTAGTAATGAAAAGCATGCTAAAATAATTAAATTGGAAACAATTGGCAATGAAGAAGCTCTGATTAATGTGCCTCTTAATCCATCAACGCCGTAAGTCAGAGGGTCTATATATGATATGTCTCTAATCCAGGAAGGAAAGTTTTTTAAAGGAAATATAGCGCCTGAAAGAAAGAAAAGAGGGAATATTACAAAGTTCATTACCATGCTAAAGCCATGAATGTCTTTCATTTTTGACGCAAATATTAATCCTACTCCAATAAATGTTGTTGCAATCAGAAGCATAAACACTATTGCCAAGAGGAAAGGCAAAATTCCCGCAATTTTAAAACCCATAAAGAGCGAAATTCCAAGAATTAATATGCCTTGGATTAATGCTGTTGTGGTTCCTCCTGCTATCCTGCCAAGCACAATAGATACTCTGCTGACAGGAGCGACCATAATCTCCTTTAAAAAACCAAATTCTCTATCCCACAAAACAGATATTCCAGCAAACATTGATGTAAAGAGCATGGTCATGCCAAGAATTCCAGGAACCAAAAACTGCAAATAGTTTATATTTTCCGGCATGCCTGGAATATACATCCTTGTAAGGCCAAACCCCACGAATGCCAAAAAGAACAGCGGCATTGCCAATGTTCCAACAATTCTGGATTTTGCCCTAATAAATCTCTTCATTTCTCTAAGCCATAAGACAAATATGGCTGTTCCGTTAATTAACTTCATTTTTTATTCTCTCACCTCATCATTCTTCTTCTCATCATCTCTCTGCTCTGCTCATTCCTGCCTACTTCTTGCTCCCTGATAGTTCTTCCAGTAAAATGTAAAAAGACGTCATCTAAACTTGGCTTATGCAAATTAACAGAGTCAACGGTTACTCCAATTTTTTTGGCTGTATCTATTAATCCTGGAATCCTTTTTTCTCCCTTCCACGTGGTCAAACTTAAAATTCCGTCATGTTCTTTAATCTTGTTTATCCATTTCAAATTTTTAAGGCGGTTCAGCAAATCTCTGATGTTTCTGTTTACTTCCAAAGATACAACATCCCCACCAAGCTCATCCTTTAATTTGTTTGGAGTGTTCAGAGCAACTATCTTCCCATGATCAATGATTGCTAACCTGTCACAAAGATAATCTGCTTCCTCCATATAATGGGTTGTTAAAATAATTGTAATTCCGCTTTCCTTATTCAGTTTTTTAATATAATCCCAAATATGCCTTCTTGTCTGAACATCCAAACCAAGTGTTGGTTCATCAAGAAAAAGAATTTTTGGTTTGTGAATCAAGCCTCTCGCTATTTCCAATCTTCTTTTCATGCCGCCTGAATAATTTTCAACCAAAGTGTCTGCCTTATCTATTAATTCAACAAGCTCAAGGACTTCCTTTATTCTTTTTCTTCTCTCCTCCTTGCCTATGCCGTACATCATAGCATGAAATTCCAGATTTTCCCTTCCTGTCAGCCTGTTGTCAAGGGCAGGATCCTGAAAAACAATTCCTATATTGTTCCTGACAGCGTCTTTATTTTTAGAAATATCAAGCCCTTCCAATTCTGCATATCCTGAGGTAGATTTAAGCAATGTGGAAAGCATATTTATAGTGGTTGTTTTGCCTGCACCGTTTGGGCCTAGAAGGCCGAAAAGTTCGCCTCTTTTGACATTAAATGATATGCTGTCTACTGCCACAAAGCCATTGAAATCTTTAGTCAAGTTCTCAACTCTTATTGCATATTTTTCCATCGCCTATATAAAGTTGTTCGTTATTTTTAAGTATTTGCTTTTTTATTTTTAAAAATACCAAAATCCTTTCGTCCTTACATAGCAAAAAGTTAAATATAACTATCCATTATTTATGTGTATGAAAATTGGCAAGCCGATTTCTAAAATAATTGAAGAAAGAATATAAACACTTTCGCTTCTGCACAGTAAAATTAATAAAGCTGCAAAAGAGCAGAATAGCATGCTAAGAGTAAAGTCTCTTGATGATATTAAGTATATGGAAATAAATCCTGAAAAAGAAAGGTTAAAAATAGCGCCTAACTTAGAGGATGTTCTTTATATATACAAGTCTGTTCCATTTGCTTATGGCACTCTTCCTCGTTATCCAGGACATCCATATACCCCTCTGATTGAAAAGCATTATGCATGGGGCGAAATAGTGTCATACTCCTTTAAAGACAGAAAATCTGGAAAAAATGTACAATTTCCTTATTATTCATTTCCTTATTACTCAGTTGAGGTTTGGAGTGAAATTGACGCAAAGTATAGGGATGTATTTCTAATGCATGAGTTATCAGAAATGCAGCATAGGGTAATAGGAAAGCAATCACCGCAAGTTGCTCATAAAAGAGCAAAGAGAAAAACCAAATGGTATTTAAAAAAATATTTCAAACCTAAAGAGATTAAAGAATTCTGGGAGATGCTCAAATCGTTGGAGAAAGCAAAATGAAAGTAAATTACAGAGGATATGAGATAGAAGCTAAGAGGCATAAAAGCATGACAGGCTATGATTTAGTTTATTTATCTATTGTGCGATTATCTGATAATTATTTCGTTGAATACTGCCCTATGAATAGTAGCGGTGAACCCATACATGAGATAATCAAAAATGCTAAAAAAAGAATTGATTTGGTTGAAGATTTCACAGCTAATAATGAAATCAAAGGGCTAGAAAAGAAAGTTAGATAAAACCAAAACTCGCCCTATCATCATAAGCCAATTTCTAGGATAATTGAAAAAGAATATAAATTTCGGCTTCAAAAGATTTATAAATTTAGTGCTCATGCTTTTCTTATGGCAGATTTAGAGTTAATTGTATCTCAAGCAAAGGAAGTGATGGAAAGCTGCATAAAAAGAATTAGGGAATGCTATAATGTAACTTATTATGATAAAAGAACCGAAGAAATTGGAAATTTTGACGGTTATTGGAAATGCGTGTATAGCATGGTGAAAGAAAAATTTGGCGATGCGAAAGCAAAAGAGTTACAGAAA
>Ga0315280_10000103_pt1 | contig 154848 bp, 140 predicted proteins | sample YL17G06_40_MG_FD_203697 | JGI IMG/M metagenome (GOLD analysis project Ga0315280, IMG submission 203697) | Sediment microbial communities from Yellowstone Lake, YNP, Wyoming, USA - YL17G06_40 | ecosystem: Environmental > Aquatic > Freshwater > Lake > Sediment | place: USA: Wyoming | collected... | reverse complement strand
TGGTGCACAGGCATCGAAGCCTGAAGAAGAGCCAGGTTGGAGCCTTTCTGAAGTCTATTTGGTACCTGGGAATAAAGGAGAAGGGCCAGACGTACTACTGGCGATTGGTCACTTTCACACTGGTACGCCGACCCCGCTCATTTCCTTTGGCCATCACTCTCGCCGTCTACGGGTATCACTACCGCAAGCTGGTGGAGGGATACACCAGGAAACTGGCTGGTGCTGATGCTCGCCGAGGCGGTGTCTAACAGAGCATCTGGCAGATTCTGGCAGCGTCGGGAATAGGCAGTAGTGGGGCCTCCACAGCCTTGGCTGGCAGTTTCAAGCCAGTCTCAGTGGATATTCAAGGCTGCCCCTGAATCTCCCCAGAACAGCAGCCCCTTGCCTCTTCGTTTACTCATTGATACAATCCGCTTGGCGGCATCTATACTTGGTCGTCTGGCTGCTGGGAAGTGAGGGCACCGTGAAATCGTGTGAAGGCCAGTTGGGCCGCGTTTTCGTGATACGTTTGGAGCATGGAGACAAGCTGCCTCATTGCATTGAGCGCTTCGCCGAAGAGAAAGGCATATCGGTGGGGCATGTGATCCTGGTTGGCGGCATCGGGGATGGGCAGGTGGTAGTTGGTCCACGTCGATCGGACGAACGCCCTCCGGAGCCGATGCTGCTGCCAATTGACGGCGCCCATGAGGTGGTTGGGGTGGGGGTCATCGCACCGGGTGAGGACGGCAAGCCGCACCTGCACATTCATGCCGCTCTGGGGCGATCCGGCAAGACTACCACTGGCTGTCTGCGACCAGGTGTGAGCACGTGGCTGGTGGGCGAGGCCATAGTCTACGAAATCACTGGGGCCAGAGTGGCTCGGGTCAAGGATGCCGAGACTGGGTTTAGCCTTCTGCAGCCTGGGACCTAGAGGAATCAACACGTAGCATCCTCTCGATCCGAATCCTACCTCGTCTCCACTGGTTTCCCAAGTCACATCTTCTGGGGCTGCTCAGGTTCTCCGTGATAGAATCTCTCTATGCCCATCATTGAAGTCAGGAACGTTGTCAAGAAGTACGGTGAGATCACGGCTGTGGCTGGCGTCAATCTGAATGTGAGCGAAGGCGAGTGTTTTGGGTTGCTGGGGCCCAATGGCGCCGGCAAGACCTCTCTGATTCGTATGATCACTGGTCTGTCCCCACTGAACTCTGGCGACATCACGGAGGATGGCAGGGGCATCCGTCAGGAGCCGCGGCGGATCAAGGCAATCTTGGGCGTGGTAAGAGCTGGCGATCGTAGCGGGGCTTACCGCGGTGTTCTTCCCTCTATCCCTCTATCTCTCTACACCATGCGGCGGCGTCTGCTGGTGTAAGCGCTGCCTGACTGGCTCGGCCTGGAGACCGGAATCTGCCCAATCCACAGTGTCGTCCATTCCCAGCTGCAGTTGCTCGTGCAGTCTGTGCTATAATCCCATCGCCGAGTTGTGACCATGAGAGTGCTCATCCTGGCTCCGTTCGCTCAGTCTGTCCTGGATAGGCTGAAGCAGGAACTGGATGTGGTCTACGAGAACTGGATGGACACCAGGAGACTGCTATCTTCTCAAGAGTTTGTCCAGCGCATACAGGAGCAAGACATTCCCATTCTGGTGGTTGAAGCCGATTTCATTCAGCGCGAGGTCTTCGAGAAGGCCCCGAAGCTGAAGTTCCTGGGGGTCTGTCGGGCGGATGTGGTTCATATCGATGTGGCCGCTGCTACTGAGCGTGGCATTCCGGTCGTGAACACCCCGGCCAGAAACGCCGTCGCCGTGGCGGAGCTGACGCTGGGGCTGATGCTCTCACTTTTGCGTAGGATACCGGCGGCTCACAATATGGTGTCATCTGGCAAGTGGGTTGATCCCACTGACGCCTACTTTCACATGCGCGGCAGTGAACTGTGGAGGAAGACCGTTGGCATCGTCGGCTTTGGGGCCATCGGTCAGCAGGTGGCCAGGAGACTCGGGGCCTTTGAGTCCACCGTTCTGGCGTACGATCCCTACGTTGGTTCGGAGAAGATGAAGGACCTGGGAGTCACCAAAGTAGATTTGGACGAGCTGATGAAGCAGTCGGATATTGTCACGGTCCACTGTACAACAACTCCCGAGACGGTGGGGCTGATCAGCGCCCAGCGCCTGTCTCTGATGAAGCCCACCGCATACTTCGTGAATGCCGCCAGTGCCTATGTGGTTGATGAGGAGGCGCTGGTACGTATCCTCAGGGAGAGAGTTATCGCTGGGGCGGCGTTTGATGTATACCGGACCTGGCCGGTGAAGCCGGACGATCCCATTCTGAAGTTGGATAACGTAGTTCTTACGCCCCACATCGGTGGAGCAACAGACGAGTCGGTGCTGCGCCATTCCCAGATGATGGCTGACGACATTGAGAGATTCCTCAAAGGGGAGCGCCCCAAGAACCTGGTCAATCCCCAAGTGTGGAAGTAAGGTGGCGGCGCGCAAGTATGTCCTCGCCATAGACGCTGGGTCGAGCAGTTGTCGAGCCCTGGTTTTCGACGTATGCGGCTCCCTTGTCTCCTCTGCTCACCGCAAATGGAAGTATGATGCGCCTCCTGAAGTTGCCCCTCTGGGCAGGGAATTCAACCCCGCCGTTTTCTGGGATACCGTTTGTCAGGTGAGTCGGCAGAGCATCGGCAAGGCTGACGTCAGGCCATCTGACATCGTTGCCGTCAGCACCGCCAGCCAGAGACACGGCATCGTCTTCCTGGACAAGGATGGGGCCGAGCTCTACGGTGGTCCGAATACCGATCTGAGAGCCCTGATGGAGGGCTTTGCCATCGATGCCGAGCATAGCGGCGAGCTTCGCCGCATAACCGGCCATTCGCCGGCATTTCTCTTCGCACCCGCCAAACTGCGGTGGTTCAAGGCCAACCGTCCGGCCGTGTATGAGCGAATAGCGACTATACTGACCATCAGCAACTGGATACTCTATCGCCTGTCCGGACGGCGCGTCGCCGAGCCGTCCAGCGACAGTGACACCGGGCTGGTGGACATCAGCAGTTCGTGCTGGTCCAAGGATCTGCTGAAGGCATTTGATTTGGCTGATGGAGTCTGCCCCGGAATGGCTGCGGCTGGGACATGCATAGGGTTGGTCAGTACCAAGGCGGCCGAGCAGACTGGCCTCGTGCCCGGCACATTGGTTGTTGTGGGAGGGGCTGACACCCAGTGCGGCCTGCTGGGCATGGGCGTAAGAGATGAAGGGCAGGTAGGGATTGTAGCCGGCTGGAGTGCGGCCATTCAAATGGTCACAGATAAGCCGATTGTCGATCCCAGCGGCAAGATCTGGTCGAGCTGTCACATCCTGCCCAGGAAGTGGGTCCTGGAAAGCAATGCTGCGGAAGCGGGTGGCGGCTACGCCTGGCTGAGCCAGCTTCTATTTGAAGGTGCAGATTCGAAGGAGGACACCTATATACTGATGGACAGGATGGCCGGGGAAGCGCCGGCAGGTTCATGTAGCGCCCTGGCATTCATCGGGCCTAGGGCTATGGATATGACTCGCCTGAAGCCCCTGGTGGGGGGAGTCCTCTTCCCTATCACTCCGAGTGTGACGGAAGTGGAGAGGAAACACATCATCAGGGCTGCACTGGAGAACCTCAGCTTTGCTCTCAAGGCAAACTGCCTGCAACTGGAGGAGACGTCGCATCTCAAGATGAAATCGGTGAGTATTGGCGGAGGGCTGGCGCGAAGTCAGACCTTAGGGCAGATTCTGGCCGACGTACTGGCGATGCCGGTGGACTATTATGGAATGGCTGAGGTCACGTCGTACGGAGCCGCCATGTGCGCTGCGGTTGGGGCCGGAGTCTATGCCGATTTGGTCAGGGCCGGGGACGCGATGAGTCCCAGGCCAAAAGTGGTCAGGCCGGACAAACATGGTGTCCAAGAATACGCCGGGTACTACGAGAAGTGGCTGAAAGCTTCCAAATGGTTGGATAGTCTAGGCGAGGAGATGATGTGAACATGTGGGAAGTGCAGAAGATGGAAGTACTTGAGGTCGCCCGGTGGATGGATGAAAAGGGCCTGGTGGTGGGCACCTCGGGGAATGTGAGCCAACGTTTCAGAGAACCAGCTGGGCGGGAACTGGTGGCCATAACACCGAGCGGACGCCACTATGACACCATGAAAGTTGAGGACATTGTACTGGTGGATATGGAAGGGCAGCGTGTAGAAGGGGAACTGGCTCCTTCAATAGAGACCATGCTGCACGTGGGCATCTACAAGGCCAGGAAGAAGATCTGCGCCGTCGTCCACACGCACGCGGTTTTTGGGAGTATTATTGCCGTGACCGGAAAAGAGATCCCGTCGATTCTCGACGATCAAGTCACTTATCTTGGCGGCGAAATCAAGGTGGCCAACTACGCACTTCCCGGTAGCCCGGAGCTGGTGAAGAACGCCGTTGCAGCTTTGGGGCCGAGGAATGCAGTCGTATTGGCAAATCATGGGACGCTCACTGTTGGCAGGAATCTGAGGGAGGCCTTCAACAACTGCGAGTTACTAGAGAAGACGGCGAGAGTTTACGTCCTGGCCAGGAGTCTGGGGTCATTGACGGCGCTGCCGGCTGACATGGCGGAAGTGGAGAAAGCGTTCTTCGCAGCGATGTTCGGCGAGGGTTAGCCGTAAGACAATTTCGCCAGCGCAAGGTACAGAAGTCGTGGTTTGATCGCGATCCCTCGTTCTGATTTTGGCCCGTGGAGATCAGTACTAGGGTCTTCAGTGTATGCAGGACTGAGGGCTGTCTTCCGGAGTCAATCTTGAGTTGGTAGATGGTGAGTGAACATACATGCAGGCTATCAACCGATCAGCGAGATCCTGACAGTCATTCTCGTACCGGCAACCGCGGCATTCATTGTTCGACTCACTGCAAGCTCTAGCCCAACGCTGAATGATCAAGTCGTCGTACCTCTTCGGGTACCACTTAGAGCCCCTTTTCTGCGACCTTAGGTCTTCCTTCGTGGACTGAATAATGACTCCCCCCCCCGATATCTAGGACTATGGCGCTATCAGGGGTTGCCAGCATGTCTTGCCATTCCTGTTTGCTGAGCCATTCCTGGTAGCTCTCTTTGTCCGGGCCAGCTATGCAGTCTGACAGATAGTTCGGGAACTGCTTGTGAGATCCGCACAACTTGCAGATGCCTCTGCTGACTTGGGCAGTGGCCCTGTCGATTTCCCAGTAGTGTTTGCAGCCCGACTGCCCCATCTGGATTGCTGGCCGCTCGACCTTTGCTTCCTCGCAGATGGTCGCCGCTCTGTGACGAAGAGTTGGCGCTTTCATGGTTTTCCCTCCCCCAGTACTATTGGTCCACCCTTCGTGTTGAAGAGGTGGCCGAAAACATTGTTGTTCCGAAGTCGCAACCCATTATGTATCTCGAACAGATTAGCTCTCTGTTCTTCTCTGGTTCAAGACCGGCAGGGCGCATAGCAGAGGTGGGTAGTCACTTCCTAGCGTGGCCAAGGGGGGGGTGAGGCCGTCGGTTAGAAGGCCCCACCTCTGCTGTTTGCATAACCTCCTCAAGTATCGCGGCATAAAACTATCTATACTATGCTAATCCGCAGTACTCGAAACCTTTGACCATTTGATGTGCAAGCCTCTCATTGCCGGACGGATGCACCTGGATGGTCCCCCACTTTTGAAATTATCCTTGCGGCCCTAACCTTTCGGTCAACTCTAGAAATATACTACGTTTTGGCCCAGTGTCCATCAGTAAGTCCACGTAATTCTGGGTGGGGAAATACGTAGTTCCCCTGAGGCCCGACGGTGAAAGTGAGGCGCGCGGCGAGGGAAGTCGTGCGCCTCAAGTCTCCAGCGGTAGAATACCGCGACGTATGGCGAAGCGAATGAGGTCAGTCTGGCTATGCAGGCCCAGCTTGCGCATCAGGTTGGTGCGGTGGGTCTCAGCAGTGCGCGGGCTGATAGACAATCTCGATGCAATCTCGGCATTTGTGCACCCTTCAGCTGCGAGCTGTAAGACCTCACGTTCCCTGGTGGTGAGCGTTTCATAGGGATCCATGGCAGTGCCTTCGGCCTTTCGGGAATATGCTTCTATAGCCCGCTCGGATAGTGGAGGGCTGAGATAGCGGCCCCCCGAAGCGGCCTGGCGGATAGCTCTGATGAGCTCATCGGAGGTGGCCGACTTCAGGACGTATGCTTTGGCCCCGGCACGGAGCGCCTCGAGGACGTAGGCCTCATTGGTGTACATAGAGAGGATGATCACGTTGGTGCCTGGTGAGCGTTGGCTCGCTTGGCGGGTGACTTCGAGGCCATTCATTCCGGGCATCATGAGATCCAACACGACGACGTCTGGGTGAAGGCGTTCTATCATGTCGGCAGCCTCGATGCCATCGCTCGCTTCACCGACTATATTGAACTCCGGCTCTGCCTCGAGCAGCACACGCAGACCGTGGCGAACAACTTGGTGATCATCAGCCAGGACGATGGTCGTTCTCTTGTTCATGTACCCCTCCCCATTCTGGCAGAACTGCTGATCGGGAACCTAGCCACCAGGAGCGTCCCAGCCCCCGGCGCAGAAATGATCTCAAACTGGCCGCCCAGCAGGGTGGCCCGTTCCTGCATTCCTGTCAAGCCGCTGGATGTGCCCTTGGCGAACGCAGCGTCGGTATCGAAGCCAATACCCTCGTCTTCTATGTACACGCCGAGGACTCCCTTGTTGAGCAATAGACGCACTGTGGTTTCCACCACGCCAGCATGCCGTGCCACGTTGGTCAGGCCCTCCTGCACTATCCGATAGACGGCCGTCTCGATCTCAGGGGCGAACCGTCTCTGCATTCCGCGGTGTTTGAAAGCCACGCGCACGCCTGTCTGGCTGGTGAAACGCTCAAAGTGCCAAAGCAGTGCTGGCACTAGACCGAGATCATCCAGCATTGCCGGCCGCAGGTCAAGCGACAAGTCCTGGACCCGTGCCACCAGCTCGTTGATGGAACCCTGGGCCTCGGAGAGCCTGGCCTTCACTTGTTGCGGCGGGAGACGTGATACCATTTCCAGGAACAACTTGAGACCAGTGAGTTCCTGTCCAATGTGGTCGTGTAGTTCCCGGGCAATGCCGCGGCGTTCGATCTCTTGCACTTCCACCAGTCGACGTGACAGTGAACGTAATGCATCCTCGGCTTGCTTGCGCAGGCTAATGTCGCGAGTCACCCCCAGATAGCCGATAGGCTTTCCTGCGCCATCTCGCAGGAAGGTAATCTTGTCTTCGGTCCATACCGTTGACCCATCCTTGCGCTTCAGTTCAAGTTGGAGAGTCCAGGACCGGTGCATGTTCTTTTTCCTTCTTTTCTCAGAAGCTAGCTCCCTGGCAAATGTCTCTCTGGCAACTTCGAAGGACGCTGGGGTGAGTAGATCCTTCACGTTGTGCGGTATGTCCTCGGCAGATTCGTAGCCCTGAAGGCTCTTTGCTGAAGGGCTGACGTACGTGCGGTTCAAGCTCATGTCGCTGACCCAGATGACGTCGGTGATATTTTCAGCCAGAAGGCGATATCTTCGCTCGCTGTCGCGGAGCGAATCCTTCATCTTGCGACGTTCGGTCACATCGCGAGTGACTCCCATCAATCCGGCTGGGTAACCGTCCGGCCCGTATAGCAAAGTCACTCGGCTCTCGGTCCATACCGTGCCGCCTCCCTTGCGAGTCATCTCCAGCCCCACCGTCCCCAGCCTGAAAGGGTCCTTCGGATTCTTCTTGTTGGCCAGTTCCTCTTCGATGAGCCCGAGAGCCTTCTGCAGCGACTCCGGCGTGAACATCTCGTCAAGCCTCTGTGACATGACCTCTTGGATTGTATAGCCACGTATGCGCTCCACAGAGGGACTGATGTAGGTGAGGTGCAGGCTGATATCCATGATCCAGATGACATCCATGATGCTTTCTGTCAGCAGGCTGTATCGGCGCTCGCTCTCTCGAAGCGCCTCCAGCGTCCGCTCGTATTCGTTCACATTCCGGATCATGCAGTGATATTGCCTCACATCGCCATCACTGGTGCGATCTGCGGTCATAGTGACCAAGCAGTCTATCTCAGTCCCGTCCCTCTTTCGCAGCTTGGCCTGTCGATCTTTGATGTATCCCTTCTGCTCCAGATCTCTCCAACTCGTCTCCAGTTCCGGGACTTGGGCGTACATTTCTCTCAGGCACATCCTGCTCATCTGTCGCTTGCTATACCTGAGTAGGTCGGTGGCAGACTTGCTGGCCTCAATGATCCGGCCGTCACGGCCAATGATGAAGAGCGCATCGAGTGACTGCTCGAAGAAGCGGCGATACGCCTCAAGATCCCCCTGCAGTACTTTCGTGTCCCGGCTGTCTTCTGTCCTTGCCTTTGCTTCTGAGTGTCTTCCCATGACGGTTCATCTCACGCGCGGGGCAAGTCCGGTGGAGTGGATGCCAGTTCGGCACAGTCTCGACCAGCCCTTCCATGTCCGCCGCTAGTGGATATGATTCTACAACAACGGAGGCTGCAAGGCACATGCAGGACTTCGGCCACCGCAGAAGGGAGGAAGTGGTTGAAAACCGGAGAGATCTGTCTTACCCGCTGAGCATAGGATGGAACTGCCCGTCCTCTAAAGCTTCAGTACAGAACGCGGTCGGGTCCAATTGTGGAAGCGAGCGTCCCAATCTTGTGTGGCCCTAGAGTCGCTTCTTGACCTTCCTACTCGGGCTGGTAGCCTTCTGCCTTTTCCCGGCGGCAACGTTGGTGTGGGGGGTGCCGATCCCCAGTTGGTCCTTGGTGGCTTCGCCAGCTTCCAGAAGCGCCTCCAGCCCCGCCCTGACTGCCATGAGCTTCTCTGAACTCAGTGACCTGAACATCATCTCAGCATGATTGCGTGCCAGTTGCACGAGTCCCAGCAGCATCTTCTCGCCCTTGCTCGACAGGCGACAGAGGACAACGCGCCTGTCTTCTGGGTCGCCTTCTCGGACCACGATTCCTCGCTCTACCAAACGGTCCACCACTCCTGTCGCTGTGGCCAGACTGACGCCAAGGGCAGAGGCAATAACACTCATGCGACAAGGGCCGCTAACGAGAAGGAGCAGCACAACTTTCAGTTGCGGCGTGCTCAGATCCAGGCTGAGCCATTCTTTGGGCAGTATGGGGAAGAGCTCCCGAAAAGCTTTCTCTGACAACTCCAGGGTGCTTTCAACAAGATCGTTGTCTATGCTCTCGTTGGACAATGGAAACCTCCATACATCATTCTAGGTTCTAGGGTGTTGAGAACAGATTGCGAATATAGATTTGTGTAACACTAATGGTTTTTAGTCTACCAACTGATGTTGCTGGTTGTCAACACCTCGCATTGTTTCCGTAGAAATCCGACAGTCCATGTAGAATCGTGGACATGCAAGACAGCACGCCGTCAACGCCACAGTAGGACCAGCTACGCACTCGGGTGGGCAGAGATGTCCACCCTCTCTGTATCTAAGCTGAGCTTGACAGCCCCTACTCTCTGATGCTATTGTCCAAGGCGACTTCCACACACATGCCGCTGTGTTCACCTGTCGCATAAGGGCCGGTGGGATGGAGGAGGAGGCATGCCTACAGTCAGGGTCAGGGACATCGACCTCTACTACGAGCAGTACGGACAGGGTAGCCCTATCATATTCTCCCACGCCTTTCTGGATGACTGCTCTGTCTGGAAGGCACAGACGGACATACTAGCGAAGAACCACAAGGTGATTCTTTATGACCATAGGGGACATGGCAAGTCCGATAAACCAAGAGGCGACTACTCCGTTCAGACTCTGGCTGACGATCTCAACGGCCTCGTACTCGCACTGAATCTAGACAGAGTCTCCCTCGTTGGCAATTCAATCGGCGACATGACAATCCTCACGCTTGCGCTGGACCACCCAAACAGGGTGTCCAGGCTGGTGCTGGTATGTACGACGGCTAGGCTGGTCATCCAATTACCTGTCGTTGGCAGCATCATGGCAGGGCTGTGCTCTCTTGTTCCCTATGGCGTGTTCGCTCGGACAGTGCAGAGACTCAAGCTCAACAGGCCTTCACAGGTGGCCATGAATCAGGCTCTAGAGAGAGCTATGCAGGTGCCAAGGCACACAGCGTACACCTGTTGGGGAGGCCTGCTCACCAACTACGATATCAGACGTAGGGTATCCGAAATAGGGGTGCCGACACTCATCGTGGCTGGCGAGAAGGATAAGAGTGTCCCGGCGAGCATGAGCAGGTCCCTACACAGAGCGATCAAGGGCTCAAGGCTGGAAGTCATACCGGACTGCGGACATGTGCCGATGGTTGAGAAACCTGAGGAGTTCAACAAGACCCTAACAGGTTTTCTCGGCTGACCCAAGGCACTCTATTCTACACTTCTGCAGGTCCTCAGCGGGCAAGGGACGATCAGGCGACTCCAGGAGACGCACGAAGGAGGTCAGGGGATGATTGGGGCTATGATTGTCAAACGGATGGTACGCTCCGCATACGAAATGATGAACCGAGGTGACGTTGATTCTGTTATGGCCGGTTGGGCTGATGATGCAGTCTATGACTCTGCTTCAGAAATCGGCATCGGCGTTACCATCAAAGGCAAGATGGCAATAGCAGAGTGGCATAAGAGATACGTGGAGGAATTCCCCGAGCGGAAGTTCACTGTGAAGAGCATCTGCCTTCGAGAGACACTTCCATTAGTGTGGGCGTTCATTGGGACAAGCGTCATTATGGTTGATTGGAGCATCGCAGAGACCAACAAGGAGGGCAAAGAGTTCAGGTATAACGGCGCCAGTGTCCTTCATATGAGGAAGGGTAAGTGCATTTATGCATCTGACTGCATCTCCATGGTGGGCCTTCCTCAACTCTCAACTCTGATAAAGCCATCAGCCAAAGCATAGGTGTAAAGGAGGTAAGCGACATGACGACCAAGCTGGAGAAGATGTATCGCAACTTGTATGAAGCCTGGAACACACATGACATTGAGAAGATTCTTGCCTATCTCACGGATGACATCGCCTATGAGGACATGGTGGCAGCAAGAGTGATGCATGGCAAAGCCGAGCTGCGCATATTCATCATGGAGACATTCACTGCCTTCCCCGATTTCAAGCTCGACCTTGAGTCGTTCTTCGCCAGCGGGGATTGGATTGGTGCTGAATGGGTCATGAGCGGCACTTTCAAGGGTGAGGCATTTGGCCTGAAGCCCACAGGCAAGAGTTTCTCCGTGCGGGGTGCCAGCATAACCGAACTGCGGGGCGACAAGGTGAAACGAAATACCGACTACTACGACGGCATCACGCTCATGCGGCAGATGGGGGTCATGCCGTAGATGTGGCCGTCAGTAGGTTAGAGCAACACTGCCCATAGAAGCCAAGATCGTTTGGTCACTGGAATAGGCATTCACTACTGCATTCTGTGAAAGCCTGTTCGCAAAACGGGTGCATGTCATACCCTGGGGCGAGGCTGTGGACCCTGGATCCTTGCGACACGACCTGAAGGAGGTGGTACGAAATGCTGTTTATGGGTATCGGGAGCTATGACACAGACAAAAGGGATGAGATTATCAAGAGACGCCTGGAAAAGGGGAGAATGACTCCGAAGGGGATGAAGGTGCTGGGTGAGTGGAGCACTTTCGGAAGTGGCCAGATGTTCATACTGACGGAAGTGAGTGACCCGCAGGTTGCTTTTGAGTCGATTCTGCCTTGGAGCGACCTTATGACGTTCGAGATCATCCCCGTGATCGAGACAGAACAAGTAATGAAGTCCATGCAACCCAAGAAACGCAAGTAGAGGTGTTCAGGGTTCCGTACGCCGTCATGACATGCACCCGTCATACACACAGCAGCTCGCCTGAAACGCTGAGTGACTGTTCTAAAGAGACCGAGGCTCACCCCACCATCCCCCTGTAGAACTTCAGGCTGTCCCATTCGGGCTGATCGCCGTTCTTCGGTGATATAATGCGTCCAACTACCTTATCTGAAAGTCTATCAAGAAGGGAGGATAGTACATGTCTGACGAAGGAAGAGGGAAAGGGGTAATCCCGTGGAAGTGGATCATGTCCATTCTTGCAGCCATTGCCGTTGTCCTCGGCGTTTTGCTCTGGAGACATCACCATATAATGAGTGGCCTGTTCATTGGGTTTGCCGTCGGCATCGGGTGTACTATTGCGGCTTGCTGCGTCAGTGAATGGGTTGGCAAGCGCAAAACAACTGAAGTGCCACCGCCTAAACAGTAAATGATCCAATACACAAAGCCACATGAAGGTCGGCTATGAGAAGCCAATCTGTCCGCTAGACGGCTTGAGTCTCTATAAGGAACCTCCCGGCAGTCTGTGCCCGCTCAACCAGCACCCAAACCTGTCCCCCCGTATCCAAGTTGAGGTTGGGGTGGTATGATGTCGGCAAGGGCTGGTTCTAGGCAGAGACTCCATAGTACATGCGAAGGAGGTCCAGCTTGAGGAAGTATGTGGAGTGGATAACTTACAAGGGAAAGCGGATCCTGGTTGTGAACGGGGCCGGTTTGAGCGAAGCCCAGTACATAGAAGCCATGGAGGAAATGAAGCAGGAGGTTCTCAAAGAGAAGGACGGAGCATTGGTGCTGGTGGATGTTTCGCGTATCAACATGACCAAGGCGGTGGTGGACAAATCCAAGGAGGTAACCAACGCTACCAAGAAAGCAGGGATCCCGGACAGGGCCAATGTGGTGGTAGGCTTGACCGGACTGCAGAAGGCTGTGGCACAACTGTTTGGACGTGGCGTGCACTTCGTGGACACCGTTGAGGAAGGCAAGGAATGGGCGGTGAAGGAGGACAACAAGCGCCACTAGAGCAAGCACATGGCATTTCTGGGGTGGACAGAGATGTCCACCCTTCTTCTATTCATCAATGAGGTTGACGGTTCTTCTCGTTCGTCAGTATTCCGCTATTTCTTAGAGCCTCGGTTCATCACCTCCAAAAGAAGACGGTTGTTCTCAGCCAGAAGAATAGCAAAAGCCTGAGCCGCAGCATACTGTTGGAGGGACAGTTCAGCCATGTATTCCTTAGGGTCAACTTTGCCCTTCTTTGCGAACATCGCTAAATCATCATCTACTTGGGGTGACTTGCCATGCGTGAACGCTTCTAGCCTGGGCCGTTCTGATTTCACTAGTAGTTTCATTTCCTTCAAGAATTCTCTGAACAAGACGTCCGCACTTGTTAGGTCTTCGGGATTTGCATTCATGGGACACCTCCTCGTTGTCAGGATAGTGCTGGTAGCTTACTTTCACAACGATACAGTGTCAACAGTGAACGTCGCTTGGAGAGGAAAGAGGGGTAGAAGTAATCACACATCCTGTCCCTCCCCTATCCCTTCAGCCCTAGACGGTCACAGGGGGCGATGATGATACTCCCAGCAGTTTGAGATGCCTCCGTGATGTTCTTGGCTGCTTTTGTGACTTGTTGGTGAGGGCAAAGCGTTACACTTCAGTTTACGATGGTATACAAGGAACCAACGCAGTGGGATTGGATAAAACTGATTCCGAAGGTCATCTACTGGCGATTCTTCTGGGAACCGCCAACGCAGGATCGTGTACGGCGAAGTCCGGTGCCGTCCCCCGATATCTACCAGATAGACAGGTGACCTGACCTCAATAGTTGTACCGCTTCTTACGTCACGGTTGCCGAAGGGTGGGCAGAGATGTCCACCCTTCTCCTTTGTACCCAAGCTGAGGTTGACACTCTCTACCCTCCAGTGCTATTGTCCGAGGCGAATTCCACATACACGTCAGGGCAAGGCACAAGTATAAAGGAGGCAAACAAGATGACGACCAAGCTGGAGAAGATGTATCGGGACTGTTGCCAAGCCTGGAGCACACATGAGGTCGAGAAGATTCTCTCCTACTACACTGATGACGTTGTGTATGAAGATGTGGTGGCAGCAAGAGTGATGCGGGGTAAGGCCGAGTTGAAAGCGTTCCTCATGGAGTGTTTCTCCGCCTTTCCCGATTTGAAGATTGAACCCAAGTTGGTCTTTTCTAGTGGACAGTGGGCTGGCTCTGAATGGGCTATGACTGGCACTTTCAAGGGCGAGCTAATGGGCGTGAAGCCTACGGGCAAGAGTTTCTCAATAAAGGGTGGCTCCATAACTGAATACCAGGGCAACAAAGTTAAGCGGAACACAGACTACTATGACGGTGTCACATTCCTCCGACAGATTGGGGTTATGCCGTAAATGTAGCCGTCATTAGCTTGTATAACTTCAGGCTATCCCCGTATCCAAGCTGAGGTTGACAGCGTCCAGAATCAGGGGGCTGTTACGAACAATGAACGACTAATCAACTGGAGTTGGGATGATGGAAGGTCGCAGGGGTTCGCCGTGAAGATGAAACATACAAAGCGGAACAGACTATTGCAGGCAATCGCTATGTTTGTTGTCGCCTTCGCCGTCATGTTGATTTGGTGGGGAAATCCGGTTGCTGTCATACTCTCGACCTTGATTATGGTCGCTGCCGCTCTATGGACAACTTATGAAGGAGACCTGGATGTTCCGCTGCTTAATAGGTTTGCTGTTGCAGTGCTAGGCATCCCGCTTTGGCTCTATGCTAAAGCCTATGTAATAGCGAAGCGATATATGACAAGCTGGGGATATGCCAAGGGCAATAGACCCAGACACTTGCAGCGTTCCCTAGTAGAACTTGAGACTGTCCTCCCCTACCTTCTTAGTCCCGGGGGGTCAGAGGACATCCCCCTCTGCATTCAAGCTGAGGTTGAGAGCCTCTGCCGGCCAACGCTATTGTCCGAGGCTAAATCCACGCTGACAACCAGGGGGTGCACAAAGTTTTGTACCCGCTGCGGTCAAGCCTTACGTGATGGAGTCAAGTTCTGTGAGAAATGCGGAGCCAAAGTACGGGAGTACGCTCCAGAAGCGGCAGCAAGTACCGAGAAGGAAAGGCTCTGCGGCAACTGTGGCTGCGATGTAACCGGCAACTCCAAGACCTGCAAATGGTGCGGGACGGATCTGAAGTAGGCAAGCCAAGCAGACAGTACTCCGTGGGTGGGCAGAGATGCCCACCCTTATCATATCCAGGCTGAGGTTAGGGGTCGGTATGAATGTTGAGTACCCCTTTATAACAAAAAGATATCGGGTGGCCTTCTCAGCCTTATATCCACTGATTACAGTGAATGCTTACAGCTGGCTCGACCACCCGGTAACACCTTTCATCGTAGCACCTTTCCGGATGCTGTCAAGGCTCTCAGAAGGTGCCCCCGATAGATGATCGACTGAGGTTACATATTCATAACATCTTATGGTCAAGTCTTGACAGACTGGAGGTTTTGGGTAAGATATAGGACGGTGTCGCCCCCCTTTCTATGATTAGGGAAGCCCATCCGAACAAGGTGGGCTTTCTTCATATCCTGCCCAGACCATCCCCCTTTGTATCCAAGCTGAAGTTGGGGTGGTACGGTTTGTCGGAGACACGTTGCCACGAGTCATGTCACCACGGCACGACACTTGGTGAATGGCTTGTATCCGCCTCAGTTCTCTGGCAGAATAGATGCCATGGCTGATCTTGTAGCCCTACCTCTTGAACCGGACGCCGACATGCTGAAGCGTCTTCACGGCAGTGATCGTACCGCCATGGCGGAGTTGTACGACCGCTACTTTGACCGCGTGTACTCCCCGGTGTTCAACCAGGTGGACCGGAATCGGGACGTAGCCGAGGACATTGTCCAGGAGACGTTTCTAGCTGCCCTCAAGTCCGCCAAGGCGTTCGAGGGGCGCAGCAGTGCCTACACGTGGCTCTGCAGCATAGCGTATCACAAGGTCGCCGACCACTACCACCGTCAATCCCGGGAGCGCAAACGCATGGTGTCCGGCGTAGATGTGGACACCGTCGACGTTTCGGAGAATCCTGGCAGACAACCTCAGCCCGATAGCCTGATCGAGTCCGCGGAGACACGCCAGGTGGTGAATGAGGCTCTGGCCAAACTCCCCTGGGACTATCGGCAGGTGCTCATTCTCAAATATCTTGAGGAGATGTCGGTCCTGGAGATAAGCCAGGTCATGGGCCGTTCTCCGAAGTCCGTAGAAGGGCTGATGACACGTTCCCGCAAAGCACTGCAGACCCATTTGGCAGAATTCCATGAGGGAACGGCATGATGACTGCGACTGATTTAGTGGGGAGTGAATAAGGGATCCATGGCTCTTCAGAAGAGCAACGACAGAATTGCTGAGTTCCTCAGAGAGGCCTATGTACCAGCTGTGGCTTCACCTGAGTTCAAGGAGAAGCTGCGCCGGCGCCTCAATGAGGAAGCTGCCGCAAATCGCACCCCAGCTCCCAAGTCATTCTGGAGGCAATCGCTTACATGGGGTCCCGCCGCGGCCGCGATGGCAGTAGCCATTGAGGCCATGCTCGACGCTGAAATTCGAAGTCGCTTCGACGACGCACGCGACATCCGGACGCTGGGCAAACGGCTGAGGCGGATCATCGAACAGCAACCCGTTGAACCACTGGCCAGCGTTGCCTTGCTCAAGGAGCTTGAGAATCTCACCAAGCAAGTTGCGGACGTCCTGCGGAAAACCCATCGCCCGACTGTGGAGTCTATTGCTGAGGAAGTCATTAACCGGGTCGAGACTGTTACACGAGCCGATGCCTTGGCCGTTGCCAGGGCGATCGTGTCCGAAACAGGCAAGATGTGCCTCGATGACTGGGATGTCCTGCGGGGCTACATGGACCGGGAACTGGAGCGGTGTCTCACACTTCTGCTCTCACGCCGGTTCGAACACCTGCAGTTGCATGTGGACGGCCAAGATTTCGTCGACCGGTGCATACGATTACTGAAAGAGGATTCCCTTATCTCCTGTCAGCAGGAGATTGACTAGGCACCAGCAGGCAATCAAGCAGACTCCTTGAGGGTGGACATCTCTGCCCACCCTCCTTGTTTGTTCCCCTCCCCCTTCAGCCCCAGATGGTCACATGGGGCGTCGGTGAGGTTATGGGATACAATTCCGCCTATGCATTCAGCCTACCAGGTACCCTGAGAAAATGAGGCTGTGCAACGTGGCAGAAAGTGGAGTTGAGTACCTGGAAGGGGTGATAGTGAGGGTGTCTCGCTGCTCCAGCCTCAATAATAAGATGATACCATTCTCGCTCTCTTGATGTAAAAGAGAAAGGGGCCTATTGCAGCCCTGTTGTGCTCCCCAGAAACTGGTCCAGGCGAGATGCTACAGTTTGGACGAGGATAGCTCGTGATTCACTGAGGGTCTCTGACAAAGTCTACCAGCTCTCCGTGCCTAAACCCGAGCGCCAAGAGCATCTTCTCAAAACGCCCAGTTCTCCGCGGAATCAGGCATCGAGCCCTAATTCTCTCCTTCTGGCAGGTATCTATGAAGTGTTTCACTAGCGCTTTGCCTACACCTTGACCCTGGTACTCTGGATCAACCCCCACGATGTTGATCCATCCGCACATTGGGAGGGAGAATTCAGGACCACCAACAGTGCCAATCAGGAAGCCAGCAATCTTGCCCTTGAACTCACAGACAAAGGATAGATCGGGGTAGTAGGTCCAGAAGTGACTGCTGGCTGCTCGACGGTCGCTTGATACCCCTTCTCTTTCAGTGATCCTCTCGTCTATCTCAACTATATTTGGCAAGTCTTTCTCTGTAATCATGCGGATCTGCATACTCTGAACCGGCTCCATTCGCCCGCCTCCTTCACAACCTTGGCATCGCCTGATCTATGTTGAGGCCATCATATCACCAGACTCTCGCCGGATACAAAAGGGCGGGGTGGGCAGAGAGGTCCACCCTTCTTCGTTCTCTCCCCCTCCCCCTTCAGCCCCAGATGGTCACGAGGGCGTCTGTGAGGTTCTGCCAACTCCTCAGACTACCCTGAGACTCTCAGTCTTCACCCCACCAGCGCCTTGTGAGACCTCAGGCTCTTCCTTCCCTATTGACGGATAGTGATCTTCGTGCTAGCCTCAGCACAAATCTGGAACAAGGGAGGGCATGAAGAATGGCACAGGCTTACTGCGTGAAGTGCAAGAAGAAGGTTGAGGTTCAGAATCCAAAGCAGATCACCATGAAGAACAAGCGTCCGGCGACCAAGGGTGTCTGCCCGAAATGCGGAACCACGGTATTCCGTATAGGCAAAGCCTAAGCTTGTAGGCTCACAGCGGGGCCAGGAACTATTCAAGACTGGAAAGGAGGTAAGGAATGGCTAAAGCTCTGGCAATCGTAGGCAAAGTCGCTTTCGTGGTCGGGGTGCTCTTCGCCATCATCGGTGGCATTTGGGGAGGCGTATCCGTACCGACCAACCATGTAGTGATCTGGGTTCTGCTGGTGGCGGGTATCCTCATCGGCTTGCTCAATGTCACTGCCAAGGAGGGGGCTACCGTGCTGACAGCCGCCGTTGCCCTGATCATCTTGGGCATCTGGGGCTTTACAGGCGCCTATGCTCCTGTTTACGACGTATCCAAGGTGCTAGCGGACAACGTGCTCGGCGTAGTCTGTTGCTTCGCCCTGCTCATGGCTCCGGCAGCCATCATCGTGGCCGTCAAGGCGGTCATTTCTACAGCCAAGCCGGGAGACTAATCCCATGTAGGGGAGATAACCACGGAGACGGGCCGCCTCTGCTAGGATAGGGGCGGCTCGTTGTTCCCTGCGTGTGTTCCTGCCATACACTTCGCCTTGTAGCACCTCAGGCTATCCGTCCCCTGCCCCCTTCAGCCCCAGATGGTCACTAGACATCCCCTTCCGTATCCAAGCTGAGGTTGAGGCTGGTATAATCTCATGGAGTCTATCTTCGGCAAGGAGTCACTGCCATGGCAACTAGAAGACCGTCCAAGAAGGACAAGATCATAAGACTCCTCAAGCAGGGCGAGACTAGCAGAACTATCATAGCTAACAAAGTTGGCTGTGACATTGCCTACATCAGTGTTGTGCAGAATGAGTTTCTTCGGTCTCGGAAATCTCGATAGGTTTTTTCTTTGCTCGGCAATCCATTCCACCAGCCCCTTGTAGAACCTCAGCCTATCCCTTCTGTATCCAAGCTGAGGTTGACACTCTCTGCCATCGAGAGGTGATGAGTGACAGCCTCAAGTTAGCCACTATTGGTCAAAGAAGCTGTGACTGCTATAATCTCCCAGAGATAGTAATGGGCAAGCGAAGAAGGAAAAGCGGCTTGAACAAGAGGCTCTCCGACCCCAAGGTCAGGAAGGAGGCCAAAGCCACTCTAGTGTCCGCCTTGGGGATCGTTCCTATACTAGGTACAGCCTTGTCTATCCTCAACACAACTAAGGGAGCCATGAAGACCGCAAGGGTTGCCAAGAAGTCAGGGAGAGCCTACAAGGCATCACTTCCCAAGAAGAGAAAACCAGTGGTAAAGAAACCTCCTGCAAAGCCGCCTGTGCAGAGGAGACGCCGTCGCAAACCAGCAAATGACATCTAGTGGTAGGCCCACCATCCCCTTGTGGAACCTCAGACTGTCCCCTACACAGTCATCTGCCAAGCCTCCCTCCCCAGCTCCGCTGATGTCTCGCATGGCCACACCCACATGTCTTGCCTTCGGGGAGTTGACACAGCACCGCAAACATATTACTATAGTACATACTTATGATATGATCTGACAGGGAGGCGGGACAGTGACGAAGGTAAAGGTCACCCATCTGGAGTGCAAACGCTGCGGTCATACCTGGGTGCCTCGCAAGGCCGAGGTGCTGCTATGCCCCAAGTGCAAGTCCCCCTATTGGAACAGACCCAGGAAGTTCGGGGAGGTATTGAAATGAGAGCCGCGTCGTATGCCAGGGTCAGTTCGGAAGAGCAGGTTGAGGGCTATAGCATTGATGCCCAGCTTAGGGCGTGCCGCAGCTATGCCGAAGGTGCGGGCTGGACTGTAGTCGCAGAGTATGTGGATGAAGGTAAATCAGCCAGAGCCGAGGATATCAGCAAGAGGCCAAGGTTCAAGGCTATGCTCGAAGCAGCCAAGAACAGAGAATTCGATATCCTCATCGTTCACAAGCTTGACCGCTTCTCAAGAAACCTGCTCCTTACGCTAAGGTGTTTCGATGAGTTGTCTAGGACCGGCACCACCTTCATCTCCGTGAGTGAGCAAATAGACTACACGACCCCGATGGGCAGAGTGTTCCTGGCCATGTCTGGGGCATTCGCCCAGTTCTATTCGGACAACCTGAGCCAGGAAACAAAGAAAGGGTGGCATGAAAGAAGGGAACAAGGTTTGTACTGCGGCACGCTCCCCTTTGGTGCGATGAAAGGAGAGGATGGTGTTCCGATCCCTGATACCCTGGAGCGAAACGGCACAAATGGTAGACGTCACTCGTTGATCAACTACGAAGGTCTGAAGATGGCCTTTGACCTCGCAGCGGAGGGCAAGTCAGACAGGGAGATCGTCATTGCCCTCAACGACAGAGGTTACAGGACGACAGGGACTCATGATCCCAAACCGTTCTCGCGAGACACCGTGAAGCACATGCTCACCAACAGGTTCTATGTTGGCTTCATTCCAGATGGTGATGATGGCTGGATCAAGGCGAAGCATGAACCGCTGATAGAGCCAGAGGTATTTGAGGAAGCGCAGAATACAAGAGAGAGGAACAGGAAGTCAACTCACACGCACTCTCCGGTGGGGAAAGCAGTCTACTCACTGACAGGCATCACCTTCTGCTGGTACTGTCGAGAGAAGGACCGCGAAGGTAGGATGCATATCAGCTACTCAAGTGGCGGGAAGCGACGCATGGGATGCTACAACCGTGCCAAAGGGTGGGATTGCCTGCAGAAGTCTGCTCCGCTGGAAGTGTATGAGCAGCAGATAAGGGCCTATCTCGAAACCTTCCACATCCCGGAGGATTACCAGCGGAAGATTCTGGACATGCAAAAGCAACTGCATCAGAACTACGATGTTGATAAGGAACAAAGGCAACTGAGGGCAAGACTGGACAGGATCAAGGAACTCTACAAGTGGGGCGACATCTCGAAAGAGCGGTACTTGGCTGAGAAAGGCCAGATACAAAGCGACCTGACGAAGCTAGTTCCGTTCCAAACTCCCAGTGACAAGCTAGAGAGGCTGGCAGAGTTCATTGCCAACATCGTCAAGGCTTGGGATGTAGCCACGCAAGAGCAGAAGAATATGCTGGCCAGAACGCTGCTTCAAGAGGTCTGGGTTAAGGATGGGGATGTCGTCGCAGTCAAGCCACAACCTGACTTCGGACCATTCTTCAAGCTGAATTGGGAGGAGTTCTCCCGTAGGATAATAAACTGGCGACCCCGAGGGGATTTGAACCCCTGATCTCCACCGTGACAGGGTGGCATGTTAGACCGCTACACCACGGGGCCGATCACCCACTCGTCAGACCACCAGCCCGCCTCACGATTCTTAGGGAGACCGTCTCTTCGTAGCAGGCGACACAAGACCGGATGGCCTTCAGGTGGCCCTTGTTGATGAGAGTTTACCTTTGCCCAATATGCTTGTCAAGAAATGGCGCATGGTTCCCGTCTCGCATCAATGTAGGAAGAGACAATGACCTGCGATCCCACCGGACATCGCTGGTTGTTCGGCACAGTGACTCGCCGATGGGCATCCGAGTCCGCTGCTATGTCCGTCCAGGACATTGCAAGTGTGTGAGCCTTTGGGTGCAGCCTGGAATGTCATTCTGCCTAGTACCATTAGAGAGTACGAGATTGAATTGGGCGCTTTGGCAAGCATATAATACATTCGAGGGTGGTAGGTGGCTGAAAAGAGATCGATGCGAGTAGCCTTGGGCTGTGACCACAGGGGCCGAAATCTCAAGCGTCTGGTAATCGATGCCATCACTGAGAGAGGAGACGATTATCAGGATTTTGGCTCCAACGACACCGCCGCAGTGGACTACCCAGATATCGCGCGAAGGGTATCTGAGGCGGTCACCAGAGGCGAGTTCAGATTTGGCATTTTGGTATGCAGCAGTGGCATTGGGATGAGTATAGCGTCCAACAAAGTGAAGGGCATCAGGGCTGCCGTTTGTCAGGACGTTTTCACAGCTTCTCGTGCCCGACAGCACAATGATGCCAATGTTCTTTGCCTTGGCGAAGATGTTGTAGGACCGGGATTGGCCAAGGAGATACTGAGGACTTTCCTGGACACCGAGTTTGAAGGTGGAAGGCACGTTGCACGTGTAGAGAAGATCAGGGCACTGGAAACGAAGTAGAGGAGATTCGGAGTCTTCTGTACTCTGAGCCTGGGAGCAACATAGAGTGAGGATACTGGATTCAATCAATCAGCCGGCTGATCTGAGAGGCTTGTCTCTGGAGCAGCTACAAACGCTGGCTGTGGAACTGAGGGATGAACTAGTCGGAAGGATATCCGTGAATGGGGGGCACCTCGCTTCCAGCCTGGGAGCCGTTGAGCTATCTATTGCCCTGCACCGAGTCTTCGACAGCCCTACTGACAAGATTCTGTGGGACGTCGGACACCAGAGCTACGCCCACAAGCTTCTGACAGGTCGCAGGGACCGATTCGCGACCATACGGCAGCAAGGCGGTTTGTCAGGCTTCACAGACCCGACCGAAAGCATTCATGATGCATTTGTCGGAGGCCATGCCAGCAACTCTATCTCGGCTGCGTTGGGCATGGCGCTGGCACGTGATCTTGCGGGGGGCAACTATCACGTCGTTGCTGTTATCGGGGATGCTGCTCTCACGGGCGGCATGGCTGTGGAGGCCGTCAACCACTGGGGACACGTCGGCTCGAGAATGATCGTTGTTCTCAACGACAACGGCATGGCCATTTCTCCCAGCGTAGGGGCGTTCTCGAGATTCCTGAACCGCGTGCGTCTCGACCCAAGATACGAAGCGGCAAAGAGGAAGGCTAAGGCAACGTTCACCCACTTGCCATTCGGTCAACCGGCATGGACAGTAGGCAAACGGCTCAAGGGCAGGGTCAAACGGGCGCTGGTTCCAGGGGCCTTATGGGAGGCGTTCGGCTTCACTTACGTAGGACCCGTGGATGGCCATGACATCAAAAGCCTTGAGGCAGCACTGACTAGGGCACGGGACTACGAGATCAAGCCCACCTTCGTTCACGTGATTACGAAGAAGGGCAAGGGTTATCCTCCGGCCGAGGAAGACGCGGTGACTTTCCATGGGATTGCGCCCAGCACGGTCAAGGCTGGCAACGGCCCATCCTACAGTCAAGTCTTCGGCCAGACTGTGCTTCGGCTGATGCGTGAGAATCCCAGAGTGGTAGCCATCACCGCGGCCATGCTTGATGGAACTGGACTTGCCCCGGCGGGACGCGAGTTCCCCCGGCGAGTCTTTGATGTCGGCATCTGCGAACAACATGCCGTCACTCTGGCTGGGGGCTTGGCCACCAAGGGATTCATTCCCATCGTGGCTATCTACTCAACTTTCCTGCAGCGAGCCTATGATCAGATAGCCCATGATGTCTGTATCCAGAATCTGCCCGTGGTCTTCGCCATTGATCGAGCCGGTATCGTGGGTGATGATGGCAAGACACACCAAGGCACTCTGGATCTCTCGTATCTCGGCTGCATCCCCGGCCTGACCGTGGCAGCTCCCAAGGACGAGAATGAATTGCAGCACCTGATATTCACCGGAACGAGGGCAAATCGTCCTATAGCGATACGCTATCCCAGGGGATCAGGTCCAGGAGTTGCGCTGGATCCGGATCTTCACGAGATTGCTGTTGGCCAAGGAGAAGTGCTGAGGGGAGGCAGTGACATCGCCATCTTGGCTTTGGGTACAACAGTCTACCCATCCCTTGAAGCGGCTCAGATGTTGTCTGAGAAGGGCATAGATTGTACAGTGATCAACGCTCGCTTCGCCAAGCCTCTGGATGCAGATCTCATCGTGGACACCGCCAAGAAGGTCAAGAGGGTGCTCACGGTGGAGGAGAATGCGCTGGCCGGTGGGTTTGGCAGTGCCGTGCTGCAACTGCTTCAAGCCCGCAGTCTACGGGATGTTCAGGTAAGGTGTCTGGGCATCCCAGATGAGTTTGTGGAACATGCTTCTCAACCATTTCTCCGTGCGAAGTATGCTCTTGATGCCTCAGGAATAGCCAGTCAGATAGTCGATTCTTTCCCGGAACTGCGCCAACCCCTTCTTCACAGAAGGAGAGGTAGATGACCGGCCTATTCGATTTCTAGGGTGGCCAGGGCTGCACTGTCGACTTACGTGCCGTCGCCTTGACCGGGGGTAATTCATGGGGCCTAGAGGGTGCGAATTCAGGGGGTCCTGAATTCGGAGAGATGAACCAGCCGAGCTCTTTCCGCAGATATCTGAGTGACCTGGAAGCAGAGCTGAGGTCAGTCCTGGGGGACAACGCCTCCCCGCTGTACACCATGATGCGCTACCATTTGGGGTGGGTGGATGAAGAAGGAGAGGCCCAGCCAAGCCCCGGCAAAATGTCCCGTCCCACGCTCTGTCTTCTGGCTTGCGAAGCCACTGGCGGTGATTGGCGCTCGGTGCTGCCTGCGGCGGCGGCTGTTGAGCTCATCCACAACTTCTCTCTCATCCATGACGACATTCAGGATGGGAGTTGGGAGCGTCGCCATCGGCCAACCGTGTGGAAGGTGTGGGGCGAAGCACAGGCCATCAATGCCGGTGATGCCATGTACGTGCTGGCGCAATTAGCTCTCTTCAGACTAGAGCAGAAGGGTGTTCCGTTGCCAAAGGTGATCCTCCTCTCAAGGCGCCTGAATCAGGCCAGCCTGCAGTTGTGTGAAGGTCAGTATCTGGATATCGAATTCGAGAGGCATCTGGACATAACTGTCGATCAATACCTAGACATGATTGACAAGAAGACGGCTGCCCTGTTTGCGGCGTCCCTGTATTTCGGGGCGCTCCTGGGAACAGACCGGCAGAATCAGGTTTCCTTGCTCTCTTCCTTTGGCCGGAATCTGGGCATGGCCTACCAGGTGCAGAACGACTTGCAGGGCATCTGGGGAGAAGAAGAGAACGGAAAAGCCGCGCCATATACTGATATAAGGAGCAAGAAGAAGACACTTCCGATAGTCTATGCGCTGCATATGACCAAGGGAGAGGACCGGGAGGCGTTGCTTGGCATCTATGGCAGGCAAAAGATAACCACTGCCAATGTGGGACAGGTCGTGCGCATTCTTGATAGGATCGATGCCAGGGCTTTCGCCGAGCAGATGAAGGATGACTTCTACCGGCGGTGCCTGAAAGACCTCGACAAGGCTTTGCCAGATTCACCGGCCAAGCGCCAGCTCAGCGACGTAGCAGCCTATCTCATGGGGAAGGGGATCGATTCATAGGATGAAGACCTTCAACAAGCGGGGTGACAAAGGGGAGACAAGCCTCTTCCTGGGTCCGCGGGTCCCCAAGTCCGATCCACACTGCGAAGCCTATGGCACTGTGGATGAGGCAGTGGCTGCCCTGGGACTTGCCAGGGCACTATCCGGGAAGCAGAAAACCCAGGACATATTGTTTGGCGTGCAAAAGGACCTCTTCGTGCTTGCCGGCGAACTGGCCACACCCCCGGAAGCCTACGAGAGACTGGCTCAGAAGTATCCGGTCATCACCGATGGTGACGTGCAGCGACTGGAAGGTCTCATCAACGATTTGGAGCGGATGGTCAAGATGCCAGAGAGATTCATCATACCGGGCGATAGCCCCGCCTCGGCGGCAATACATCTCGCCAGAGCAACTATCAGGAGAGCGGAGAGGCGCGTGGTCAGCCTGCAAAAGAATGGGCAAGTGCCGAACAAGGAGGTCCTGAAGTACCTGAATCGCCTGGCGGATCTCCTGTTTACACTCAGCCTGTACGAAGAAACGGGTCTAGCGAAATGAGGTCTGCCCAAACTGCCGCGACAGCCAAGTCTGATGTCCGAGCTACCGGAAGGTGTGCATCATGGAAGTGATTCCCTCGATCGACCTCAAGGGCGGACGATGTGTTCGCCTTTATCAGGGCGACTACTCCAAGGAAACCATTTTCTCAGATGACCCACTGGGGACCGCGCAACGCTGGGAGTCGCTGGGAGCCCCCAGGCTGCATCTGGTTGATCTTGATGGCGCGGCCAGCGGAGAGCCACGTCATCTGTCCGTTGTTGCCCGGATAGCGGCCACGCTCAGGATTCCTGTGCAGGCAGGTGGTGGCATACGCCGGATGGAGATGATAGAGCAGTACGTGAAAGCGGGCATCAAGAGGGTAGTCCTGGGTACGGCGGCGGTGGAGAATCCGAAGCTGGTGAAAGAGGCGTGTCTGGTCTTTGGCGATGCCATTGTCCTCGGCGTTGACGCCCGAGACGGTTTTGTTGCAGTTCGCGGTTGGCAAGACAAGACATCGGTTTCAGCCGCCGACCTGATTCAGCAGATGGAAGCCCTTGGCGCCAGACGCTTCATCTACACTGATATAGCGAGGGACGGGACTCTCACCGAACCGAACTTCCAGGCTATTGCCGAACTGATGACGAAGGCTAGGTCACCCATCATCGCCTCTGGTGGAGTGACATCAATCGATCACCTGAAAAGGTTGAACCAACTCGGCGTCGAAGGCGCCATCATTGGCAGGGCGCTTTATACTGGGGACATCCGCTTGGACAAGGCCTTGGCTGCCTTGGAGGAAAAGGCGCCTGATTCACGAAGTCGGGCGATCAAGGACGGTGGATGATGTTGAAGTTCGATCAGAAGGGCCTCATTCCCGCTGTAATCCAGGATGTCGATTCTGGCGATGTGCTCATGCTCGGGTACATGAATGAGGAATCCCTGCGCCGGACGCTGGAGACGGGCCAGGTGTGGTTCTACAGCCGAAGTCGGCAAGAGCTCTGGCACAAGGGCGCCACCTCAGGCAACTACCTCAATCTGCGCGCGATCTGGAAGGACTGCGATGAGGACACCCTTCTGGTCAAGGTGAAGCCGGTTGGCCCTGTCTGTCACACTGGAAGCCGGACTTGTTTCTTCGAACAGCTAGAGGGCAAGCGTCCTGGCTAGCTACTCTTGTCAGCCTCTATGGCCCCCTTCAAGGCCGAAATGGCCACTTCGATCTGACTGTTGTTTGGCTGCCTGGTAGTCATCTTCTGCAAAGCCAGCCCTGGCAGGAACAGAACGCGCACGATCCGGTTGTCGGCATACCTGGCACTGAAACGCGTGAATTCATAGCCAATTGCCGCAATGACGGGGATCAGCACGACACGAGACGCAATGCGCAGCCAGACATCCGGGCTGCCTACCAGAGAGAAGACCACAATGGCGATGATCATCACGGCGAAGAGGAAGCTCGTGCCGCACCGAACGTGGGCGGTCGAGAACTTGGCCACCGTTTCCGGCTCCAGAGGAACATGGTGTTCGTAGGCATTGATTGTCTTGTGCTCCGCACCGTGGTAGGCAAATACGGTTCTGATGTCAGGAATCAGGTTCACCAGTGCCAGATAGAGGAGAAAGATGGCGACGCGTATGATGCCCTCAATGAGGTTGCTGAGCAGAGTTGAATTCAAGTGCGGATCTACGAAGTTCTTCGTAATGAGAAGGGGAGTCACGAAGAACACGGCGGCAGCGAAGGCCATGGAGACTGCCAGCGTCCCCCAGAGCAAAGGCCCTGAGATCTTCTGGTCTTCCTCTCCGAGCGATACGTTCGCTGACTCGAACAGCGCGCCGATGCCCAGCACCAGGCTCTCGACAAGGACGATAACACCCCGCACGAACGGTATCCTTCTGATCCCGGTCTGTGAATTGGAGATGGGCTTCGTGGAGACGTGTACCTGGCCGCCGGGGCTACGCACCGCGACAGCCATGCAGCGCTGGCCTCGCATCATTACGCCTTCTATAACGGCTTGGCCGCCGTAGTGGAATTCTTTCGCCAAGTTGTCCTCTAGTGGAAAACAGAAGAGCGGAGTCTCATCCTCCGCTCCCTGAGAGTGCTAATCTCTGGATTCTTTCACACGGACTGGCCAGATGGCCTATGCTTCCTTCTTCTCTGGCTCTTTGCGCTTGTAGCGTCTCTTGAAGCGCTCCACTCTCCCCGCCGTGTCGACGATACGGTATTCGCCGGTAAACAAGGGATGGCACTTGCTGCAGATTTCCGTTCGGATCAATTTCTTGGTGGCACCGGTGACAAAACTGTTGCCGCAAGCGCACGTCACTTTGGCATCGGGATAGTAGGTGGGATGTATCTTTTCCTTCATTTCTGTGTATCCGCCGAGTATATACTGACCTTTCTTCGATCCTTGGCTGCCCATTCGAACTTGACTACTCCGTCGGTCAGTGCAAAGAGTGTGTGATCCTTGCCCACTCCCATGTTGTTACCGGGAAGCAGGCGAGTGCCTCTCTGCCGCACCACAATATTCCCAGCTTTTACAGTCTGGCCGCTGTATTTCTTCACGCCCAGGCGCTTGGGTTGACTATCTCGGTTACCCCTAGTACTAGCCGCGCCTTTCTTATGTGCCACTGTGCCCCACCTCCATCTTGTGACCCCGCCCCGCGTGTATCTCCTTGATCGCCAGCTTGGTGTGGAACTGCCGATGCCCTCTCTTTCGTCGAATCCTGACTTTGGGCTTGAAATGGAAGACGATGATCTTGTCGTCCCGCACCTCACCCACAGCCTCGGCTACGACCTTGGCCCCCTTCACATGGGGTTTTCCCACCACGACCTTATCGTCGCTGGCGACGAGAAGAACCTTGTCCAACTCGACTTTGCTTCCCGGCTCGGCTGCCAGGCGCTCTACTTCGATGACCTGCCCCGGGGAAACCCTGTATTGCTTTCCTCCGGTCTCAATTACTGCGTAAATCGCTTTCCTCCAGTTAGAGATGCAGACTAAATGTTACTGTTCCCACGCTCGCTCTGTCAAGTTGAGTGCCTTTGCCGGTTCCCATCGGCGGGCTGCCTTACTGCTCCCTGCGTTTCTTGACATAGCGATCACGGAGCCCTTAAAATCGAGCTTGCCGAAGAAGCTACTTGAGCCTTTGGCTGAGTTTGGCTCTGGGGATATAGCTCAATTGGGAGAGCGCTGCGTTCGCATCGCAGAGGTCGGGGGTTCGAATCCCCCTATCTCCATTTGTGCCCCTGTAGCTCAGAGGATAGAGCAGCGGTTTCCTAAACCGCGTGTCGTGCGTTCGACTCGCACCAGGGGTATTTGACAAAGCAGTGCAGGGGTGTAGCTCAGTTGGTAGAGCAGCGGTCTCCAAAACCGCCGGTCGCGGGTTCGAGTCCTGCCGCCCCTGCCAGTCTTTCCCTCGTGAATCCTCAGAAGTTGCTGACATTTCGATCTTCGGGCATTGCTGGCCCCAATAGTTTGTCCAGGTTAGACATGGCCGTCTTCTGCATGGTCGGCAGAAGGTGACTGCAAGTGTCCAGGGTGAAGCCCACAGAGCTGTGACCTAATGCTTCAGACACCACCTTGGGATTGGCACCTGCCATCAACATGAGGCTGAGGCTCCCTTAGCCGACTCCATGAACAAGGCGCAGTATCACAAGTGAAATCTGCGTTCATCTCGCAGATGATAGCTGGAAGACCTCCCTCGCCAGTCAAGCCTCCTCTCTCGTCCTGTGATAAGAACCTTTGTCGGTATTCGTCACTTCGCTTGTCTCCTCCTAGATAGGGACCTCCTTTCCTCCTCACGGCCAGGCTAGTGCTCCTTTCCTAGCGTGACCCACCAAACTCGCGCCTCTCGTTACTACTTTCGCCATGAATCGCGCTAGAATGCCCCTTGAGCCCTCAAACCATATCTGTAGGGGTCTACCCCGGGCTCGCAAGGGGTTGCCAGAACCATGAAAGAGAAGGAGGCTTGGTGGGATTCCTGCGTTGTTGTATATGCGGACGGTAAGCTTGCCTGATACACTGCCGCAGGCAGCGGCGCGCATCCCCGAATCTGCGGGCGTTATCAGCGTCACTTAGTCGGTCCAGGAGTCAGAGATTCCTTTGAGCACTACAGTGTGCCCCTCTTTGTATTCCAAGTTGAGGTTGGGTGATATAATGCCACATGAAGTTTGCCACTTGGTGAACAGAGGTAACACGCTGTGAGTCGTCTGTAACGGAGCTAGAGATGGGAAAAGAGGAAGACGTGGCAAGGAAGGAAAGAAAGCCTTTTACCATCGAGGTCGAGAGAAAGAAGAAAGACGAGGAATTCAGTATCTACAAGAACCTAAGAATGCTCCATAGAGAGTGTTGTGGTGGAGCAATAGTCTTCAGGGTCAATCCGTTTATTGGCCATTACTTAAGTTGCCAGGGCTGTGGCACTTCAGTCCTGACCTCCTCAGATCATGAGACGACAAGGATGCGAATCGCCATGACAGCGATTGATGGACAACAAAGGCAGGTGGAACCACCAGCCCGCACCACCTACGATGACCTGCCAGACCGCAGCAAGTCACTAGGCTGGGAGATTACCGTGGTTCAAAGCACTGACTGAGAGAGGATGGTTGAGTCTGTTAGAGGAAAGACGAGAAGACTGGCCGCAATCCAGGCTGGGAATCGCCAAGTCAGCGCCTTGTGCAACCTCAGACTGTTCTTCAATCCCACCTCTAGGTAATGACCTCGGTGATCCTGCAGCTGCATAACCCGTTGGAAGGACTGTTTCTGACTGGCGGCTATTTCGCCAATTGGCTTCAGATACTGGCATAGCTGGCAGTGGTCGAACCTGTGTACTGGTCTGGTAGTCTCAGGACTCGGTTGACGTGTATGAGACTAAACGCTATTCTATTGGGTGTCATGGGGCGGTACCGTCATTCTCCAACTTCAAAACCGCTGGTTGGGGATTCGAGTCCAGCCGCCTCTGCCTGTATAGTGAATGCAACCGCCGAGGTGGTGGAACCTGGTAGACACGCCATCTTGAGGGGGTGGTGAGCATAGCTCGTGGGAGTTCAAATCTCCCCCTCGGCACCAACGGGCGGCGTTGCCAAGTGGCTAAGGCGAGGGTCTGCAAAACCCTTATTCAGCGGTTCGAATCCGCTCGCCGCCTCCATTTTCCCACATCATCCAACTCCCCTTGTTAGTCAGTGCCGAACTGCATGGTCATCCTTCGATTGCCCTACCCCTTGGAGATAGAACCGCACTGTTCGTAGCGCGGCGTTCCGAACCTGCAGGCAGTTCAGAGTATCGACGATTTGCCCGTGCTGGAGGCGATGTCCCAATCGAGGTAGCCTTGCCGTATGATGGCCAAATACTCTGGTGAGGGCTTGGTCTCTTCCGCTTGGTCAGTTCTGATGTAGGTCACTGCCTCCACGAAGTCGCCGTCTTCGGTCACCACTTTCACCTTCAGATGGTCGTAGGTCATGGGATAGTCTTCGTGCTTATCGATCAGCCTCAGGTCTTGCTCGGAGATCTCGTACAAAGCTCCCGCAACCACGTTGCCTCTCGACTGCCTGATCGTAGCATAGCCGCCACGCCATTTCCTGGACCAACCGGCGAAAACGAGCTTGTAGTGAGGCAGCTTGGCTATCAACTTGGGCTTAGCTGCGGGGCAGCGCTCTGCCATCTGCTTGCGGCTGAGGTTGGAGGCGTAGGCGAAGTAATACATTAGTCTCGATGATTGTCTCTCATTCGGACCAGAATAGCAGGCGCGCTCCTACTCGGTCGTTCCTGACCTGAACAAGTCTATGTTGCCCTTGGATGTCTCGATGTATATCTTGTTGCCCCCGGCTCCTATGGTCCCCTTGAGATAACCTTTTGTGGTGTCATCGCTGGTGGTTATTCCCCCGAATGAGTGAGTAATTATGTCGCCGGACAAGGTCTTCAGCTCGATGTCGGCATTGATGTCACTCGATAGATAGAGGCTTATGGAACCGGCGTTGACGGTTATCGTGGTACCGTTAGCCCCGACGCTGCTGATCTCAGCCACGACATCAGAGTTGGATGTCTCTGCAGATTCTACTGCAGTGGCTCGCCTGATGGTTATGGGGGCATTGTTAGTCTTCGCCAGCAGGACGCGTCCCTGGAGATCCGCCACGTGGATACCGCCCCTGGATGTCTCTAAGGTCATGTCACCTTTGCAGTCACTGATCGTTATCCCGCCGTTGCTGTTGGTTGCCTTGATATCTCCGTCCGCATTGACAACCTCTATAGAACTCTCTGTGGTGGTCAACTTGGCACCGCCCGTTGTCCCTTCGAGACGGATATTGCCTTTTTCGGCGGCAATGTCCATGTAGCCGGCCGTGTTCTTCACAGAGATGCTACCGAACTTGGCTACGACAATGGTGTTTCCGGTTGTCCCCACAATACTGATCTTACCGTCGCTGGCAGTCACTTTGGCCAGCAGGGCATTCTTAGGGAGCGTGATGTCAAAGTCCACTGAGACCCTGGCATTCTTGCTCAGGAGCTTCGTCTCGATGTCCAGCCGGCCCGGGGCCTCGGTTATCTTGACGTCTGCCTTATCGAGTTCGGACTTGCCCCAAGTGGTACTCTTGGTCCAAGTCAATTCGACGTAATCCTTACCCCAAGTCCCGATCTCAATGTCTCCGTTCAGATCGCCGTTGGTTACTGTCACTTGGGTGCTTTCGGAGACACTATAGTTCTCGGTGTGTGGGGGCTCGGTGTCCTCCAGGCCCAGGGCACCGCATCCGAAGCACAGGGGGATAATCAAGCCGCCAAGGATTGTCAAGAGTGCTGCCACCCTTACAAGCATGAGCTTCATCCTCCTGCTGTTGTTCTGACACATTCGCGCATTCTCAATGATCGTGCAAAGTCTAAGACTTTCTGACAGTCAAAGCAAGCCCAGGGACTCTTAGGCTCTACACTCTCAACCGTGTAGAAGACAGAGGTTGACAATCGAGAGCACCCGCTTCTGGCCGCATGGTATTATTGTTGTGGCAGACTCCGGGGCCTTCCGTCCCGCCGTCATTGTCTCCGCATATCGGACACTGGTCCGACGGGATAACAGATAGATTCCGGAATCTGTGCGGAAGACCTTCTTGGTTGTGGCGAGCCGCAGAGATGAGCCGGGGGGGTATCGAAGACATGGGATGGCCGCTTCACGTTGGACGCAGGCTGAGGTAGATGGGAGCAGCCGGATTGGATGAAACAAGAGCGATCGCCACTTTCATGGAGGCGGTAGGGCGCTTTGCCCAGGTGGCCTTGCTCACGGATGGAGAGGTCCGAGAACTCTTCGGTGAAGAAACCGCGGCAGCCTTGGTGGCCTTCGATCGTTTCAGTGACGAGAACGGGATATGTGCCTCCTGTGGGGGTGTTTGCTGCAGTGAGATAGGCTGTGAGATGTATTCTCCTCTATTCGGGGAGTGCCCGATCCACGCCACCAGGCCGCTACTGTGTCGATTCCATTTCTGTCATCGTTTCGATGCTGTGGACAAGACTTCGGTCATCGCGCTGAGGGACATCTTCCTGGCCTGCTATACGGCAGACCAAATCTCCAGCGGCACAATCGCCAAATCAATGAGCGTGCCTCCTCTGGAAGCAGCGTGTCCCGCTCTAGTAGCGAACACTCAGCCCACGGCGGACGCTGTGCGGGAGGGCAAGCTCAATCCTCAGGATGGTGCCGATTTGATCCGGAAGGAAGTAGACAGATACCGGTGCCATCATTCGGCTTCACGCACGTGAGGTCCGGTTCAAGAACTTTCTCGATGGGGCTCGCTATTTGGCTGACTCGTGAAATCAAGCTGGCTCGTGTTCAACAGCGCTACTTCTAGTCAAGTTCAGGCGACACGCGTGACTTCAGCCGCAAACGCTTCTTCTGGGAAAGCTTCTCCTTGTGCTCCTGTTGTTTACGGATGGAGCTGGCAGATGGCCTGGTGGGAATCCGTCGCTTTCGGGGCCGATTGAGCTGAGCCAGTTTCTTGATGAGTCTCTCAAAGGCAATCTCGCGGTTCTGCGCTTGGGAGCGGCGCTCGGAAGCAACAACGGTAATGCCAGAAGGAGGGTGTGTCAGGCGGACGGCTGTCTCCTTACGGTTCCTTCTCTGTCCTCCTGGCCCTGGTGCCCGGTAAGGCTCCACAAGCACCTCTTTCTCCAGCGTAGCCGTGTCGGTGGCGAAGTGCCTTGGGCGGGTGGAGCGAGGGCGTTCTCCTGTCAATGCGCCGCCATCGTTGGCCATGTCTGTCGACCTTAACTGCCCTTCTGCCGTGTTCTCGGGGGTTTTGAGTGTTGTCTCAAGAAGTCACGGACAGTCCGGTTGGCTTCGTCTTCTGCCTCCCACAAGTATCCATGCCCTGCGCCTTCGAAGAGAACAAGCTTGGCATTGGGTATTCTCGAGGCCAGAATCCGGGAGTTTTCCGTCGGAATGAGTTGATCTGCGGTTCCGGCCAGGATGAGCGTGGGGACTCTGATCTGCTGTAATCTGTCATAAGTGTCGAATCCGGCCACTGCCTCTGCTTGCCTCTGGAAACCCAGCGGTGAAGGAGGGCTCTCAGCACCCTTGATCAGCCACTCGTTGATCTTCTCAGGGTGACGTTCCACGAAGGCAGCGCTGAAGGTCACCGACGTGGACACTTTGACCGCCTCGTCGGGAGACAAGGTCATGATGCTGAACAACTTTTGCAGCGTCTCCTTGGGTGCAATCACGGCATGTCCACCGCCACAGGTCGTGGCTCCCAGTATGAGGCTGGAAACCAGCTTCGGATAGCGGAGGGCGAGTTCCTGGGCCACCATGCCTCCCATGGACACGCCGTAGACGTGTGCCATGGCAATGCCGAGTCGCTCCAGCAGCCCCGCTGCGTCGCCGGCCAGCATGTCCATGGAGTACGGCATGCCTGGCTTGTCAGTTCGTCCTACCCCTCGGCTGTCGTAGACTATCACTTGATACTCTGGTGAGAAGAAGGCGACCTGCCGCCACCACATGCTTGATCCGCCACCCAATCCCATGATCAGTACTAGCGGCTCTCCGTCACCGCGCATCTCATAGTAAATGTCGATATTGGCTACTCTGACCTTTGGCATGGCTCCCGGCTCCAGGTGTCCAATGCGGCAACCGCGCTGCGCTGACAGCCCGAATATAGGTGGCAGCCGCCGGAATGTCAATGGGGCAGGGGTGTGCCTGTCGAGCCGCACCGCTTGGATCGATCTCCGCGAGGACGTGTTCTTCTACTGCCTGGTTTGGCTGTTGGTGGTCGTTGATTGCGTTAGCTTTCAAGTCCATTAGGGCGCTCTCAGTTGTTGTGGCTTGGTACTCCCTTGCCGAGATCGCACCGAGACTATCCGTCAGCCCGCGCACTGCTGAGACACACCGCACCAACCTGATGCGCAAGCTGGGCTTGCACAGCCAGACTGACCTTATCCGCTTTGCCATACGTCGCGGCATTCTGCCACTGGAGAACTGAGCCGCACGACTTCCCTCGCGGCACGCCTCACTTTCGCCGTCGGGCCTCAGGGGAACTACGTATTTCCCCACCCAGAATTACGTGGACTTACTGATGGACACTGGGCCAAAACATAATATGATTGAAGCGTCTCAGAACCACACCGAAACTCATTGATCTGACGTGGAGGTGAAGCATGCCGCTAGCCAAAGTCGGTGAGATCAATCTGAGCTACGAGGTCCATGGTAAGGGACAACCCCTGATCCTGATCACTGGGTTCGCCAGTGCCCAGAATCTCTGGTACTCACAAGTGCGCGCCTTCAGCAGAAGCTTCCGTGTTGTCACCTTCGACAACAGAGGCATTGGAGGCAGCGACAAACCGGCCGGTCCATACAGCATCAGCATGATGGCTGGTGATACCATCGGTCTGATGGACTATCTCGGAATCGAGAAGGCGCACGTCATAGGTGGTTCCATGGGTGGCATGATTGCCCAGGAAATGGCTATAGACAACCCGCAGAGAGTGGACAAGCTGATTCTATTCAGCACCAGCGCGAATGCACAATGGCTCCTTGACTTGGCAGAGGCGGCTGTACCCAACTGGAATGGATCACGGCCTGCCTTCGCCCCCACGGACCGCCGGAAGTTGATTGGCGCCATCGCTTCGCGGACTTCTGATCACCCGCTGTATAGACTGGTTCTCTTGCCGTTGTCTAGGCTCCAGGTGAGACTAGGCGGGCTGGATGGTCCGGGTCCGGCTGGCCAGCTCGAAGCCATGATTAAGCACAACGTCCTGGACCGACTGCAATTGATCCAGGCTCCCACGCTGGTTTTGAGTGGCAGCAAAGACAGATTGATGACGCCCCAGTCGTCGGAAGCGCTAGCTTCTGGGATCACAGGAGCCAAGCTGGTCAGCATCGACGGAGGTTCACATGTCGTGGCCGCCGAAAAGTACGGCCGGTTCAAGAAGGAAGTGCTGAGCTTCTTGCAGAGCGATTGAGGCAGTTGCCAAAGTGATGGTGTTCCGGACTGGCCGGGAGTCTTAGCGGCCAACGCCGGAGAGTCTCAAGCTGCTGATCAGTCGGGTGGACTGCTGTGGTCCTTGTCCTCGGGCGTGCCCTGTTCTGTCTTCCTCTGTTCCACCTCACGTCTCCGCCTTGAGGCACGTCTAGACAACAGGATCTCCGCAGTTATGTTGATGACGGCTATGGCATAGAACACGCCAGCAAAGTAGTACCACATGTCGCCTGTGTGCCGTACGACCGTGAGGGTACCCAGCGCCAGACAGGCCACAATGACGAGGATTGACAGTGCCCGGCTCTTGACTGCATCGGGTGGCTTCACTTCGTTTCCAGCTCTCCTCTCAACTTGGTTTGCCTGTGGGTGGCTTCTGGTGTCTCTACCTCGGCTGCTCCGGGAAACCAGGATCGGTCTTACTTCTCGTGCCTGGGCCGCTTTCCCTTCTTCAGCCCACTCAAGTCGACTCCGTCAATCCAGGCAGTGCTCAACTTGCCAGTGTCTGGTGGTTTTTCTTTTCCTCTAGGCCAGAAGTCCTTGCATCCTTCGTCGCGGGTGACGTTTGGCCTCTTTGGATTGTGGCAGCTCCTCCAGTTGAACTCGCAACGCGGACAAAGATACTTCAGCTTGATGGTCCTGCCTCCACCGCGGCTCCAGCAGCGATATCGTCCCCGGAATTTCTCGGTGCTATTGTAGCACAAGAGGGTCGTCCCGCAATACCCAGTGTTCGCTGAAAATGAATCGAGACGTTTTTTGACGGACCTCTTGATTTGCGGTTGGCCAGGATGTATAAAGGACGCGAAGTAGCGCCGGAGAGTTGAGGCGTGGAGCGCGGCTCAGCGTGCTCCACCTGTTGGGGGTGAGACCGATGGCAAGCGCGAAGTCCCCAGAAGCATACGATTATGCCGTCATTGGCTCTGGCTTTGGTGGCGCTGTCTCCGCCATGCGCCTTGGCGAGAAGGGCTACCGGGTTCTGGTTCTGGAGCGTGGCAAGCGCTACGAGGATGATGATCTTCCCCGGACCAACTGGAACATCTGGAAGTTCCTGTGGTTTCCGCCGCTGCGCTGCTACGGTATCATGCAGATCAGTCTGATCAGAGGGCTGATGGCCCTGCGTTGGGCGGGCGTGGGTGGTGGCAGCCTGGGCTACGCCAACGTCCTCGAAGTCCCGACTGATCGCCTCTTTGAAGTGCCAGCCTGGAAGAACCTGGCCGACTGGAAAACCATTCTGACACCGCACTATGAGACTGCTCGCAAGATGCTGGGGGTTGTCTGCAATCCCAACTTACGGGAGGCGGACACTGTGTTGAAGGAAATCTCCACAGAGTTTGGATATGGACAGACATTCCGACCGGTGAACGTGGGAGTGTTTTTTGGGCCGGAGGGGCAGGATGTGCCCGACCCCTACTTCGGAGGCGAGGGACCAACGCGTCGGGGCTGTAACTTCTGTGGTGCCTGCATGGTCGGCTGCCGGTACAACGGCAAGAACACGCTGATGAAGAACTACCTGTATTTCGCCGAGAAGCGCGGAGTGGAGGTGCGTCCTGAGGTGGAGGTGACCGACATCCATCCTCTGCCGGCCGGACAGGCTGATGGGGCACGATATGAGGTGATCTACAGGCGGAGCACCGCATGGTTCCTGAGGCCCTCGCGGCGGGTGCGTGCCAGGAATGTCATAGTGGCAGCGGGGGTACTGGGCACGCTGAGACTTCTCTTCAACTGCCGGGACGTGACCCGCTCCCTTGGCAAGCTCTCGCCTCAACTGGGAGACATGGTGCGCACCAACAGCGAAGCCTTGCTGGGCTCGATTGGCCGCGATGCGAAGGTGGACTACTCAAAAGGCGTGGCCATCACCTCGATTATTCATGCAGATGAAGTGACCTGCATTGAGCCGGTCCGGTATCCCAATGGGTCCTCTTTCATGCGGCTGATCTCCGGCCCGTTGATGGAGCGGGAGAACATTCCTCTGGCCTTGCTGAAGTTCACCTGGTTTGCCCTGAGACATCCAGCGGACTTCCTTAGACAGTACGTGACGCCAGGCTGGGCCGGAAGGGCGACGATTCTGCTGGTCATGCAGACGATTGACAACCACATGAGACTGAAACTGGGGCGCGGTCCCTTGACCCTCTTCCGGTTGGGCATGGTGGCGGAACAGGATGCCGCCGAGAAGGTCCCGGTTCGAATTGACGTAGCTCACAAGACGGCGCGCCGTTTTGCCGAGAAGACCGGCGGATTCCCCGCAGGTTCCGCCGGAGAGACGCTGCTGAACACGCCTTTCACCGCGCACATCCTGGGCGGGTGTCCTTTCGGGCGTGATGCTTCCGAGGGCGTGGTTGGCCTGGATTGCCAGGTGCACAACTACCCCGGGTTGTACGTGGTGGATGGGTCAATCGTGCCGGGCAATCCCGGCGTTAATCCCAGCCTGACCATCACCGCGCTGGCGGAATACGCCATGAGCCGGATACCGGCGAAACCCTGACACGTTATGCCACTGTGCAGTGGCTTCGTGAAGACCGCGTGACTGGCTGGGATAGGAGAAGTTGTGGCTGTGGCCCGGTTTGTCCATCACTTGGGTGATCTCCAGAACTAGGCCAAAGAACTACTAGCCGCCCACGTGACCGGCATTCTGGATGGGGAGGATGGCCAATGTCTAGTAACGTAAAGGGAAGCGAGAGACCCTGGCTGAAGAATTACAAGCTTGGCCCGTATACCTTGAAGAAGACGCTGGAGCCATATCCGAAGATACCCGTCTACAAGTTCTTGGATGACTCCGCAAATGCCTATCCTCGCCAGGTTGCGGTGGAGTATCTCGGGAGGAGGATAAAGTACGAAGAACTGTTGGACCATGTAAACCGGTTGGCGACTGCCCTGCACAAGCTGGGGATAAGTCGTGGCGACAGGGTGGCGACCATTCTGCCAAACTGCCCGCAGGCGATCATGGCCGATTTTGCCGTATCGAAGGCGGGCGCTGCTCTTGTCCCTTGCAGTACTCTTCACAAGACGCGGGATTTGGAGTATGAGATCGGCGAATCCGGCGCGAAGATGGTCATTTGCTCAGACGAGGCCTTGGGCCTGGTTCAAACCATAAAGGACAAAACGAGGGTGGCATCCGTGGTAGTCACGTCGCCTATGGATTACTCAGACAGGGAGCCCCAGCAGAGACCTGTGCCCGACGCCTATCAGTTCAGGGACTTGATAGCGCAGCACACGCCCGATCCGCCCCAAGTGGAAATCGACCCACTGCAAGACCTGGCCTATCTCTCCTTCACGGGAGGGGCCACAGGGGTGCCCAAAGGCGTGATGATCACACACTACAACAGGGCCTGCAACATAGCTCAAGCTCTCTGGCTGCTCGAACCTCTGTGGCCCGGGATGAAGGGGAAAGGTGCCTCGGAAATACTTGTCCCCTTGTTCCACTCGTACGGGCATTTGGGAATGCAGGCCAGCATCGCTTTAGGCCTTCGTATTCTGTTGGTCTCCGATCCCAGAGACATCGATCAGGCGGTGGCCCTCCTCAAGGAGAATCGCCCGATGCTGGTCTACGTTGTTCCGACCCACCTCATGCGGATAGCCGAGAAGAAGTTGGGACGGTTGCCTGTTATGTTCATGTCTGGAGCAGCTCCGCTACCGGAGGAAGTCTTCCAAGCGATCAAGAGGGACATCCTGATGCCGGTATCGGAGGGCTATGGCCTGACTGAATGCGGGCCTCTAACGCACGTGAATGTATCCACGTTCTCCAAGATCACCGGTTTTGCCGCCAAGGAAATGCTGGGCATTGGGCTACCGGTCCCAGATACCGAGGTGAAGATAGTGGACTTGGATACTGGTAACGAGCTCGGAGCAGGTGAGAGCGGGGAGATGCTGATTCGTGGTCCGCAGACGATGAAAGGCTACTGGCCGACACCAGGCAGTGGATTGGACAATGGCTGGCTTCACACCGGCGATGTCGCCAGGATGGACGAGAATGGATATTTTGTGCTCGAAGACCGGGTGAAGGACATGGCGAATGTCTCCGGCTACAAGGTCTACACAACGGAAGTCGACGATGTGTTGTTCAAGTGCCCGGGCGTGGCCATGGCCGCGGCGGTGGGAATTCCTGACCCGGAACGGCCAGGGAGCGAAAGGATTAAGGCCTTCATAAAGCCGAAGGAAGAATTCAAAGGCAAGTTGAATGCCGACGATATCGTGGCTTATTGCAGGGATAGACTCCCTTCTATAGCCGTGCCAAAATATGTGGAGTTCAGGGACGAATTGCCGTTGACGGTGACGGAGAAAATATTCAAGCGGGCGCTACGGGAGGAAGAGGTCAAGAAGATGAAGGAGCGGGAGAGTCCCGAAGGGCAGCCGGGAGGGTCGGGAGACAAGTAGAGTACCGGAAGTCAGTGCCGGAGAAGCGGAGAGCGGTGCCACATCGATGCATTAGGCTCAAAGAGCGAGGAGCCCACGGCCCAGCGAGAATCGGCGGCCTTGTGGCCTTGGATGGGTATTCGGGAAGAAGGAGACTGAGATGTTCGGAGCTCACGGTAGAGTCCTGAGGGTCAATCTGTCAGAGTCCGCTGTTTCCCAGGAGGCAATCTCGGAGAGTCTGTATGACCAGTTCCTTACTGGTGCCGGGCTGGCGACGCACTACCTCTACAATGAGGTGCCAAAAGGAGCGGATCCGCTGGGCCCAGAGAACAGACTCATTGCTATGACCGGGGCCCTCACGGGGACCGTTGCTCCCAGTACCGGCAGGTTCACCTGGGTCTTCAAGTCTCCTTTGACCGGCATCTGGGCGCAGTCAAACTCGGCTGGCTTCTGGGGGGTGGACTTCAAGAAGACCGGATATGACGGGATCATCTTCGAGGGGGTTGCGCCGGAACCAGTCTACCTTGTGATTCAGGAAGACAAGGCTGAGCTCAGAGGCGCGAAGCACCTGTGGGGCCGTGGAGTCTTTGAGACCACCAAGCTGATCAAGGAAGAATTGGGCGAGAAGTTCAACGTCGACTGCATCGGGATAGCTGGCGAGAACAAGGTTCGATATGCCAGCATCATGAACGATCTCCACCGGGCGGCTGGACGATGCGGTGGGGGGGCCGTGATGGGCTCCAAACGTCTGAAGGCAATCGCGGTAAGTGGGAAGAAGCCGGTGAGAGTGGCAAACCCGTCTGCCTTCCACGAAGCGGCTAAAAGACAGTTTGAGCTGCTTGATCAGTCCATGTTTAAGGTGACCCTGGAAACCTTCGGTACGAATGCCGTGATTGACCTGGTAAACGTAAGAGGCGGATTTCCCACGAGGAACTGGCAGACCAGTGTTTACCCTGATCTGGAAGAGATCAACGCCCAAGCTCTCAGTGACAAGGTTCTGGTTGAGCCGCTGGGCTGCTTCGCCTGCCCGCTCAAATGCGGGAGAGGTACCGAAATCCGAAAGGGGAAGTTCAAGGGCAAGAAGGGTGAGGGGCCGGAATACGAGACTGTCGGTACCTTCGGCGGCCAGTGTGGGATCACCGATATGGAAGCTATCACCATGGCGCACTATCTCTGCAACGATTATGGAATGGATACCATCTCCGCCGGAAGCACCATAGCCTTTGCCATTGAATGCTATGAGAAGGGCATACTGACCAAGGCAGACACGGGGGGCCTTGAGCTCAAGTTCGGTGATGCTGACGTTGCCATAGAATTGGTTCATAAGATAGCCAAGAGGGAGGGAATAGGCAATCTTCTGGCTGAGGGAACCAGGCTTGTCGCGCAGAAACTGGATAAGGGAAGCGAGAGATTCGCCATGCATGTGAAAGGGCTGGAGCTGCCGGCCTATGATTCCCGGGCTGTCCAGATCACCGGGCTGGCGTACGCCGTGGCCAACAGGGGAGGAGACCATATAACCGCCTATATCCAGGGCCCCACTTTTCTGGATATTCCCTTTCTGGTCATTCCGGACAGCAGGATCAACGATCCGCTGGTGGCTGATCCTGGTGAGGTTCACGTTCTGGTGGATCTGGAGAACGTGATGAGTGCTCTGGACATACTCGGGGCCTGCAAGTTCATGGGCTTCTGCGTAGCTTCAGACGAGTGGGCCAAACTGGTAGAGTACTGCCTGGGGCGCAAGTTCGGGTATGAGGACATGGCCAAGGTGGGCGAAAGGGCCATCAACTTGGCCAGGGTCTTCAACGTGCGGGAGGGGATCACGAGAGCCGATGACACTCTGCCTCCCAGGCTTCTGGAGGAGCCACTACCGGAGGGGCCAGCGAAAGGTAAGGTGAATGAGAACCTCGGTCAAATGCTGGACAAGTACTATGAACTTAGAGGATGGGACAAGGCCACCGGCAAGCCAACGCCGGAGAAGCTGAAGGAATTGGGACTGGGCGAGTACATCAAGGACATTTGGGGTTAGGTCCCGCATTGGTACTGGGCAGTTGTCATTTGAGAGAAAGGACTTTGGATGGCAGACAAGGTGAAGGGAAGCCACAAACCCTGGCTCAAGAATTACAAGCTTGGCCCTTACAGTCTCAAGAAGACCCTTGAACCTTATCCCCAGACGCCGATTCACCAACTGCTGGAGGACTCGGCGCGTGCCTACCCCAGCCAGATTGCCGTGGAGTATCTGGGCTGGAAGATCAGGTACAGCGATTTGAAGGTCGAGGCGGACAGGCTGGCTAACGCTCTGGCCGGCCTTGGCCTAAAGAAGGGCGACAGGTTGGTGACTATTCTGCCCAACTGCCCGCAGTTCATCATGACCGACTTTGCGGTATCCAAAGCCGGCGGAGCCATGATACCCTGTAGCACCCACCACACTGCTAGCGACCTGGAATACGAGATCAGCCAATCCGGCGCCGAGACCGTTGTGTGTTCTGATGCCGCTCTCGGACTTGTCCAGTCCGTCAAGGGGAAGACGAAGCTGAGAAACATCATAGTCACCTCTCCGCTGGACTATTCGCCACAGGAACCCGCACTGATGGAAGTACCCGGTGCTATTCAGTTCAAACGCCTAATGGCTGAGCACGAACCAAAGCCTCCCGAAGTGGAGATCAAGCCGCTAGAAGACATGGCTTACCTAGCCTTCACCGGTGGCGCCACTGGCGTTCCGAAGGGGGTGATGATCACCCACTACAATCGCTCCTGCAACGTCAGGCAGACCATCTGGGCATTGGAACCACTATGGCCAGGCATCAAGGGGAAAGCAGCGGCTCAGGTAGTCATACCCATGTTTCACTCGTACGGTCACTTGGGCATGCAGGCCAGCATTGCCCTCGGCTTGCGTGTCCTCCTTGTCTCCGATCCCCGGAACATCCGTCAGGTCATCAGCCTGATGCAGGAGCACCGCCCGTTGCTGATATATACCGTGCCCACGCAGCTCATGAGACTGGCCAGGAAGAAGATCGGGCGATTGCCGGTGATGCTGTTCTCGGGAGCAGCTCCGCTGCCGCGGGAGGTCTTTGATGCCATCAAAGCCGATATCCAGATGCCTATTACCGAAGGCTATGGCCTGACCGAATGCGGTCCGGTGACCCATGTCAATCTGTCTTGTTTCTCCAAGATCACCGGCATCGTTACCAAGGAGATTTGGGGGATTGGTGTGCCGGTGCCTGACACTGAGGCAAAGATTGCGGATCTGAACACCGGCGAAGAGCTAGGGGCTGGCGAGAGTGGAGAGATACTGATCCGCGGGCCCCAAACGATGAAGGGCTACTGGCCCAGACCGGGGAGTGGGTTGGACGACGGTTGGCTGCACACGGGCGACATTGGCCGGATGGACAAGGATGGCTACTTCGTGCTCGAGGACCGTATCAAGGACATGGCCAATGTGGGCGGGATCAAGGTCTACACCACAGAGGTGGATGAGGTTTTGTTCAGATGCCCGGGAGTGGCTGTGGCGGCGGCGGTGGGGATACCCGATCCCAGGCATGAGGGTAGTGAGATGATCAAGGCGTTCATCACTCCACGGGAAGACTCCCGGGAAACGCTTCACGCCGAAGACGTCATCGCCTACTGCAAAGGGAAGCTGCCGGAGCATGCCGTGCCCCGGTTTGTCGAGTTTCGTGATGAATTGCCGCTGACCGTGACGGAGAAGATATTCAAGCGGGCGCTGCGGGAAGAAGAGGTCAGGAAGACGAAGGAGCGTGAAACTTAGGGAGGACAGTCAGTCAACGCTGGAGACACGGACCAGACGGAGTCCGATTCCAGGAAAAGGAGGAGAAATGCTGCCTTATGCCACGCCGGAATGGGTAGAAGCGATGGGGAAGAACTACAACGCCGACCCCGATAACCAGAACAAGATATTCAAGGGCATGACCATTTTCCTCACCTTTCGGGTTGAGGCCGATCCCAAGTTTGGGATAGACCAGGACATCTACTTTGCGACGCATCTGGTGAACGGGGTGTACCAACCGGACAGCACCCTGTTAAGTAAGGAAGACGCTGAGAAGAAGTCCGACTTCATTCTGACTGCGTCTCCGTCCGTCTGGAAGAAGATGATCAAGAAAGAGGTGGGCTTTGTCTCGGCTTTCATGACGAACAAGATCAAGCTCAACAAGGGCAGCGCTCCCAAGGTCATAGGGCTGGCTCCCAAGAGCCCGGCGGTGGTGGGAGCCTTCAACAAGATAGACACCGAGTGGCCCGATGAGATGTCTCCGCAACGGCTGCAGGAATACAAGGCAAAGGTGGCGGAGTTCAGACAGAGGCTGAAGATCTAGCACCAGCTACGAAGCAGCCTGCGGGGCGCAGCAGATACGGCCGATTCGCTACTGGCTGGAGCCGCCCTGTTTCCTCTTTTCTTTCTCTGCGAGAATCTGCTTTATGCGCTTCTCCCGCCTCCAGCGCCGCACCTGAAGCCAACTATAGAAGACGGCAATGCCATAGCAGGCGAAGGCGGCGAAGACGTGAAAATCCCTTCTTTCTACATCGCCGTTGATGGCTTGCATGACGAAGTAGGTCCCAATGCCAATTCCAGCCAGGATCATGACCACCTGAAGAGCGATGGCCCTGTTCCTCTGGATACGCTGTCTTCGATCTTGCGGTTTCATCGACAACTCTAGCTGGCTTGGTCTGATGCTCTCAGCCTAACGGAAGCCCGGATCATTGTCAAAAACCGTTCGAAGCTCATATCTTGCTGCTAGCCAGCGACTCCTTCTAGCACCGGCGAGTTGCCGAGGCCGGCGAGACCTCTGAGATGAGGTCGTGCTGCCACAACGTCAAGTCATCGGAAGTGGCTATTGTGGCTGGCAGTAGGGGCACTGTGGATCTGGCCCTAGGTAGTCTTCGCTCACATTGGCTCTGGCAAAAGCCAGCGCAATTGCCCGGCAGCCCCGGCACGCGGGCCAGTAGAGGCATTTCTCACAGCCGCCGTGATAATCCTTTCTGGTCCTGAGCTGCCACAGGACTGGCGAGTCAGCCCAGAGATCGCGGAAACAATCGGTCTTGATGTTCCCGATGGGGAGATCCATGCGTCGGCACGGCATCACAGTACCATCAGCCATGATGGTCACTCCAAACATGCCCGCAGCGCAGCCACCCATCGGCAGTTCGGTTTGAGGGATGTCTCTGTCCAGGTCTGCTATTGCAGCCAGAGGATCGCGAGAGGTGACAATCACTTCAGTGTTGTTTTTGTACTGGCGGAGGTCATTGTAGAACGTGGCCACTTCCTGTGGTGTCAATGCTTGACGAACGAGCTTCTTTCCCCTGCCCGATGGAACCAAACGAGAGAAAGCTATGCTGCCTGCCCCAATCTCCTCAGCAAGTGCCACCAGCTCCTTGGTTTGGTTCATGTTCAGTCGCGAGACTGTCACATTGAGATTGGCTTCCAGACCCTCGCCGGCGAGGTTGCGTATACCTGCGAGAGTCCGCTGGTATGAACCCTGTCCCCGCAGGTTGTCGTGGGTAGCCTCCAGCCCGTCTAGGCTAATTTGGATGTCTCTCACCTGTGCCCTTCTGAGCTGCTTGGCTGTCAGTCCATCAATCAGCGTTCCGTTGCTCATTAGAGATATGGAAAAGCCGGTCCCCCAAGCATATCCGAGGATAGAGAAGAGTTCCTCACGAAGCAGGGGCTCACCGCCGGTAAAATGGAGGCTGGGCGAGACGTCCATTTCGTAGTCTTTCGCCCAGCCCTCGATAGCTGTCTTTACGTCGGCGATGGCCCCACAGACCTCTTCATAGTTCATCTCCGACACCGGTCCAGATTGGTAACAGTGTCGGCAGGCGAGATTGCATCGCTCTGTCAAGTGGAACTGAACGAAGAAGTCGAATGGGGTGCCTTTCATCAACTAAGCTTGGATTGCCAAACTGGCAATCACTTTCCCTTTCAGGACTTTCAAGCGAGGCAGTTTCTAGCTAGAGCCTTGCTCTTGGCCACTGCCTCTTTGAATCTCTGAAAGAATCTGGCTTCTCTCTGGCGAGATTCTGTGCTCATGGCCTGTCCCCCTTTCTTGAAGAATCGCAGATGAGTGAAACGAGGGTTTCCTGCGTTGATGCCATGCTACTTCACGATGATACTTGTGTCAAGAGGGTATACCATGAAGGAGTCTTGAGGTACAATGAGAGGCGCAATAGAAGCGTGGAGGTGACAGGATGTCATTTGTCATAACCGTGTACGTTCCAGCAGGCATAGTCATGGCGTCGGATAGCAGGCAGTCTATCACGATTGAGGGCAAGACGCCGGATGGGAAGCCACTGCCGAAGATTGAGACGGTCAGTTCCGATTTCGTCTACAAGACTTATCTCTTGGGCAGACAGCGAGTCGGCATCAACTCCTTTGGCGAAGCGCTTCTGGGGAAGATAAACACCGAGAGCCATATCAAGCGATTCTCTGAGGAAGTGCTCGACGACGATGACGACGTGACCACTATTCCACGTAAGTTGGTCGACTTCCTCCGACGGGATTTTCCCCAGGCCGACTCAGCGTTTCATATGGCTGGCTTCAAAAGGGTGGAGAAGAAGAGCGTCCCGTACGTTTTCTTCTGCCACATTGGCAAAGACAAGGTTCAAAGGCAGAACGTGGCCCCGGACTCAGAGAACGTGGTCTACGGAGCGACGTGGGGCGGGCAGGCGGATGTGATAGCCTCTCTGGTCCAGCCGACGCAGGCCCAACCAAAGCCGCCGATCATCTGGGATGCCATGACCATTCAGGACGCCATAGACTTCGCCATATACGCCGTGAGGACCACCATCGACACCATGCGTTTCCAGGCAAGACCCAAGAACGTTGGCGGGCCTGTCGACGTGCTCCTAATCAGTCCGGACGAGCCTCCGCGATGGATTCAGCGGAAGGAGTTCAGGGGAGAAATGGGAAGATCCCTCTGACTCTGGGAAGTGTTGGATACGTCCGGGCTTGAGGCCAAGGGCTTCTATCAGTCGAGCGAGATGACGTTGCCGTAGGTGTCATAGGCGTCGCTGCAGGTGAAGAGCAGTATCTGATTCTCCTTGGCCAGCTCTTGAAGCAGCCCCATCATTCTCGTCAGCCTCTTCGGGTGGAAGTTGACGAAGGGGTCGTCCAGCAGCATGGGTGGTCTCTTGCCTTCGGTCACCAACCTGACCAGCGCAAACCTGGCTGAGATGTAGAACTGGTCCTGCGTGGCCCGGCTGAGATCACGCACGCTAACCTTCTCGCCGCTTTCAGCCGAGTACGTCGATATGGACAGATCCTTCTCATTGATCTCGACCCTGCTATATCTGCCATCCGTGATGGTAGATACGTACCGGCCCAACTCCCGATCCAACACACTGGCTGCCCTGGATACCGTCTGCGTATAGGCCTCTTCGAGGGTCTCTCGTGTTATGTTGTAGACTCTCTTCTTCCTCTCCCAGAATCTGGCCTCCTGCTCCAGCCACTTCAGTTCCTCGTCAACGGCGGCCAGTCGATCCGTGTCGATGTCAGTGACCTCGAAGCCTCCCTCCAGCCTCGCCCTGCTGCTCTCAAGTTCAGCCCGCTGTCTCTGGAGCTGGCCCACCTCAATCTCCAACTTCTGCAGTTGGAGAGGATCCATCTTGAAGCCAAGCAGTTGTTTGAGTTCTTTCTGCTTAGCACTGACCTGCAAGTCCAGGTCTCTATTCTCCAATTCGAAGGCAGACCAACTGCGGTCGCCAGTGATGCCGCTGAGTTTGTGGGCTATCTCGTTTCTCTTGTCAATCTGTTGGTCGCACCTGCCGAGCTGCCTGACATATTCATCGTAGTCCTGGAATCTGAAGTGACTGAGGGCGGTTCGCAGCGCTTGTTCGTTCTTCCGTATCGGCACTTCAACTTTGAGTATGTTGGCCTTCGCCAATCTCACCTGCCTGCGCCAGCCCAGTCGGCGATCGATGCCGTATGCCAGGAGAATAATCCCTGCGACGGCAGCCACAATGCCCACTAGATAGGGCTTGACCAAGGGAATCAGCACAGCTCCTGTCACCAGCAAGGCCACCCCCACCGCCATAGGCCACAGCACTGGTTTTTGCATGCTGACTGTTTCCAGGTCACTCTCCAGGTGAGACTGCTGCATTCTGAGACGTTCGCCCTCCGTCCTAGCATCCGACACCAGCCTTCGCTTATCTTCCGCACCGATGAAAGGGGCGAACTCCTTGAGTTCATCATCCATGCGTTCCAGTTCCGATTTCAGTTCTCTGGCTCTCCTAAAGTTGTCATACTGTCTCTCGCCCGCTTCTATCTCTGCTTCCAGCTCCAGTATCCTCTTGCTCTTCTTCATAAGGGCTTCTGCGAGTGGAAGTTCGGTCTCTATCCGCGCCAACTGCTCTTTGACAGCGTTGAGCTTCTTCCTATTCTCCATCACCACTTTGACTTTGCCTTCCTGATCTGCTTTCTGGCCCTGAAGGCTGGCCATCCGTTCTGTGATCCGCAGAAGATGCCAGTGAGGCCCTTTGGCATCCTTGCGGGTTGTCTTGGAGAGCAATTTGGCAAGGATGGACCGGACGTCTACCGACTCCGTACTGCCGAGGGAAGCCTGGAGTCTCTGGGTGACCGTACCCATGGCCTTCTGCTGTTCATTCAGAGAGGTTCCTTTGGGTACTATCCTTATCAACTCCTCCTGGCCGATGCAGGCGGTGCTTTCGAAGAATACCTCAGTGGGGCAGCCGGTGATCTCAGCCACCTTGGCGGCTATGGCGCTCTTGTTACTGGCTATGACGCGAGAGGACCTGACATCCACCATCTGACTTGACCTGGTTTTCAGGCTCTTGACCAGGCGAAATGCCCCAGAACTGCTCTCAAAGTCGAGTTCAATCTCCCATGGCTCTTCGGCTCCCCAACTCGTCAGGCCAACTATGTCCTCGCGACTGGTATTGGGGTCTTGGAAGAGAGCCTTGGTTATGGCCATCCGAAGTGACGATTTGCCCGCCTCATTGTCACTGCCTTTGATGATGTTGAGGCCAGGTGAGAACTCGATGATGCGGCCGTCATTGATGGCCCTGAACCTTCTTACTCGAATCCTGTTCAGTATCATGGGATCACCTGGGGGCCCTTTTGAAGCAGAGCGAACCCCAGCCTCAAGGCCTCTGCATAGATGCCCTTCTCGTCCGGTGGACACTGCGCCATTTTGGCTTCCATAGCTCTGATGAACCCTCCGGCCACCGTATCCTGAGGGTAGTCTTCCATTGGCACATCATCGAGCCTCTCGGATGTGCGGTCCATCACCCTGAGGCAGAAGAACCGACCTCCCAGTTCCTCTTCGAGTTCGTGAGGATCGAGTTCGTGGTCGAGATTGGGGACCCCTTCCAGGGTCACTTGCAGGATTAGGTTCGGGTCTGCTTTAGCTGAGACAGTTTGAGTGATGTCCTCAAGTGACTTGACCAACTCCACGTTTATGGTCATCTCATCAAATGCCTTGCTGCCGACCCGGATGCGTTGAACATCAACCTTGCCTCTGTCATGGATAGTCACCAGAGCCGCGCTTCCAGCGCCCTTTTGGTCCATGTATATTGGCTCAGGGGAGCCGCAGTAGAAAGCCTTGGTTACCCCTTGACTGCAGTCCCGGAACGAATGCCAGTGCCCAAGGGCCAGGTAATCGAATCCGGAACCTGATATCTCGCTCTTGTCGACGAGCATGGTCTCCTTCTCAATGATCCCTTCTATCCTTAGTGAGCAGTGAGCCATGCCGACATGGAGCTTCGAATCTGCGGAGAGCGAAAGCCCCTGAAGAGAGCTGGTGCCGACCAGCTTGCCATCGAAGGCTTTCCCGTAGACTGTTAAGTCCAGGTCTTCATACGTGTGAGAGGCGTGCTGGGGAGTGAATACCATCACGTTGGAAGGCAGGCCGACGAACCGATAGATGGAGTCTTCGCCGTACATGTCATGCGTGCCGGGCAGGACGCATACGCGAATGCCTGCTGCTTCGAGCTTCTTGAATGCAGCTAGTACGGTGCGGACGGGTGTCCCAAGAACAGCGTTGGTATCGAAGAGATCCCCAGCTATTAAGAGAAGCGATACGTTTTGCCGTACAGCCAGGTCAATGACCTGTTCAAAGGTGGCCAGCAACTGTCTGCGGTACTCTGGTCCTTTTTCACGAAGCGAAGGAAACTCGCGGCCGAGATGGACGTCGGCTGTATGCAGTATCCTGATCATGCTCCTCCGCGTTTCAGACCACCAGGCATGTGGTGAGTGGACAAGTAGCCGTAGTCTAGAAGAAAGCCGACCAGGTGTCAATGTACGTTGTTTCTGGCGTCTGGTTGCCGAGGGTGCATCATGACGGGACTTCGGCCTTACGCCTCAGCACGCTTCTTGAGGGCCTGACAATAGGCAGCGAAGGCAGCTCGCATTTTGCCACCGTAGAGCAAATAAACCAGGCAGGCCAGCGGGCCGTGGAATTGCTCGTAGTTGAGGAAGCGCGTGCGGCGATCGTCGAGCGGCTCGCAAATCTGCCAGCGGAAGCTCTTGATGCCGGGTCTACCCTTGGTTCTCGACGTTCCCCAGCACACCTTGAACTTGTCCGGCTCATAGGCCAGGAATACTTCGTGCTCGTTCTTCAGCAACTGCTTCTCGGTCATCTGGCAGTCCAGATCGAATTCCTGCCCCACCTCGATCTTCTTAGCACTCATCCTGGGAGTGAAGGTGTTCCATTCAGGATAACGCTCCAGGTCGGTGACAATGGCCCAGACTTTCTGCGCCGGCGCGGCGATCTCGATCTCACTGCGGACTTCCTTCATGGCACCTCCTCCTTGCTGGTTGAACTAGTGTGCTCGAGTGGTGAAGTCACCGACAATCTAGGTTGCGCGGCGGAGTTTGTCAAGGAAGCTCGATTGCACGATTGGGTGGCTGCGTCACGCTGAGGGCACTAGAGCCCCGTTTTACCTTGGCCTGTGGGGGCAGCGGATGCTATTCCTAGGAACCGTTTGACCATCCGCAGACGCATCTGATAGTCTGTGCTCTGGATTGGCTGGTTCGGGAGGTGAGATCGATGAATCTGCTGGAGACCTATAGCCAATGCCTCAAGGCGGGTGATGGCGCGAGAATAGGGGTGCTGTTTGCTGAGGATGCTGAATTCCATGATGAGGCGCCGGCGAAGGTGGGCCTTGATCCCATTGTCGTCAAGGGACGTCAGAACATCGAGGAGTTCTTTCGGCAGACATTCAAGCATGGCGGAATGAATGTCAGTAACATCGGGATAAATGGTGACGCCATGAGGTATGATGTGGCGGTGGGGAAAATCGTGCTGCTGTGTCTGGGGGTGGTGAAGGAGGAGAAAGGCTTGATCAGGCAATATCGGGTCATCGCGGTCTAACTCGGCCGAGTGTGCCAAGGCAACGCGCGAATGTGATAACACAAGGGAGCTTCTATGACGACTGAGGATATCTACAGCAAGCTCATCGAGAAGATCAACTACCCGAATGCGAAGTCGGAGCGCCTGCTCCGTATATTCCGGAAGCTGGCTAGTCCCGACGAAGCGCGGCTACTTCTGGAGTTGCCTTCTGAACCGCCTGATCTGGCGCGCAAGCTGGGCGTTGACGAAGAGACCATCCGAAGACAGATCCGGGAACTCACCGAAAAGGGCATGATCATCACTACCGCCAAGGGGCCTCGCGTGGTGCGGGATGTGACGCAATTCCACGATGCCAACCTGGCCAGCTCAGAGAAATGGGTGGACACGGAGCTTCTCGACATGTGGAAGGAATTCTACGAGGTGGAGTGGTTTCCGACTTTGGGGAACATCCCCGCAGATGCGTACGTTCAGTACATTCGCGTGGTGCCGGCCTGGACGGCGATCGAGCGCAGCCCGGACATAGCGCTGGACCAATTGCGAAAAGAAGAGAACCTGAAGGAGCTGGTCAAGAGTGCCGAAGCGATCGCCGTTGTTCCCTGCACCTGCCGCCGGTCCATGCGGCGATGCGATGCCGAGTTGGACAACTGCGTGCTGTTCAACCGTGGGGCGGAGTATGCCATAGGCCGGGGGGCGGGGCGCCAGATATCAGTAGACGAGGCGATGGCCATCTTCGCCAGATCTGAGAAGGCGGGCCTGGTTCACACTTGGCCTTTCTTCGCCTCCCCGCGTTTGAACGAAGTGTGCAACTGCTGTATGGACTGCTGCGCTATCTTCGATGCCGGCTTGAAGTTCAGGACAGTCGACCGCATCCTGGAAAAGGCTCATGTGCGGGCCGACGTGGACAAGGAACTGTGCAACGGCTGCCAGGACTGCGTGGAGAGGTGCTTCTTTGGGACGATAGAGATGCAGAAGTCTCCTCCATCCAAGAAGCTGAAGGCTGCGGTGAACGTTGAGAAGTGCTTCGGCTGCGGGGTGTGTGTTCTGGGCTGCGAAGTCGGCGCAATCGCGATGAAGACTCGCGCCTAGTAGCTAGCGGCTCCTCCGGCTGAAAGTGTCCCGCCGAATCCGGTATTTCATGCTTTCGCGCTGAAGACGCGGGACAAGCATGCGTGGCTCTCCGTGTCTATCTCCGCCTTTAGCATTCTCTGAGCAAGAAGCTTCGCTGCTGCTTGCCCTGGGTCGTGTATCGGTGACGGTGGGTTTAGGGAAGCGGTCTGCCTCCGGTCATTTGGGCGAGGTGTATGCCTTCCGGCCCTGTGATAATATGGGGCTGCAGGCATCTGGCTTCTTTCGCCAGCCGATAGATTGAGGTTCCGTGCTTACGGAGCCAGGGAGGTGTGGGCCATGATTGAGGCGACGCTGAGTGACAGCCAGAAGAAGGTCCGAACCCAGGTCAGGGAATTCGTCAAGTCGGTGCCACGTCAGCTCATCCTGGACTTGGACGCGGAGAAAGTGACCTATCCGAAGGAGTATCTGCAGGAGGCTGCCAGGAGACAGTTGCTGGGGCTGCGCTTCCCGGCTGAGTGGGGTGGCCGGGGATTGGACTGGCAGAATGAGATTGTAGCTCTGGAAGAGATCGGAACACTGCCGATGTCACTCGCCTGCCTGTATTCGCTGGTGAGCATTTGCGGCGAGGCCTTCCAGGTCTTTGGCACTGAAGCGCAGAGGCAGGCGTATCTTCGACCCACGATTGAGGCGAAGTTGTGCTGTGCTGAGGCGTTGACGGAACCGCGGGGTGGGTCTGACTTCTTTGGCAGTACTACCGTGGCCACCAAGAGTGGCGGCTACTACTACCTGAAAGGCCAGAAGCGATTCGTTGTCGGGGCTGAGGGAGCGGACTACTTTGTGGTCTACGCCAAGACGGATCCGGATGCCCCCAGCCGTCGGGCGCTGAGCCTTTTTGTGGTGGACAAGAAGATGGGCGTGGAGGCGAAGTATCTGTACGGGCTGTTGGGCACAAGGGGTGGTGGGGCTGGGAGGATCCTGTTTCGTGATGTGAAGGTTCCGGAGGAGAACATCATAGGCAAGGAAGGCCAGGGTGCAGAGATCTTCTATGAGATGATGATACCGGAGAGAATGACCAGTGCCGCCGGCTGCTTGGGCGTGGCCCGGACCGCGTTGGAGATCGCCACCCGGTACAGCGACAAGCGCAAGGCCTTTGGGGCCAAGATCAGAGACTTTGAGGCGGTCAGCTTCAAGGTGGCTGATAGCATCACCATGCTGGATGCGGCCAGCGGGCTGGTTCAGGGTGCTGCCGTGACGGTGGACCGTGGCGTCGACCGGCGGCAGGCGCGGCGCATGGTTTCAGAGGCCAAGAAGTTCGCTACAGAGGTGGCTTGGCAGGTGATCAACCACTCCATGCAGATAATGGGCGGCATCGGGTATACCAATGTGTATCCAATAGAGCGGATGCTGCGTGATGCCAGGCTGGCCATGATCTGGACGGGCACTAGCGAAGTGATGAATCTGATCATCCAGCATGAATACTACCGTGAGGTGTTGTCGGCGGGAGATGACGTACGGGATGTGGAGGCGGATGCTTTGGCTGCTGAGGCCCCGGAGGAGAAGGTGTACGAATAGGGCTGTTGCTGAGAGTGGCGCAGTCACCATGGCCAACTCTTGAATGATGCCGGATGGGATGATGGCACCCACAAGGTGGTGGAGAGGAACCAGGCGGATGAGAGAGTACACGTCCAGCGCTGGAGGAGATGGCTTGCCTCAGAAACTCTGATATTGTCGAGGTGTATTATCTCCGGATATCAACTCTTCTCCATGCTCCGTTCTGACTGGATAGTCGATGCCTGGTCAGGTGGCTTGGTTCTTCTGTTCAGGTAAAGCGAAACCACGATGGCCATCAGCACCACGGTGACGATGTTCCCGGCAAAGGCGGTGACCACTGCCATGATCTTGCACAATCCCAGGGGGCAAATATCTCCGTAGCCAATCGTGAAGAAAGTAACCGCTGCAAAGTAGAAGTACTCGTGAGAAGTGCTGGTGCTGTCTATCATTTCTCTGGTGAAGGGATCACCGGTGGGCGCGTATGTGAGACAGCCTAGCCCCAGATGTTCAATGACCAGGAAAGAAAGCGAGAGCAAAAGTAGTATGCCGAGTATGAATACGGCGTAGCTTAGCAACAGGGAGAAGATGTCCTGTGCAGTCAGCAGTCCAGCCAGCGGCTTCCTTATTAGATACAGGCTGAATATGCGCACTATGAGGATTGTGGAGTAGACTGCCGCCGCCAGTGCCAGGAGCGCCGGAAGATACCCCAGTACTGAGAGCGATTTCCACCATTTGGCGGTCGATTGGGCCAGTGTAGAGAGTACTACCATTGCCAGGAATGAAAGGACCAGCTTGAGGATTGGCCTGTCGAAGAGTATTCGCTTCAGTCTCGAAGACCTCTTGACATCGCTCATTGAGCCTCCTTACTAAATCCACCGACCTGGGCAGGGATGGATGTCTGTCCAGGCCGTCCTCTTCTACGCGGTGGCTTCATTTTAGCCTCATTCCGTTTCCTTGGCGACAGCGGGGAGTGGAGAAGGCAACAGCAGCGCTGCATGTCGACTACGGGCGCTCCTGATCGGAGTGCCGAAACGTCATGGCCGCGATCCTTCGGTTCACAAATCGGATGGTGAGAACCGGACTGAACATATATTGTGGGCAGAATAGGCTGGCGTGAAGGTTGACAGAATGCAGACGAGGGCACTAACATGGCCGTGACTTGGTGCTGCTAGGTGCACGCTCTCGTTATTGGGCTTTGAGTTGCCATCGCATCCCTGACGATCTCGCGCTTGGATCGCCGAGAACACGGGAGGAGGACGTATGTCTGAGAGACGTAGAGGGGAGAAGGAAGACGAGAAGAAGAGTGAGAAACAAGAGAAGGAAGATGAGAAAAGACAGGGCTGGGATGAGAAGTGGCGGCGTGATCGCGTCAACGCGGTTAGCTGGGCGACCATTCTCATCTGGGGAGCCCTGGTCCTGCTGGCCGAAACCAGCGGCTTTGGCAAAGAGCATTTCAGTTGGTGGGAAGGCCAAGGCTGGGCCGTCTTCTTTGTCGGCGCCGGGGCTGTTCTGTTGCTCACGGCGTTCTATCGCGTGATCTCACCAGTGCACCGGCGTGCAGTCTCAGGGTCAATGATCCTCGGTCTGGTCTTTCTGGGTATAGGCGTGGGTGAGCTCTGGCGATGGGATTACATCTGGGCAGTGATCCTGCTCGTGATCGCTGTCATGATACTGCTTCGGGCGTTTGCTCCCCGGCGGTGAGGCCGCATCTCCGGGATCATCCGGGAACCACAGCGTCTGACGTCGTTCCTCCGTTGGCCTTGGGCCAAAAAAGGCTTTCAACCCCCTGGCCCCCACTCTTGGGGGATAAGAAAGAAGAACTGAGGGACACCCTCAGACTCCTGGCAGGAGCTTCTCCTGCACCTCTTCTGAGGTGCCCCTAGAATCGTCCCAGATTCAGCGTCATCAACTCATTCCAGGCGTAGTCCAAAGGCATCCACCAGCGGTCACGGCCGATGCAGCGGAAGTATGGAGGCCGGAAGGCCAATATCATGTCACCGATCTTGTAGCGGGCGAAGACAGGCGTGGATACTACAAGGCTGCCCAGCTCGCCGGGCTTCATCTCATGCAGCATCTTGATGCCGCGACGAGTCTGCACCTCGAAGAAGAAATGGTCATAGTTGGGCACCCAGGCCCTGCGGTCGTCCCTCTGCTGCCCGAACATCCCTTCGGTAGCGCCGTAGATCTCACGGATGTCGACACGGCCGTATAAGGCCCGCAATGCCGGCTCGTATCTGGTGTTTATGCCGGCCATGCTGCCCAGGGTCATGATGCGTACCTTCCACAGGTCCTTGGGGTAGACGTGGTGCGCGCGGCGAAGAAAGCGTCCGAAGAGAAGCGCTGTGGGAGCGACGCCGCCCACCATCGTGACGTTCTCGTTTTTGCACTTCTGGTAGGCGAGCTCGAAACGGGCTTCCCAGTCACGGATGGACTTGCCCCCGCCGAGCGCGTCAACCTCTTGTTGGGTTGGGACCGAGCGAATGGGCGTGAAGGCCGATACATGCTTCAGGTATATTCCGGAGCTGTAGCCATACTCCAGCTCCTTGTCTCCTGCCTGCACCTTTCCCACCACTGAGGGGAAATTCAGATTCAGGTTGGCGCCATCTAGTATTTCTGGGCAATCGTTGCTGACGGCGTAGTGCAGCATAGCCCGGCCGGCGCTGATCCGCATCTGCATGTCTGTAGGCGTCATGGGGATGAACTTGGACTCGTCCCCCGTCGTGCCCCGCGTGATGGCCCAGCCAAGCGGTTCCTCGCTGAGCAGAAGGCCTGTCTGGCCACCCATCACACGTCGAATGAGTGGTTTGTAGTCGCCATAAGTGACTACCGGAAACGCACGGCGGTAGTCATCAATGCTTTGAACCTGTTCAACCCCGTGCGCTCTCCCGTACTCCGTCTGGGCATAGCCCCGCAACAGGTTGTCCAGCACCTTCCGTTGTGCCTCTGCTGGTGCTTCGACAGCCGCATGCCAGGGATGCAGGAGCGCTGTGAGGAATTCGATGGTCTGTCTACGCTGGTCCTCGTTCATTCGCTGGTGATCCCACAGCGAGACAACAGCATGCTGGCACATAGGGTACTCTGTGTGGTTCATGGAGGCAAGTAGAGCAGCGCCCCTGATTCGGCGAATGACTCAGTGCCGCTGGGGCTGGGGACGAGTATCTGGGATTGTCTGAGAAGGCTCTCTCAACCCCCGAACCCTCGGCAAAGGGGCTTTGCCCCTCTGCACACCCTCGATGGAGGAGTGTCTCCTGAAAGGCCGGGCGAGTATGTGCGGCCCCTCCGGTTTGCGGTGGTCTGTCTATCTCTCAGGTCTGGAGAAAGCGGTGTTGTTCATACATGCACGCAGTCTCGAGAGGGCTGGATGCTGTCTCTGGGCACGAAAGCTGCTCAGCTCTCGAACTTGAAGCCGCGCTCGTTGATCACCCTCGAGCAGGCACGTACTACCTGTGAGTCGTAGAGAGTTCCCTCACCACGTGCCACCTCGGCCAGCGCCTTCTCTATCCCTAGCGCAGGACGATAGGGACGATGAGAGGACATGGCTTCCACGACGTCGGCGACAGCCAGAATCCTGGCTTCCTGGAGAATGTCTTTCCCTGGTATACCGTACGGATAGCCGGAGCCGTCTAGCCTCTCATGGTGCTGGACCACGATCCGGGCGATGGGCCACTCAAACTCAACATTCTTCAATATGTCGAAGCCTACCTTGGGGTGAGCCTTGATCATGGAGAACTCGATATCTGATAGTCTGCCAGGCTTGCTGAGGATCTCGGTGGGCACGGCGATCTTGCCGATGTCGTGGAGCAGGCCGGCCACACGTATTCCATCGATCTGCCAGGCCGCAACCCCCATTTCCTTGGCAATGGCGCAAGCGAGTTGTGTCACTCTTCTCTGGTGACCGGTGGTATAGGGGTCCCTGGTCTCCATGGTGTAGGAGATGGCCTGTATGGCGGCCTCCATGGTCTTCTCGAGTTTCTTCACGCTCCTCTCGAGCTCTCTTTCAATGTTCTTTCGATTGGTGATGTCCCGACCGATACCACGGTAGCCGAGGAGTCTGCCATCACCGCCGAAGAATGGGACCCCGCTTGTTTCCATTACGATGACCTTGCCGTCTTTGCGTTGTCTTGAGGTTTCCAGGAAGGCAAAGGGTTCTCTCTTCTCAGCGTGGGACTTGAAGGTCCGGGCGAAGCGGCTGCTCTCTCTTGAGGGCATGAAGTGGAAGATGCTCCTGCCGACGATCTCGCTGACTTCGTAGCCCATCACCTCGTGTACCTTAGGGCTGACGTAGGTGTAGACGCCGTTGGGATCTACCTCCCACACCCAGTCGCTGGTGGCCTCCACCAGGTTGCGGAACCGTTCCTCGCTGGTGCGAATGGCTTCTTCGGCCCTCCTGCGGTCGGTCATGTCCCTGTAGTTGGCCACGACCCCGTTTATCTTTGGATCATGGAGGAAGTTCTGCAGCGTGCCCTCGCACTCGATGTAGTGGCCGTCCTTGTGTCTGAAGCCGGCATCCACCATGACGATAGACCCGGGTTCGGTCCTGAACTTCCTGAACACCTCGACATTTGCGGCAACATCTTCAGGGCGGACGAACTCGGCCAGGTTCTTCCCCACGATCTCCTCCGGTTCGTATCCCAGTATGCGCGCACTGGAGGGGCTTTCGTAGAGCATGGTGCCCTCGGCGTTCACGATGGCAATGGCGTCCCAGGCATTCTCAATCAGCGTGCGGAAGTACTCCTCGCTCGTCCTGAGATCCTCTTCAACTTTCTTCCGCTGGGTGATGTCACGTATGACTCCGAAGATTTCAGCCGGTTGCCCGTTCACGTCACGGAGCAAGGTGACCGATATGTCGACCCAGACGAAGGAACCATCTTTCCTCATCAACTCGAGCTCCAGTTGCGTCGATGAGGACCGGCTGTCTGATCCGTTTCCCTGTTTGGTTGACATCTTCGAGAAGGCCATCATGGCTTTGGGGTAGGAGGTTGGGGATACCACCTCCTTCATTTTCATAGACTGCGCTTCTTCCACGGTGTATCCCAGGAGGCGAGTGACGGATGGACTGAAGAAGGACCGCTTGGACTTCAAGTTCAAGGACCAGATAACGTCGGACACATTCTCCGCCAGCAGTCGATACCGGCTCTCGCTCTCCCGCAAAGCCTCCTCTGCCTGCCTGCGTTCCGTGATGTCGCGGTAGTTGACCACAATGCCGCCGATCTTGGGATCATGGACCCGGCTGGTTCCCCTGGCCTCGATCACGCCCCAGGATTCGTCATCGCGGTGGTATCGCAGCTCGGCATCGACCACCGTGCCATCAGGACTCCTCAACAATGACTCAAAGAGGTCTGTAGCCTTGGCCACATCGTCCGGGTGGAGTTTCTCCTGCAGGCTCATGGTCATCAGGTTTTCTACTGAGCCGTTTGTCATTTTCTTGGCGGATGGGCTGTGGTATGTCACCTTCCCACTGAGGTCGATCACGGCGATGGCGTCTCGGGCGCCCTCTATGAGTGCCCGGAAACGCTCTTCGCTCTCCTGCAAGGCTTCCTCTGCTTGTTTTCGCTCGGTGACATCGGTCAGCATTGAGAGCACGGCCGGCTTACCTTCCCAGCCGAACTGGACCGTGTTTATCTGCAGCCACTTGACACCGCCAGCCTTGTCCACGATTCTGAACCGGTAGCCATTGGGGGCTTCCTCATCTGACAGTCTCCTGACATAGTTGTCAGCTATCATCTGTTGGTCATCGGGGTGCACGATCTCCAGAAAAGGCGTGGAGACCAGTTCCTCAGTCCTGTATCCGCTGATCTCAGCGCACTTGGGGTTGGCGAACCTCAGGATGCCATCTTGAACCACGATGATACCCTCGGCGGCGTTGTCTACCAGCAGCCGGTTCTTCTCCTCCGACTCCTGCAGCGTCTGTTCGGCTTGCTTCCTGCTCGTCAGGTCTATCAATGAGATCAGCAGGTCGGTCTTCCCCCGATGCTGGGTGTAGGTCACCAAGGCGTTGATCCAGAGCCATCGTCCGTCCTTTGTCCTGACACTCATTTCGGTGGCCCCACTTCTATCATTCTCCGCCAGAGCCCTAGCCATATCGGCAGCAACGCGGTCGCGGTCTTCCGGCCGCAGGTATTCCATAGAATCGACGCCGATGAGATCCTCCGCAGAGTCGAATCCAAACATCCTGGCGGTGGTCTCGTTGGCCAGCACCACCAGGCCGGTCTCTCCGCTGATGACCTCCATGGCGGTCTGCGTGTTCTCGAATAGACGTTTGTAGACGGCCTCGCTGTCTTTCAGGGCTTCTTCAGCCTGCCTGCGCTTGGTGATGTCCCGGCACGCCCCCTGGAATCCGGAGAACTGCCCCGCCGCGTCGCGGATCACCCTGACCGCGGCCTCCAGCCAGACCGTTGAGCCATCCTTGCACAGTGTTTCGATCTCCAGGGTAACATCTTTCATGCTTCCGGTTGCAGTCTTCTCTCCAGCCAGGGCATCTCTGTACACCTGGACGACATGCGCCAGTGAATCGGGGGTGAGCAACTTGTCGAAAGAGCGCCCACTGAGCTCTTCCAGGCTGTATCCCAGCAGGCTGGCAGTCGAGGGACTGGCGTAGGTGATCTTGAGATCGGCATTCGTTACCCAGATGATGTCCGATGAGTTCTCGGCGAGCAGGCGGTAGCGGTGTTCGCTGGCCCTCAATGCCTCCTCTGCCTGTTTTCGTTCGGTGATATCACTGAGCAGACCCAAAGTCGCCGGTCTTCCCTCCCAAGTGAACAAGGCGACACTCGCCGCGGCCCACTTCGCAAGACCGTTCTTGTCCACGACCCTGAATTCGTACGTGGCGGGAACTCCGCCTCCGCTCAGCCGCTTGACGTAGTTGTCCGCCACCATCTGCCGGTCATCGGGATGAATGAGTTCTATGAACGGCTTGGAGATCAGCTCCTCTGGTGAGTAGCCGCAGAAATCTATCGATTTGCGGTTGATGAACTTGATCAGACCGTCCTGAAGAACCGTGACGACTTCGGCGGCGTTGTCTATGAGAAGACGGTTTCTCTCTTCCGATGCCTGCAACGCAGCTTCAGCCTTCTTGCGTTCGGTGATGTCACGGCTTCCGATCACATAGCCTGAAACGTTTTCACTATCGTCACGTAAGGCTTTTGCTGAAGCCTCACCCCACACATAATGCCCATCGGAATGACGGAAGCGGAATCGATAAGTGATTTCTCCTTTTTCCAGTATTCCATCCAGGGAAGCTACTACGTGCTCCACATCCTCCGGTGGAATGAAATCGAAGACCAGCCTGCCCACCATGTCTTCTGATTTGTATCCCAAGAGTCTCTCATGAGAGGGGCTCACATATTTGATAACTCCAGTGCTATCGAGTAGAGCGACTGCATCCAGCATGTTCTCTGTGATCTGTCGGAATCTCTCCTCGCTCTCGCGCAGCACCCTCTCCGCCTGGTTGCGCTCCGAGATGTCTCTCGTAATGCCCATCAAGCCGGTGATGCGACCGCCGGCATCGCGGAGGAAATTCACCTTCTCCTCAACCCAGACGGTTGAGCCATCTCTTCGCCGCATCTGGAGATCCAGACTCCACTCCCGCTGTGGGCTGATGCCCTCTCGGGCTTCCAATGCCAACTGCTCTTGGAAGGCCTTCATGCCCAAATCGGAAGACTCCGGAGTCAGCATGTCCTTCACAGTCAGGGTGTTCGCTTCCTCCATGCTGCAGCGCAACAGACGCGCGGCAGATGGACTCATGTAGGTGACGTTGAGGTTCATGTCGGTGGTCCAGATGACGTCTGACGCATTCTCCGTGACCAGACGGTAGCGCCTCTCGCTCTCTTGGAGGGCTTCCTCTGCCAACTTCTGTTGAGTGATGTCCTGCACTATCGTCATTAAGGCAAGCTTCCCTTGCCACGTGAATGGAACGTGTCGCATCATCCCCCACGCTGTCTTTCCGTCCTTCCCGATTCCTTTGAAGGCTCTGTCGGAGGGGATGTACTTGCCATCCAGCATCTGCCGGTAGCGTCGTCCCACGGCCTTTCGGTCGTCAGGGTGCGTGAGGTCAAGGATGGACATCCCGAGTAATGCCCCTTCTGACAACCCCATAGCCTCCTGGAGACGCCGATTGGTGAACACGATCTTCCAGTCCTGAGATATGAGTATCAGTTCATTGGAAGCGTTCAGCAGATCGACTTGGCCCTTCTCGGCCTCGCGGCGGGCCATCTCCGCCATCTTCTGGGCAGTGATGTCTCTGAATGAGGTGAGAAGAACGGAATTGCCGTTGGAAGCTAGCCTGACGCCGCGGGTCTCGACCCAGAAGTCTTTGCCCCTCTTGTCCAGCATCCTCATCTCCGCCGCCATTTGAAGACGACTGCCAGACACGAGACCGTCCAGAATGGTGGCTATGCGCTCGCGGTCTTCCGGGGAGACATGCTTGAGCGGATCGACCCCCACCAGCTCATCCGGATCGTCAAAGCCCAGCATGTCGGCGGCGGCCTTGTTGGCCATGGATATCCTCAGATGCTTGAGTTCAATGACGACAACGCCATCAAAGACGGTGTCAAGAAGCGCCTTGTCTGCCTGAAAAGTGAACCCCTCCATCATTCTATGCCCCCCGCACAATCCGATGGTTCTAGATCGCGTCTTCAGTTGTGGAAAACGAAGCTCCGGCGCTGACCGGAGTCGGCCGGAGCTAGGCAGGCAAGATTGTAGGCGCGCGAAAGGACGAACCAGCCCAGTAGACGAAATGTCCAGTGTAACAGAAATATAACACCAGTTCCGTGAATATCATAGTACTTGCGCTTTGTCAAGAGTCGTGGCAGACTCTATTCTCTCAGGCAAAGACATTGGTGAAACTGGCGACCCTGACACGGTCCGTCGAAAACCCTACAGAATTGCACATTTACCCTGGGGCGGTTTCATCCTTGGGGTTGACACGGCGCAGATCGCCGGTGGAATTCTGTGGTACACTGCCAGAAAATACCCGACGAGCCGGGGGAGTGCGTTACGAAGAACCTCTGAAGAAGAGTCGCAGCAGGGTGCTGCCGGGGGGTTTGGGAGTGCTCCTTCACACCCTCACCTTCATCCTCTCCCATCAAGGGAGAGGAGATTCGCCTCCGGTGGGGAAGCTGTAGGGACGCATGGCAATGCGCCCTCACGAAGGACGGAGGCCAGGGGGGTGAGAACGAGTCTTGAGGAAATGCCGGGAAGGCTGTCATTCGGAACGAAGGGCTTCACCTGCCCCGTGTGTCTTCTTGGTAGCCGCTCCTGGATTCCCGCCTTCGCGGGAATGACAGAGAAGGACCTGTCCCTGCCGGGGATTCGGGGTTTTGTCTGCGCAGGGGGCGAATCCTCTAAGGGTGTGCAGAGGGGCATAGCCCCTTTGCCGAGGGTTTGGGGGTGTCCCCCAATTTCCTAATCCTCCCCCAAGAGTGGGGGCCAGGGAGTTGACGAACTCAGTCTGGAGATTTGAGAAGACTACGGAGGAAGAAGTGCAGTCGAAGCTCCTGCCAGGAGTTTGAGGGTGTCCCTCAACTGTCCTTCCTACCCCCGAGGTCGGGGGATTAAGGGGGTAAGACCCGGGTCGGGGGCCATGGCAGGTGGCTAGATATGCGCAGCTGGGAATGCGGTGTCATGAGTGGAGAACGAAGATGACGAGTGACGAGATCTACAGGGAACTGCAGAGACATCTGGATGAGTTGCCGGTTGGCTACCCCCCAACCGAATCAGGTGTCGAAATCCGGATATTGAAGCACCTCTTCACTCCAGAAGAAGCGGCGCTGGCCGCACACCTCTCGCTTATTCCGGAGCCGCTGAGCCGCATTCATATGCGCTTGGAAGGCAAGACCAGCATGTCCTTGCCGGAACTCGAGAAATCGCTGGACAGGATGTTCCAGAAAGGAACGATACTGACGAAGAGCGAACGCGGAGAGAAATGCTACAGCAATGTCGGCCTGATAGTGGGCATGTTTGAATTGCAGGTGGAACGGCTGACAAAGGAGTTTGCCTTGGATGTGCAGCAGTATCTGGATGAGGCCTTTGCCCAGGAGTTGTTCAGAAGCAAGATCCCCCAGCTGCGTACGATCCCGGTGCGGAAGAGCATTCCACATCAACGCTACGTGAGTACCTACGATGACATCAGGCAGATTGTGGACAACCTTGAGGGGCAGATTGCGGTGGCCAACTGCGTCTGCCGGCAGGGTAGAGATGTGGCCGGATTGGGCTGCCATCACACCGGACTCAGAGAGACCTGTCTCATATTTGGCGCCATGGCTCAGCAGCATCTCGATCTGGGGCTGGCCCGCCTCATATCCAAGCGCGAGGCATTCGAGGTACTGTCGAAAGCGGAGGAAGCGGGATTGGTACTCCAGCCGGAGAACGTGGAGCGGCCGCACTACATTTGTTGCTGCTGCGGAGATTGCTGTGGAATCCTCACCACGCTGAAGAAGTTCCCCCGTCCGGTCGAGTTCTACGCCAGTAACCACCGGGCCAGTGTGGACCAGGAACGCTGCAACGCCTGCGAAGCGTGTGCCGACCGGTGCCAGTTGGCGGCCATCGCCGTTGTCGATGGCACAGCCAGAGTCGATCTTGACCGCTGCATCGGCTGCGGCAACTGTGTCGTAAGTTGCACTTTGCACGCCATACACCTCGAGAAGAAAGACGAGGAGAGGCTGCCTCCCCGCAGCACGACGGCGCTATACCTGAGTATCATGGCCAGAAAAGCAGGCAATTGACCTCCCAGCCTTGGCTCTGGCCACCGCGCCTCCGAGAGACTGAGTCGCGCCTTCAGGTCAGGGCAAGCCAGGGCCATAGAGGCCTGGCAGGCTTCGGGCCGGTGATCATGCCGGCTGACACAGAGAGTTGATTCGACAGTCAGCCATCGACTTGTTGAACGCTCGATAGTGTCCCCACTCCGTCGTCAGGTCCAATCACCTACCCCACGGGCCGCGGTTTGACGATTTGTCCGGACCGGCTGGCAATCGGCCGGTCACTGCCTGCAAACGTGCCAGTACTCACAGGCTTCCTCCGCTAGCCGACCGCCTCCCGTTTGCCTTTCCAGGAGCTTGTCCCATTCATGCCGACCTGGCCTTCCGCTTCGGGGTTGCATCGAATATCTAATGTAAGAAACCCGGTTCAAATTGAGAGAAGCGTGTGAGGGGAAGGGGCCGGGTTGAGATCGGGCTGTGAACCACCCTGTCTACAATCTGCTTAGACGTGTCGTGTAATGAATTTGTAATGTCCTGCCCGCGTTTGCAGATTGATGAAGAAGGCCTCGAGCAAGGAACACAAATGAGAGAACTGTCAGCCAAGCACGCAGCCGAGTGCAGAGCCGGCAATCCGCGACTCAGAGCACTCCAGTTTTACAGGGATGTCATGGGGACAGGAAGTGAGGCAAAGCGATGACAGACAAGCAACTGGAAGCACTGGCGGTATATCGGACGCACAAGCATTGCCAATGCCAGGACTGTGAGACGGCCAGACGACTCCTGAAGGAATACGACGCCGCAAAATGGCAGAGCAAGTCCGCAGAATAGGGAGTCCTCGCTGGGACCATTCCGACCGACGGAGGTATGTCCGGCCGTGGATGAGATTGAGGATTGCACTTGAGGAGCGCGCGGCCGATGGTGAGTGAGGAAGGGAAAGGCATATGCCGACGATAGCGGGTAGACGGATCAGACTGGGCCTGACGCTCAAACTGGTCATCGTCGCCGATATGGCGCACAACATAATGCTGGCATATTTTATGGGCTATGCCTGGCCGCGGGTGGAGAGAGACCTGACCCGCGAGAGGGAGATCCGAACTGAACAGCAGGCTGAGGTTGCCTGGGACATTCTGCAGTACAACTACCGGTCGGAGACGTCAGGCTTGGCGACCTGAAGTGAGGCGCAGGTAGTGGGCAAGCAGGTGGAGCAGATATCGGCTGCGGCCGAGGAATTGAACTCCTTGAGCGGGAACATGGTGAGCGTGATCCAACAGATCAACAGAACCATAGAGGAGAATGCCGCTGCCACAGAGGCGATGTCAGAGAGCTCGTCCCTGGTGTCGGTTGCCATCGAGAATGTCGGCGGCGTAGCCGAGGAGAACAGTGCCTTGGCCGAGGAGGTATCAGCCTCGGTGGAGGAAATGTCTGCTGGGGTGGAGGAGGTTCTCGCCTCTGCTCAGTCTCTGGCTGAAATGTCAGAGGGGCTGGAGAAGTCGGTGGCAGCGTTCAAGACGGACGATAACTGACCCAGGGGCCTCTCCCTGGAGTTCAACGCCACAATGAGCACTCGACGCCGCCCTAGTGTCGAGTAGACGTCATCTAACGGCAGAGCCTTTGTTGTCCGTGACGTTGCACCAGATGTAGGTTCACGCGCTGCTGGAATACCGGCCTTGACAGGATACTGTGAGACCAACGAGGCGAGCAGTGACGGATCTGTGAGGGTTGACCTCTACAATGTATAGTACTTGGATCAGAAAGGAGGTGACAAGAGGGAGACATGAGGAGGAAGGCGAGATTATTGACCTTGATGGTACTGGGTGTGCTTATGCTGGCGCTTCTAATCGGCGGTCTCTATGGGTACTTCGATGATACCGAGACCAGCACTGGCAACGTTTTCACTGCTGGTACGCTGAATCTTGTCCCATCGACCAATGGCACGGGCCCTGTAGGGAAATACACCGTAACGGCAGGCGGAGACGGGATCAATGGCAATGTGGTCTTCGACAGGATCGCTCCTGGTGACAACGGGACCATTACCTGGACATTGACCAATACTGGAAACATAGACGGCACCTTGTCCATGGTCTCGGCGGTAACATTTGGCGAGGGCGTGATAACGGAGCCAGAGTCGATGGTACCCGGCAACAACGGCGGCGGCAATGGCGACCTGGACCAGTATGTGGGAGTGAAGCTACAGCGCGACGGCACCTACATCCTCGGTGACGCTGGCACTTGGGGGTCATTTGCGAACCTCCAGGCAACATTGAATGCCGAGAGTCAGTCGCTAGTGGCAGGTGGTACCATCACCTACGTGTTCACGTGGAATATCGACAGCAGCGTTGGTAACATCATCCAGGGTGATACGGCTAACATTGATATTACCTTCGCATTAGCGCAAGCCTAGTCAATTGTGTGGTTGGGGCGGCTCTGAGCCGCCCCAACTGGGACTGCCCCTGCTTGTTGATGATCGGGCTGAGAGAACGGCAGTCCCATGAACGAGCCGTCCCCTAGGGATCGGCTCAGGTGGCATATAGGACTGCGAACATGGGAAGGGAACACATGAACGGGAAATCGCGAGGACCCGAGCAGGCCGTCAGCAGGCGGGAGGCTCCGGGCCTCTTGGTTATAGACAGATGGTGAAGAGATCAGGCTGAGAAAGGGCCGGGCGATGAACCGGGTCTGAGAGTATCCGGATGACTGAAGCTTTGAAGACGCGACGCAAGCAGTCCAGGCTGGAGCCCGTACAGTCTGACGACGGCTTGCAGACAAGGCCCCGTCCCGAGTACAAAAACCACGTGTGGGACTGCGCGTTGGTGTCTGCGCAGACATCGGATGGCGAGCCTTTCGAGATGCTCACCATTCTGGATGGGTATACGCTGGAATGCCTGGCGATGGTGGTCGAGCGTCGAGTGACTCTGGAGGACATCGTTGACCGTCTGTTCGATCTGTTTGTCCTCAGAGAAGTCCCGAAGCACATCGTTCTGGGCAGCGGCTCAGAGTCCGTATCAAAAGCCGTTGCCGAATGGCTGAGCCAGCTTCCCGTAGAAACCATAGTGGCCGAACCGGGGAGTCGCTGGGAGGAAGACCACGCGGGGTCATTTGGCCGGAGGCTGCGTGACGAACTCATTAGTAGCGGGGCTTTCACGACATTGCCGGAAGCCAAGACGATGACAGGAAACTGGCGCAGGCAGTACAACGAGACGCGTCCGCAGCACAGTCCTCTTGAGGATGAGCCTCAAGCTTCTCACGCTGCCCATCCGGCGGGCTCTTTGGATGGCGAACCGTCGGTTTTGCAGACTGTACAGCTGACAGCAGACCCGGCCGGTCTGACTCAGCCAGGCGGGAAGTTGTTGGTGACTGATCAGCGCCAGGATGGATGGAAAACCGGAGTGCCTGAATGGGTAGTGAAGATGACGAAGGTGGCCGAGTATGTTGGGATCGCTTTGGTGATCTTGCTTATGATTATGGTGGTGCTGGCGCTGCTGGCACCTCATTTCGGCTGGCGCGCAGACACAGTCCTGTCCGGCAGCATGGAACCGGCGCTTCCTGTGGGCTGCGTCCAAGTAACCCAGCCTGTCAAGGCAGAGGCCATAAAGGTGGGCGACATTATCACCTTCCGTTCTCCCACAAATGGCAAACTGATGAGCCACAGGGTCATAGCCGTGGAAGAGGGCAATTCATACCAGTTCCGAACCAAGGGTGATGCCAATGAAGATGTCGATCCCTACAGCGTACCCGCCCAGAATGTTGTTGGCAGGGTCTGCTTCAGACTCTCTCATGTTGGCTACGTCGTCGAGTATTTGAAAACGCCGCTAGGCTTCATACTTCTGGGCCTCTGCGGCATTGCGCTTATTCTGGCTGAGGTGAGCACTATGCTTGAAGTGCGCTGGAAGGAGTCTGCCCAAGCTGATACTGAGGCGAAATAGGGGTAAAGGAGCGGGGATGCTGGGCAGATGGTGGCTCACCACAGTTGTCAGCCTTGGCCTGGTTCTGTTGATAGGCGGCATAGGGCTGGCAGCGGGCAGTTTCGCGGACTCAGAGACCTCCTTGGCCAATGCGTTCCAGGCTTGGACCTCTACTGCCTGGGTGCAAACCACGCGAACGGACTTTGAGGCCGGAGTTCTCAATCAGGCTGATATCAGGAGCAGTCCCGGCGATGTGAGACTGGCCAGGGACAACCGCATATTCGCGTTTCAGGGCGGCAGTGTGAACTTCTGGGGATATGGCGTCCCCGCTAACTCTTGGGCGTCCATGACCGCTGCCCAAAACCCCGTGGGCGCTGGAGGAGCCCTGGCCTATGACGGCGCCAGGTACATCTATGCCTTCCGCGGTGGTGGCAACCGGACCTTCTGGAGATATGACACCATCAACAACGCATGGGTGGCGCTGGCCAATACGCCGGCAGGCGGTCCTGTTGGCGCAGGTGGGGCCCTGGCTTACGACGGTGCCCGGTACGTCTACGCCTTCCGCGGTGGTGGCAACCGGACCTTCTGGAGATATGACACCATCAACAACGCATGGGTGGCGCTGGCCAATACGCCGGCAGGCGGTCCTGTTGGCGCAGGTGGGGCCCTGGCTTACGACGGTACCCGGTACGTCTACGCCTTCCGCGGTGGTGGCAACCGGACCTTCTGGAGATATGACATCACCAACAACTCATGGGCGACAAGGACCGCTGCCCCAAGCACCGTTGCTGCTGGAGGGTCCTTGGCCTACGATGGCTCACGGTACATCTATGCGTTCCGAGGCAACAACCAGACGGGATTCTGGAGGTACGATACCACCCTCAACTCCTGGGACTCCACATCCCTTCAGGCTGCACCGGCCAATGTCGATGCCGGAGGCGCTCTGGCCTATGCTGGTTCGGGCTATATCTACGCGCTCAGAGGGAATGGCACGTCGGCTTTCTGGAGGTATGACATTATTGGCAACTATTGGACATCCATGGCCAATGCACTGGGCAATGTGGCGGATGGAGGCGCTCTGACCTTCGTGGCCGTGAATACATACGTTGGCTTGGCGACCATGGCTTCTCAAGTTAGAGATACCGGCATCTCAGGAGACAGGTGGGATGCCCTGATCTGGGATGAGACGCTGCCAGCCAACACCGACATCACCTTTGAGGTCAGAGCCAGCGATACCCTGTTTGCCCCAGGCGATGCCCTGCCAGCCTGGACGCCGGTGGGGGGAACGTCTCCCATCACGTCAGGATTGCCTTTCGGGCGATACATGCAGTGGCGGGCTACCTTGACTACCTCGGATACCGCAGTGACCCCACTCCTACACGAAGTCAGGGTGTACCACTACTAGCTGTGACCGCGGGAAATACCTCCTGCGCTTCTTCTTGACTGCTCTCGATCGATCTTGACAGCGCCTCGTGTGTGCTCTACCATACCTCGTAATACGATGTACCGAATAGCGGTTGGTGAGCACAGTGTGCGCTGATAGTAATAGTAGATGTACGTCTCCCCGTGTCATAGAACGCTTCAAAGAAGCCAACCTGATCTTCCCCCAATCCCCTGAGATCCTTTCGGCGAAGGCCCGCGGTCAGAAGGTCATGGGGTGGGTATGCACCTATGTGCCTGAGGAGTTGCTGCATGCCGCCGGTGCTCTGCCGGTAAGGATATCGGGGTATGCGAAGGAGACCGACCTCCAGGATGGCACGGCCTACTTCTATGTCAACAACTGCTCCTTCGCCCGGAGCTGCCTGCAGCTCGGGCTGAGAGGAGAATACGATTACCTGGACGGCTTCGTGGCGGGTTCGACTTGCGACGCTGCCCGCCGCCTTTTCGATCTCTGGCGGCACTACGTGCCGGTGCCCTTTCATCATATCCTGACTGTACCGCGGAAGTACTCCGAGAGGACCCTTGACCTCTACCTGAGCCAGGTGGTCCAGCTCAAGAAGGATCTGGAGGCCCACCTCAGGGTAGAGATTGCGGATGAGTCTTTGGTGAAATCCATCGACCTCTACAATGAATCTCGCTCTCTCCTCAGAGCGCTCAACGATCTCAGGAAGCTCGACGAGCCTCCGATCAACGGTAGCCAGACCATGGAGGTGCTCAATGCCAGCTCCCGCATGCCGAAAGAGACCTTCAATGAGTGCTTGAGAGAGCTTCTCCGGGACCTGGAACACTCGAAGCCAAGATGCAAAGGGAGAGCCAGAATAATGATCGCCGGCAGCGCCCTGAACAACGCCGACTTCATCCAGTCCATCGAGCGGATCGGCGGACTGGTGGTCACTGACGAGCTCTGCACCGGCACCAGGTACTGGTGCGACCAGGTGGCTGTCGGCGATCATGATGAACCTCTCAAGGCTATTGCCCGCCGGTACTTGAACAACTTCCCCTGCGCCCGGATGTATCCGTCCGAGGAGCGCTTCCAGCGCATGCTGAATCTGATTCGGGAGTTCCGGGTGGACGGAGTGATCAGTCAGACGATAAGGTACTGCTCGCCGTACTCCAACGATCTGCCGCTGCTCAGCGACGTGCTGAACCGGAATGGCATACCGATGCTGGCGCTGGACGTGGAATACGGGACTTCAGGCTCAGGGCAGATCCTGACGCGAGTGCAGGCCTTTCTGGAGATGCTGGAGGCCAGGCGAAAATGACCACCACTGCGAAGACTCCGGACAGAATAGACGCCATCCTGCGGGCCTGCCGCCTGATGCTGCGCATGAACAAGGCGCGTCCGGACGCCAGGAGGAGCGAAGCCCTCTACTATGAGATGCTCATCGACTACTGCACTCAGCTGGCCAATGCCCGGCAGCAGGGCAAGTTCATCGCGGCCCACACGGTCTTCTTCCCCAGCGAGATCCTCTATGCCATGGGCATCGTTCCCCTGCACACCGAGACCACCTCCTGGATGACGGCCCTTTTCCTGGGCCAGTACTCCGATCTGCTGGCGGCTGGCGCCGAACAGGGCCTGAGCTCGGAGATATGTTCGCCGCACCGCGGCCTGGCCGGGGCCCTGACCATCGGAGCCCTGCCCCGCCCCGATGTGGTCCTCTGGTCGAACATGGTCTGCGACAACACTGCCAAATGCGGCGAGTTGCTGATGAAGATCACCGGCAGCCCCGGGTTCTTCCTGGACCGCCCGTTCCAGCGATCGGAAGCAGAAGTGAGTTACTTCGTCGAAGAACTACGGGACATGATCGCTTTCCTGGAACTTCAGTCCGGGGTGAAAATGGATTGGGACAAACTCTCAGAAACGGTCCGGCACATGGACGAGCAGATCGAATTGTTCAGAGAGATCAACCGATTGCGGGAGGCCGTACCGTCTCCTTTCCATCCGCAGGGGTTCCTGGAGCTGGTCACCGTGGACTACCTCTTTCCCGGCCGTCCCAAAGCCACCGAGTACCTGCGGACGCTGCGGGATGAACTGGCCGCCGCAGTGTCTGAACACAGAGGCGCGGTGCCCAATGAGCGCTACCGGCTGATGACCCTCTTCATGCCGCCCATGTATCTCATCGGTTTCCTGGAGAAGCTGTCCCGGGAATACGGGGCCGTGAGTACCACCGAGCCCTTCTTCTGCAACTGGGGCGAAGGACGGCTGGACCCCGGGAAGCCCCTGGAGAGCATCGCCCAGAAGTCGTACATGCTGCCCGAGGCTCATATGTTCGGGCCGATGAGTGACAAGGCCATCGGCGAGATAGTGGACAGCGCCAGGCGGTACCAGGTGGACGGCGCCATATACTATGCCGACGTCGGCTGCCGGCATACGTGCGCCGTCATCAAGCTTTTCAAGGACGCACTGTCCGAGTTGGATGTTCCGGTGCTGACCGTTGACTGTGATGTGGTCGATCCGACGGTGACTTCCGAGGAGGAAATACGAGAGAAGCTGGAGCGGTTCCTCGAACTCCTCGAAGACCGTCGTTAATGGTATGCTATACAAAGTGCTTTGGTGGGAACCATGAGAGCAGTTGGTCTCGACATAGGGAGTCTCAGCACGAAGGCCGTGGTGATGGGTGACGATGGGATTCTGTCGTCAGCCGTTGTCCTGTCCTCCGATTCCGCCGAGTCCAGCGCCAGGGCGGCGCTGGATCAAGCGCTGGCCAAGATAGGCCAGGATGGGGACGTCTACGTTGTCTCCACCGGAGCAGGAGGAAAGGACATCTCCTTCAGCCGTCAACAGAAGGCGGTCACCACCTGCCTGGCCCGTGGCGTGTACTATCTTCTGCCGGAGGCCCGAACGGTGATAGACATGGGTGCGGAGACCATAACGGTGGTCAGGATCAACGAACGAGGCCGGGTGTCCGACTATGGAAACCAGGACAAGTGCGCCGCGGGCACCGGCATCTTCCTGCAGCAGATGGCGAAGCTCCTCCGGCTTTCTATGGAGGAAATGGCCATCATCTCTTCCAAGGCGAAGGCCAAAGTCGAGATCACGGGCACATGTGCCGTGTTTGCCGAATCGGAGGTCATATCCCACATCCACCGCGATCCGCCGGCACCGATTGAGGATATCGTAGCTGGTATCTACAGCTCGATGGTGCACCGGATCATGGCGCAGTTGCAGAGGGTCGGCATAAAGAAGGAAGTAGCCGTCACCGGCGGAGTGGCTGCCAACAGCGGCCTCGTCAGCATCCTGGCAGAGGAGGTAGGTCACAGCGTTCTGATACCGCCAACACCTGAGCTGGCGGGAGCCATCGGGGCGGCTCTCATAGCCAGAGAGAACATGATGCAGGGAGCCAGTTAGGGTGATTGTCGCCGGCATAGATATCGGCTCGCGGGCCACCAAGGCAGTGCTGCTGAACAAGACTGCGGTGATCTCCTCGGTCATCTGCGATACGGGCCCTGAAAGCGTGAAGACCTCAGAGGCAGCTATGCAGGTGTTGCTGAGAGGCACCGGACTGGCGCTCAAAGATGTAAAGTACACGGTGGCCACCGGCTACGGAAGGATCCTGGTGCCCTTTGCCGACGAGAACATATCGGAGATCAGTTGCCACGCCCGCGGCGTCAACCATTGCTTCCCCTCCGTCAGGACTATCCTGGACATGGGCGGCCAGGACTGCAAAGCCATCCGCTGTGACGAGCAGGGACGGGTGGTCAACTTCATCATGAATGACAAGTGCGCCGGCGGCACGGGGAGATTCCTGGAGATAATTGCGGAAGTGCTCGATGTGCCGCTCTCCAGCATCGGAGAGGTGGCGCTGGAGTCCAAGAGCAATATCCCCTTTAATACCATTTGCGCCGTTTTTGCCAAGAGCGAAGCCATCTCCTATTTGAGGAAGGGGGCGTCCAAGGGGGACATCCTGTCGGGACTTCACGAGGCCATCGCGACCAGAAGTGTGAATCTTCTCAAGAGGGTCTCCATAGAGAAGGACTTCAGCATCAGCGGAGGAATTGCCAAGAACAAAGGCATGGTGCAGAAGCTGAGAGAGAAAACAGGGCTGGAGCCGCTGCTGGCCGAGGATCCCCAACTGATGGGCGCTCTCGGTGCCGCCCTGTTTGCCAGGGAGCGGGGCCAGAGCCGGAATGGCGATGGGTTGAAGATACAGTATGGCTACGCTGATGCCACCGGCAACTACTTCATCACTGTTGACCGCGCCCGTTGCGACGGTTGTGGTAAGTGTGTCAGCGTGTGTCCCTCCAGCGTTTTCGATGTTGCCCGGGAAAACGGCGACCAACCTAAAGCGATGGTGAGAGAAGAGGCCAGGAACAGACTGTCGCTTCTCTGCCCCGGATTTGGCTCTTGTGCCAAATCCCTCAAGACGAACTGCCACAGCGTGTGCCAGGGAAATGCCATAAGCCATACCTGGGATAGCTCTCGATGAGGCTGTCTCAGAATTGGTGCAGTCACCTGAGGCGACTGCTGAGGGTTTGGGGGTGGTATTCATCACCCTCACCTTCATCCTCTCCCATCGAGGGAGAGGAGATTTGGGGCGTGCAGAGGGGCGGAGCCCCTCTGCGTTTCCTCTTATCCCCCAAGATTGGGGGACAAAGGGGGTTGAAGAGCGGTTCTGTGACGACCTCTTGATGATCGGCTGAGCAAGGGGGGAAGGAGGACCAGATGATGAGCAAGCAGGATGGAGGTTCTACCAGGAGGGTCAGGGTGGCCCTGGATGGAATGGGCGGCGATTATGCCCCCACCGAGATAGTGAGTGGAGCGGCCCGGGCTGCCAAAGAAATGGACGTAGAGGTAATCATTACCGGCCTCAGGCCTGATCTGACGGCTGAGCTCAAAAAGCACGGCTTTCACGACTCATCGATTCAACTGGTGGAGGCGGTGGAGATTGTCAGGGACGGTGAGAACGCCATCATTGCCGCCATGCGAAAACCGAACAGTTCCATGGCTATAGCCACCAAGCTGGTTAAAGAGGGCAAGGCTGATGCGGTGGTCAGTGCCGGATCAACCGGTGCCTTCATGGTCAATGCCTATCAGCATCTGGGGACTCTGCCGGGCATCGAGCGGCCGATAGTTGGAGGTCCGTTCTTGAAGCTGGCTCCGAATACGTTTGTGCTGGACATGGGGGCCAACGTGGGTTGCCAAGCCAGCGACTTGCTGAAGTTCGCCGTGGCCGGGAGCGTCTTCGTCAAGAAGTTCCACGGCATAGAGAACCCCACCGTGGGCCTTCTCAACGTGGGTGCGGAAGAGGGCAAGGGCAACGACGTGGTCAAAGAGGCGTACCATCTGCTCAAGGAGAGCGGACTCAATTTTATTGGCAACGTGGAAGGCATGGACATCCCCGACGGGAAGGCCAATGTCATCGTCTGCGACGGCTTCGTTGGCAACATATTGCTGAAGTTCTCGGAAGGGATGGCCAGAGGCGTCAACCGTTTTCTGTCTGAAGAACTGGCGGCCATGCTGCCGCAGCCTGCTGTCGAGGGCGTCACCTCGAAGCTGATGAAGCTGATCAGCACACCGGACACGACCGGCGGCGGTCCTATCTGGGGCATAAATGGGGTGGCCATCGTCTGTCATGGCGCCAGCCGCGCTGATCATATCGCTGCGGCCATAGGTGAGGCCAAGTTGGCCGTGGAAAGCGACTTTGTGGGAACGCTTCGCGTGGAGCTGGAGAAGGCGCTCAAGGGAACCGCTGGGTAGATGCTTATGGATTCCCGCTTCCGCGGGGATGACGCAGGAAGGGCAGGCAGAGTTGCCTGCCGCAAGAGGGTGCGAGGGACTCCTCCCTGCCAGGAGTCTTGGAGGCGCGTTTCACCCTCACTCAGACCCCCTCCCGTCGATGGAGAAGGAATTGTTCCGGCAAGTCCCGCACGGGTGTGCAGAGGGGCGAAGCCCCTTTGCCGAGGGTCTGGGGGTGTCCCCCAGTCTCTTCTCCTACCCTCAAGATTGGGGGCCAGGGGGTTGAACAGAGAGCGGAGATTGCCGCGCCTTCTCGTCACGGGGCAGTAGAATGGCTCGCAATGACAGGTCTGCCAATGGATGACAGAAACGGGTGCAGGGCGAAGTCCTGCCGGGAGTCTGAGGGTGTCCCTCAGATCCTTTTTCTAATCCCCCAAGATTGGGGGTCAGGGGGTTGAAGATCTCTGCATGCCAATCTCGGGGATGCAACCGATAGAACCAGTGTCACACAGTGCTAGGAGGCCAACTTGTCAGTACTCGATGAGCTGAAGAAGATACTCGCCAGGGTGGCCAAGAAACGAGAACAGGACATAACCGTTGAGATGCCGCTGGCCAATCTGCACCTCGATTCCTTGAACTGGGTACAGGCCATCGTGGGCATAGAGAGCCGGTTCGACATGGAAGTGGACATAGAGAAGTTGAAGAAGTTTGTCACCGTCGGCGATCTGTTGAAGCACATCGAAGAGAGAATGAACTAACGCCGGCTTCGGTTCTCAGGCACTTCGCTTTGTTGAGCGAGTTCTCCTCACAAGATGTTCCCAGTGCAGAGCCGGTGCAGGGAGTCATCCCTGCTGGGGGTTTGGGGGTATCCCCCAATTCAATCCTCCCCCCAAGAGTGGGGGCCAAGGGGGTTGAAGACGGGCTTTTCGGATAGCCTGTCATGCGCTTGATCGAGCTTCGACGCGGATTTGACTCTTCCATGTTACACTATGCGGTGGCTGCCAAATGGCTGAGTGTCTGATCCGCGAGATTGAGGTCAACGGGATGGTCTTCCGCGGCCGATCTGCCGGCGCGGAAGGTTCTTCCAATGAACCGATCATCCTCCTGCATGGCTTCCCTGAGACTTCGATCATGTGGGCCAACCTCATGGAACGCCTGGCGGATGGGGGCTATCGCTGCTTTGCTCCTGACCAGCGGGGTTACAGCCCGGGGGCTCGTCCAAGCGGTGTCGAGGACTATGCCTACCAGAAGCTGGTCTTGGACATCGTGGCGCTGGCCGATGCGCTCGGCTACGCGCGTTTTCATCTGATTGGCCATGACTGGGGCTCCGCCATCGGGTGGGCCATCTTGCACCTGCATCCGGACCGCGTCCGCAGTTGGACCGCCATGTCGGTTCCTCATCTGGACGCCTTCGCTTCGGCCATTGCCGACGACCCTGACCAACGAAAGCGCAGCCAGTACATGGCGTTCTTCATGTTGCCGGAGAAACCGGAGATGGCCCTGGCCGCCGATGACTTTGCCGTCTTGCGCTCTCTGTGGTCACCGATCCCGAAGGAACAGGTGGAGGAATATCTCGGCGTTTTTTCTCAACCAGGTGCACTGACAGCCGCGCTCAACTGGTATCGTGCCAACGCTGTCCTGCTGGAGAAGCGCCGTGAGGGCCCCAAGTTCGGCCCGGTGCAGCATCCGACTCTGCTCATCTGGGGGAATCAGGATATGGCCATCGGGCGCGTCGCGGTTGAACGGACAGCGCAGTACATGAAGGGGCCATTCCGGCTGGTCGAATTGAATGCTGGACACTGGCTGGCTCAAGAGGAACCGGAGCGCGTCCATGACGAAATCCTTCGTCACCTTCAGTCAAACTGGCTGCAGTGAATACACTGGCGGCCGCCCCTGCTGGTATCCGGCATCCAGTGCAACTGTCTCAGAATCGGCTTGGTCAGGTGCCTGTGGCGGGAGTCGTCTCCGGAAGCGCGAGTTGGTGGAGCACAAGCCCGGTGCAGGAGCAGCTCTGTCTTGTGGGCGGGAAGCGCTGGAGTATCACGCTAGCTGATCCCCGGGGTAGTCGTCTGACATGCGTGTGGACTGGCAATGCCCGAGCTAACGGCGTTGCCCTTTGCTCTTGTCATCCGGCCCCTTCTTGTCAGGCTGGACTCTGTTCTGGACTCGATCCATCTTAGCTCTCAGTGCACCAACCGAATCAGGCACTGGCGGCCGCTTGACTTTTCGCCCAGAGAGGATGAACAAGACGCTCGCCAGGAGAGCGGCCACGCCCAGAATAGCAGCCCAGAACCATGTGGACATTCCGCTGGCGATTGCGACTGATGATCTTTGGCCCACGGCGATTGAGACATCTGCGCTGGTAGAATCAGCCTTGCCGTCATTGATCCTGTAGGTGAACGAATCCGTGCCCGTGAAGTCGGAGTTGGGTGAGTAGGTGAAGGAACCGTCGGAGTTGAGCGTCAGCGTTCCGTGGTTCACTGATCTGACCAGGATGGCCGCGAGGGTGTCTCCATCTACGTCAAGGTCATTGGCCAGCACGCCGGGGGCTTCTACCTCGAGCACGGCATTCTGATCCGTGTCGTAGGAGTCACTTCTGGCTACCGGCGCATTGTTGGCTGGATCTGGGACGATGGTGTAGGGGTCGCTTGTTCCGGATGCGGCACCGTCCGAGGCGGTGATGGTAATGCCGGAAACAGCTACAGTACTCCTGGCACTTATGGTAAAGGTGCCGTTGGTCAGAGTGCTGGCGTTATCAGTGAAAAGGCCATCGCCATTGGTGTCGAAGGAAACCCTAGTTGAGCTTGAGCTCAAAGTGACTGAGACCGAGCTATTGTTGACCAGGTTGTCGAATCGGTCGTAGGCAGTGATGGTCACCGTGAATGGCGTTCCAGACTGCTGGGTGTATGAGGTGGAAACTACGTGATAATGATCAATGGTAGTGTCGGCGGTTACCGTGATGACAGCGGTATCCGAGAATCCCTCGTAGGTACCGGTCACTGTCCAGGTACCGGCCTTCGCGGAGGTATAGTGGTTGCCTGACCAGGATCCGCCATGATCGCCAGTTATCGTGAAGGCGGTTGCGCCACTAACATAGCCCAGGCTGTTGTTGTCGGTGTCGAAGGCCTTAACGTCGTAGCCCAGGGTGTAGCCGGCGGGGATGGTGATGGGGTCTGGTGAGATCTCGATGCGAGCTACCGTTCCGGTGGTAACGGTGAGCCTGGCTGTATCTGTAAGCAGGCCATTGTAAGTACCGGTCACCGTCCACGTGCCAAGCTTATCCGACGTGTAGCGGTTGCCTGTCCAGAAACCACCGGCTGCAGGCTCAATAGTGAAAACCGTGGAACTAGTGACGTCCAAGACCCGATTGTTCCACTGGTCAAACGATGCAGCGGCGTAGGGCAGACTGGCGCCGGTCATGATGCTGTCAGGATTGGGAGAGATGACGATGTGGGTGGCCGGGCCGGCAGTGACTGCCCAGTTCTCGGTGTTGGCCAAGACGGAGTTCGTGGTATCGGTTACGGTGATGTTCTGGCTGCCTGATGTGCGGAACGTGACAGCGCTGGTGAAGACGTGGGTGCCGTTGTCGGAGGCGATGAAGACATAGTTCGCAGGCAGTATGGCGTTGAGATCGGAGGAAGTGAAACGGACGGTGCCGGTGTATCCGGTGGCGACATTGCCGTAGGAGTCGTGGGCGGTGACGGTGACGGTGAAGGGCGATCCAGCCGTGGCGGAGCCGCCGGCTGGGCTGATAACGAGGGAGGTGGCCCCTCCGGCGGTGCTGACCGTAAGGGTGGCGTTCTCGGAGAAAGCGCCGTAGGTGCCGGTGACAATCCAGGTGCCGACCTTCTGCGAAACATAGACATTGGCGGTCCAGGAGCCGCCGGCTGCAGGCTCTATGGTGAAAACCGTTGAACTGGTGACGTTGCCCAGGCTGTTCATCCCGATGTCAAAGGCTTCGGCGGTGTAGGCTTGAGTCAAGCCGGCCACGATGGTGACATTATCTGGGGAGATAACGATGTAGGCGGCCGAGGATGCAGTCACCGTCAGGGTGGCGTTGTCGGAGAGAGTGCCGTAGGTACCGGTGACGGTCCAAATGCCGGCCTTCTGCGAGGTATAAGTGCTGTTGTCGGTTCCACCCCATGAACCACCAGCGGCAGGATCTATGGTGAAAACCGTTGAACTGGTGACATCGCCCAGGGGAGTGTTCCCGATGTCATAGGCTTGAGCGGTGTAGGCTTGAGATTGGCCGGTGGTGATGGTGGCCGTATCTGGTGAGATGACGATATGATCTGGTCCCGCGGCGCTGACGGACCAGGTTTCGGTATTGGTCAGGGCGCCGTTTCCGGTGTCGGCTACGGTGACAGTCGGGTTTCCTGGTGTGACCAGAGTAATGCCGTTGGTGAAGGTGTGGGTGCCATTGTCGGCGGGTTGGAAGGTGTAGTTGTCTGAAGGCAAAGTGGCCGCCGGGTCGGAAGACGTGAAGTAGACTGTACCGGTGTAGCCGGTGGCTTCATTCATATATGTATCGTAAGCGGTTACGGTGACATCAAAGGGCGATCCCGCTGTTGCCGAGCCGCCGTCGGGTTTCAAATCAAGGCTGGTGGCATCACCGGGGTTGACGGTAAGGTCGAGGTCGTAATCCGGGCTGCCAAAGGAGTTGATGGTGCCGTTGGTGACATCGGCGACATCGACGGTGGTTGTCTCGGCTCTATAGGCGGCGAGAGTAGCAGCGAGAGGCCAAGACTCGCCACCCGAGAAGAAGACTGGTGTAGAGGAGCCGATGTTGACGCTTTCGACGGTGGGAGTCCATCCCGGGACAGTGCCAGGACCGGAGAAGGTGAGGGATTTCGTTCCGGCGTAGGACGTATCGATATTGCCAAATGGGTCCTTGGCTCTGATGGTAAGTTCGTTGGTAGCGCCGGCGGTCATGGTAGCTGAGCCGATCACCTCGAGCCTGGAGGCGGAAGCGGGGTTGACTGACCAGGTTGCGTTGTCTGTCAGCGAACCATCAGTGATGCTGATCCATTGGCTACCGGCAGTGCTCAGGGTGACAGAGAAGCTCTGGGTGCCTTTGTCACCGTTCTTGAACTCATAGGGTTCTGGCAGTTGGGCGCTGGAGTCGGAGGACGTGAAAGAGACCGTGCCATTGTAGCTCTCATCTACGTTGCCGGTGGCATCATAGGCTGTGACTGTGACCGAAAACGGTGTGCCTGACATCGTACTGCCGCCATTGGTTGCGGTTAGCTCCAGGCGTGTGGCCTGCGCCAGGACCGCCTGATCACGGGCGGCCAGCAAAGCCACTGAAGTCAGCACTACGAACAGAACTGCCAGGGCCACCCTTTTCAGCAAAATCGTACCCCCATAAGCGTGCGCCGCAATGCAACAATACATAAATTATACCACCGGTATACGGCAAGTGCTGAATCCGAAGCGAAAATGGGGTGAGGCTATGATGCATGTCGAAAAGGCGCTTACTTTGACCGGCGTTCACTCACCGCCACGAGCTGTCTCTCCGCCGAGAACCTGTAGAGCGCGGACTTGACAGGACGCCCAGTCGGGCGATAGACTAGGCAAACAGTTGCCTATGGCCGTTTCCCTCAGCGAGCATTCCGCGGTTGTCCTGTTGAACTTCGTCGTCAGGGGGCAAAGATAGTGAAGAAGATAGTGAAGGTAATACCCTGCCTGGATATGAAGGAAGGCAGAGTAGTCAAAGGGATCAACTTCGTCAATCTGAGGGATGCCCGTGATCCGGTGGAGGCGGCAACCACCTATGAAAAGGAGGGTGCGGACGAGATTGCCTTCCTGGATATTGCCGCTACTGTGGAGAAGAGGGGCACCAGGCTGGAATGGGTCAAGAATGTGAGAAAGGCCATTAGTGTGCCCTTCGTGGTGGGCGGTGGCGTGCGCGACATTGCCGACATGGAGGAACTCTTCAACATCGGGGTGAATAAAGTCTCCATAAACACTGCTGCCTACAGAAACCCCGACCTAATCGCCAATGCAGTCCGCACTTTCGGGAGTGGGAGCATAGTGGTGGCCATCGATGGGAAGAAGAATCCGCCTCAGAGTAAGCGCCCACGGCTTGAACTCGTTGTGAGCGGTGGTATGGAGGAGACGGGAGTTGAGATCGTGGAGTGGGCCAAGAGGGTGGAGAAACTGGGAGCGGGCGAGATCCTACTGACCAGCCGGGATGCTGACGGGACCAAAGAGGGCTACGACCTGGAGATGACCAAGGCAGTAGCTGAGGCGGTGAGAATTCCGGTGACCGCTTCCGGCGGCGCCGGCAAGCTGGAGCATCTTTACGAGGCCGTAGTCATCGGCAAAGCGTCGGCAGTGCTGTGTGCCTCCGTTTTCCATTTCGGGGAGATCACCATTCCCCAAGCCAAGAAGTATCTGGCCAGCAAGGGAATTCCGGTAAGACTCTGAGAATTGGTGCAGGGTCTAGACGACTGGAGAGGTGCTGAAGACATGGACGTAGATTTCAAGAGAGTAGATGCCATCGTCGACTCGTACGGTTGTAATCGTGACAGCCTTATTTCCATACTCCAAGATGCGCAGTCGGTGTACCACTACCTTCCAGAAGATGTGATTCGTCAGGTGGCCACTAGGCTGCGGCTGCCGATAATCCAGGTTTATGGCGTGGCTACGTTTTTCAAGGCATTCAGTCTCGAGCCGCGCGGAGAGCACATGGTGCGAGTCTGTCTGGGTACTGCCTGCCATGTGAGGGGTGCTCCTGCAGTACTGGACGAGGTGAAGAGACAACTGGGTGTCGAACCGGGGGAGACTTCGAAAGACATGCAGTTCACGCTCGAGACGGTGAACTGCTTGGGTGCATGTGCCCTTGGGCCGCTGTTGGTTATGGATGATAAATACCAGGGACAAATGAGCCCGGGCAAGATCAAGAAAGTCCTCAGAGACTACAAGAAAAGCACTGAGGGTAAGTGAAGATGAAGAAGCTAAGGTCACTGGTTGAACTGGAACAATTGCGGGCCAGGCTCGCAAGACAGCGTGATCCCAAGAAGCCTTATGTGTCTGTCTGTGGCGGTACCGGCTGTCATGCCTACAAGTGCGAGGATGTTGCCAGGGCATTGGCCAACGAGATAGAACAACAGGGCCTGAGCGAACGCGTCGAATTGAAAGTAACCGGTTGCCACGGTTTCTGCGAGCGTGGTCCGCTGGTGGTGATCTATCCAGAGAAGACATTCTACCAGCGAGTCAACCCGGCCGACGCCTCCGAGATAATCTCAGGCACGGTGGCCAAAGGGAAAGTCATTGAGAGGCTGCTCTTTGCGGAGACTGGAAACGGACACAAAGCGCGCTCTGAGAATGAGATCTCATTCTATAAGAAGCAGCAGAGACTCATCTTTGGCAGTAACGGCATCATCGATCCCACGAGTATTGAGGACTACATTGCCTTGGGTGGGTACTCGGCCCTCTGCAAGGTGCTCTTCGACATGCATCCTGAAGACGTGCTGGATGAAATCAGCAAGTCCGGGCTGCGCGGCCGTGGCGGCGCCGGCTTCCCCACTTTCAGGAAATGGGAGGCTGCCCGCAGTGCCCCCTCCTACGATGGTGTTCGGTATGTCATCTGCAATGCGGATGAGGGTGACCCTGGGGCCTATATGGACCGGAGCCTCTTGGAGGGCAACCCTCACAGCATCATCGAGGGGATGATCATCGGTGCCCACACTATCGGTTCCAATCATGGTTGCGTTTATGTTCGAATGGAGTATCCGCTGGCAGTGAGGAATCTGGGCATAGCCTTGGAACAGGCCAGGGAATACGGTCTTCTAGGGGAGAATATCCTTGGGAGTGATTTCGACTTTGACATAAAGATCTCCAGGGGAGGTGGTGCGTTCATCTGCGGTGAGTCTACCGCACTCATGGCCTCGCTGGAGGGACATATCGGCGAACCGCGCCAGAAGCATATTCATACAGCAGTCAAAGGACTCTACGGGCGGCCCACCAATCTCAACAATGTGGAGACTTGGGCCAATGTGCCGCTCATCATCAATCGTGGAGGCGCTTGGTACTCGAAGATTGGTACCAAAGGAAGCAAGGGGACCAAGATATTCTCCTTGGTGGGCAAGGTCAACAACACCGGACTGGTGGAAGTGCCAATGGGGATCACTTTGAGGGAGATGGTGTATGACATTGGTGGTGGCATCCGAGGTGGCAAGAAACTCAAAGCTGTGCAAACAGGTGGACCATCTGGCGGATGTATTCCGGAGACCTTGGTAGACCTGCCTGTGGACTTCGACAGGCTGAGCGAAGCGGGTTCGATGATGGGATCCGGCGGCATGATAGTCATGGATGAGGACAACTGCATGGTCGATATGGCCAGATACTTCGTCAAGTTCTTGACTGAGGAATCGTGTGGCAAGTGCGTTCCATGCCGTGAAGGGCTTGACAGGATGCTCGATATTCTCACGGGCATAACGGAAGGGCGCGGTGCGGCAGAGGACGTTGAGCTATTGGAAGAGTTGGGTGAGGTCATCAAGGAAGCTTCACTATGCGGCCTGGGAGGCACTGCTCCCAACCCTGTTCTGTCTACCATCAGGTACTTCCGCGATGAATACAAGGCACATGTGGTGGATAAGCGATGCCCGGCCGGCGTCTGCAAGGCTCTCATCAAATTCACGGTCGATGCCGTCAAGTGCACCGGCTGTCGGGTGTGTGCCAAGGAATGCCCTGAAGGTGCCATATCAGGAGAGAAGAAGGAAGTGCACGTCATTGACCAGGAGAAGTGCATAAAATGCGGGCTCTGCCGTGACCTCTGCAAGTTTGATGCGGTTCTAGTCTCGTGAAGAGGTAGAAATATGGTTGAATTGACGATTGACGGAACGAAGGTGAGGGTGATGGAGGGGACGAGTGTCCTGGAGGCGGCCAGGGAGATGGGCATCATCATCCCCACGCTATGCTACTATCCCGGTCTCAGCTCCTTTGGTGAATGCCGCGTGTGCCTGGTCGAGGTAGTGAAGGGCAAGGGGCGCTCATCGCTCGAGGCGTCTTGCGCCATGCCAGTAGAGGCGGGGATGGTGGTACTGACCAATTCGGAGAAGGTGGCGAAGGCGCGCAAGGTGGTTATGGAGTTACTGATAGCCTCCTGTCCCACCTCAAAGACGCTTCAGGACATGGCCTCCAACATGGGGATCAACAAGATCAGATTCGCGATAAAGGACAGAGGCTGCATCCTCTGCGGGCGCTGCGTCCGCTACTGCAAGGAGCAGATGCGGTCGGGCGGCATCGGATTTGTGGGCCGCGGCACGTCACGCAAGGTGGCCACGGCTTTTGGCGTCACACCGGTCGAGTGCCGCAACTGCGGCGGCTGCGAGTGGATCTGCCCGGTCTGCGAGCGGGCCTGCACGGCGAACAATCTGGTGAACGGTCTTTGTGGCGGCTGTCAAAACGTGGCACCGGTTGAGACCTGCCGAATATGCATAGGGTGTTCGGAGAGCGTTGGAGCACATGGGCATTCGGTCTACTAGAGCCAGGAAGCTCTCAAATAAGGGAAGATAGCTTGAGAGAACAAGAGGAAGGAGACAACAGATGACACTCACAAGGTATAATGCAACGGCTTCTACCCTGACGAAGAACAGGACGGGCGGCGATTGGTGTCCCATCAGTGGGATGTGCGTCACGTGCGTCGATGGCTGCATCGGCATGTGCGAGATCGGGAAGAGCGCCTACCGGGGGACTGAGGTAATCTACCCGCAGCCCTTTGGTATTATCACCACCGCATCGCAAAAAGCCTACCCCGTTGACCTGTCGCATTTCAATATAATGGGAACCGCGGTAGGGGCCTACGGCATAGAAGCAGACTCCGACAAGGCTATCTTCCCGAACGTCAGCCTGGAGTCATCGCTAGGCCGCGACAAGGGGATCAAGCTGCGTGTGCCATTTGTCATCCCTGGTCTGGGATCCACCAATGTGGCAGCGCAGAACTGGGATGGTCTGGCCATCGGCGCGGCCATGTTTGGAGTACCGCTGACCATTGGCGAGAACGTCTGTGCCATGGATGTCGATTCCAAAATAACCAAGGGACGTATTCAGACGTCGCCCGACATGGAGAGGCGAGTCAAGCTCTACAAGCAGTGGCAAAGCAACGGCTATGGCGGCATCGTCGTGCAGGCCAACGTTGAGGACTTCCGGCTGGGAGTGCTGGAGTATGCCATCCAGAAACTCGGTGCCACCGGCGTAGAGTTGAAATGGGGGCAGGGCGCGAAGGACATCGGGGGGGAGGTCAAGCTCCGGAGCCTGGAGAAGGCGCAGCTTCTGCGGAAGCGCGGCTATGTCGTGCTTCCCGATCCGCTGGATCCCTTTGTGGTGGAAGAGTTCAAGAAGGGCGTTTTCACCGAGTTCGAGAGGCACTCTCGCGTTGGCATGGTTACCAAGGAAGGCTTCATGAAGCAGGTGAAGCAACTGCGCGATGCCGGTGCCAAGTACGTTTCGCTGAAGACAGGTGCCTATCGGCCGGCCGACCTGGCTCGCGCGGTCAAGTTCTCATCTCTGGCCAAGATTGACTACCTCACAGTTGATGGGGCTGGCGGTGGGACTGGCATGAGCCCTTGGCGGATGATGAACGAGTGGGGCGTGCCCGGCGTCGAACTCTGGTCTCTAACGTATGACTACTGCGATCGCCTGGCCAAGAAGGGGCAGTATGTACCACCCATAATACTGGCTGGTGGGTTTGTTCTGGAAGACCAGATATTTAAGGGCTTGGCATTGGGTGCTCCGTATGTCAATGCCATAGGCATGGCGAGAGGCCCGCTGGCTGCGGTGATGGTGGGCAAGACCATCGGCGAAGCTATCAAGAGCCAGCAGCTCCCGGTGTACTTCGAGCGGTTCGGTGGTAGCCGTGAGACCATCTTTGTTACAGCCGAGGCTTTGAAGCGCGAGTACGGCAAGGACTACGAGAAGATTCCTACTGCGGCTATTGGTCTCTACACCTACTTCGAGCGGCTGGCTCAGGGGTTGCGGCAGCTGATGGCCGGCAACCGGAAATTCGGCGTCCAGCATATCAGCCGCGACGATATTGCGGCGCTCACGCCAGAGGCATCGAGGATCAGTGGCATTCCTCTGGTCACCGAGATCGATGCCAAAGAGGTGGACGACATACTGAAGTAGCCGTTACAATACTGGCGGAATACCGGGCTGCCGCACCTGACGTTCAGGCACGGCAGCCTTGGGGATTAGGGACAGGTGAGGATGATTGGTTCTGGCGGCGTCGAAGTAGAGAGAAAGCTCAACGCTATCCTGAGGATACTGAAGGAGTCTCCTGAAGCAGTTGGTGCCAGGGTTATCGCTCGGGAGCTGGAGAAACACGGTATCCAATTGACTGAGCGGGCCGTGAGGTACCACCTCAAGATCATGGATGAGCGGGGGCTGACGCAATTGGTGGGAAGAGACGGGAGGCAGATCACATCGGCCGGCATCGAGGAGTTGCGGAATGCTCTGGTAGGCGACAAAGTAGGTCTCTTCATGAACCGGATAGAGATAGTCTCCTTTCGCACCACTTTCGATTGGAGAAACCGGAGCGGCTGTGTGCCAGCCAACCTTTCACTCTTTGACAAGGACGATTTTTCAAGGGCGCTGAAGGCGATGGAGAGTGCATTCAAAGCGGGGATATCTGTGGGGGATCTGGTGGCGGTGGCTGGGGAGGGAGAGAGCCTGGGAGACAGAATCGTTCCCGAGGGCAAGATTGGCTTCGCGACGGTATGCAGTGCCGTGGTCACCGGCGCTTTACTGAAGGCTGGCGTGCCCATGGATTCAAAGTTTGGAGGCATACTGCAGATCAGGGGCCGCAAGCCGCTGCGCTTCGCCGAACTGATCTACTACAGTGGCACATCTCTGGACCCGTCGGAGGTCTTCATCAGGGGCAAGATGACCGACGTGACCGGAGCAGCAAAGAAGGGTGATGGCAAGGTGCTGGCCAACTTTGCTGAGGTGCCTGGCCAGTGCAGACCTTTGGCCGAAGACATGATCTCCAAGCTCAAGGAAGCTCGCCTAGGCAGCTTGATGTTGATGGGCAAACTGGGTGAGTCTATCTGTGAAGTGCCTGTGGATCCGAATAGGGTAGGGGTGCTGTTGCTGGGTGGATTGAATCCAGTAGCCGCCGCCGAGGAAGCCGGTATTGAGGCCGAGAACGCCGCCATATGCTCCGTGGTGGAATACAGCCGGCTGAGAAGCTTCTGGGATCTATAGGTCTACCGCCTCAAAGAGCCTCGGCAAAGGCGTCGAGCATCTCCAGACCATGAAGGCTCCTGAACGGACCAGTGTCAATTGCTCCGAGACCATAAGCGCAGAGTGAGAGTAGTCTCTGGTGTCACTGATTTGCCGGAGCACGCTGTCACCTGACAGAAGTGCCAGTGATCTGCCCCGCTTACTCAATTCCACTGCCCGCTTTTGTCTTCAAGCTTTCCCGTCTGAGGCGTGACAACTTCATCTGTGGCGGAAGCAGCGGGATGGCCCTGATCTGGGAAACTCCATCATCTCCGCGGCATCACCGTCCGATGCGCTAAGGGCCGCACAGTTCTGTTGCCCAATGGGCCACAGCGCGGAGTGACAGAGGTCGGCACCGCCAAGGATTCGTCGTCTTCCTTCCGCGAACGGCGAATTCCAGAGTGGGTCAGTGGCCGCCGGTTCCGAAGGAGATAGACGGGTCTTGACAAAGGATGGTAAATCCTGATAATATGGTATACGGCAAGCGGTTGCCGCCTGCCGTACCAAAACAGGGAGAGGCAAGGTCAGATGATTGCCATCATCGATTACGGTGCCGGGAATTTGCGCAGCGTGGCCAACGCCATCGCCAAGGTGGGCTACAGGCCAACGGTGACCAGCAACCCGAGCGATTTGTTGGGTGCGGCAGCGGTTATTCTGCCGGGAGTCGGCGCGGCCGCCGATACTATGCAGAATCTCGAAAGGCTGGGCTTGTCCGAGGCGATCCGCCGAGTCGTTGCCGACGGGACGCCGATGCTGGCGATCTGCGTGGGGATGCAGGTTCTTTTCGACGAAACGGAAGAGGGTGGCCGGCACCGGTGCCTGGGGATCATTCCTGGAGCGGTGAGGAGGCTGCCGCCGGGGCTCAAGATCCCCCACATGGGCTGGAACCAGGTTAATGAGAAGATCCGTCACCCGCTCTTCGACTCCATTCCGGACGGAGCCAACTTCTACTTCGTTCACAGCTACTACGCTGAACCGCAATATGGTTCGGTGGTGGCGGGAACGACGGACTACGGAATCCCGTTCTGCAGTGCCTTGGTTAGCGGCAATCTGGTGGCGACGCAATTCCACCCAGAGAAGAGCGGCGAGAATGGCTTGAGGATGTACGAGAACTTCTTGAAGCTGGCACCAGCTACCGGGAAAGACCGTATATACGAGAAGGCATAACTATGGATAGCGAGTAAAGGGACTTAAGGACAATGAAGACAGATGACTTCAGAGAGATTGTGGGCGACATAAGAATCCTCGACAAGGCTGCAGAAAGAGAGATGTACAGTCATGACATCGGTGATGTACCGCCGATCATGACCAAGACGTTTTTTAAGACGTTACCCGATTTCGTCGTCCAGCCCAAGAATATAGATGAGATAAGAAAGGTCCTGGCGTTTGCCAACGATCTGAAAATCCCCGTGGTACCGCGAGGAGCCGCCTCGTTTGGCTTTGGCGGTGTCATCCCGACCAACGCGGGAATCGTTATCGACTTGTCCCCCTTCCGCAAGATCCTGGCGATCGACACCGCCCAAAAGACCGTTACCGTGGAAGCGGGCGCCCGTTGGAGCGATATCGACATCATGGCCAAGAAACAGGGCTTGTGTCTGATGACATACCCCTCAAGCAAGTTTTCCACAGTGGCCGGCTGGATTTCGACCGGCGGATACGGCATCAACAGCTTCAAGTACGGCCACTTGTCGAAACAGATCGTGTCCATGACGGTCGTCACGGGCAAGGGCGAGGTCAAGCAGCTATCCCCATCGGACCGTGATTTCACCTACTTCGTCTCCACCGAGGGAGAGTTCGGCATCGTGGTTGAAGTAACCCTCAAGTTGCGGGATGTTCCTCAGGGTTCATACCCCCATCTCCTGTATTTTCCGAGCGACAAGGAGGCCTTTGCGTTCATCGGCCGGTTCGTAAGAGATCTGAGCGCCGCGCAGCTCGAGCCCGATGCCATCCGGTTCTTGGATGAAAATCTTCTGGGCGATACCAACGAGATCATGCGGGCCGGCATATTCAATAAAAGCGCCGCCGTCCTGGTGGAGTTCGGCAGCGCCGAGGATGAAGGACATTTCGTGCAATTCATGGCCCGAAACGGCAGCATTGAAGAAGCGCCCCGCTACGTGGCGAGCTACCTCTGGAACGAGCGCCTGTTCGGCATGAAGACCAAGCGCCTGGGGCCGAGCATCCTCGCCAGTGAAATCATCATCCCGATTAGGTCGGCCGCCGCCTTTATCGAAAAGGCCAAGAAGATAGGCGGCCATTTCGGGGTGGAAATTTGTATCGATTCCTACATCATAGATGCCCAGAAGGCGCTCATCATGTCCACCTTTCTGTGCGATTCCAGGAAGAAGAAATACTATATCAACATGCCCCTAACTTCCATACTCACCAAGGCCGCTGTGGCTCTGGGTGCGGAACCCTACGGGCTTGGCCTCTGGAATGCCGCCTTTGTCCATGACCTTTACAGCAGCGTTAAACTGCGCGACCTGAAGGCCTATAAGGCCCAGGTGGACCCTAACAATATTCTGAACCCGGGTAAATTCTTCAGTCTCGGTTCAAAGGGGATGGCCGTCCTGCTCTTCTTTGGAAGGATTAGTCTCGACAATCCGATGGCGCCTGTGATCGGGAAAGTCGTCACAACCCTCCTGGGAAAGGACAAGAAGATTGACAGCTTAGATCTCGAGCTCAGCACCCATGCGTGCGCCAAATGTGGAAACTGCATGGCGGTATGTCCGGCCTATCTTGTCACCAAAAATGAAGCGCTGACGGCCAAAGGGAAGATCGCCCTTGCCAAGAAACTCCAGGCCGGCCAGGCCGTGACGCGGGAGGAAGCTGCCAATGCCTTCATGTGCATGCGCTGCAAGGCCTGCGAGGAGATATGCCAGACTAACCTCGAGCTGATGATGTTCTGGGACGCTCTGGAAGAAAGGCTTGAAGGTCAATTTGGCTGGCCGGAGGCTCAGATCGCGGAATATCTGAAAAAGGTCGATGCCAGCAATGAGTACTGGGATATGGTGGAGCAGAACAGTTGAACCTCCGTTTATAGACAAAATCTAAGAAGACGGATAAAGACTATGCCAAAGAAATATCACATTCACCCCAAGGCTACGCCCCTCGATCTGGAGTATATATTCAAATTCAAGATCGTGCGGGGGGAAAACTGCATCAACTGCGGCAAATGCACGAAGGTTTGTATCTATGAAGCGCACAAACGCCGCAAAGACGATCCGCGCAAGATGGCAGACCCGAACAGTGTGGTATGCAGGAACTGTTTCCGCTGCATCCAGGAGTGCCCGCGGGGGGCCCTGGCGAAATCCCTTGACAAGGATTTTACCAATATCGGCGGGGCGTTCTGGAAGCCCGATATGTTGATCAGCCTCTGGAAGCAGGCCGAGGACGGAAAGGTCCCCGTTTCCGGTGCCGGTTACCGCGGACCATTCACCGGAACGGGTTTCGACGGCATGTGGACCGACATGTCCGAGATCGTGCGCCCGACCCGCGATGGGATCCACGGACGGGAATACATCCGCACCTCCGTTGACCTGGGCCGCAAACTCGATCATTTGACCTTTGATGCTGACGGACGGTTGGCATCAAAGGTCCCGGATACCATCGATCTCCCCATCCCCATCCTCTTCGATACCCCGGCGGATAATCTGAGTCCGAATGTCAAGGAGGCTCTGGTAAAGGCGGCCACAGAGATCAACACCTGCATTATCATGCCGGCGGCCGACATCACTTCCGAGGTCGAGAAATATCGCGACAACATCATTCCCTGCCTTGCGGCCACGGAAATCGATATGTATGAAGCTGTGATCGAAAAGGCGCGCCTCGTGGCCATCGAATATAGCGATGCGGTACTGAACGGTTTGCCGGGCCTGAAGGAGAAGATCAATAAGCTCAGCCATGCCCTTATCATCATACGCATCCCGGCCGTGAGGGGCGTGGAAGACATCGTTGCCAAACTGGCGTACAGCGGCGCGGATATCATCCACATCGTGGCCGATTACTGCGGCCGGGAGCTCAACCGTGCGGCGGGATCGGAAGGGCGTCTTCTCAAGGACATTATCCGGGCCGCCCACCTGAGACTGGTGGAAGACCGGATCCGTGATGAGGTCACCCTTATCGCCTCGGGCGGTATTGCCATGGCGGAGCACGTGCCCAAGGCCATGCTCTGCGGCGCCGACCTGACGGCCACAGACATACCGCTCATGATTGCCCTGGGCGCCAGGCTCTATGAAGAGCCGGAGAGACTGTTGATCTTCCCGGAAGGGCTGGCCAAGATTCCGGTCCCAATCATCACCCAGCGAATGGTCAACCTCATGGGGGCCTGGCATTCGCAGATTCTGGAAGTGATGGGCGCCATGGGTATTCGCGAGGCCCGTCGTCTGCGGGGAGAAAGTGGCCGGGCCATGTTCTTTGAAGAAATAGATAAAGAAACCTTTGGAAAACTATTCAAGAAAAAAGAAGCAGTGAGCGTATGAAACCATCAACCGTAGAAATCAAAAGGATGCCTTCCAGGTTCAAGCACCAGGTGCCGAAATACAAGGTCACCCGATCCGATGCTTGCATCAACTGCGGTACGTGCGCCAAGACATGCCCTTACGGCGTGCATGAAAGGGTCGAGGGGCACAACAAGGTGAAGCCGCCCATCGACTACAAATGCATCGGCTTCGAATGCCAGAGCAAGGATTTCTGCTGTGTCGCCAAATGCCCGCGCAAGGCCTTGAGCCTGTCGTTGAACCCCATGTATGAGACGCTGGGCGACTTCCGCTGGACCGCGGATATGATCACCGGGACCTGGATCATGGCCGAGACCGGCTATCCCCCGCAGCGCACCGACCTCGAATATAACGTGGGCAATTCCGGCGGCGGCTTTGACAAGCTACGGTTCAAGTTCCCCGCCCATCCACCCCAGGTGGACAAATCCGAGATCTCCACCGCCATCCCGCTGAACCGCAGAAACGACGGGCGAGCGCACATCGTCATTTCCACCCCCGTCTACGGCGCTGGCATGTCCTTTGGGTCGGTGAGTCTTCCGACCATGATTTCCAAGGCACGCATGGCGACCATATGGAATACCTTCACCTGCACCGGCGAGGGCGGCTACCCTGAGATGCTCCAGCCGTACGATGACCACGTGATCACCCAGGTCGCCACCGGTCTATTCGGGGTACGCGAGGAGACCATCCAGCGCGTAAAGATCATCGAGTTCAAGTATGCCCAGGGCGCCAAGCCTGGCCTCGGCGGACACCTTCTCGGTGAAAAAAACACGGAAAGCGTGGCTAGAATGCGCGAGGCCGTCAAGGGTTTCCCGCTGTTTTCCCCCTTCCCGTTCCACTCGGTGTATTCCATCGAGGATCACAAGAAGCACATCGACTGGATCAAGGAGATGAATCCCAGCGCCCTGGTATCCGTCAAGGTTTCCACCCCCAGCGACGTGGACATGGTCGCCGTGGGCTCGTACTATGCCGGTGCGCATATCATCCATATCGACGGCGGCTACGGCGGCACCGGGGCGGCGCCCGATATCGCCAAGAAGAACATCGCCATGCCCATCGAATATGCCATCACCAAGGTCCATGACTTTCTGAAGGAAGAAGGCGTCCGCGACGCCATGACGCTCATCGCCTCCGGCGGCATCCGGACTGCCCATGACCTGGCCAAGGCCATCTGCCTGGGTGCCGATGGGGCAGTCATCGGCACGGCGGAGTTGGTCTCGCTGGAGTGCGTCCGCTGCGGCAACTGTGAATCGGGACGCGGCTGCGCCCGAGGCATCGCCTCAACGGACTCAGAGCTGTCCGACCTGTTTGACGAGGATTGGGCGACGCAGCGCCTGGTCAACATGTACCATGCCTGGAATGTCCAGTTGGTCGAGATCCTCCAGAGGTTCGGCATGCGTAGCGTCAAGGAACTCGTCGGACGGACGGACTTGCTGGAGCACATAGATTACAGTCATGAAACGGAGTCTGCTCATAATGGATAATGCCGAAAGAATATTGTCTTCACGCACTGAACTGTGCCGGAAAACACCGATTCTCGCCCCCAAGACCGAAGAGGAGGAAGGCGGCTGCGGCGTCACCGGATTCATCTGTTCCATCCCCGTGACCGGAAAGAACATCTTCGCGCCTTCCCTGCAGATGCATAACCGGGGCAATGGGAAAGGCGGCGGCATCGGCGCCGTTGGATTCATCCCCGAGGCCCTCGGTGTTTCAAGGCAGGTCCTGGATGAGGACTACATGTTCCACATCGCCCTCCTGGATGCCGGCGTGGCGGATGAGCTTGAAAACTCCTTCGTCAAGCCGTACTTCAAGATTGACAAATCCGAGAAGCTCGCCACGCTCGATGACCATCGCAGTATTGGTCTGGATGTCAAGCCCCCGGATGTTATGCGTTATTTCGTCCGTGTGAGGGACGACGTCCTGGACAAATTCATCGCGGAGAACCAGTTCACCTCCCTGGACCGGCGCGACGCCGAGGACGAGTTTGTCTATCAGAACAGCTTCAGGATCAACAAGAAATATTATGCCTCCCTCGGCGAAAAAAGGGCCTTTGTCATGTCCCATGGCCGGAACATGATGATCCTGAAGATCGTCGGCTATGCTGAGAACGTCGTCCGCTATTATAAACTGGATGATTTCAAGGCCTACGCTTGGCTGGCCCACCAGCGCTATCCGACTCGCGGCCGGGTTTGGCATCCCGGCGGCTGTCATCCCTTCAGCGCGCTCCACGAGGCGCTCGTGCACAACGGCGACTTCGCCAACTACCAGTCCGTTCTTGAATACCTCAAACAGCGCAACTACCACCTCCTGTTTCTGACCGATACGGAGGAGGCGGCGCTCCTGCTCGATCTGTGGAGCAGGGTCTACAAATATCCCCTGGAACACCTGATCGAGGCCATGGCGCCGACCTCGGAGATGGACTTCGACATGCTGCCAGCAGAGAAGCAGGCGCTGTACAAGGCTATTCAGACTCATCACGTCTTCTCATCGCCCGACGGACCGTGGTTCTTCATTATCGCCCGCAATGACGTGCGGAACGATCAGTTCCAGATGATCGGGATCACGGATACGGCCATGCTCAGGCCGCAGGTGTTCGCCCTGCAGGAGGGCGAGGTTCAAGTCGGCCTGATCTGCTCGGAAAAACAGGCCATCGATGCGACTCTTATGTCGCTGGAGCGGGAAGATCCGCGCTTCAGGCCCATTGCCGACAAGTACTGGAACGCCCGCGGCGGCAGCTACACCGACGGTGGCGCGTTCATCTTCAGCCTCAAGAATAATGGCAACGGCTCGGGCAACAAGCAGCTCATTTGTACCGACAAGTTCGGGACGGTTATCGAAACAGCCAGGGATAAAGTCATCTGCAATGTCTCGAAGAAGCTTAGAGAAACAACGCCCGAAGGCAAGACCATAGAGGAGAATCTCCGTGGTTTGTTCGCGGAAGCAGGCGGGTCCTCTGCGGCGCACAAGGTCTTCGCCTGCGTCCGGGATGCTATGGGGAGATTCGATGCCGAGGAGTTCAGGTTGGCGATTGAAACCATCAAAGGTCAGGCCCTGAAAAATGATGCCTTTAAGCAAACGGCCATCACGGCCCTGACCTTGTTGAACGATCGGCGCTACCATACCGGCAGGATCAAGCGCAGCTCCGTGCAGCATGTCCTGAAAATCAACCTGGATGAGATCCTGGCCACTACGCCCATGATTGCGGAAAAGGCGTCGTCGCAGTTCAGTCGAATCGATTTTGCCACCCGTGATACCCTGCGGGCGCCGCAGCAGGACAATCAGATCCTGGTCATCGATGCGGAGCATTTTGAGGCGGAAGGCGATAACTGCGATGCGTTGATGATAGTCAAGGCCTACAAACTCGGCTGGCGACGCTTCATCATGTACAAATGCCGCGGCCAGCGGTTTACAGGCTGCGGCTGCGGTCCGGCGACCAAGGGCGTGCGGATCGACGTCTACGGCTCATCCGGCGACTATCTGGCATCTGGTATCGATGGCATGGAGATCTACGTTCACGGCAACGCTCAGGATCAACTCTGCCAGATCATGAAAGAGGGCAAGTTGGTGGTCTTCGGCGATGTCGGGCAGACATTCATGTACGGCGCCAAGGGAGGCGCGGCCTATATCATGGGCAATGCCGCCGGACGCCCCCTGATCAATGCCGTCGGCAAGCCGCGCGTGGTCATCAACGGCACCGCCCTTGACTACCTGGCCGAGTCCTTCATGGCCGGCGATCCGCTGAACGGCGGTGGGTTTGTCATCCTGAACGGCATCGGCTTCGATGACAATGACGGATCGGTCCGGGAGTATGAATCGCCTTATCCGGGGTCCAACATCTTCTCCCTGGCCTCCGGTGGGGCGATCTATGTGCGTGACCCGCACCGGAAACTGATCGATGAGCAGCTCAATGGCGGCGAGTTCGCCAGGATGACGGATGCCGACTGGAAACTGATCCAGCCGTATCTCGAGGAGAATGAGAGGCTTTTCGACATCACCATCGACCGGCTCTTGACGATTGATGGTATGAAAAGGGCCCCGAAAGACGTCTACAGAAAGATCAGGCCGAAAAATGCAGCAGCTTCTGCCGAGGACGACGACGGGTTGAGCGAGTCGGGGGAGTGAGGTCCCGGTGATCGAGATGAAAGAGAGAATCCTGAAACCATCCCGTGGAAGAACAGGCCATGCTGGTGGCACTGAGACAGGTCTACGGCAGTCTGCTCTTGAACGGCCCGTTCACGGTGATCCTGGCTCACCACGGCGAGATGATCGGGCTGACGGACAGGATAAGGCTGTGCCCTCTCAGTGTGGGGGAGAAGGGGACGATTATGTTCCTGTCATCTGAAGAATCAGCCGTCCGCCTGGTCTGTCCAAATGTGGATCGTGTCTGGATTCCGATGGGCGGTCAACCGGTGATAGGCAGCCTGGAGAGACCGCTGGAGCAGACCCAGGTGAGTAGAGTCGAAGAGAAACCAATGAATATGGCCGGAGTCCGCTGAGAGAGGATCGTCCGATGTTGACCAGAAGGATCATTCCCTGCCTGGACATGACACAGGGGAGGGTCGTCAAGGGGACCAGCTTCATGGACCTCCGTGATGCCGGCGACCCCGTTGAGATGGCGGCTTTCTACTACGGGGAAGGCGCCGACGAGCTCGTCTTCCTGGACATTGGCGCTACTCCGGAAGGGCGCGAGACCATGGTGGAGATTGTGGAACGTGTGTCAGAACGAGTCTTCATCCCGCTCACCGTTGGCGGGGGACTGCGCAGTACCGGCGACATGCGGCGCATGCTCGAGGCAGGGGCGGACAAGACGGCCATCAACACAGCGGCGGTCTTCAACCCCGAGCTGATAGCCGATGGTGCGGTGAAGTTTGGCTCGCAGTGCATCGTGGTGGCCATCGATGCCAGGCAGGTGTCGAACGGCGAAGCCCCGCGGTGGGAGGTGCTGACGCATGGAGGACGGAAAGGGACCGGCATAGACGTGGTCGCCTGGGCCAAGCAGGCTGTCCAGTTGGGTGCGGGTGAACTGCTGGTGACCAGTTGGGATCAGGACGGACACCGGGGCGGATACGACTTGAGACTGACCCGTGCTATCAGCGAGCAGGTGACGGTTCCGGTAATTGCCAGTGGTGGTGCCGGACACTTAGACCATCTTTATCAGGCCCTGCTCGTGGGCAAGGCAGACGCTGTTTTGGCCGCCAGCATCTTTCACTACAGGACGTACTCCATCCATGAAGCGAAGAAATACCTCGCAGAGAAAGGGGTTCCGGTCAGGAGATAGCAGTCGCGTAGGAGGACTGCCATGAAGACTTGTGTGTCAGCGAAGTTCATAGTGAAAAGAGATCAATCCCGTTGCACACAATGCCAGACGTGCGTCAATGAGTGTGCCTTCGACACGAACTACTACGACGCCTTAGACGGCGTGGTCAGGAGCCGCGAGGGAAACTGCGTTGGCTGCCAGAATTGCATGATCTATTGCCCAGCCAAAGCGTTGAACATCGTAGAACGTGCTGCGTCCACAAAGCGAAAGCGTAGCTTGGTGAGGAAGTGATGGAGAGCCTGCGGGGCAATCGCCTGCACTTGAGGGGAGTGGGGCTGACCGATGCCGAGTGGGAATACTGGGAGTAAGAATGGCAGGAGACTGAAGATGGGAGACAACACTGAGCAGATCGGAGTCCAATCAGTCCTGGAGATCGATGCCAGCAACGTCCCATACCGCGAACTCAACACCAGGTTGAGAAACGCAGTGGTCGGTGGCACCCAGAAGATGGTAATTCGGAACGTTCACGGTCAGAGGTACATTGGCACCAATCTGGGAAAGCCGGTCGAGGTTGAGATATATGGCACTCCGGGCAATGACCTTGGCGCTTTCATGGACGGCCCGCGAATCATCGTTCATGGGAATGCGCAGGATGGTTGCGGGAACACCATGAACAACGGCGAAATCATCGTCCATGGTCACGCCGGCGACATCGTCGGCCTGGCTGCACGGGGAGGGAAGATCTTCGTCCGGGAAGACGTGGGCTACCGAGCTGGCATCCACATGAAGGAATTCAAGGAGAAGAAGCCGATAGTCGTCATCGGCGGGACCGCTCAAGACTTCCTGGCCGAGGACATGGCCGGCGGAATCCTGATCCTTCTGGGCCTGACTCTGAAAGCAGATCAGTCGCATGCAGCCAATTTCATCGGAACCGGGATGCACGGCGGAGTCATCTATCTGAGAGGTTCAGTGGCGGACCATCAACTGGGCAAGGAAGTCGGCAGAGCAGACTTGGATGAGACAGACCTGCGTGAACTCCGGGGATACGTGGCCGAGTTTGCCGGTCGTTTTGGCTATAACGCTGACGAGACATTGAGCCAGAAGTTCACCAAGCTGTTCCCCCTTCACCCTAGACCTTACGGCAGGCTTTATACCTACCAGTTAGGGGGCGAGCCATGATAGGCCAAGAAAGCAGGCTGGTCGAACGGAAAGCGGTAGCCATTCTGAAGGTGCTGAGTGACTCTTCAACGCCACTCGGCGGCAGGGTCATCGCCCGCCGGCTGTCCGACCTCGGTTACGAGCTTGGCGAAAGAGCGGTCAGATACCATCTGAAATTGATGGACGAGCGTGGCCTTACGCAAATAGTGGGTAAGAAGGATGGCAGACTGATCACGTCTGCTGGCCTCGATGAGCTCAAGAGCGCTCTGGTCTCGGACCGGCTGGGGTGCATGGCTGCCAGGATTGAGCTTCTGGCCTATGCCACTACCTTCGATCCTGAACGGCGCGATGGGCGGGTTCCTATCAATACATCGCTGTTTGCCAAGAACGAGCTGCCTCACGCGCTGGAGTTGATGCACGAAGCATTTGGTGCCGGTTTGGGTGTCAGTGACCTGGTAGCAATCGCCCGTGAAGGAGATCAGCTCGGAGAAGAGACTATCCCTCAGGGTAAGACCGGGCTGGCTACGGTGTCCAGCATTGCTGTGAGCGGGGCGTTGCTAAAGGCCGGCATCCCAGTCGTCTCCAAATTCGAAGGTCTACTCCAGCTTCGCGACCATCAGGCGATCCGGTTCACGGAACTCGTAGACTACTCCGGCTGTTCCTTTGACCCCGCTGAAGTATTCATAGCCAGCAAAATGACTAGAGTCAGAAAAGCGAGCGCTGAAGGCGATGGCAAGATACTGGCCAGCTTCCTTGAACTTCCGTTTCCCTGCAAATCCGAGGCAGAAGCCACCCTGGGGAGACTGCGGGCAGCCGGTTTCGACGGCCTCGTCAAGATGGGAGAGGTCAGCGAACCACTGTGCGAGGCACCAACAGGCGTGAACAGAGTCGGGCTTATACTGAAGCACGGTCTCAACCCGGTGGCCGCCGCTGCAGAAGCAGGAATGGAGGTCACAAACCGCGCCATGAGCGGAGTGATAGAATACAGAGAGTTGACGAGAATTCGCGAACTACTGTAGAAGCGTAACGGACAATCAGCATGTTTAGAGTGCTCATAGTGGCTGATGGCAGTGAGCAGGTGAGAGATCTCAGTCTCGGACTGGCTGAGAAAGGCTTTTTGTGCTCCATTGCCTCTGCTGAGGATGACAGCTTGAAAGATGTCGGCACGCTGTCTGCGGACCTCGTGGTGATTGCGGTGGACGGTGCCGCTCCCGGCTCAGAGACGAGAAATCTGCCGCAGAGGCTTAAGGCTCAGACGCGCTTGCCTGTGGTCACCCTGCTGTCAGACGAAAGCCTTGATGTCCTTGATTCTGCGGTAGATGTGGATGACTTTGTCATGGAGCCCTGGAACACGACCGAGTTGATAGCGCGGGTGAGAAGAATCCTGCATCGAAGACTAGATGCGGATAACAAGGATCTGATTTGCTGCGGCGACCTGGCGATCGACGTGGCAAAGTGCGAAGTCATCTTCAAGGGCAGGTTGGTGGAACTGACGTTCAAGGAGTATGAACTGCTCAAGTTCCTGGTGAGCAACAAGGGAAGGGTCTTCAGTCGAGAGGCCCTACTCAACGGTGTTTGGGGCTACGATTACTATGGCGGCGACCGGACGGTGGATGTGCACATCCGAAGGCTCAGAAGCAAGCTTGACGAATCCGACTGTATCGAGACGGTACGCAACATCGGCTACCGGTTCAGGGATGCGCCATAGCCGGTCCCAATTGAGCCCCCATGTGCTGCTGCACTGAACGTAGGACAGGTGAGGAACGACGATGATGACACGAGAATACCAGATCTGCAAGAGATGCATCATGGATACTTCAGACCCAGAGATTGTCTTCGATGACAACGGGATCTGCAACCACTGCAAGAGGTATGACGATTTCATCAGAATGTACGTGTTCACAGGCGATGCCGCCCAGAGAAGAATGAATGACATAGTCAACGAGGTGAAAGCGCATGGCAGGGGTTGTGAGTACGACTGCATTCTTGGTGTAAGTGGGGGAGCAGACAGCACTTACAACGCTTACATCGCGAAGAAGGCTGGCTTGCGCCCTCTGGCCGTGCATTTGGACAACGGCTGGGATACCGAGCTCGCCGTCGGCAACATTGAGAGGACTCTCGACAGGCTAGACATAGAGCTATACACACACGTCATAGACTGGGAGGAGTTCCGCGGCTTGCAGCTTGCCTATCTGCGTTCTGGCTGCGTGAATATCGAGGCGCTTACCGACCACGCCATCCTGGCTCTCCTCTACCATACTGCGGCAGAGCGCAACGTCAAGTATATCCTGTCGGGCTGGAACATGGTGACAGAGGCAATACTGCCAGTGTCTTGGGGATATGACAGCAGAGACTTGATAAACATACTAGACATATACAAGAAGCACGGCTCCGGCAAGAAGCTGAAGACTTACCCCATGCTAACGTTCAGCCAGTTCGCTAGGTACCACTTGATCAAGAGGATCGATATTGTGAAGTTGTTGGACTATGTACCCTACAGAAAGAAGGATATCAAGCCGTTTCTCACTGAGCAGCTTGGTTGGAAGGACTACAGTGGCAAGCATGGGGAATCCATGTTCACCCATTTCTACCAGTCATACATGTTGCCTAGAAGACTCAAGGTAGACAAGAGGCGGGCACACTTGGCCTGCCTTGTCTGCTCTGGAGAGCTCACAAGGGAAGAAGCATTGAAAGAGCTTGAGGAGCCACTGTACAAAGGTAAGCGGGAAGAGAGAGAGACCGTAGAGTATGTAGCCAAGAAACTGGAGTTGACTGTAGAGCAGTTTGAAGCTTTGTTGGATTTACCTGTCAAGAGCAACTATGAGTATAGAACCGACAGATGGTATACCAGCCCTCTAGCCGCCCCCGTCAAGAAAGCAGGGAGGGCGTCATTTGCTGTTGCCAACTTTATGCTGAAGCTTTTGAGGATTAAGTAGGCACGTGGATAATGTGAGTCGGCGCCATTCAGGCAGCCACACGGAAGGTGCGTGGTCTGTGCATCTTGGTGGAGCCTCCTTCTTTGGTGCGCTGGAGGTCAGTCCGGTTGGATAGCCACGGAGAAAGGCGTTAGAAGTGGTAGTAGTGGTTGACTACCGTATGGGGAATCTGGGCTCCATCCTGAACATGCTCAAGAAAGTAGGTGCAGAGGCTGTTTGCTCCTCAGATGTTCATGTCATTGCAGAGGCTGACAGGCTCATTCTGCCCGGAGTAGGGGCATTTGACATGGGCATGAAGAACTTGAATGACCTGGGCCTGGTTCCGGTTCTGAATCGTCGGGTGGTTGATGAGCGCACACCGCTGCTTGGCATATGTCTTGGCATGCAACTGCTCACGAGTGAAAGCGAGGAGGGCAAGTCTCCTGGTCTAGGCTGGATTGACGCCAGGACCGTGAAGCTCAATTCCAGCAACCTGAAGATTCCCCACATGGGCTGGAACACGATCGAGGTGAAGCAGAGACACTCCTTGTTTGATGGCCTGTCTGAGCCAAGGTTCTATTTTGTGCACTCCTATCATGTCCACTGCAACAACGGAGATAACATCCTAAGCACAACGCATTATGGAAGTGAGTTCGTGTCTTCGGTGGTCAAAGAGAACATCCTTGGCGTCCAATTCCACCCGGAGAAGAGCCACAAGTTCGGAATGAGACTGTTGAGCAACTTCGCGCATCTGATCTGACATGTTGAAGACGAGAGTGATCCCCTGTCTGCTGCTGAAGGGTCAAGGGCTGGTAAAGACTCTGCAGTTCGAAGACCCTAAGTATGTCGGCGACCCCATCAACGCCGTGCGGATTTTCAATGAGAAGGAGGTTGACGAACTGATTCTGCTTGACATACTGGCTACCGCTGGCCAGAGGCCGCTTCAGATGAAGCTCATATCTGAGATAGCCGGCGAATGCTTCATGCCGCTCTGCTATGGAGGCGGGATTCGCACCTTGGAGCAGATCAAGGCAATACTGGGCTTGGGAGTCGAGAAGGTTGCCATCAACGCCTGTGCTGTCGAGAACCCGGATCTCATCAGGAATGCCGCTGAGATGTTCGGCAGCCAGAGTATTGTGGTGGCCATAGATGCCAAGAAGCACCCCGCAGATGGTTACGAGGTACTTACTCACAGCGGCAAGACGGCAACAGGAATAGACGTAGTGAAACATGCAGTGAGGATGGAAGAAATCGGGTGTGGTGAGATATTCCTGAATTCCGTTGATCGTGATGGGATGCGGCAAGGATACGACATTGATCTGATAAGGCAAGTCTCAAGCGCGGTGTCAATCCCCGTCATAGCCTGTGGCGGTGCCGGTAGCCTGTCACATATTGCGGATGCAGTTCGACTAGGCGGAGCGTCGGCAGTAGCTGCAGGCAGTCTCTTTGTCTTCCACGGAAGACATCGGGCGGTGCTAATAAGTTACCCGCCTACTGCAGAACTCGAAGGGGCACTGCGGTAGACCATGAACAGAGTCCGAGCCAAGATCCACGGCGAAAGCCGGCTTAGGACGAAGAGCGTCAATTGCGGCGACCGGACGGTGGATGTGCACATCCGAAGGCTCAGAAGCAAGCTTGACGAATCCGACTGTATCGAGACGGTACGCAACATCGGCTACCGGTTCAGGGGCGACGACTAGTTGATGACCATGCCGCACTGGATGCAGAACCTTCGAGTCTTCTTTGCACCTGGCCTCCGGCTATTGCCGAAGGGGTCAATGATCTCCGATCCCGCCTGATAGGGGTGTCGAGAATGAGGTCTCCGTGCCGGACTGGAATAGATCAGGATTGAATATTGAATCATTGAATAGAGTGGTTCATACCTTCACCCAGCCATTCCCAGCTTGTCTTGACACTTTCTTGACCCCCTGCGTTCTCTTCTTGAGACCACCTTGATCTCCACTCTGCTACAATATGAGGAAACCATATGGGGAAAGGGGGTAACCATGCACGACTTACTCTTCCTGATCCTCACTTTGGTCTTCCTCTTGGCAACCATTGGACTGCTGTCGATCGCTGAACACCTAATGCGGTGATAGCATGCACATCCTCTACGTTGTCTCAGGGCTGATTTCTCTGGGCCTCTTCGTTTACCTCATCTTGGCGCTTCTGAAACCGGAGTGGTTCAAGTGACGACGTTCGGGTGGCTCCAGATTGGCCTGTATCTCTTCATCCTGTTGCTGCTGGTCAAGCCGCTGGGGTCGTACATGGCGCGCGTCTATGCGGGTGAGCGTACATTTCTCGGTCGTATCGTTGGACCCATCGAGCGTCTCATCTACCGCATTGTGGGTTTGCGCGCTGATGACGAGATGGACTGGAAAACCTATGCTGTTGCCCTGCTGCTCTTCAGTCTTGTGGGCCTGTTAGTGCTGTATGGACTTCAGCGTCTTCAGTCGGTCCTGCCGCTGAACCCTCAGCATCTGGAGGCAGTCAAACCTGATCTGTCCTTCAATACCGCGGCCAGCTTCACTACCAACACCAACTGGCAGAGTTACAGCGGTGAGACCACTATGAGCTACCTGACCCAAATGCTTGGACTCACCGTGCAGAACTTCCTCTCGGCGGCGGCTGGCATGGCGGTGTTGGCTGCGGTGATACGTGGCTTCGTGAGACATTCCGCCACCACGCTGGGCAATTTCTGGGTCGACATGACGCGAAGCGTACTCTATGTCCTCCTGCCTCTTTCGTTGGTGCTAGCGCTGGTCTTGGTATCACAGGGAGTGGTCCAGACTCTTCACGGCTCCCATGAAGTGGCGCTTCTGCAGTCGACTGACAACGTGAGTGACCAGATTGCCAGCCAGCAGGTTTTGGCAGTTGGACCAGTTGCCTCTCAAGTGGCCATCAAGCAACTCGGGACTAATGGCGGCGGCTTCTTCAACGTCAACTCGGCGCATCCCTTTGAAAACCCTACCCCCCTCACGAACTTCCTGGAGATGCTGGCCATCCTGCTCATCCCCGCGGCGCTGTGCTACACCTTTGGCAAGATGGCCGGTGACACCCGGAAAGGCTGGGCCATATTGGCCGCCATGACCATCATCTTTGTGGCTTGCTTGGCCGTAACCGTCTGGGCTGAACAGCGCGGCAACCCGGCTGTGGCCGAACTCGGTGTTGACCAGAAGGCTAGCAATCTACAGTCTGGCGGCAATATGGAGGGGAAGGAGGTACGCTTCGGAATCGCCAATTCAGCTTTGTGGGCCACCTCCACAACTTCGGCCTCAAACGGTTCGGTCAACTCCATGCACGATTCATATACGCCGCTCGGCGGTCTCATGCCGATGTGGCTTATGCAGTTGGGGGAAGTAGTGTATGGTGGGGTGGGCTCTGGCCTATACGGCATGTTGGCCTTCGTCATCATTGCGGTGTTTGTAGCTGGACTGATGATCGGGCGCACTCCCGAATACCTGGGCAAGAAGATCGGCGCCTACGAAATGAAGATGGCTTCTCTCATGGTACTCATCCCAATAATGATCGTCTTGCTTGGCGCAGCAATTGCCGTGTCCATCCCTGCTGGCAGGAACGCAGTGTTTAACCCGGGTGCACATGGCTTTAGCGAGGTGCTGTACGCCTTCTCTTCAGCGGGCAACAACAACGGCAGCGCCTTTGCGAGTCTTGGGGCGAACACTCCTTTCTACAACATCGCGCTCGGCTTCGCCATGCTCATTGGACGGTTTTGGCTGGCGATCCCGGCGCTGGCAATAGCCGGTTCGCTGGTCAACGACAAGAGAGTGCCTGCTTCCTCCGGAACACTCCCGACGCACACGCCGCTCTTCATTCTCTGGCTTATCGCAGTCGTCATTATTGTGGGTGCTCTGAGCTTCCTGCCCGCCCTGTCTCTTGGGCCTTTGGTAGAGCATTTGATGTTGGGATAACAGCCGATGGCACAGAACACAAAGACATCAAGTAATAGACCACTCCGGGGCGCAAAGGCCGTGTCCTCGCAGAAGCCGAGCGCTTTCGGGTGGCAGATCTATCGCCAGGCGATCATCGGTGCCTTCCTGAAACTCAATCCGCGTTACATGCTGCGCAACCCGGTCATGTTTGTCACCGAAGTGGGCAGTGTGCTGACCAGTGGTTTGTTCATACAGGCGCTTGTGGGGCACGGTGAGGCGAAGGCCAGCTTCATTGGCATCGTAGCTCTCTGGTTGTGGCTATGTGTGCTCTTTGCCAACTTCTCCGAGGCGGTAGCCGAGGGCCGTGGCAAGGCTCAGGCCGCTGCGCTGCGTCGCACACGCCAAGAAACACGCGCCAAGAAGCTCAGCCAGCCAAAGCACGGGGCCAAGTACGATCTGGTTCCTTCGGCTGCACTTCAACAGAACGACGTATTCCTGGCAGAGGCGGGCGATGTCATTTCAGCCGATGGCGAGGTGATTGATGGGATCGCCTCAGTCGACGAGAGCGCCGTCACGGGTGAGAGCGCACCAGTCATTCGCGAATCGGGGGGAGACCGAAGTGCGGTCACGGGTGGCACGAGGGTGCTGTCGGACTGGTTGATAGTACGAGTCACAGCCAGTCCCGGCGAAGGATTCCTGGACCGCATGATCAGCCTTGTGGAGGGAGCAAAGCGGCAGAAGACGCCCAACGAGATAGCCCTTGATATCCTGCTGGCGGCATTCACCATCATCTTCCTAGTTGTCTGCGTCACTTTGTTGCCTTTCTCGCTCTACAGTACTGAGGTGAATCATCAGGGCACGCCGATCACGATCACTGTCCTCGTAGCGTTGTTGGTCTGCCTGATTCCGACCACAATTGGCGGCTTGTTGCCGGCCATCGGCATCGCTGGTATGGACCGCCTTATCCGCCGCAATGTCATTGCCTTGTCCGGCCGGGCGGTAGAGGCAGCGGGAGATGTGGATGTGCTTCTGCTCGATAAGACGGGCACGATCACTCTGGGTAACCGGCAGGCGGTGGCTTTTGTAGCAGTTGAAGGTGTGAGCGAACGTGATCTGGCCGAAGCAGCGCAACTGTCCTCTCTAGCTGACGAGACGCCCGAGGGTCGCAGCATAGTGCTGTTGGCCAAGGAACTCTATGGGCTGCGAGGAGACTCCGGTGGCGCTGGACGTCAGGGCATGCGCTTTGTGCCGTTCACAGCGCAGACACGTATGAGTGGTGTAGATACGGAGGGCCTGAGCATCCGCAAAGGCGCAGCCGATGCTATCTGGGCTTACCTTGAGGGGCAGGGAAAGCATCTGCCGCCGGAGGTGCGAAGCATAGTGGATCACATCGCTCGTGCTGGCGGCACACCGCTGGTGGTCGTACGCAACGGAGAAGTCCTGGGGGTGGTCCAATTGAAGGATATAGTCAAAGGTGGTATCAAAGAGCGCTTCGTGCAAATGCGAAAGATGGGCATCAAGACGGTGATGATTACCGGAGACAATCCGCTGACGGCAACCGCGATTGCGGCTGAAGCGGGTGTGGATGATTTCCTGGCGCAGGCGACTCCCGAGGCCAAGCTCGAGCTGATACGCGAGTACCAAGCTGGCGGGCGGCTGGTGGCTATGACCGGCGACGGAACAAACGACGCTCCGGCACTAGCGCAGTCTGACGTGGGTGTGGCCATGCACACGGGCACTCAACCCGCTCGCGAAGCCGCCAACATGATTGATCTCGATAGCAATCCTACCAAGTTGATCGACATCGTGGAAACGGGCAAACAACTCTTGATGACGCGCGGGGCTTTGACCACCTTCAGCCTAGCCAATGACGTGTCCAAGTACTTTGCCATTATCCCGGCAGCCTTTGCCGGCACTTATCCTGCGTTGAGAACGCTGAACTTCATGCATCTGGCCACGCCGCAGAGCGCCGTCATGTCGGCGGTGATATTCAATGCCCTCATCATTGTCGCTCTCATACCGCTGGCCCTGCACGGTGTAGCATACCGTCCGCTTGGGGCGGCCAGAATCTTCCGCAACAACCTGCTGATCTATGGCTTGGGAGGACTTATCGCGCCATTCATCGGTATCAAACTGATTGACGTGATCCTGGTGGCCTTGCGGTTGGCGTAGCTGCCAGAACGGGAGGGTTGTCATTATGCGTCGTCAACTTCGATATGCTGTAGGATTCGTAGTGCTGCTCACTGTGCTCACCGGGGTGATATACCCCTTGGTGGTGACCGGCATTGCACAGGCTCTCTTCCATCACCAGGCCAATGGCAGCCTGGTTAGTGACAATGGGGAGGCCATTGGCTCCGAACTCATTGGCCAGCCTTTCAGCGACCCCCGTTATTTCTGGGGCCGGCTCTCGGCAACAGAATATGACGCTGCAGCCTCCTCTGGCTCCAACTACGGGCCCACGAATCCGGCGCTGCTGGAGGCAATCCAGGCACGGATAGATGCCCTGAGGGCCGTGGACCCGGACAACCAGGAGCCGATTCCCGTGGACCTGGTGACCTCCTCGGCGAGTGGTCTTGACCCGGACATCAGCCCCGCAGCGGCACAATATCAGGTTCCTCGGGTGGCACGGTACCGCGGATTGGACGAGGGCCGAGTTTTTGCACTTGTAGATCAACTTACCGAGGGCCGCCAGTTTGGCATCTTAGGAGAACCGCGGGTGAACGTTCTGAAGCTCAATCTGGCGCTGGACGAACTGGGATAGACTTGCTTCACAACTGAGTGGTCTTGATCCTGACACCAGCCCCGCAGCGGCACAATATCAGGTTCCTCGGGTGGCACGACACCGCGAGTTGGACGAGGGCCGAATTTTTGCACTTGTAGATCAACTCACCGAGGGCCGCCAGTTCGGCATTTTAGGAGAGCCGCGGGTGAACGTCCTGAAGCTCAATCTGGCGCTGGACGAACTGAAATAGACTTGCTTCACATCAAAGTGTAATATCAGGCTTGTAGAGACAATTCACATGACTGAGAACGACTCCCGCCCTAACCCTGACGAGCTGCTGGCACAAGTCAAGGCCGAGGAAGAGCAGAAGAAGCGCGGCAAGCTGAAGATCTTTCTTGGTTACTCTGCTGGCGTTGGGAAGACTTTTGCCATGTTGGAGGCAGCCCGTATCCAGAAAAGGGAGAGGGACCTTGTCGTCGCCTATGTGGAGACACATGGCCGTCCTGAAACTGAGGCTCTTCTCGAAGGTCTTGAGGTTATTCCCCGCAGACGCCTGGAGTACCGTGGCGTAACGTTAGAGGAGATGGACCTGGATGCGGTGCTGGCGCGGCGGCCCCAGTTGGCGCTGGTAGATGAACTGGCTCACACAAATGCCCCGGAATCACGCCACCCCAAGCGTTACCAAGATGTCGAGGAGCTGATCGAGGCTGGCATCGATGTGTACACCACGCTCAATGTCCAGCATATAGAAAGTCTGCGCAACGTAGTGATGCAGATAACCGGTATCTGGATGTATGAAGCGGTCCCCGACAGCGTAATTGACAAGGCAGCAGAAATTGAGCTGATTGATCTGCCTCCCGATGAGCTGCTGAAGCGACTCAAAGAAGGCAAGGTCTATGTTCCAGATGAAGCGACGCGTGCTGCCGCTCGATTCTTCCGCGAGGGCAATCTCATCGCTCTGCGTGAGTTGACCATGCGAACTGCTGCAGTCCGTGTCGATGAGCGGTTGCGGGCTTATATGCAAATCCACGCCATCCGTGGCCCGTGGCCGGCTGCGGAACGCCTTCTGGTATGCATAAGCCCCAACGCCCAAGGCGCCCGATTGGTGCGTACTGCTCGGAGTCTGGCTTCCCAATTGTACGCCGAATGGTTTGCCGTCTACGTTGAGACGCCCAATGACGTCCGACTGTCTCCGGATGAACGGAACCGGCTGATGGATACATTGCGACTAGCAGAGCGCATGGGAGCCAAGACCGTGACCATCCGTGGGGACTCCGTCGCTGCGGCAGTGACAGAGTACGCCACCAGGAACCACATCACCAAGATAGTCGTCGGCAAGACGCAGAATCGCTGGCGGAAGTTGTTCGGCGTATCCGTCGTGGATCGGATTATTCGGCTGAGCAAGAACGTTGACGTCTTTGTGACTACCGCTGAGGAGAAGCCGGTCAAACAGGAGAGAGCCCCAACCGGAAGGCTGTTCATTAACTGGCGGGGTTACCTGCAGGCCCTGTTGCTGATGGTATTCGCCAGCCTGCTTGGTCGTGCCGTACATAGCTTCTTCAGCCCTGCCAACATCATAATGATCTATCTACTGTGCGTGGTTGTCACGGCCGTCTTCTGGGGGTTCGGCCCATCTGTTCTGGTCTGCATTGCGAGCGTGCTGTTGTGGGATTTCTTCTTTGTCAAACCTCATCTACGCCTTGCGGTAGAGGATACTCAGTACATCTTCGCTTTCATCACATTGCTTCTGGTTGGTCTGACAATCAGCTATCTGACAACTCGGATTCGCCAGCAGACGGAGGCGGCACAGGGCCGCGAATCCGAAACAGCCACCTTGTATGCTCTGAGCCGGACCCTGGCTGCTGTCATCGGGCTGGACTCTACCATCCGCGCCATCACCGATAGTACGAGGGAGACGTTTGGACTTGATGCTGTGATCTTCTTGCCTGACGCTCAGAACAAGGGAGGGCTTAAGCCGCATGTGAACAACCCAGACATCGCGGTTGGCGATAATGAAGTCGCTGCAGCCGTGTGGTGTTTTCAGCACCAGAAGGTGGTCGGACAAGGCACCGACACACTCCCGAATGCCAGAGCGCGATACTTGCCTTTGAGCACGGCTAGAGGAACAGTGGGAGTATTGGCCCTGCTCGTGACTGATGCTAGTCGGTTCAGCATCCAACAGACGCGGCTATTGGAGGCCTATGCTGACCTGGCCGCCGTGGCCATTGAGCGCACTCAGTTTGCGGAGAAGGCGCGCAGCGCAGAGATCTTGGAGGCCACAGAGAAACTGCAGACCGCCCTTCTCAATTCAATTTCGCATGACTTGCGCACACCATTGGTCTCTGTCATCGGTGTTCTAAGCAGCCTGCAGGAAGAAGGGATCGACCTGGACGATACGGCCAGGAGGAATCTAATCCAGGTCGCGCGTGAGGAAGCGGAAAGGCTGAACCATTTGATAACCAATCTGCTGGATGTGACCCGACTCGAAGCTGGTGCTTTGAAGGTATCCAGGCAACCATGTGACGTTGAGGACATCATCGGCGCAGCGCTGGAGCAGTTGGGTAGCCGCTCTGACAAACGTCCGGTCAGGATAGAGTTGGCTGAAGGGCTGCCTTTCGTGTCCGCGGACTTCGGTCTCATCGTGCAGGTGCTGGTCAATATCCTGGAGAACGCGTTCAAGTACTCCCCGCCTGGATCACCCGTCGAAGTCATCGGACGACAGACTGGCCACCAAGTTGAGATCGAAGTGGCAGACCGTGGAGTCGGTATTCCTCCAGAGGACTTGCTTCGAATCTTCGACAAGTTCTATCGCGTACAGCGTCCTGATAACGTCGCTGGCACTGGACTGGGGTTGGCCATCTGTGAAGGAATTGTTGAGGCACATGGCGGCAGCATCACAGCCGAGAACCGTCCGGGCGGTGGTACGATCATTAGGTTGACACTGCCAACGGCTGATGCTGCTTCAAGGGGCACAGGAGCGAGAGCATGAGCGAGAATAAGTTGCGAGTGCTGATAGTTGACGACGAGCAGGCTATCCGGCGCTTCTTGCGAGTCGCGTTGACATCCCAAGGATACACCGTCTTTGAGGCAGCCTCGGGGGCCGACGCTCTTGGGGATACGACTGCCTACAGGCCGGACGCGATTGTCCTCGACCTGGGACTGCCAGATATTGACGGAGTTGAAGTCACACGACTGCTCCGGCAATGGACGCAGGTTCCGATCGTAGTACTGTCTGTTCGCGGGTCGGAAAGCGACAAGATTGCAGCACTTGACGTTGGTGCTGATGACTATGTGACCAAACCGTTTGGCGTGGGAGAGCTGCTGGCTCGTCTACGTGCTGCCTTGCGGCGTGCAGCTCAACCCAAGGGTGAACCAGTGTTTACTTGTGGTGATCTGAGAATTGATTTGTCTCGAAGATTGGTGACAGTGGAGAACCGAGAGGTACAGTTGACGCCCACTGAATATGACCTGCTTCGGGTACTGGTAACCCACGCCGGGAAAGTACTGACCCATCATCAGTTACTGCGTGAGGTGTGGGGAACGGGCTACGAGCAGGAGTTCCACATACTACATGTGAATGTCAGCAATCTCCGCCACAAGATCGAACACGAGGCAGCCCGGCCTCAGTTCATCATAACCGAGCCGGGAGTAGGCTATCGTCTGAGAGTCGACTGACCTGCCCCCTGTGGATGCCTGCTTGGGTCTCGGTTCACCGCGTTGTATCTTCCACTCTTAACACGCAGTTAACCTCCCCGAAATCTGTTGGAAACAAATGGGTGCTACCCTTCTTCTTGGAAGCTGAGAGAAGGAGGCTAGCTATGATAAGTAGCACCTGTGAGGCCATACAAGTTGGTTCGGATCTGCTGACGTCCGGACTCAACGTGAAGGTAGTCAGCAATGGGCAATCAGCGAAGGCAACATGTGCGGCCATGGTCGCCACATACTACTGGGGGCTTTGGCGGAAGGCAGCCAACGCAAATGACAAGGTGGGTGCCGATGGCTATGTAGTGGAGGTATGGCATGTCTAGCGGTGATACTGCCTGGATATTGATTTCGACTGCCTTGGTCATGCTGATGACGCCGGGGTTGGCGCTCTTCTATGGTGGCATGGTGAGGAAGAAGAATGTCCTCTCCACTATGATGATGAGCTTCGCCATACTCGCCGTCATAGGCGTGCTCTGGGTGCTTTACGGCTACACTCTGGCCTTCGGACCGGACAAAGGCGGCATAATTGGCGGGCTTGACTGGATCGGCCTGCGGAACGTGGGACAGGACCCTTCATCCACGTACGCTACGACTGTTCCTCATCTGGCCTTCATGATGTTCCAGGGCATGTTCGCCATCATAACGGTAGCCCTCATAACCGGGGCTGTGGTAGAGCGGATCAAGTTCAGCAGTCTGCTGATCTTTTCGGTTCTGTGGTTTACCCTCATCTATTGCCCGGTGGCTCACTGGGTGTGGGGCAGTGGGGGGTGGCTGGCCAAGCTGGGCGCTCTGGACTTTGCTGGCGGAACGGTGGTCCACATAACTGCTGGGGTATCGGCCATGGCCTTGGCACTGGTACTAGGCCCTCGCAAAGGGTTTGCGGAAAAGCACCCCATGGAGCCCGCCAATATCCCTATGGTGGCACTGGGAGCAGCGCTACTCTGGTTCGGCTGGTTCGGTTTCAATGCCGGCAGCGCTCTGGCCTCTGGCGGGTTGGCCTCTAATGCCTTTGTGGCTACCAATACTGCTGCCTGTACTGCTGCCATCACTTGGATGTCCCTGGGCTGGATTCATCGAAGACCGTCTCTATTGGGGGTTGCCACCGGAGCTGTAGTGGGATTGGTGGCCATTACCCCAGCCGCGGGGTTTGTGACTCCTCTAGCGGCCATCCCCATAGGGATGGTGGCGGCGGCGATATCCTTCTACGTGATGATGTGGAGATCAAGGCAGAAGGTTGATGAATCCCTTGACGTTTGGGCTTGCCACGGCATGGGTGGGACTTGGGGAGCACTGGCCACCGGCATCTTCGCCAGCGTTGCAGTCAACTCTGCGGGGGCTGATGGTCTGGCCTACGGAGGTGCGATCTTGCTGGCCAAACAGGCAGCTGCTGTGGGAGTGGTGTGGGTCGTGGCCTTCGCCGGCACCTGGATCATAGCGAAGGCCGTCAACGCCGTAATCGGACTTCGAGTGAAGCAGGAGGAGGAGGTGGTTGGCCTCGACATATCCCAGCATGGTGAGAGGGCCTACGGAGGGTTATAAGCCATGAAGAAGATAGAGGCCGTAATTCGAGAAGAAAAACTAGAGCCAGTGAGAGCTGCCCTAGAGGGGATAGGGATATATGGCATGACTGTGGCTGAAGTGAGCGGCCGAGGTCGTGAGAAGGGCATCCCTCTGCAGTGGAGATCCGGGGAGTACATGGTAGAATTCCTGCCCAAAATCAAGATCGAGGTGGTCGTCCTAGACGAGGACCTGGGCAAGACGCTGAACACCATCGTGACCAAAGCCCGCACTGGCGAGCGGGGAGATGGGAAGGTATTCGTTCTCCCAGTAGAGGATGCCATACGTGTCCGAACGGGCGATCAGGCTGACAACGCCATCTGAGCTGAGGCGGCTCCTGCTAACCAGGGTCTAACGATAAAACGAGAATTTGAAGGAGGAATTGTGAAAACGGAGGACATATCCAAGCTTATCGAGAAGAACCATATCGAAATCATAGACCTGAAGTTTAATGACTTGCCTGGACTGTGGCAGCACTTCTCCATTCCTGCAAGTGAGCTTACCGATATCGACGATCCTACCCACGGCATCTGGGTTGATGGCATTGGCTTTGATGGCTCAAGTATTCGCGGCTTTCAGAAGATCCAGGAAAGCGACATGCTACTGATGTTAGACCCAGAGACCGCCGTTATTGACCCAGTGTGCGAGGTGCCCACCCTCAGCATAGTCTGCGATATTTATGACCCGCTAACCAGAAAGCCTTACACCAGGGATCCGAGATACATTGCCAAAAAGGCAGAGAAGTATCTCAAGTCCACAGGGCTGGCTGATACCAGCTACTGGGGTCCTGAAATGGAGTTCTTCATCTTTGACGATGTCAGGTTTGACCAGAATCAACATTGCGGGTTCTACTACATAGACTCCATCGAAGCAGCTTGGAATACGGGAAGGGAAGAGAATCCCAACCTGGGCTACAAACCAAGGTACAAGGAGGGCTATTTCCCCGTACCTCCCCACGATTCCCTCCAGGATCTCAGGTCAGAGATCGTCCTGACCATGATCAAGACTGGCATTCCCATCGAGGTGCACCATCACGAAGTGGCCACCGCCGGTCAGGCGGAGATCGATATGAAGTTCGACTCCATGACGCGAATGGGCGACAAGATGATGTGGTACAAGTACATCGTCAAGAATATCTGCAAGAAACACCAGAAAGTGGCGACATTCATGCCCAAGCCGATCTTCCAGGACAATGGCTCAGGCATGCATGTGCATCAGTCGCTGTTCAAAGGCGGCAAGAACATCTTCTTTGATCCCAAGGGCTATGCCCTGATCAGCAAGACAGCCAAGTACTACATCGGAGGTCTGCTGAAACATGCGTATTCACTCTCAGCACTAGTCGCTCCGACTACCAACTCCTATCGCAGACTGGTGCCTGGATATGAGGCTCCGGTAAATCTGGTCTACTCGGCCAGAAACCGCAGCGCCTCCGTCCGTATCCCGGTGTACACGGATAATCCCCGGACAAAGAGAATCGAATACCGTCCGCCGGACAACACCTGCAACGGCTACCTGGCTCTGGCGGCCATGTTGATGGCCGGCCTTGACGGCATTCAGAACAAGATTGACCCGGGAGAACCTTTGGACAAGGATTCCTATCACCTGAGTCCGGCAGATGCCGCTGCCATAAAGACACTGCCCTCATCACTGGAAGAAGCCTTGGATGCGCTGGAGCAGGACCATGATTACCTTCTCAAAGGGGACGTGTTTACCAAGGATGTCATTGATGTGTGGCTGGAGTATAAGAGGAGTAGCGAAGTCGATGCCATAAGGCTGAGACCTCACCCCCACGAGTTTTGCCTGTACTTTGATATCTAGGCCACTTGCAGGGAACGGAAGACCCTGAACCTGCCCAGTTCGGGCATCGTCTTCGGTCTAGCGTCCGACGGATGTTTGAGGACCAGGAGGAGTGATGGCGATGGGACAACAGGAAAGGCGGGAGGGCAAGCAACATGCTCTCAAGAAGGCGAAGGAGCAGCATGTAAAGTTCATTGGGTTGTGGTTTACTGACATCCTGGGCATGCTCAAGGGATTTACCATCACCGTGGAGGGATTGGAAAAAGCCCTGGAGGAGGGAGTCGGCTTCGACGGATCATCCATTGAGGGATTTGCCCGGATCGATGAGAGCGACATGCTGGTCTTGCCTGACCCTGATACCTTCCAACTGCTTCCCTGGAGACCAAAGGAGGGCCATGCTGTAGCCAGGATGTTCTGCGATATCTTGAACCCAGGCGGCGAACCCTTCGAAGGCGACCCCAGGTATGTTCTGAAGAAGAACCTGAAGAGCGCAGCCGATCTAGGTTACACATACCATGTGGGGCCGGAGATGGAGCACTTCTACTTCAAGGATTCGATGGGCACGGAGACCTTGGACGAGGGTGGCTATTTTGATGCGATCCCTCTCGGCTTGGTTTCCGACTTGATGAGGGACACGGTTCTCACTTTGGAGGAGATGGGAATCGGCGTTGAGATATACCACCATGAAGGGGCTGCTGGCCAGCATGAGATAAACATGAAATATACCGATGCACTGACCATGGCTGACAGTGTGATGACCTGTCGCCTGGTGATTAAGCAGATGGCCTTGAACCGCGGCATCTATGCCACCTTCATGCCGAAACCGGTCTTTGGCGTCGACGGAAGCGGCATGCATGTGCACCAGTCGCTGTTCAAGGATGGCAGGGACATCTTCCTGGATTTGAGCGATAGTTACCTTCTCTCCGAGGCAGCACGGTGTTTCATAGCCGGACTGCTGAAGCACGCCCCTGAGATCACCGCGGTCACCAACCAGTGGGTCAACTCGTACAAGCGGTTGATTCCTGGGTACCAGGCACCGGTGTATCTTTCCTGGGCACGGCGGAACCGAGCTGACCTCATTAGGATCCCGGAGTACAAGCCAGGCAAAGAAGTGGAGACCAGAATCGAGTTCAGATCGCCTGACCCGGCCTGCAATCCCTACCTCTGCTTCAGCGTGATGCTGGCCGCCGGGCTCGATGGGATCGAGAAGAGGCTCACGCCGCCGGACCCAGTGGAAGAGAACGTCTACGATATGACAGATGAAGAGAAGCGGCGCAGGGGAATAGGACGCCTTCCATCCAGCCTCTGGGAGGCCATACAGCTTACTGAAAAGAGTGAACTGGTGCAGAAAACTCTTGGCGAGCATGTCTTCAAAGCCTTCATTGAGAACAAGAAGATGGAGTGGAATCGGTATAGGGCTGAAGTCAGTGAGAATGAGTTGAAGAGATATCTTCCGATTCTTTAGAGGGAAGCTATCCGTAAGGTTGGGTCAAGTTAGAACAGGCGATGGGAACAAGAATAGAGGACCGCTTAATGACCAGTTGCTATGAAATTGTTCCCGGTGGGATACTAGACACCGGACTGATGAGGGGACAGATATTTTTGAAGCATTTCCGTCCGGCTCCAGAAGCCATGCAGCCGCTGTGGTGGTCTATACCTTCGTCGGTATATTAGTTCTGGCTAAGATCGTCAAGACCATGATCGGACTCCGGGCAAAGGATGAGGAGGAAATGGGCCTGGACATATCCGAGCATGGTGATAAAGCTTACGGGGGGCTATAATAATGAAGAAAATAGAGGCCATCATTCGAGAGGAAAAGCTGGAGCCGGTAAGAGTCGCTCTGGAAGAGATAGGCATATACGGCATGACAGTGGCGGAAGTAAGCGGCCGAGGCCGTGAGAAGGGGATACCGCTACAGTGGAGATCCGGAGAGTACATGGTAGAATTCCTGCCCAAAATTAAGATCGAGGTGGTTGTCTTAGACGAGGACCTGGGCAAGACGCTGAACACCATCGTGACCAAAGCCCGCACTGGCGAGCGGGGAGATGGGAAGATCTTCGTCCTCCCAGTAGAGAATGCCATACGTGTCCGGACAGGCGACAAGGATGACAATGCCATCTAGCAAAGTCGGCAGGGGGATACGATGGAGCCATGTTCGGATGATGTTCAGTAGCTAGCAAGAGAACGAAAGAGAAGAATAAGGAGGAGAAATGGCAGCTAAGTCCAGAAAAGAAAGCAAGGAATATGTTCTCAAGATGGCCAAAGAGCATGACGTGAAGTTCATCAGATTGTGGTTTGCTGACACCCTCGGCATGCTCAAGGGTTTCGCCATCACCGTGGAGGAATTGGAGGGCGCTCTTGAGGAAGGCATGGGGTTCGATGGCTCGTCCATCGAGGGATTCGCTCGCATTGATGAGAGCGATATGATGGCCCTGCCCGACCCTGATACCTTTCGCCTGCTCCCCTGGAGACCGAAGGAGCACCATGCTGTGGCCAGGATGTTTTGCGATATTATGATGCCGGGCGGTGAACCCTTCGAAGGTGACCCGCGATACGTCTTGAAGAGGAATCTGAAACGGGCCGCAGACCTGGGTTACACCTACTACGTTGGTCCGGAACTGGAGTACTTCTACTTCAAGGACTCAAAGGGCACCGAGACCTTAGACTCGGGCGGCTATTTTGACATGATCCCTCTGGATGAAGCCACCAACCTCAGAAGGGATACAGTCCTCACTCTCGAGGAGATGGGGATAGGTGTCGAGTACTCGCACCATGAGGTGGCTCCCAGCCAGCACGAGATAGACATGCGGTACACTGATGCGCTGACCATGGCCGACAGCGTGATGACCTACCGTCTGGTGGTCAAGCAGATAGCCCTAAATCACGGCGTCTACGCTACCTTCATGCCGAAACCGATCTTTGGTATCAACGGCAGCGGCATGCATGTGCACCAGTCGCTGTTCAAAGATGGTAGGAACGCCTTCTTTGAGAAGAATGACCCCTACCACCTTTCCAAGACGGCGAAGTCCTATGTGGCTGGGCTATTGAAGCACGCCCCCGAGATCACCGCCGTCACCAGCCAGTGGGTCAACTCGTACAAGCGGTTGGTTCCGGGGTACGAGGCACCGGTGTATCTATCCTGGGCGCGGCGCAATCGGTCGGACCTTATAAGAGTTCCAGAGTACAAGCCGGGCAAGGAAAACGCCACCAGGATCGAATACAGGTCACCCGACCCGGCCTGTAACCCCTATCTGACTTTCAGCGTGATGCTGGCCGCCGGTCTTGATGGGATTGAGAAGGGGCTCACACCGCCGGATCCTGTAGAGGAAAACGTCTACGAGATGTCTGAGAAGGAGAGAGCCGAGAAGGGTATTGGCACCCTGCCAGCCAGCCTGTGGGAGGCCGTGCAGCTTGCCGAAAAGAGTGAAGTGGTGCGGAAAGCCCTGGGCGAGCACGTCTTCAATGCCTTCATCAAGAACAAGAAAATAGAGTGGGACAGGTATAGGATCCAGGTTACAGAGTACGAGCTCAACAGGTACTTGCCGATCCTGTAGACTAAGGGCAAGTTGCATCAAAAGCAGCCCAGGGATTCGGCCGGAGCGCTCCGTCTTAAGGTGGGGCAGCGTGGCGAATCCCTGGATCCGTATCTGCGGAGTTTGTAGCCTAGGCTCAGGAGCACAGTTTTGGAGGTTTTGGCTAGAACAGCGGTGCCACATAGAAGTAGAGCTGGCTTGATGGGTTCGTGGTTTGATCATCTACCAACTCCGGCGTTGACCAATGGCTCATCGATGCGTGTGAGTTGGGAGATCGTCTCTACAGCTTCATCAACGGAGTGCTACCGGGCTGTCAAAGATGGGGCTCTGCAAGGGAGGTGGTGAGTGGGCCGCAACATGCAGTTGAGCAGGGACCTCGGATTTCTACGTGTTGGTGCCATAGCCCCCGAGCTTCGTGTGGCTGATATTGATTTCAACGTTGAAGTCATTATCGAGTCCATGAGAAGAGCGAAAAACGAGGGTGTCCAAGTATTGGCCTTCCCAGAAATGGCCATCACGGGGTACACCATCGGAGATCTTGTCCAGCACCAGGCCCTGTTGTCGAAGGCGCAGGAAGGGCTGCACCGCGTACTTGATGGAAGCTCCAGATGCGCTATGGCAGTGATGGTAGGAATGCCACTGCTCGTCGAGCAGAAGATTTTCAACTGCGTCGTAGTGCTGAACTCCGGCAGCATTTTTGGCGTCATACCCAAGACCCATCTACCATCGTACAAAGAGTTCTACGAGGACCGGTGGTTTGCATCGAGCCGCGAGGCACGTCCGGATACAGTCGATCTACTCGGACAGCGAGTTCCCTTCGGCACGGACATCCTTTTCCGGTTGAGAGGGATTCCTTCGGCCACCATCGGAGTGGAGATTTGCGAAGACCTCTGGGTTCCACTCTCGCCTCATGAGTACCAAGCCTTGGCTGGCGCAACGTTGCTGGTCAATCTATCAGCCAGCAACGAAGTCATTGGAAAGGCAGATTGGCGACGCACAATGGTGTCCTCCGAGTCTGGCAGGTGCATTGCGGCCTACTGCTATGCATCAGCAGGCAGAGGGGAGTCGTCGAATGACGTTATCTTTGGTGGACACATCATCGTGGCCGAGAATGGAGCTGTCCTCCAGGAGTCGGAGCGGTTGGCACCGAATCCCCAGCTTGTGGTGTCTGACATCGATCTGGAACGGCTGGCGCACGATCGCCGTGAAACCACCAGTTTTGGAGAGAACTCCAGACAATGGAGGGCGTCCAGAATCGTCGAGATGGAGGTCGGAGACCCAGTGCCTGGTACGTTGCGGCGAACCATAGATCCTCACCCGTTTGTTCCAGGTGACCCAGCCAGAAGAGCAGAAAGATGCCGGGAGATATTCTCCATGCAGGTAGCAGCCCTCGCCAAGAAGCTCACAGGGGCCAACAAGAGCCACGTAGTAATGGGGATTTCCGGAGGACTGGATTCCACGCTGACACTCTTGGTGGCTGCTAAGGCAATGGATTTCCTCCAGTTGCCAAGGAGGAATATTCATGCCTACACCCTCCCTGGTTTTGGCACCACCCGGAGAACCAAGACCAACGCTACAAGACTCTGCCGAGCATTGGGCACAACCCTTGGGACAGTGGATATTACGAGGAGCTGCAACTCACACCTGAGAGACCTGGGACACGACGGCCGGGAAGACGTGGTCTTTGAAAACGTTCAGGCTCGCTATCGTACTGAGTTCCTCTTCAACAAGGCCAACGAACTCGATGCTATTGTGGTCGGGACGGGTGATCTGACCGAGATTGCCCTGGGATGGTGCACATTTTCCGGTGACCACCTTTCACACTACCACGTCAATGCGTCGGTACCCAAGACACTAGTCCGTTTTCTGGTACGGTGGGTGGCAGACGAAGAGGAAGCTAGCTCTCCGGCACAGAATGTGTTGTATGACATACTCGAAACTCCAATATCCCCTGAGTTGCGTCGACCGGAGAACGGCGAAGTCACCCAGAATACCGAAGAAGTCATCGGCCCAGTGGAGTTGGCCGACTTTTACCTGTATCCCTTCATCCGATTCGGAATGCGACCCGGCAAGATTCTCTATCTGGCTAACGAAGCCAGAAAACGCGGGTTATTTGAAGGTCAATACACGCTCGACGACTTGCACAAGTGGCTCAAAAGTTTCATTGAGAGGTTCTTTGCCAACCAGTTCAAGAGGACTTGCCTACCCGAGGGCCCGAAGGTTGGTTCTGTGAGCCTGTCTCCTCGAGGGGACTGGCGCATGCCTTCGGACGCCGAGGCCAGACTTTGGATCGAGGACCTGGAAGCAACATATACGAGACTGCGCGAGTAGCCACCAGAACTGGCACGACCCTGCGCTTGAATCGACAAATACGGGCGATCCTGAAACCGGAGGGACCACCCCGCAACCCCCGCGGAATAAGACACGACCACTTGTCCCCCCGTCAATCGGCTTACAACGACTGCTCGCCAGGTGTTTGGCTTTTTGGACTGAGATGCTATAATGGCACCGACCGGCCAATACGGCAAGGGGGTTCCGGTATGGTTCAGAGTGCCAACTCCGACACCGAAAGGAAGATACTCTCTATCCTAAGGGTGCTCAGTGAGTCCAGTGAGCCGCTGGGGTCAATCACCATAGCTCGGGAACTCAAACGGTACGGCGTAAACCTGAGTGAGAGGGCAATTCGATACCACCTGCGAATCATGGATGAGCGTGGATATACCCAGCCCGGGGGGCGCGATGGCAGAAGTATCACCCCGCTGGGTGTTGAGGAGTTGCAGGTAGCGCTGGCGCCGGATCAGATTGGCTTCATCCTGGAGAGGCTCGAGCTCATGGCTTTTAAGACTACCTTCAATCCCAGTAGGCGCACCGGCCTAGTGCCCATCAACACCTCGATTTTCACTCAGGAAAGGTTCAAGAAAGCTCTTTCGGCCATGCGTGAGACATTCAAGGCAGGCCTCTGCGTCAGTCACCTGGTGGCGGTGGGACATGAAGGCGAGAAGCTGGGCAACGTGGTCATACCGGGTGGCAAAGTGGGATTAGCCACGGTGTGCAGCGTTACTGTAAACGGCGTCCTGCTGAAGGCCGGTGTGCCGGTGGAATCCCGCTTCGGCGGGGTGCTGGAGATACGCAACTCTAAGCCGAGGCGCTTCACAGCCATAATCAATTACGCTGGCACCTCTCTAGATCCGTCGGAGCAATACATACGCGCCAGTATGACCAGCGTCGGGGAAGCGGCTAGGACGGGCAACGGCCGGATATTGGCCAACTTCCGTGAACTGCCCGCCCCATCCAGGTCTACCGTTGAGGAGACTGTCAGCCAGCTGAAGGAGGTCGGCATTAACGGGGTCTACGTCTTAGGCAACACCGGCGAGGCTGTCTGCCAGGTCGCGCTTGGCCTGAACCGCATCGGCATGGTTCTTCTCGGGGGACTGAACCCGGTGGCCGCAGCGGTGGAAGCGGGAGTGGAGGTCGACAACTTCTCGGAAAGCGGCTTGCTCGATTTCGAGCGGTTGGTGAGTTTCTGGGACTTGTAGGCAGTAGACTGAACGCTTAGAATAGTAAGCGGCCTTTAAGTCAGTCCGGAGAGGCTGGCAAGGTATGATGAAATCGCGCTTAGACTCTAGAAAACAGGAGGCACATAACGCCAGAAACCTCTTGCTTTGGGAGCAGGAGGTTTTTTCATGGGCCGCATCAAGGAGCGAGTGCGCTTGCAGAGAGGCGGCTGTAGTGTCCCGCGATGCGAGTTTCCAGAATCGAAATCCCAAGACTCCACTTGGGGGTTGGGTGTCCTCAAGGGAGGTCTTGAGGTGCTGTTGGTGGGTTTTGCTTTGCCTCACTCGCCCTACGCGCTGGACTCCCGCCTTCGCGGGAATGACACTAGAAGGACAGGCACAGGGGCCTGCCCCTACGGGATGTGGGGACAACTCCCCGCGCATGGGTCTTGTGATCTCTGCACATCATGGGCAAGCGTCGCTTCGCCCGTGCCACCAACAAGGGTGTGCAGAGGGGCAAAGCCCCTTTGCCTCGATCCTGAGATTGTCCTCCAGCCTCAAACCGAGGGCGCGTCGAGAGGGTGCAGGGACTCGTCCCTGCCGAGGGTTTGGGGGTGTCCCCCAACTTCTTTTCTATCCCCCAAGATTGGGGGATAGAGGGGGCTGAAGGCAATTCACTCAACGCCATTAAGGGAATCCACACAATGAGCAAGAAGGCCATTCTGGTTCTGGAAGACGGTTCATCCTACGAAGGCTATACCTTTGGCGCAGAGGCCTTTGCCTATGGCGAGGTCGTGTTCAATACCAGCATGACCGGTTATCAGGAGATGCTGACCGACCCGTCATACGCCGGGCAGATACTTATTCTCACCTATCCCCTGGTTGGGAACTACGGCATCAACGACCACAACTTCGAATCGGCACGCGTCCAGGTGCGCGGTTTCGTGGTCCGAGAGCAGTGCGACCATCCCAGCCATTGGCAGAGCAACGGAACCCTGGACGAGTTCCTGGCCGCCAGCGGTGTGCCGGGCATTCACGGCGTAGATACCAGAGCACTGACCAGGCACCTCAGATACCGCGGAGTGATGATGGGTGCCATCGGCACCGACCATTCTCCGGAGAATATCCTGGCGCGTCTGCGAGGTCTGCCGCGCTACGACAACGTCGATTTCGTCAGAGAGGTTAGCACAAAGACTCCTTACCAATGGGAGAGTTCAAAGGATGAAGCTGAGGATAGCACTCATATTGTAGTCGTGGACTGCGGCGTCAAATACAACATCCTCCGCATCCTGCGACGCCTCGGGTGCAGTGTGACTGCTGTTCCTTGCACCTACTCAGCCCGACAGATTCTTGATCTCAAGCCGGACGGCGTTCTGTTCTCGCCTGGTCCGGGGGATCCGGCCCTGCTCGGCTACATGGTGGAGACGGTGAGAAAGCTGGCAGGAGTGAAACCATTGATGGGCATCTGCCTGGGGGAACAGCTCATCGGCCAGGCCTTTGGAGCCCGGACGTTCAAGTTGAAGTTCGGGCACCGGGGCGGCAATCATCCGGTGCGCGACGTGAAGACCGGCAGGGTGTATATCGCCGCCCAGAACCACGGCTATGCTGTGGACGCGGACACCTTGAAAGGAGGCCTGGAGGTCAGCCATATCAATCTCAACGATGGGACTGTAGAAGGACTGCGTCATCGAGATCTTCCCATCTTGTCAATCCAGTACCACTCCGAAGCGTCGCCGGGCCCGATGGACAACCTCTACCTCTTCGACCAGTTTCTGCAAATGGTCAGGGAGTCCAAGTGAACATCCCCATTTGTCGCTGCACGGAGTATGGTGGCAAAGCAATGACAATGTTGCGGAGTGTGCAGAGGGGCGAAATCCCCTTTGCCGAGGGTTTGGGGGTGGTATTTCTCACCCTCACCCTAGCCCTCTCCCGTCGAAGGGAGAGGGAATTGGCCCGCGCCCAGCGTGGGAGGGAGGTAAGAGATGCAGGAGAACCTCCTGCCTGGAGTCTGAGGGTGTCCCTCAGTTCTCCTTTTCAGTCCCCCAAGAATGGGGGACAAAGGGGGTTGAAAGCATTTGTCAAGATTGCTTCGCCTTCTCCTCGCTGCGCCCGGAGAATGGCTCGCAATGACAGGTTGAGGAAGGGCAGGCGCCAGGGGGCTGAAGAGATGCTTCTGAGACACAGTGTCGGCAGGTTTCGCGTCGCTCCACCCGCTCTACTGCTGTCGAGCAATAGGAGGGCCAGTGCCGCGGCGTAGCGATATCAGCAAGGTTCTCATAATCGGGTCCGGCCCCATTGTCATCGGGCAGGCGGCAGAGTTCGACTACGCCGGCACTCAGGCGTGCAAGGCCCTCCGCGAAGAAGGGGTCTCCACCGTTCTGGTCAATTCCAATCCGGCCACCATCATGACCGACGAGGGCATTGCCGACGTGGTATACATCGAGCCCCTGGAAGTGAGCGTGATCGCCCGCATCATCGAAAAGGAACGCCCCGACGGGCTTCTGCCGACGCTTGGAGGGCAGACCGGTTTGAATCTGGCTGTGGAGCTGGCGGATGCCGGCATCCTGGACAAATACAACGTCCGCCTGCTGGGCACGCCTCTGGAGACCATCAAGAAGGCGGAGGAGCGCTCCCTATTCAAGCAACTGCTGATGGACATTGGAGAGCCGGTGCCGACCAGCGTCACCGTCAATTCGGTCGAAGAAGCTACGAAGTTTGCTGAGCGCATAGGCTTGCCCTTGATAATCCGTCCGTCCTATACACTCGGCGGAAGCGGCGGTGGCATCGCCCACACGTTGGATGAGTTGAAGACGATTGTGACCGCCGGCCTGGCTGCCAGCCTGAGTCATGAGGTACTGGTGGAGAAGTGCCTTCTGGGCTGGAAGGAAATTGAATACGAGGTGATGCGGGATGCGGCCGATACCTGCATCACCATCTGCAACATGGAGAACATCGACCCCATGGGCGTGCACACCGGCGACAGTATTGTGGTGGCTCCCAGTCAGACGCTTTCCGACGGTGAATACCAGATGCTGCGATCGGCCAGTATCAGGATAATCCGAGCCCTCGGGATCGAGGGGGGATGCAATGTGCAATTGGCCCTGGCTCCCGGTCCCGTAGTGGCCGAGAGTTGGTCGGCTGGTGAGGTGGGCAGCACCTACTACGTCATTGAGGTCAACCCCAGGGTCAGCCGCAGTTCAGCTCTGGCCAGCAAAGCCACCGGTTACCCCATCGCGCGCGTGGCGGCCAAGATCGCTGTGGGGAAACGCTTGGATGAGATCCCGAACATGGTGACGGGGAAGACGATGGCCGCCTTCGAGCCGGCATTGGACTACTGCGTGGTGAAGATTCCCCGCTGGCCTTTCGATAAGTTCGCCGCCGGCGACCGCACCACGGGCAGCCAGATGAAGGCCACCGGCGAAGTAATGGCCATTGATCGCCGCTTTGAAGCCGCGCTGCAAAAGGCAGTGCGCTCGCTCGAATTCGGTGGCCGCTCTCTTCTCTGGGAGGACCATGCCTGGGGTGACAGACCCAGCGCCTATCCGCTGCATCCGCATGACTTGAGGCTATGGGCGATCATGGCTGCGCTGCGCAGAGGGTCCACTCCAGAGGAACTGGCTCAGGCGAGCGGGATAGACCCCTGGTTCATCCATAAGATGCGCAATATCGTGGAAATGGAACGGCGCCTTCTGGCAGAGGCCTTAAACCCGGAATTGCTCTGGGAAGCCAAGCGTCTGGGGTTCTCCGACGAACAGGTGGGGACCCTGGCCGACAGAATACCGGAGCAAGTACGGCAGACACGCCAGGATTGGGGTATCCGCCCCGTCTACAAGATGGTCGATACCTGTGCCGCCGAGTTTGAGGCTTCCACACCATACTTCTACAGCAGTTATGACAAGGAGAACGAAGCCGAGCCTATCAAGCGGCGGAAGGCGGTGGTGATCGGCAGCGGGCCTATCCGCATAGGTCAGGGTATCGAGTTTGACTACTGCAGCGTGCACTCAGCCTGGGCCCTTCAAGAGGCAGGCTATGCCAGCATCCTGGTCAACTCCAACCCGGAGACTGTCTCCACGGATTTCGATACTGGCGATCGTCTTTACTTTGAAGCGCTCGATGAGGAGAGCTTGCGGGACATCCTGGAGAACGAGAACGCGCCGGCCTCGTCCGAGCCGTTAGTGAGTGGCTCGGGCTTCGACAGCAGACTCACGCCGTCCATCGTACAGTTCGGCGGGCAGACCGCCATCAACCTCAGCGAGCCTCTGGCTCGCAGCGGAATGCCCATCATGGGGTCCAGCGCCGAGACCATCGATATGGCTGAGGACAGGCGCCGCTTTGAGGACTTCCTGGACGGCCTGGGCATTCCACAGCCTCCGGGGGGCGTTGCCACTACGCTGGAAGGGGCGGAAAGCGTGGCGCGCTTGATCGGCTATCCGGTACTAGTGCGCCCCAGCTACGTGCTGGGGGGCAGAGGGATGGAGATCGTCCACAGTGATGCCGAACTCGCTCTATACATGCGCGGGGCCCTGGAGCTGGGGACCAAGCACCCGGTGCTCATCGACAAGTACCTGGAGGGCAAAGAGGTCGAGCTGGACGCCATCTGCGACGGTGAGAGAGTGCTCGTTCCCGGCATCATGGAGCACCTAGAGAGGGCTGGTGTGCACAGCGGAGACGCTATGACAGTCTATCCCGGCGTGGGCGTGAAGAGCTCCGAGGTGGACACTCTGGTGGACTATGCTGTCCGCATCGGTCTCGGGCTAAACATCAAAGGCCTGATGAACGTCCAGTGCATCATCATGCGGGAAGCGAACCACTCCACGGTCTATGTGCTGGAGGTGAATCCTCGCGCCAGCCGCACCGTTCCCTTCATCTCCAAGGTCACCGGAGTCCCCGCGGTCAAGATAGCCACGAAAGTCATGGCCGGGATGTCTCTCCGGGAACAGGGTTATGAAACGGGCTTGTGGAAGAAGCAGGGGCTGGTGGGCATCAAAGCGCCGGTCTTCTCCATGTCGAAGCTGATCGGCGTAGACACCTATCTCGGCCCGGAGATGAAGTCCACCGGAGAAGTGATGGGCGTCGATTACACCTTCGAAGCGGCCTTGATGAAGGCGGTCATGGCGGCCGGACTCATGTTGCCTCCCAGCGGAGCGGTGCTTCTCAGCATTGCCGATCGAAACAAGGTCGAGTCCCTGCCGATCATCAGGAGACTGGCTGAAGCGGGGTATAAGCTCTACGCCACCGAAGGCACGGCGATGATGATTGAGAGCGAAGGCATGTTTGTGAAGCAGATCACCAAGAAGCTCAGCGAGGGGCATCCCAATGTGGTAGATGTGATAAAGGATGGCTGGGTTGACGGCGTCATCAACACCATCACCGGAGAGCGCACCCCGATGCGGGATGGGTTCGCCATACGCCGGGCTGCTGCCGAGAAGCGCATACCATGCTTCACCTCCCTGGACACAGCTCGCGCGGCGGTGTGGGCTATGGCCAGCACCGACCGCCACTTCAACGTCCAGCCGATGAGCCGGTACCTCAGGAGACAACGTTGATCGGCAAATCTTGCCTAGCCGTGAAGGCGTGGGGTTACTGAAGGCAAACAGGCCGGTGGAGTCCTTCGGCAAATGAGTAGCCGCTGAGCGGACACTTGTCAGTCAAGCATCAGCCGTTGGCACGCGTTGTTTACCGCCTTGTCTTCATGGCAGTTGTTGAATGGAACGCGGCATTGCTGCGTTTTCTCGGCCAGGTCTTTGATCCGGGGGAACCCACTCCTGCAGTTCGTTCTCAGCGTAGAGATGGTTGAAACATTCCGCTGTCGAGATGCCCTGCTTCTCCCATGTGGCGCAGTTCCGGCCGTGGAAGCGCACCGAGGCGGCGTCTGAGGTTGTCTGCGGTAACGGAGGGATGCTCGGAAACTGGTGCATTTACGGACAATGACATGGCGCGGCCCTAGTCCGGCTTGATCAGTGAGTATCCCACGCCGGCCTTGGTGCGGATGAGTTTCGGCTTTTTGGGGTCTGTCTCCAGCTTGGCCCGGAGATAGCCGATGTAGACCCGGAGACTCTCGATGGCACCGGGGTAGTCCTCGCCCCACACCGCCTCCGTGAGGCGAGAATAGGTGGTGACGTGTCCCGCGTTCCTCATCAGGTGCTCCAGGATGCGACCTTCAACTACGGTCAGGCTTATCTCTCTTGTCCCATAGGTGAGCTGGTAGATCGAAGGATCGAGGCGAAGCGTCCCGCAGACAATAGGTGCCTCTTCGTCAGATTGTGTCTGCTTGCGGAGCTGAGCCTTCAGGCGTGATAGCAGTTCCATCTTGCGGAACGGCTTGGTAATGTAATCATTAGCGCCGCAGTCGAGCCCCCTGGTCACGTCTCTTTCCTCACCTCTCACTGTGAGGACAACGACTGGCACGGCAGAGAAAAGGCGGATTGACCTCAGAACCTCCAAGCCATCGATGTCGGGGAGACCCAGATCGAGTATGACAATGTCTGGCTCTTGCGTCTCCACCAGCTCAATGCCTTCCTCACCCATCCTCGTTGAAATCAACGCCGCCTCCGGCCAATCCTTGCCGAACGCCAGTGAAATGGAATCCACGATTTCCTGGTCATCTTCGATAACCAGCACTTTCCATAGCCTTGTCGCTGCTCTCGTGTCGGTCGGCTCATGAGTGACGCTCTCCAGAGGTAGTGAGAAGGCAAAGGTCGATCCCTTGCCTGGCTGACTTCTCACCCATATCTCACCGCCGTGCAGTTCCACCAGAGTCTTGCAGAGGGCCAGCCCAAGGCCTAGGCCGCTGAAGCGAGACCTGTCGCTGACGAGGCGATGGTAGGGCTCAAACAACCTCTTCTGCTCTTCTCTCGATATGCCACGGCCAGTATCCCTGACCTCGATGATCGCCAACCCGTCCTTCTCCATGGCCTTAAGGCTGATCTTCCCACCCTTGGGAGTGAACTTGACGGCATTCTCCAAGAGATTGAGGAGGATTTGCTGGACTCTCGACAAGTCAGCACGAACGGAGCACACGAAGTCAGGCAGGTCCAGTACCAGAGACTGGCCCCGACTCTTGGCCAGTGGGGCCATGCCTTCAACTACCTCGCGAAGGAGTGGCACGAGATCGACAGGCTCTGGGTTCAGTTGCAGCATACCTACCTCACCCTTGGCCAGATCGAGGAGTTCGTCTATCCTGCTGTTCAGATTGTTGGCCCCTCGACTTATATTCCTGGCCAGGCTGGCAAGGCGCTCATCCTGTATTTCGCTGAGCAGAGAGTCCACGGAGGCCAGAACCGGTGTCAAGGGTGTCTTCAACTCGTGCGCCAGCGCCCTGGTGAACTCCACCCTCCGGTTCATCTCGGTTTCGAGCTGCTGGCGCAGCTCTCTCTCCTGCCTGTAGAGCTGTTGAAGTTTCTCTTCGGACTTCTTGCGTTCGCTGATGTCCCGGGTTACGCCCAGCAGTCCTACTGTCTGCCCTCTGGCATCCAACAGCGGAGTTATGGCCGTCTCGGTCCAGACGGCTGATCGATCCTTACGGTACACTTCGGCTTCAAACGTGATCGGTCCAACTTCATCCCGATGACCGGTTCGCTCCTGTCGCTCCCTCTGTGCCTGTAGCTTCATGGCCAGGTTCCAGGACGACCGTGTAATGGCTTTGGACGGGTCTATGGCCGCCGCCTCCTCTACCGTGAATCCCAATACACGCTTGACCGATGGACTGAGATAGGTGAAGTGCAGCCGATGGTCTCTGTATTCCATCGTCCAGATGACGTCTGTCACGTTGTCAGCCAGGAGACGATAGTGAGCTTCGCTGGCCCGCAGGGCCTTCTCCACACGCTCTCGCTCCGCGACGGCAGTCAGAACGTACAAGAAGCCTTCCACTCTGCCTGCCTTCCTGCTTGGTCTCGCGGCCAATAGAGACCGAAGCAATGTGCCATCTTTGCGGGTGACTTCCACCTCCGTCCACAGTTCACTACCCTGTCTCTGTGCCAGCGCCATTAGCCCTTGCATCTCCTGGGGTGCACCAGACTTCAGCAGGCCGAGGTCAGCGATGTTGTGCCCAGCCAATTCCCGCCTCTCATAGCCCAGGATGTCCTTGGCCTGCTCGCTTGCCTCAATGATTGTGCCACTTCCATCGATCTGCAGGACTTGCTCGCTGGCCGCCTTCAGTACCAAGGCCAGCCTCTCTGCTGATCGCCTCAAGGCATTTGAGTTCGAGTCTTCTCTCTTATCTTTCTTGGTCATCGCAGGATTCCTGGACTACCTCACCATCGCTATCCGCCAGTTAGGAGGGTACATTACCATCTCCCTAATGAAGGAGCTAACCTCCCCACGGAGGCACAGACAGCACTATCGCGCGTGTGTCCTGCTTCTGGGGCGTTCTGCAGATTCTGTTGTTTTCAACCCCCTTGGTCCCCCATTCTTGGGGGATGAGAAGAGAGAAGAACCGAGGGACACCCTCGGGCTCCCGGCAGATACGCTCCGCTTCTCTGCGCCCCCATTCTTGGGGGGAAAATTGAGTTGGGGGATACCCCCAAACCCTCAGCAGGGATGAATCCCTGCACCCTTCTCTTGTCATTCCCGCGGAAGCGGGAATCCAGCGCATACAAGAATAGGCTGTGACCACCAGCACTTATTCCCTCTGCTCCCAAGGGCGCCGTCTCCATGCTTGCTTTTAGCCCCCTGGCCCCCACTCTTGGGGGTAGAATAAAGGAGCTGGGGGACACCCCCAAACCCCCGGCAGGAAGCATCCTGCACCTCTCTTAGAGCACCCTCTTCAGGGCGCTCCGTCAGGCCAGTATATCATGCTGGACTCGGCTACCTGCATAACGCGTGATATTGGTTGGGCAGTGGAGGGGGGTGACTCCCCTCCACTGCCCGATCTGTTGACTGCCGGAAGGAGCTAGAACTCCCCGGGGTGCTTCGCCTCTCTGAACCATCGCCGAGAGAGCATCATCTTCAGGTTAGACCATCTCAGCATTGACTTTATGATCACCCACATGTCAGGTAGGCTGATGGCACCTCTGATCTTCCATTTTACCGGCTCCAGGGTCTCCACCTGGAGGATCAGGTAGTCTCCCTGGCATGTCATGCCGGAGACTTTGGCTTTCAGCTCTGTCTTCCCTAGCCCCGTTGATCTGAAAAGCATCTCACCTCACCTCCTTCCGCAGTCTGCTGCGCACTAGATGATATAGTTGTTCTTGCGCGCTTCGGTGACCATCTTGGGCTCTGACCACCACTTCTTTATGCCGTAGTCCTCAGCCACGGCGTTGGCGCAGTTGTAGCCGGGCCCCCAGATGACGCAGCCGCCAGGCCAGACGCAGGAGCCGCCGACGTAGAGGTTCTTCACGGGCGTTCTGTTCTGCGAGCACTCCTGGTTAGGTCTGAGGTAGCCCATCTGGAGCGGATGATAAGCACCCTGTTTGTAGCCGCCCTTGACCATGTTGGCGAACTTGTTCTGGATGTCAGCGGGGGTGGTAACGTATGTCTGCAGCACCTTCTCCTTGGTGATGTTGGGGGCGTACTGCTGCAGCTTGGCAATCTGCTTCCACATATATTCCTGTCTGAACTTGCGGTTGAGCCACTTCTCATGGCCGCCGTCCTTTAGCTCATAGGGAGCCATCTGGGAGAGGAGGCCGGAGCACTTCCCTGGCGGTGCCTGATAGGGATCGTGGACGCTGGGGAAGGAGGCGTTGTATCCGGCATCATCCGGTATCTTGCCCTGCTGCATCTCGTCCCAGTGACGTTTGAGATTGGCCAGGTTCTCGTAGCCAAGAACATATATGAACGCCTTGTTGATCTGGGGATCGGAAGCGGCCGCCTTGAACTGCGGCGGCTCCGCCAGCGCGAGGTGGACATCGAAGAGGCTCCACTTCTCCCACTGCCAGATCTTGATCATGTCCACGAATTCCTTATCCAGCTTATCCTCGCCTATGAACTTGAGGAAGGTCTGGTGGGTGTCGATGGTGCTGATGACGGCCTTGTCGGCCAGATACTGGGTGCCATCTTCGAGCTCCACGCCCTTGGCCGTGCCGTTCTCCACAATGATGCGCTTGATCTGGGCACTGGTGCGGACCTGCCCCTTGTTCTCGAAGTACCTCTTGAGCAGGGCATTGGAGATGCGGTGGGAGCCGCCGGCCACGAGCTGGTAGTTGGCCAGCCGGTTCAAATAGAGGGATATCAGGTAGCCGACGCCCGACTGGGCATAGTCCAGGCCCCAGTGGCAGGCTGCATAGAGCATCAGGGTCCTGACGACGTCATTCTCATAGAGCTCACAGACTACCTGCTCCGGAGGCTTCTCCGCCATGGTGTGGATGACCCTGCCCAACTCGGTCTCCTCGGATTTGGCAGACAGCAGCGGGAACGGCTGGGCGGGAGTGAAGGTCAGCGGGCCGACCATGTTCTTCATCATGTCGTCGTACAGCTTGTGCATGTTGCGGTAGCTTTCGGCGTCCTTCTTAGAGAACTTGGCTATGGAGGCGCAGGTCTTTTCGACGTCTGTGTAGATGCAGAGGCACTTGCCGTCCTTCAGGGGCATCGCCCACTGCAGCTCCGGCTTGATGTGCTTGACCAGGTACTCGTCGAAGTTCAGGTCCTGGTATACAGGTGCGTATTCCACCATCATGTGGTAGATGGCGTGGGTGTTGTGGAAGAAATCGGGCAGGGTGACCTGTTCGGTCATCAAGCCGCCGCCGACCTCAAACCTCTTCTCCAGCAGCAGGCACTTCTGCCCTGCCTTGGCGAGGTAGGCCGCGATTGTCAGCCCGTTGGGGCCACCACCGATGATGATCATGTCGAACTTCTGAGCCATTTCCCCTCCTTGACTTCGACATATTCTGTGTGCCGTACCATGTCGATCTCCTATCCGTATTTCCTGGGTTTGGCTGAATCCTGAACCTTCTTCTTGACCTTGAAGACCTCGTCCACCAGCGACTCCGGCTCCTTCTTGTCTGGCTCCTCCCACGGCTTGGCCAGATTCAGGTCCTTGGCAATGATCTTGTAGCAGTTGTACGACTCGGTTGACCCGGCATTGGAGCCGACGTGCCAGCACCCGCCGGTGGCATAGAGGTTCTTGATCGGGGTCCGGTGGTTGGCCAACTCGGGGGTGGGGCGGTTGCCTTCCACCTGGTAGTAGCTCCGGTCAATGCCGGCCATGGTGCCCATAGGTCCCAGATTCTTCATGCGCAGGTGGTCATAGGGACTATTGGTATCAACGCCGATGACATTGTCCCACGTCATGTTGGGGGCGTACTGTTGCCAGATCTGGATCAGCTCATCGGCATAGCGCTCCTTGATCTCCAGCCATTCCTTTTCCGTGTGTTTAGTAGCGGGTGGTGCCAACTGCTCATTCTGGAGGACATGCTTCCCCGGAGGAGCGTAAGCCGGATCAGCCAGGCTGTGGCAGCCCACTGTCGGCGCGTAATCCTCGAAAGGCGGCCATACCCCCATCTTCATGTACATGCACTCCCTGGCGATGTGCTCGGGGTTCGAGTCCGGCTGCATGCCCAGCCATTGGCATTCGTGGATATCCGGGAAGAACGCCTCCGCCTTATACTTGGGAGCCTCGTGTACCGCAAAGGTGTACCACATCAGGCAGCCAAAGCTCTTTTCGATGAGCTCCACTCTCTTCGCCAGCATGGGGTCGAGGTACTCCCGACCGATCAGGTCAAAACAGAGCTGATGTGGGGCCATGCCGGCACTGACCACGATCTTGTTGGCTTTCACCTGGCTTCCGTCCATGAGCCGTATGCCTTTGGCAGTGCCGTTCTCGATGATGACCTTGTCTACCTCCGCATGGGTGTAGAACTTGCAGCCCAGTTGCACCAGTATCTGGTGTGCCGCGTGGGCTATCTGATGAGTCCCACCGGGGGCGAAGCCAATGAGCGGGATATAGGTGGCATAGCCCATGGCCCAGAACCCGAACCCCGATTCATTGACGTCGTTCACGCTGGAGACTGCGAATCTAAGAATGCAGGACTGCAGTTCCGGACTCTCAAACCACTCCCTTGTCATCCGCATGCTGCTGGCGCTGAGCGCCAACCCATCGGGAGCGAAGCCAGCCTCCACCAGCCTCGGGTACAACTCCACTTGCCTGTTCAGAATTTCCGGGGCAACTCTAAACTCCGCCGGATTGAACAACAGGTCAGCCTGATACGTCCAGTATTCCTTGCTCCTCTGCAGTGCCGAAAGCTTCAGCCATTTCTCCGCGTCCCTCTTGGAGAAGCGGGCGATCTGCTCGGCGCTGCGTTCCTGAGTGGGGTCGTACTTCTGGCTGTAGAGGCCCAAAGCGGTCTCGTTGTTCTTGAACACGAAACCATCGCTGCACAGGTGCTGGTCCCAGCGACCCCCGTACTCCCAGAAGTCCGGGAAGTCCCGCCAGAGAGGAAGGTAATACATCGGAAGAATGATGTTGGCATGCGTGTTGCCGCGGAAGCCCGGCGCCGAGGTCTCCTCGGTAGCGAGACACCCGCCGATCTCGTGCCTTCTCTCGAAAATGCCGACGCTCATGCCGCCGTACTTCATCAGGTACATCGCCAGCAGCAGTCCCTTGTTGCCCCCACCGATTATCACTGCATCGAACGTCAGATCAGCCATGGTACCTCCTTATGCGGTTCATTCTTGGACTTCAACCCCCTGGCCCCCAATCTTGGGGGGAGAATAGAACGGAGAATCTGGGGACACCCCAGACCCCGGCAGCATTCTGCTGCATCATCGCGTCTCCTTGGGGCGGGCCGATTCCTCGACCCTCTTCTTGATCTTGAGCAGCTCATCTACCAGCGAATCCGGTTCCTTCTTGTCTGGCTCCTCCCACGGCTTGGCCAGGTTGAGATCCTTGGCAATGATCTTGTAGCAGTTGTAGGACTCGCTGGATCCGGCGCTGGCCCCCAGGTGCCAGCATCCTCCCGTGGCATAGAGGTTCCTGACTGGTGTCCGGTGGTTGGCCAGTTCCGGAGTAGGCCGGTTGGCGTCAACCTGCCAGTAGTTGCGGTCTACGCCGGCGGTGTTCCCGTCAGGTGCCATGTTCTTCATGCGCAGGTTGTCATAAGGGCTGTTGGTGTCGACGCCGATGACGTTGTCCCACGTCATGTTGGGGGCATGTTGCTGCCAAATCCGGATCAGCTCATCCGCATAGCGCTCCTTTATCTGGAGCCACTCCTGCTCCGTGTGTCTGTCTGCTCGCGGGGCCAACTGCTCGTTCTGGACAATATGCTTTCCCGGAGGAGCGTAGGAGGGATCGGCCAGGCTGTTGCAGCTGACGGTAGGGACATAGTCCTCAAAGGGTGGCCACTTCCCCATTTTGAGGTACATGCACTCCCGGGCAATGCGGTCGGTGCTGGCGTCCGGCGCCATGCCCATCCACTCGCAGTCATGGACGTCCGGGTTAAAGGCCTCCGCCCTGTAACTCGGAGCCTCGTGAACGGCAAAGGTGTACATCATGACACAGCCGAAGTTCTGCTCCAGGAGTTCTATCCGCCTCGCCAGCATCGGGTCGATATACTCCCGGCCAACCAGGTCAAAACACAGTTGGCGCGGCGTCAGGCCGGCACTCACCACGATCTTCTTGGCCTTGATCCGGCTGCCATTGGTGAGACGGACGCCCGTGGCGGTTCCGTTCTCGATGATGACCTTGTCGACTTCGGAATGGGTGTAGAACTTGCAGCCCATCTGCACCAGCATCTGGTGTGCCGCGTGGGCTATCATGTGCGTCCCGCCTGGAGTGAACCCTATCGAGGGCAGATACGAGGCATAGCCCATGGCCGTCGCCCCCCAGCCGGGCTCATTGATATCGTTGGCTGACGTCATGGCGAACCTCAGTACACAGGACTGCACCTCGGGGCTTTCGAACCACTCCTCAATCATGCGCCTGCAACTGGCGGTCAGCACCAGCGAATCGGGGGTGAATCCGGCCTCCACCAGTTTGGGGAACAGCTCTATCTGTCTGTTCAGGATCGCTGGGTCAGTCTTGAATTCCGCCGGGTTGAATATGAAGTCCGCTTGCATTCTCTGGAATTCCCGGCTCCGGTCCAGGGCCGCCAGCTTCAGCCATTTCTCAGCATCCTTCTTCGAAAAACGGGCGATCTGCTGGGCCGTGCGCTCCTGCAAGGGATCGTGCTTAAGGCTGTAGATGGAAAGGGCGGTCTCATTGTCTTGGAACACAAAGCCGGCACTGCAGAGTTGCTGGTCCCAGCGGCAGCCGTACTCCCAGAACTCCGGGAAGTCGCGCCACATCGGCAGGTAGTACATCGCCAGAATCATGTGGGCATGGGTATTCCCGCGGAATCCTGGGGCGGCGCTCTCCTCGGTGGCCAGGCACCCACCCACCTCATGCCTCCTCTCGAATACGCCGACGCTCATGCCGCCGTATTTCGTCAGGTACATCGCCAGCAACAGACCCTTGTTGCCTCCCCCGATAATCACGGCATCGAAACTGAGATCAGCCATCGCGTCCTCCCTTTCCGAATCCCAGAGCTGCCTTGCGATGCTATGGCATGAGACCCTGAATGTAGCTCATCATTTATAGTCTCCATGGTGGTGTTCATCAGCGAACCATACTATATCGAGAGGTGATTAGAAAACGGTAAGAAGGATGTAAGAAAAGAGTAAGTGAGAGGATCTCGACTCGTGGGGCCGGCTCTACAAGTGGTACAATCGGGATGGCTGCCCGGTTATCCCCTGGGACGATCGATCCGGGTAAGGGTGAATCATGAAGAAGATGACTTGCTACGGCTGCAAAGGCAAGGGACATGTGTCAGGTGAGGTGTGCCACGTATGTGGTGGCCTGGGGAAGATTCCGGCACCTCCCGATCCGGCTCCGCCCGAGATAGAAGAGAAACCGGAGAAGGAGTAGGGAGATTGTCTCAAAAGAGGTGCGGGATGCTTCCTGCCGAGAGTCTGAACGTGTCCCGTAGGGGCGTGATTCATCACGCCCTTGCCCCTTCGACAGGGGTCTGGGAAGAGCCACCGTCGCCTTCGTCCTCTCCCGTCGCAAGAGGGTGCAGGGATACATCCCTGCCGGAGGTTTGGGGGTGCCCCCCAATTCCCTAGTCTCCCCCAAGAGTGGGGGCCAGGGGGTTGAAAGGGAGTCATGAGACAGCCTGGCAGGTAGGCGCCCAAGAGGCAACGAGACCATTCTGGGTCAAGTGGTGTTGGAATTCGGATCGGCTCTGATTGAGTCACGAGTAGCGCCGGTGGGTGGTTCACATGCGGAAGAACAGCAGTAGCAGAATAGCCGAGCTGAGAGAGCGATATCCCAAGAAGTTCGCCCCTGAAGAGGAGATCTTCAGTCATATTCATCGAGGCGGGAGACTCTTCATAGGTACAGGCTGCGGACAACCTCAGTACCTCATACGGGCTCTCGTGAAATATGTGGAGTCCCACCCCAAAGCATTCTTCGACGTCGAGGTGATCCATCTGTGGACCATCGGGACCGCCCCCTACACCGATAAGAGATTTGAGCGCAACTTCCGGCATACGTCCTTCTTCGTCGGAGAGAGCACCAGGGAAGCCGTGAATGCGGGCCTGGCGGACTACACCCCAATAACACTGTCGCAGATCCCGGACTTGCTGCGCCGGGGCGTGATTCCGGTTGACGTGGCCCTGATACAGACTTCGACTCCTGACGAGCATGGTCACGTTAGCCTGGGCATAAATGTTGACATAACCAAAGCGGCCGTGGCGCGCGCGTCAACTGTGATAGCCCAGGTCAATGAGAACATGCCGCGGGTACATGGCGACGGATTCCTTAGCGTGGAGGATTTGAACTTCATCGTCCCGTATGACGAGCCTCTGCTGCAGATCACGGCGAAGCCCGCGGACGACGTGGCCCAGAAGATCGGCAAGTACGTGTCCCATCTGGTCCACGACGGCGATACCATACAGGTGGGATTCGGCCGCATTCCGGACGCGGTGACAGATGCTCTGGCCGACAAGAAGGACCTTGGCGTGCATTCGGAAATCCTTACCGATGGCATTGTCCGGTTAATGAAGAAAGGCGCCGTCAACAACTCGAAGAAGACCCTGAACCGCGGGAAGACGATAGCCAGCTTCTGCATGGGTAGCCGGGAGACCTATGAGTACCTCAATGACAATCCCAAGATTGAGTTTAGGACCATCGACTACACGGACAATCCCCTGACAGTAGCCCGGCACGAGAACATTGCCGCCATCAACGCTGCTCTGCAGGTGGACCTTACCGGCCAGGCCACTGCCGAGTCCATCGGCAGGACATTCTACGCCGGCGTTGGAGGCCAGGCCGATTTTTCCAGGGGTGCCATGCTGGCTCCTGGGGGGAGAACGATTGTCACTCTCCATTCGACCACCGAGAACGACACCATATCCCGGATTGTGCCCTTTCTCAGTGAGGGGGCTGGAGTCACCCTGTGCCGGGGGGACATCCACTACGTTGTCACTGAGCATGGCATAGCCTATCTTCATGGCCAGAGTGTCAGGCACAGGGCGATGCAGTTGATATCCATAGCCCATCCCAAATTCCGAAGCTGGCTCGTTGAGGAGGCCCGGAAGATGAACCTGATATACAAGGACCAGGCCTTTGTGGATGGCAAAGCCGGCGAGTATCCGGAGGAACTGGAAACGCACAGAGTCACTTCCAGCGGAGTTGAAGCGCTGATCAGACCCATCAGGATCAGCGACGAACCGCTGATCCAGGACTTCTGGTACAACCTCTCAGACAGGAGCATGTATCTCAGCTTCGCTTCGGCCAGAAAAGACATGTCACACGACCGTCTTCAGGAGATGGTGGCCATTGACTACACTGAACAAATGGCGCTGGTGGCGGTGACACCGCAGGATGAGAAGCCAACGGTCATTGGGGTGGCGCGCTACTATCTGAACCCCGACATTCGCACTGCTGAGGTGACCATCGCGGTCAGGGATGACTATCAGAACAAAGGGGTGGGCAGAGAACTCCTCTCCTATCTGACCTATCTAGCCAAGAAGAATGGCCTGGTGGGTTTCACGGCCGAAGTCCTGATCGCGAATGCGGCCATGCTGCGGGTATTCAAGAGAATGGGCTTCGACATAGAGACGATCAGCGAAGATGGCGGAGTCTACGAGTTGAAGCTGGCGTTCCGGTAGGTTCTCGACGAGGGGTACCTGTTCGCACCTTTGGCCCCCGTCCTCCTTAGTCAAGCATCATCCGGATCTGGCGCGCGTTGTTTACCGCCTTGTCTTCGTAACAGTTGTTGAACAGAACGTGGCATTGCTGCGTTTTCTCGGCCAGGTCTTTGATCCGGGGAACCCACTCCCGCAGTTCGTTCTCAGAGTAGAGATAGTTGAAACGTTCGGCTGTGGTGATGCCCTGCTTCTCCCATGTCTCACGGTTTCGGCCGTGGAAGCGCACCAGGGCAATGTCAGAAGTGATCTCAGCCACCGGAGGGATGCTTGACTTGAACCCCTGAGGTTCATCGACGCAGACGAATGGCAGGCTGTTGTCGCGGAGGAAGGTGAAAGTCCTTTCTCTGTTCTTCTCGTTCACCCACGAGTTGTGTCGAAACTCCACGGCAATCCGGTACTGCTTCAGCTTCTCCTTGCAGGACAGGATGTAGTCGTGCTGTTCGTCTCCGGGATAGTACCAGGGTGGGAACTGGAAGAGGACGACACCCAACTTGCCGGCGCTGTCCAAGGGGAGCAGGGCCCTCTCGAAGCGAGCCCAAAGCTCACGGGTAATGTCCCGGGGCAGGTCGCGCTGATAGACGTTTGCCTTGTGCTGCAGTTCGAATGGCAGGGATTCTCTAATGTCTTTGGGCAGGATCTGCAGTGGCGTGGGGTGCATGGTGAACAGTCTGAAGGCCTTCACATCGAAGACGAAGTCGTGGCCGGTTCGCTTGGCCCAGAGTACGGCTGTCTCCTCCCGGGGCAGGGAGTAATAAGTACTGTCCACCTCAGCCAGTCGGAATTGGCTGGCATAGAATTGAAGCCTGGCCTCTGCCGATTTGACAGAGGCCGGATAGAAGCGCCCGGATCGAATCAGGGTGGGATCTGTCCAGGAACAGGTGCCAACGAGGACTTCGCCCATTTTAGGTCCTGTTACCGGAGTCTTGACGCCATTCTAACACAATTGGGTTGGCAAGCAGGTTCAACTGCGCTGGTTTTGTCAGGCGAAGTTCCGAACCCTGTTCACGGCCATCGGTTGAGGCGGCTCTTTTTCTCGGTGGGGTTGCTGTATAGGGCGCAGTTGCTGGTAGCCTAACACTCACTTCGCGTCAGAAGTGCTATTGATTTATATCCCATCAGTCATCTACCTCTTCCAGAACCGAAAGGAACCCAAAAAGGTTTCATCCACCCTAACTTAGCGGTCCCGGGACTGGTCACCGGGTGCCGAATGCGGTCAACTGTGATCCCTCAGATCATCCCCAAAACCAACATTCGCTAGGGCGATTTTTCCGGGGAGCAGGTCATATTGGGCCTGCCCTCAATGTTCGCTCTTTGCCAGATGGCTGAGAGCATCATGTGAAGCCAGGGAGGAGGCTTGAGACATGGTTGTGAACGCCGCCTTCTAGAATGAATCGTGTAATGGGAATGTGATCATTTTCTAGATTCATGGCACACGGGAGGTTGGGAAATGCACCTGCTCACTTCGGCGCCTCCGCAGGAAAGGCGGAACGACCATCAATCGGCGGGCGTTTGTCAGATGGACAGGGCCTGTGTACGAGAGACAGCGCGCACGCGTACAGTCGTCTGTGTTGGCGATAGTCTCGTTCGCGGGCAAGTTAGTGTTGACTTCGTAGATCTGTTGAGACAGCGCCTGAGTGAGGATGGTTTCCATTTCTTCAATGCTGGCGTCAATGGTGACCTCGCCTATAACGTCCTGGGGCGTCTGGATGCCGTCGTTGCCCGCCAGCCTGATTTTGTTGTTATTCTAGCTGGAACAAACGACGTCAATGCGACCCTCAGCCCCGGCATACGGCTAGGGTATCGTCTGTGGAAAAGACTCCCTCAAGACCCCTTCACGGAATGGTATCACAGCAACATGCTCCGAATTGTGAGGCTCCTTAAGGAGAAGACCCCAGCCAAAATCGCCATCACCTCGCCTCCAGTCCTCGGAGAAGACCTGGCATCACTGCCCAATGAACGCATCAGGGCCTACTGCTCATTGCTCAGGGAGATAGCGACGCAGGAAGATGTGACGTACTTGCCGGTGCATGAGCGCCAAGAGGAGTATCTGCACCAGGTTCGTCATGTGGCAGGACGTCCACATTGTGCCAACTCAAGGATCATGTGGACCTCGCTCTTCCGTCACTATGTCCTCAGGCGGAGCTTTGATGCGATTGCCAAAGAGAACGGCTTCGTGCTGACGACAGAGGGCCTGCATCTGAATGGTCGAGGGGCGGCCATCGTTGCAGATGAAGTAGAGTCTTTCCTGCTGGCCAGCGGCTGATGCTCGATCGGACATCTGGCTTGTTGCCTGTCCATCGCACCATTTGACTCTCGACTGCGAGAACCTCGTCCTCTAGAGTCAACGCCTGCCCAACCCGGCTTGCCGTGCTGATACCCCAAGCTGGTCTTCTCATCTCTGGTCACCAAGGCCGCCAAACGGCCAGAAGACGCCTCTTCAGCGCCGGTGGCAAGAGTCATACCATGTCCCACCAGCGGGTTTCAGGTACTCCACCGGAATCGCCGAATGTGCGTCTCAAAACACCACAGAGAGAAGTGTCTCCTGGAAGTTCCTATTAATATCGACCAAGACTTGACAGATAGGCTGACAGGAATATATTCTTCAGTTGAATCTCAACACCCACTCTATCCTCAGTGGTTCTTTTTGATAGATGCCCGAATTGGGCAAGGCAAACGGATTCGCCATACGGGGGGAGGCGAGCAAGAAGCAAAACCGCTGTATTCGCCATTGACTTGGCTGGATGACTGAGCCCCTTAGCTGTCTGTGCGCTGAACATGGCCATTCGGGCGGTAGGGTCGCCACGGTAACGCGCCATCGGCAACGGAGGTAGCGGACTCGGATCGGGAATCCGGTGACGCATGGGTCATTTGTACGCACTCACTTGTGGTAGTAGAGGCTACCGGCGGAGATGGAAAGGGCAAAGACAACTGCTCCCCTGAATTGCATCGGCAAGGCCCTCTTGGCACTCCACAGTAAAGAGGAGCCCATGGTGCTTCACTGGATACTGACCATCGATGGCGCCGTGGACCCTGCCAGGTTGAACTTCGCTCTGTTGGCTGTCCTGTTCCGCCGTCGCAGCCCGAAGTCAAGCATACAGGCTGCCCCATTTGGGCTGGTCCGGGGATCCCAGGACGCGTACAACAGCGAGATATTGAGTGTGTGGGACTTGGTGGGACCACAGGTGCCTGATGAAGATGACAGTCGGATTGGCGCCCGGCGCGAGAGACGTCTCTCAGAGTGGATGAACAAACCGCTTGACCCAGCCAAGGCACTTCCATGCAGAGTTCTTCTGCTGAGAGAGGCGCTCAGAGAGTCTTCATTGGTCTTCACTTTCCACCACGCGGCGGTGGATGGAGTCCGTGCTCTTCGTTTTGTAAGCGAGGTAATCCAAGAGTACAACGGGGTCGCCGAGAGGTCCCGGCTTTCGGCGCAGGGCGCCCCGGCCACCGACGGAGATCAGTTGGTGGCATTGGCCAAGGCCTGCAGACCCGGAGTGAAGCATTTCTATCTCAAGATGGCCGCCAGCCTCGCCCACCGCTTTCTGATCGCCCCGTTCTCACCCAATGCCAGGATCCATCGCACCACATCAAAGCCGTCGGCTGAGATATGCTTCTGCCAAGATCATCTCAACCCGCGCGAGCTGAGACAGATTCGATCCAAGTCAAAGTCAGTTGGCGTAAAAGTGAACGATATTCTCCTGGCAGCATGCTTCAGAACCATAGAACAATGGAACGAGGGATACGGAAAACCCAGTCGAAAGATAAGCATCATGGTGCCGGTGGATGTTGGCAGTGCAGTGTCCTCCCCCACTATGGCGAATCAAGTGTCTTTCATATCTGTGCCGACCACACAGAAGGAGAGATCCGACCCGGAGGAGTTGATACGCCGAGTGGGGCGGAGAACCTCGGACATGCTCAGAAACGGAATTGCCTTCTCCATGGTATATGCTGCCTATTTCTGCACTCGTCTTCCCCCTGGAATACCGAAGACTGTTGCGCGGCTCGTGATGGCTACCCGGATATACCTGGACACCGTCCTGCTTACGAATCTGGGCCTGATCTGGCCGAAAGAAGTCACTTCGATGGAGGGGGTCAAGATAGGCAGCGCCAAGATAGCCGGTGTCGTGGTTATACCGCCTGTGGTAAGTCCAATGGGGATCAGCCTGTCGGCGGGTACATACAACGATTGCCTGCATGTTGCTCTTGCCTACAAGACTTCTCACTTCTCTGAAGCGCAGGCGGAGAGGTTTCTGGGCTTGTATCTTCGGGAGATACGAAGCTATCAAGGAACTCCCGAGGCAGTGCCGGTACCAGAGGCGATACACCATGACACTCGAGAGCCGGTACCAGCGTGATATCTGCGTCAGTCTCGATGGCGAAGCCTGGTGAGCCGGGCGGGACTCGAACCCGCGACGCCCTGATTAAAAGATACAAAGGGTTCGTGGCGCCCAGTAGCCCGGCGTAGGGTGCAGTGCAGTTTTGTTCGGAAAGACAACCCCAGTTCGTATCGTGCTGTGGTGCCTAGTCTGGACTCGTGCCACACAGTTCGTTAGTAGAAATGTTAGCAGGGCCTTCCTCCGCGAAGCCGCTAGTCTGGGTTCGCGTCTCCTCTGGTGGTGAGGGTTGGTAGTGTGATGTCGAGGTCACTTGTCGAGAACAAAAAAGATCTCGGGTGACCTTTCCAGCCCCCGTGATCTTTCTATTCCGCCTTTGAGCTTTCTTGGCTTCTACTATCTAGTGCAGCGGGTCTGTGTGGTTCACCCCCCTATCTTGCTCTGGCGGACATAGCCTCTGCTCTCTGCTAGCTGGTTTGACCACCCGAGAACACCTTTCATCGTAGCACTATTTCAGATGCCGTCAAGGCTCTCAGGAGGCACCCCCAATAGATGATCGACTGAGGTTACATATTCATAACATCTTATGAGCAAGTCTTGACAGGAACGCCTTTCGATGCTAGCATCTCATAAGATACCCTGGCAAGATACCCTTATGAGGAGAGAGTGCTTCTGCTGCACATATGTAGTATTTGTTTGGGAGGGTCGCCCCCCCTTTCTGCAGAAAACAGGCCTGTCCATTCAGTGGATGGGCCTATTTTCTTTTCCAGCAAACACACGAAATCACCCCGTTCTGGGAATGGGAGATACCTTGAGGGGCTGCTGCCTGTAGTGACCGTCACTAGGCCCTCTGATGCGCTTGTGCAGATATTGACCCTGTCGCAGAATACTCTGCGATCCAAAACTATCTACGTCGGACGGAGGACAGCATGGGCGAGGATACGATAGGGCTCAACGAGAACGAACTGCTTTGGGGTCGGCTGTTTCTGACCACCACGTTGGTGGAAAGAGCTAGAGAGGTTGAGCTGTCTCGCGTCAAAATATCACTTATCCAGGCTATGGTGCTGTATGCCCTGAAGCTCTCCAAAGAACCCTTGACCCCATCCAGACTGGCTAGAATGCTCTGCCGCGAACCGCATTCCATGTCGGCCCTGATTGACCGCATGGAGAAGCAGGGTCTGGTGAAGAAGAAACACGACCTATTCCCGAAGAACCTGGTCAGGGTCGTCGTTACGGCAAAGGGCGAAGAGGCCTTCCAGCGCCAGAGGAGTGTGAACGCTGTCATAAATATCACCTCCAGTCTGACCAAGGAAGAGCGCGAAACTCTGGGCTCTTGTGCGGACAAACTGAGACTCAGGGCCAGTGAGTTGCTCCGAGAGATGCAGCCTGACCCCTACGGCGAACCGCTCTTCTAGTGAGAACTGCCTGTTCAATCCTGACCAAGGGGCGCCCTGTAGAACTTCAGGCTGTCCCTCTTGGTGCTGAAACCGAATCCCGGACTGTAATGATTCGGTGGCACCTCCAGTTGACGCCGTGCTCTCAGGGCGACCGGAAGATTCGTCGATTCGGCCAACCTGCACAAGAACAGGGCATTGAGTGACACTGGCAAAATCTCGAGCTTCGCGCTAGAATCTCGGCAAACACAATGGCCAAGCATGTCGAGGATGTGTTCAATCTGACCGGACAAAGGCAGGCGGATACTCTGATGTGGGGCGCCGTCTGAGGACACGTAGACTCAGCTGGGAAGAGCTGCCATGAGACTCGCACGACTGAGAATGCGCAACTTCCGCTGTTACAGAGATGAGACGGCAATTGACTTCGAAGACATTACAGCATTGGTTGGCGCGAATGGCTCCGGAAAATCGTCGGTCATGGACGCCCTAGACATCTTCTTTAACGAGGGAAATCCCGATAGAGACGACGCGAGCAAAGGGGGCAACGGGGCAGACCTGGCTATCATATGTGAGTTCGACGATCTTCCAGAAGAGGTCGTGCTCGACGATGCAAACCCTACTTCCCTGTCTGGGGAGCACCTTCTCAATGCAGAGGGCAGGTTGGAGATTCACAAGCTCTATAGCGGCCATTTGGCTAACCCCAAGTGCACCGGGGTCTATGCGTATGCACTCCATCCCAGTGCAGATGGGGTAAGCGATCTTCTCCAACTGAAGGTCTCGGACCTGAAGAAGCGAGGGAAGGAACTAAACGTTGATTTCGACGGGGTAGACACAAAAGCGAATGCGCAGATTCGGAAACGCATAAGGCAAAGCGTTCCGGATCTCGCTTTGAAAGCTACGTTGGTGCCATTGAATGACGAGAATGCCACGAAAGTATGGGATAGTCTGAAGACGTATTTGCCAGCCTTTGCCTTGTTCAAGCCCGACCAGGAAAGCACCGACCAGGATGCGGAAGCTCAGGACCCACTGAAGGACACGGTTAGACAAGCCATCACGGAGAAAGAGATCGAACTGAATGCGATCGTTGACCATGTCGAGAAGGAAGTGAGCAAGATTGCTGAGGGCACTCTCAACAAGTTGACTGAAATGGATCCTACGCTGGCTACTCAACTGAATCCTCAGTTTACGGCTCCGAGGTGGGACAGACTCTTCAAAGCCTCCATTCCCGGTGATCTCGCAATCCCAATCAACAAACGAGGAAGCGGGGTCAAGCGACTCATATTGCTCAACTTCTTTAGAGCCAAGGCGGAGCAGCTTGCTAAGGAGAGAAGAGAGGCCAGGGTCATTTATGCGGTTGAAGAGCCAGAGACCAGCCAACAGGCCAGCAACCAAAGGATGCTAGTCCGGGCATTTGCCGATCTGGCATTGGAGAACCAGGTTATCCTGAGTACTCATACCCCGATGCTGGCCCGGAGTCTGCCAGATCAGAACCTACGGTACATTGATGTTCACGACGACAGAAGCCGACGGATACTGAATGGTGGCCAGGAGACCAATGATCGTTTTGCGAAAGCCCTAGGCGTTCTACCTGACAACTCCGTCAGAATCTTCATCGGAGTCGAGGGAAAGCACGACATTAGCTTCTTGCTGAACATCTGCGAGGCGCTCAGAGGCGGGGGGCTCAATATTCTTGACCTGGCCAGCATGGAACTTGACGGCGAACTGATCTTCTTCCCACTGGGAGGGTCGAATCTCGCACTTTGGACATCCCGCCTCCAGAACCTAAACAGACCCGAATTTCACCTCTTTGACCGCGACAATCCGCCACCGCAGCCGGCGAGGTACCAATCTGAGGCTGATGCCATCAATTTGAGACCACAATGCAAGGCACAGATCACAGCCATGAAGGAAATAGAAAACTACCTTCACATGGATGCCATTAACCAAGCATATCAGAGCTTTGGTATCTCCCTTGGTTTGGCTAGCAACTTTGGGCCATTCGATGATGTCCCCCTTGGAATAGCGCAGCGGGTGCATTCGCTATCAGGCACCACTGTGGGTTGGGACCAGCTGGACCGTAAGACCGCAGCAAACAAGATCTCGAATGCCAAAGCGCACCTAAATAAGATTGCGCCCACTTTTATGACCAAGGCTCTCTTGGACGTAGTCGACCCAACTGGGGACCTGTTGAGCTGGTTTGAGAACATAAGATCGCTGCTAACTTAGTAGGGCTTAGGAACTCGGGAGGGGGTGTCGCAGGCGGGGGTCGCCAACTACATGCTGTACCGGTTATTTTGACCGAAAGTGTCGCAGACTTGCCCAGATTCCTGATGGGTCCCGCTCTACCTTTGAAGATGTTGATCGTTAGAGTCAGTCAAAACGTATGAGTCGGCGTGACCCTCAGGCAACCAACCCCGACTCGGGTTTGGCTTGAGCGACAGCAGTGATAGGATTGCCCACAATACCTGCCTGGGCCGCGATAATAGCCGCATGAGTGCGGCTGCGGGCCTCCATCTTGTCGATAACGTTTCGGACGTGCTTCTTGGTAGTGTCCAGGGTGATACCCAGTGTTGCGGCGATTATCTTGTTCGAGTCTCCGTTTCCCATAAGCCTCAGTACATCGACTTCCCTTTCGGTGAGATGAGCCGCCTCAGCCGTGCGCTCGGCAAGCGTCTTCCGGCCATTTTGCAGCAAGTTCTCCACGGCAGTGCGCAGCAATGCCGTCGTCATCTGGGTGCCACCTTCAACCACACGATGGATGCTCTGCAGCAACACTTCCGGTGACATGTCCTTGAGGAAGATGTATCCCCCCGCACCCGCGTGGATGGCGTCAATCACGTAAGAATCGTTGGGGTTCTCCGTCAGTACCAAAACAGCTACATCTGGGAATTCATCCTTGATAAGTCTCGTGGCTTGCACGCCATCCACTTTGCCGCTCCGAGTCTCGGTCAACACAACGTTGACAGTCTGCCCCCGGTCACTTGCTCGTTTAATATGCTGAACAACTTGATGCTCATCTGGGGCATCTCCAATCACTTTGATTCTTTCGTCTTTAGTCAGGATGGCCTGCAGACCTTCACGAACAACTGGACTGAAATCAATCATCAGGACTCCCAGTGTTTCAGATTCGCGTTGCTTGACTGCCATCTTAGAACACCTCCCTGGTACACTTTAGTGTACCATTATCCACCACCTAAGTGCACCTTTAGGCTACCATTCTACCCCCCCCCCACTTGTCAAGGGATATCGGTTCCCATCGCCTAGATTAGTCGTTCGGCACCAAGATACCTGTGCAATCCCTCCCCGAGAGGTTTGTGGCAACGGGATAGGAGGTGCATGCTTGTTCATGGCCGCTGGCATGTTAAGCCTTTGTTCTGGTTTGAAACCGCAAGATGGCTTCTTGGTATTTCCGTCGTTGTCGGTACCAGGGGCGATGAGGGATGAATATCGCGTGATCGGGATAAGTATCTCCCACAACCCCGGCATAAGTACTTTCCCCAATGTCGCGGCTGGGCTCACTTCTGCAATACTGAGTTGGGTTGCAGGCGTTGAAAGGCAAGAAAGGGGGAGAGAACCCGAAAAGAGGTGAACTATATGCACAGGGATGCAACAATCACAGCGAATCACGGCGTCTAAAAGAAGGAGGAAATCAACAATGGCAGAGTTCAAATGTAAAGACACGGGAGTAAAGTGCAATTTCGAGGTAAAGGACGACAAACAAGAGGAGTTGATGGAAATAGTCGCCCTACACGCCTCGAAATCGCACAACATGAAACTACCTCTTCCAGACAATGAGCTGGAGAAAATCAGGAAAGCAATAAAGAAGTAGACCACACATCAAACGCAACGGACTCGCTCCGCATCAGGGGGATAGGCAACGAGCGGCGAGAGGCGGAAGTGTTCTTGAGTACGGGAAGGAGGTGAGATTCTAATGCCAGTTGTTACATGGCCAGTTTTAGGTCTATGGATGGGAATAGCCAGCCTTGTATTCGGTCTTATTGTTATGATTTTCCCCAAGATCCTTAACTACTTGGTTGGTATCTATCTTATCATCATCGGTGCAATGGCTATCATAGGGTACTACCATCATTAAAGATGACTCTGGTGGTACTAAGTCGGCCACTGGCTGTTGTGCTCGTTAGAGTTCCTGCCATTTGCGTACATGATGAAAGGAGGTCAACATGCTCACCTTATTACTAGTCATTGGTATTATTCTCTTTGTCCTGTGGGCGCTGGGTCTAATCACTCGCACTACTCTGGGCGGGGGGGTTCATGTATTAGTTGTTATTGCAGTTATTCTCATAATTCTCTGGTTGATATTTGCGGTCTTCTAGCCATTGCTGGGAGTTCTAGATCAAGAACATAGAGCCATCGATTCAAGGGTTTAGACAGCAGCCAAGCGACGACTAATCATTGTGAAAGCCTTGGAGAGAACGGAGATTTTCGAGATCAAGTCATAGTTAGGTAGTGTGTGTGGCTGGGGGTGTTGAACTGCGACCCTTATGTGGTCACTTGGGTAGCAGGGAGCCAATAGTGAAACCGACTCGAAATGGTCGGTTTTTTCTTTTTCCCGTGAATCTTGGAGGGTCAGAGAAGTAGTGAAACATCGGGTATGGTGAGGTTCTAGTCTGGTTTTCGCAGGCTGCCGAAGCATTCGACAATCTGCGCGCTTCTTGGGGGGAAAGACGATAGGAGAAGTTGAAATATGGCCAGGATTCGAGCACTGAGACTCGGCCCAATAGAGGCTATTGAAGAGTCAACTACGCAACCAAGAGACCAAGTGAGTTCTTCGCCGGAGCGAAGTCGACTCCCATCACAGGCTCAACTCGTGCGACCAAGGATCACGGCCGGCATCCCTTGCTACAATGAAGAGCGATTTATCGGCAATCTGGTTCTTCAAACGCGAAGACTTGTTGATCAGGTAATAGTGGTCGATGATGGGTCACAGGACGGCACTTCTTTGGCTGCCAAGGCGGCTGGGGCGCTGGTAGTAGATCACGGCTCGAACAAGGGTTACGGCGAGGCCATCAGTTCCTGCTTTCAGGCGGCGCGGAAAACCGACACTGACATCCTGGTCACCCTGGACGGAGACAACCAACACACACCAGATGACATTACCGCGCTAATCAGTCCCATCGTGCGAGGTGAGGCTGACATAGTCATCGGCTCACGCCTTCTGAAACAGTCCCCGCAGACAAATATACGTCGATATCGCAGACTCGGCATAAAGGTGATTACATGGTTGTGCAACGTAGGCTCACCGGTGAAGGTGACAGATTCCCAGAGTGGATTCCGAGCCTACAGGAGGAGTGTTCTTGAATCGGTTAACCTAACTGACCGGCAAATGGGCGCCAGCGTGGAGATGCTGATTAAGGCCAGGAAGAAGGGGTTCATCATATGTGAGGTGCCAATCACCTGCCGCTATCACAGCGAGAGCTCCGAACAGAACCCGGTATCACACGGTTTGGGCGTAGTCCTTGCTGTAATCATGTTTCGACTTAGAAACATGTGGCCGGCAAATGGGGCGTCAACTGGAGGCGGCATCGGGGGGAATGGCCAGGACGCGGTGTCTCAACAAAGCGCAAGTCGTTAGTTGGAGTATCAAGCGCGGATTCAAGGACTCCTTGACCAGTGCGTTCCGGAAGACAGCGCAGGTAGATTGTGTGAACACATACTGCCCAAGGCAAAGGGATTGTCATGGAGGATCGAGGAGCGACAGCGTGCTCTCGCCGGCAGCGTGTAGGCCAAAGGGGCGTTTCATTCGCTCCAAGGAGGGGTGTTGAAATGACTCAACAGACGCTCTTAGAGATAGAGACAACAACCGCAGTCAGCCAGTTGCCTCGAAACCAGATTCTAGAACACCGTGGGAAGGAGGCGCCGGGCGACATTGCGGCCATCCTAGTCGACGCGGCTGTCCAGGTTGGAGCCTTGATCGATGCGGTCTGCTGCCGTATTGGCGATTGGGTTGATTTGGAGCACTACCACCCTCATCCCAGGATGTCAGTTGGTAACCGCGGGGATAAGGCCACCATTGTCCGCCTGACGCTGATGGAAAATGAACGGAGCCTGCGTGCTGGCGGCTATATTGAAGTGCGCGCGATGCCTGAGGAAAAGGTGGTCGAAGCAGACGGAGGATACTACGACGCCTACCATCAGCCCAAAACGGTCATTGATGGATCTCTTCGTTGGCATGAACTGAACCCTCAGAGGCTGGGGCAGCTACTCATGATGATGTATGGCAGAATCATGAGGGAGTACATGGCGCGCGCAAGGTCCGAAGAAAGCCTGGAGGCGTCATCGCGGAGTCTGGATCGAGGCGTCATTTCGGAGATTTTGTGCAGTGAGTGACAGGGATCACGCATAGGAAGTGGACATTGTGGAGCTCACTCCCCCAAATGGCCGCATGCGCTACGGGGTGGCTAGGTGTGGTGCCGATAATTAAGAAGGAGGCAACATGGGCTGCTTGTTAGCTATTGGTATTATTCTCATAATCTTGTGGCTACTGGGACTGGTCGTACTTAATCTCGGCGCTCTCATCCATATAGCACTTGTTATCGGAGTCATTCTCATAATTGTCTGGCTATTGAGAACAGTCTTCAAGCTGTTTTAGCCATTCCATCCTTCACGTAAGTGTTCTCCAATAACAGGGAGCCCTATGAACATTGTGGTCCTGGAATCCACGAGGGAGGCCACTTCATCCTCAACAAAAGGAGGGTATGTTGAAGAAATTCATCCTTTCTGATCTACATATCGGACATAAAGATGCTCAATACGATGTTATGGATCAGGCGATAACCTATATTCGACAAGAGGTTAAGACTGGCGACGAAATATGGGGCCTGGGAGATTGGTTTCATATGTATGAAAACGGCTTTGAGTATTGTCTCCAACACCCCATGACACAGAAATTTCGCGACCTCGCCGGGCAGATTCCAACTAAACTCTTGCCTGGAAACCACGACCATGTGCTGGAGAAGTACCGTGACAATCCCGGTCTTGGTAATCCTATTAGTCCAATCAAATTGATAGAACCCTTTATGGAGCGTGGCATCTGGTACTGTCATGGGCACGAATATGACCCATCGGTTCAGTATATTCCCGCACGCCTTTGGTGGCTATGGAATCATCTGCCACAAAGGAAGATAACTCCTGGCAATCTTAAACTGATTGATTTCATAACTGAACGATATATGATGCTAGTATATTTGGTTCACTCAAGGGCTTTACTTACTCTTCAGCAAAAGACGAAGGAGGAACACCGAGAATGTAAGGGGATTGTTCTGGGCCACACTCATCTACCTCTTCATCAGCGGTCTCCCGAATTATTGTTCTTGCTCAATGATGGAGATATGAGACACAGTTCAACCTTTACTGTAGAAGATGATGTTGAGTTCCGTCATCTCACTTGGAACTCGGGGCAGTCCCAGTGGCGAGTAATACCAATCCCGAGACCATGATGCGGACTGCACCCCTCTTTTCCCAGATGCACAAGCCATGGACAGACAGCCTAGACAGCTAGTATCATATGGAGCGCGATTTTCCCCGTCACTTTGAGCCGGCCCCAACAATTTCCGGGGGCAGGTCAGTGGAGGACTCGGTAGGACTGGAAACAGTAACTACGGGAAAGCCAACACGACTCTGAAGGATCTGGCAGCTAGAAGAATCGGGGGCAGTCACATTGGATTCGAAGTTGGCTGCGAACCAGATGGACGGCGAACCTGTGAGGTGAGGAGAGTTGGCCAAGATGGTTCCCAGATGGTAGAATCAGGGTGTCGAAAGCCCCCGAGGTGGAGCCAAAAGCGGCTCCCTGATTGCCTCAAGAACCGGACTTGGGGGGCGGCTTTCCAAAGCTGGTGAGCCGGGCGGGACTCGAACCCGCGACGCCCTGATTAAAAGGTATCTAGCTCTATGCGGTGTAGCACCCTGAATGGCCAGGGGAGCGAAACGCGTCCAGTTATCATCTCGTGAAATGGCCTTGTTGACACCTGTTCGTCAGAGGCTATGAACCCTTATCTTCCTGAGTTCAAAGTCCTCCGCGATCTGGCTGAGAGCTGCCTTGTTGCCCTGTCCGTTAATTGAAGGCTTCCGTGACCGGCGATAGGCTGGAGCACTACTTCAGGGTGTAGTGAAGCTCCTTTCATCGCCATATGTTGTACCATAGTTGCCAGAGTCAGCTTTGGCTCTGTAGTAGTAGGTGGTGTTTGAGGTCAATCCAGTGAGGCTAAAACTGAATGCTCCAGCCTTCGCCAGGTAGGCCGCTGTCTCATTGGGCCAGGATTCGGAGCTTGTCCCCCACTGAAACGATACATCGGCACCCGCAGAGTCATTAAGATCAGTCAGGTCTCCGTTGAGAGTAGCCTGAGTGTCAGATATTCCTGTAGCATCGTTGGTTACCACTGAAGCTGGAGTCTCACGAGTATTGTCAACAATAACACCGATTGGCACCCCTATCACCACTATAGCAATGACGCCAACGACAATACCCTTCAAGAAGTTGCTTCTGATTCTCCTAACAATTAGTCCCACAATCCACATCAGTAGTCCGATTACGAAGAGAAAGAATCCCAGTATGTCAGAATCCCAACCTACACCCCAACCTGTTGGGGCGAGTAAGAAAAGAATTAGTCCAACACCCATTATGATAAATGCGGCTACATTGTATATACCAAACCTCTTCACCAGTCTGTTCATTTCAACCTCCTCATCTCTCCTTAATTGCATGACGAGTATTCCACATCTGACAGCCCGTTGTATAGGGACCTTAGTCCCTATTTTGGGGGATGGAGTTGGCTTGAGTGCAGAGGGGTGGGCTGAAGTCATGCAAGGCCCTAGGTGAGGTGTCGTCCTGAGAGGGAAGATGAGCCGGGCGGGACTCGAACCCGCGACGCCCTGATTAAAAGGTATCTAGCTCTATGCGGTGTAGCACCCTGAATGGCCAGGGGAGCGAAACGCGTCCAGTTATCATTGTATATTGTCAGCGCCTTTGAGACAGTTGAGGGATGGGAGGTAATGGACAGTTCCAGGGTGTTGTCCTGGCTTCAGGGTGGGAGTAGAGTCATGGAAAGAGAGGAGCCAGGATGCGGGAAG